>ENA-OSJC01000275-OSJC01000275.1-marine-metagenome-genome-assembly--contig:-NODE-275-length-52604-cov-6.856702_pt1 | contig 52604 bp, 47 predicted proteins | sample MGYA00237885_ERZ534234 | MGnify/ENA primary metagenome ERZ534234 (study PRJEB26413, sample SAMN06343907) | marine metagenome | isolation source: coastal waters | place: Atlantic Ocean: West Antarctic... | reverse complement strand
GCAGGCGCGAACGGCGTTGTAGGCTGAATACAAAATGGTGGACAAGGACGTGAAGTCTTTGCAAATGCTGGATCAATTGATGCAGAATTATCTTGGTTACGAGAGATACCTGCAACTTCCATAACACCTGACGTAATACCTACTGGCTTACCTTTTGTTGAATGCGCCCCAGCCATTACTACTGATGATGTTAAAAAAGCTACTGATGCAGCGCTTACTATTAATGTTTTAATGTTCATATTTCTTCCCCTTTTTTTTAAAAATAAACTCATAATTGAGTTCTTTATCAATAAAGCTTACCTTAGTAATGGCAAGATTTATAAATTCTTTTCTTAATCGCAGCTTGGCTCTTCTTCTAAGTTATGATTCGCAAAAAAATCCATAACACATTCTTCTTTTGCATCTTCTTCTGCACCATCACAAAAATCTTCAGCACCATCGCGAACGATTTTCTTTTGTGCTTCAGTTTGAGAATCTACTGGTAATGGTAATGGTGCAATTGTTTCACCATCTAGATGTGCAAATGTTACTGAACTTAATAATAGAATAAACAATACAGCTACTTTTTTCATTTTTTCCTCTCTGTTGATATATATTTAATAAATATATATCAACTACATTATTACTATATGTACACATAAATGCAAGCTTTTTAATGACTATCTATCAATTATTATACTTTTATAATAAATATAACTTTTTATTAGGTTACTTTTTAACCCATATCATCCATGGCTTGATTGGCTAATTCATCTGCCATATCATTACCTACATTACCACTATGACCTTTAACCCAATGCCAATATACCGTGTGTGTTTCATTAAGTGTGTCAAGGCGTTGCCATAGATCAACATTTTTAACGGGTTTCTTGGCCGCTGTTTTCCAACCTTTTGCTTTCCAGACTTTAATCCAATCATTAATACCATGCATGACATATTTTGAATCGGTAAACAGATCAATAGAAATATCTTTGGATTTAATAACTTCGAGCGCTTTAATAGCTGCTAATAGCTCCATACGGTTGTTGGTTGTGTCTTTTTCATGACCTTTTAGTTTTTTGTCATGATCGCCATATCGAAGCCAAACACCCCAGCCTCCAATGCCAGGATTTCCCCTGCAACCACCATCAGTATAAATGATTATTTTTTCCATTTTTATGTCCTGTTGTCTACATTGATTTGTAGCCAATATTCTAAAAGTGCTAAGTGCCAGAGGCGTGAACCATTAAGTGCTGTCATATATTTTTCTGGCTGATTGATCACTTTTTGTATAAATTTTTGATCAAATATTCCACGATTAATACATTGACTAGAAGTAAGAATGTCGGCCATAAAGTCTAAGAACTCTCCGCGAACGTATTTAAGTGCCGGCATAGGAAAATAGCCCTTTTTACGATCAATCACACTGTCTGGTAATAATCCTCTAGAGATTTGCTTAAGTGGATGCTTACCTTCCTCAGCCATTTTAAGGCGCGGCGGCATACTCAATGCATGCTCAACCAATTGATAATCCATAAATGGTACGCGCGCTTCCAAGCCCCAAGCCATCGTCATGTTATCCACACGTTTAACAGGATCATCAACAATTAAGCGGGTAATATCGGTGCGAAACACCTTATCCATAAACTCATCAGCATTTGCTTTAGCAAATTCCTTATTGAGCCAGGCTTGGGTGTGATTACCTGAATGATATTTTTTATTAACAGTTTGTAGATATTCCTCGTAAGGTCTATCAACATAGTGTTTAGAAAATCTCTCAACCTCACTGCCTGACTCTGCTTGCATGCGAGGATACCAAAAATATCCAGCAAATGCCTCATCCGCTCCTTGACCAGATAGTACCACTTTAATGTGTTTTGAAACTTGTTCAGAGAGTAAATAAAAAGCCACGGAATCTTGTCCAACCATTGGCTCATTCATATTAGCAACTGCTTCACCCAACCTTGGTAAAACTTGGGAATTACTAACGACGTATTTTTCATGCTGGGTGTTAAATTTATCCACAATTTGACCTGAGTATTCAAACTCTGAACCCGCTTCATCACCAATATCCTCAAATCCAATTGAAAATGTTCGTATTGTTTCATGGCCTGCTTCGTGCAATAAAGCTACCAAGAGAGAAGAATCTAGCCCGCCAGATAGTAAAACGCCAATAGGGACGTCTGCTGCATCCATGCGTTTAAGTACTGCTTGATTTAGTAGCTCATGAGTACGATCAATATATTCTTCATCGGACATTGCGGCTTCTGGGCGCTGTGCTTTAGGCCGCCAGTAAGTTTTTTCTTTAATCTCACCATTAGGTTTAATAACTAATGTAGTTGCAGGTTTGATTTTTTTAACCCCTTCTAAGATTGTATTAGGAGCTGGCACCACTGCATGTAAAGATAATTGCTGCTGTAAAGCTACGGAGTTGATATCTTTATTAGCACCAATGGCAATTAAAGATTGAGAGCTCGAGGCGAAGCTAAACGCTTTTTCAGTGAGATTAAAATACAACGGCTTAATGCCCATTCGATCTCTTGCAACGAATAAATGCTGTTGTTTTTTATCCCAAATACAAAAAGAAAACATGCCATCTAAATGAGTCACGCAATCTTCACCCCAATAGTGATAAGCTTTAATAATTACTTCCGTATCAGAGTGTGAGAAAAATTCATAGCCTTTTTTAATTAACGCTACTTTTAGTGCTTTATAGTTATAAATCGTACCATTAAAAACCAACACCAAATCTAGTAACGGATCAACCATGGGTTGAGCGCCAAAATTAGATAAATCAATAACACTTAAGCGTTGATGACCAAAGCCTATATAGTCTTGCGACCACTCTCCAGAAGCATCTGGGCCGCGACGCGCGATCTTGGACATCATGATATTTAAATCTTGTGAGTTAACCATCTGATCATCAAATCTTAATTGTCCGCAAATACCACACATATATTGAGTAGAGAAAATGTAAAATAGCTATTTTAGCAAGGTTTTCAATCGATTTATGCCGCAAACACTTTATGACAAATTAATGAGCGCGCACATTGTGCGTGAAGAGGCCACTACATCGCTTATCTACATTGATAGACAGCTCATTCACGAAGTAACTTCACCTCAAGCATTTGAAGGGTTAGAGTTGGCTGGTAGAAATCCTTGGCGCCTAGATGCAAGTATCGCCGTTCCTGATCACAATGTACCAACCACAGATCGCTCTAGTGGCGTGAGTGGTATTGAAGATCCGATTTCTAAATTACAAATCGAAACACTTGATAAAAACTGTGAAGCATTTGGTATTAATGAAATTCAAATGAACGATATTCGCCAAGGTATTGTCCATGTGGTTGGTCCTGAACAAGGTGCCACCCTTCCAGGTATGAGTATTGTTTGTGGCGATTCTCATACTTCTACTCATGGTGCATTAGGTGCTTTGGCATTTGGTATTGGTACCAGTGAGGTGGAGCATGTTTTGGCAACGGGTTGCTTATGGCAATCTAAATCTAAAAATCTAAAAATTGAAGTCAATGGTAAGCTGAATGAATTGGTAAGTGCTAAAGATGTTGCGCTCTATATTATTGGCCAAATTGGCACCGCTGGTGGCACAGGATTTGCGATTGAATTTACAGGCTTAACCATTCAAAATTTAAGCATTGAAGGTCGTATGACTCTTTGTAATATGTCTATTGAAGCAGGTGCACGTGTTGGCATGGTGGCAGTAGATGATAAAACGATAGAATACGTTAAAGGCCGCCCAATGGCGCCAACGGGTAAGCAGTGGGATAAAGCTGTTACTTACTGGGAGACCCTACATTCTGATGAAGGTGCACATTTTGATCAAACCATTAGTCTTGATGCAAAAAATATTAAACCTCAAGTAACCTGGGGAACTTCACCAGAAATGGTTGTTGCGATAGATGGTGTAATACCCGATCCTGAAAAAGAATCTGATCCTGTGAAAGCTGAAAGCATTAAAAATGCTTTAAATTATATTCATCTTAAAGCTAATACACCCATCAACACCGTTATCATCGACAAAGTCTTTATTGGCTCTTGTACCAACTCACGCATTGAAGATTTACGCATTGCAGCCAGCGTTGCCAAAGGTAAGCATGTGGCTAGCAATGTAAAATTGGCTTTAGTTGTGCCTGGCTCGGGTTTAATCAAAAAACAGGCGGAAGCAGAAGGTTTGGACAAAATATTTACCGATGCTGGCTTTGAATGGCGAGAGGCAGGTTGTTCTATGTGTTTGGCTATGAACGCCGACAAACTCGAACCTGGTGAGCGCTGTGCAAGTACTTCTAATAGAAACTTTGAAGGTCGTCAAGGCCAAGGCTCATTTACGCACTTAGTCAGCCCTGCTATTGCAGCGTCTAGTGCAATTGCTGGTCATTTTTCGGAGGTTAAATGATGGAAAAATTTACAAAACTTAGCTCAATAGCCGCCCCACTTGATCGTGCCAACATTGATACAGATGCCATTATTCCTAAGCAGTTTTTAAAATCTATTAAACGTTCAGGCTTTGGCCCTAACTTATTTGATGAATGGCGTTATGAAGATCATGGCGAAGTCGGCATGGATAATTCAAAACGTCCACTCAAAAAAGACTTCGTGCTTAATCAAGAGCAATACCAAGGTGCGAAAATATTGCTAGCCCGTGAAAACTTTGGTTGTGGCTCATCTCGAGAACATGCCCCTTGGGCGTTAGAAGATTATGGATTTAAAGCAATTATCGCACCAAATTTTGCTGATATATTCTATAACAATTGTTTTAAAAATGGACTGTTGCCGATTGTCCAAAGCAATGACGTTATGGATGAATTATTTGCATTTAAAGGCGAAATTACTATCGACCTAGCAACCCAAACTATTCGTACAGATTCACAAATATATGATTTTGAAGTTGATCAAGAACGCAAACGTAGACTGATCAATGGCTTGGATGATATTGGTCTTACCTTACAATATGCCGATGAGATTAAAGCTTTCGAAGTACAATACTTCAAAACCTACTCTTGGATATAATTAAAAAATGATTGGTCGCTTAACTGGAAAAATTCTAGAAAAAAATCCTCCTGAAATCTTGCTTGAGGTTGGCAGCATTGGCTATGAAATACTTTGCCCGATGTCGAGCTTTTATGAAATGGGTGATCAAAGTGAAATTACACTGCATACGCATTTTCACGTTAAAGAAGATGCGCAGACCTTATATGGGTTTATTTCTAAAGATGAAAAAACACTATTTAGAGAATTAATCCGTGTTAACGGTATTGGCCCAAAAGTAGCACTTGCGATTTTGTCTTATTTGAATGCCGCCTCACTAATGAATGCAGTTGCCAATGAGGATGATATCTTGTTAGCCAAAACTCCAGGTATTGGCAAAAAAACTGCACAAAAGCTTATTGTTGAGCTGAAAGATCGTTTGGCTAAGCTAGAACTGCATGGCTCAAATAGTCAGCTTATAACAGCCAGCATGTATATCAATCCAAATACTCAAAAAGCCTCTCAGGCATTACAAGCACTTGGCTTTAAAACCAAAGAAGCTGAGAAGATGCTTGCAGCTATTAAAGACGACACTATATCAACAGAAGAGCTTATTCGCCAAGCTTTGCAAAATAAATAGACATTGTTAAAATTTACCAAATTTCTAATGGACAATAATAGGAAGATGAAAATTAGCATAAATTTAATCAATTATAGAGTTAAGTGCTTGTTTATTAAGGTTTCTAACCCAATTAAAGTCTTTTATGGATAAATTTGGCCGTTTTTATGGGCTAAATATTTAAAATTGGCCCTATCTATTTAATTTGGACGAAAAAAATCGTACAAAAATTACGATTCGCATAATTTTCTAAATTTTTAATCTTTTAAAGTTATAAAAAATTACGCACTCATGCGTTTTTTCTTGAGTTTTTCAAGCCAAGTGATAAATTCAATATTCATCAAAAATAAGCATGGCAATAAAATCAGTGTCATCAGCGTGCCAAATAGTAATCCGTAGCCGAGTGCAAGTGCCATTGGCTGTAAGAGATAGTCTGTACCACCAAGACCATAAGCCAATGGAAGAATACCCGCCAGCGTGGTTAAACTTGTTAATATAACAGCGCGAAGCCTATCTTTAACGCCTTTAACAATCCACTGATGAATGGTTAGTTTTTCTAAGGACTTATCTTTCAAGTAATTAAGATGAGATACAAGCACTAGTGAATCATTCACAATAACACCAACCAATGCTAACACGCCTAAAATCGCAAAAAAACTTAGCACCTCTCCATGCAAGAAGAATGCCCAAATAACACCAATAACTGAAAATGGAATAGCACTTAGAATTATTAATGGCTGCGAGTACGAATTAAATAACAAGACCAGTAACAAGAAAATACCGACAATTGCCATCAAAAAAGCTTGCTTAAAGCCATCCATAGACTTTGCAGTTTCCTTGGCACCACCCTCAGAAATAGCAAGCACAGAAGGAAAGTTTTTATCTAAATCAAGTTGTAGTAAAGCCTCTTTCATAACCTCACTAGTAGATGTCTTTTCATCATTCACACTAGCACTAAGCATAATAGATCTAAGGCCGTTATAGTGATTAAAATCAGGCTCGCCGACGATTTGACGAATACTAGAAAAATTTACTAATGGAATGACACGACCTTTTTTGTTGACTACTTTTAATGATTTTATAAAGACTTCTGATTTTTCTAAATCACCCAAATAAAGTCGAAAATTAACATCGTTTTGTCCTTCGCGAATGTTGGTCACATCAATACCTGTGAAGGCTGCTCGTAAATAGCGATTGACAGTTAAAAAATCAATATCAAGGCGTGCCATTTTTTCAAAATCAAGTTTTACTTCAATGCGGTCCTTTCCAGGCTCATCATCTCTATTAACATTATCTACTCCTGAAATATTTAATAAAACTTGCTCAAGTTTATTAGCTGCTTGTAGATTTTCAGAGCCTGCTTGACTGATCAGGTTAATTTCTACATCCTCACCTTGTGGAGGGCCAGGCCTTCTCACTGAAAATTTTAATTTTTCTACTTGATCTATCTCATTTGCACTAGCTTTTAAACTCTTTAGAATCTCTTTAGAGGTTTTGTCACGCTCTGAAGCTGGCAATAGTTCGATGGTCATATATGCTTTGTGTGAAAAGTACTTGCCTACATCTGACGTAACTGAGACCAAATCATCGCCGACAATCCTATAAATTAATTCCTCTACCTGTTTAGCTTTAGCTTCTGTATTGGAGAGTGATGAACCGGGGTTCATTATCAAGCGTGTGTTAATTCTATCAACACCTACTGCAGGAAACAAGGTGAACTTCATTTGTGTGCTTGCAAAATAAATTGAAATTCCGAGCGTTATACTAAAAATCCCTATTACTAAATAGTTAAAATTCAATATCTTAGATAAAAAAACTTCAAATTTATTTTCAAAATATTCGAACCAATAATGCTCTTTTTTCTTTTCATTTGATCCAGCTAAATGCGCAGGCAATGCAAGTGAAACTTCTAAAAAAGACAAAATGAGTGCAAAAATAACTACCAGTGGAATAACATAAACAAACTTACCCATTATACCTCCCATTAAAAACATAGAAGAGAAGGCTAAAATTGTTGTTAAGATTGTTGTCACTACCGGCATAATAACTCGCTTAAAGCCACGAGAAGCTGCCTTAAAATTGTCTTCACCAGTTTGCTTATAGTGATAAATACTTTCTGCCACAATGATGGAGTCATCCACCACAATACCTAACACCAAAATCATGGCTGCTAGTGAGATAAGATTGATGGTTTCACCCGTTGCACCTAATAATGCTACCGTACCTAATAACGAAACAGGTAAGCTGATTGCAACCCAAAAAGCCGTTTTAAAAGATAAAAATGCACCCAATACTACTAATACCAATAGCAAGCCGATCAAGCCATTATTGGTCACAATATCTAATCGGTTGCGTACATATTTAGACAAGTCAGATGAATAAAAAATATCTAACTGATTGTTATGTTTAGCACCCATTTTTTCCATGTGAGCTTTAACCAAATCAACCGTGGTAATGACGTCAGCTTGTGCTTGTTTTTTTACTCGCAGGATAAAACCTTTTTTACCGTTAACACGGACAATTGATTTTTCTTCAACATTGCCAGATTCAATAACTGCAATATCTTTAAGTCTAACGATTAAGCCTTCAAACGTAGATTTAACAATGACTTCGCTGACATCAGTTGCTGCATCAAATTTAGACAATACAACAATAGTTTTTTCATTTTTATCATTATGATTACTACCCACAGTGTAACGCTGATTTCTTTGGGTTATTGCGCTCATTACTTGTGGCAAAGAAAGCTCATATTTATAAAGCTTTTCTGGATCAATATGTATTTGGATTTCTTTATCTAAATAGCCATCTTTAGTGACTTCTGATACGCCTTTAATCGACTCTATCGATTGGGCAATACTATCAACCATACCTCTTAATTCTGCGTAATCTATTTGATCACTACCAAGACTGATTTTTATAATGCTTTTTCGGGAAGTCTTGCGATCTATAACACGTGGTAAATCTACGACCTCTTTAGGTAGTGATTTAATACGATTAACGACATTACGAACCTCTTGCTTAATCTCAGATAAATCACTGACATCTTGTGAGAAGGTAATGATAATTGAAGACACGCCTGTTCTAGAGGTTGAGGTAAATTTATCAATGCCCGTGACACTGCTTAATGCATCCTCAATGACATTGGTAATATTTTGTTCGACATCCTCTGGAGAGGCACCTGGATAGCTAGTGACAATTGTCATTACTTCAAAATCTACATCAGGGAATTGATCACGCTGTATATTATTAAGACTAACAAGTCCAAGTGCAATAACACTGATGCTAAAAACCAATGCTAACTTTTTCTGCCTAACTAAAAAATCAAGAAAATTATTCATAACGCAAGATTATACCGAAGGTTTTGAACCTTGTACAAGTGTCAAAACCTTATACTTTGGTGTATTAGAATAAATTACTTTCCGCGTGACCGTTTACGATCTACTTCTTTAAGTTTACGCTTACGAATACGAGTAGCATTTGGCGTTACTTCAACCAACTCATCATCATCAATAAATTCTAATGCTTGCTCAAGATCTAGCTTTATTGCTGTAGTTAGTGAAACCGCTTCATCTGTACCAGAGGCACGAACATTAGTTAGCTGCTTACCTTTCATGACATTGATAACAAGATCTTTATCACGTGCATGAATACCTACAACCATACCTTCGTAGACTTCAGCATTATGCTCTACAAAGAACTTACCACTTTTCTGTAAATTGAAAATTGCATAAGCAACTGCCTTACCTTGATTCATTGAAATTAGCGAGCCGTTTGCACGCTGACCAATGTTGCCTGGCTTTTGAGGCTTGTATGCATCAAAAGTAGAGTTCATCAAGCCTGATCCGGTTGTCGCTGTTAAGAATTCTGTTCTAAAGCCAATCAAGCCACGTGCAGGAATATTAAAGTCAAGCTTAACACGGCCATTGCCATCAGGTTGCATATTGGTTAGTTCACCTTTACGCTCGCCTAATTTTTCCATGACTGTACCTTGATGCTGAGATTCAACATCAACGCTTAAATCTTCAAATGGTTCACAAGTAACGCCATCAATCTCTCTTAAAATAACTTGAGGACGACCAACAGCTAACTCAAAACCTTCACGACGCATAGTTTCAATAAGTATTGATAAATGTAATTCACCACGACCTGAAACTAAGAATTCTGATGGATCTGGAGTGTCTTCCACACGCAATGCAACGTTATAGATAAGCTCTTTATCTAGGCGGTCGCGAATATTTCTTGAAGTGATGTACTTGCCATCTTGGCCAGCAAATGGCGAATCGTTAACTCTAAAGGCCATCGATACAGTTGGCTCATCAACACTTAGTGGCGGCATCGCTTCAACAGTTTCTGGATCACAAATAGTATCTGAAATTGAAAGGCCTTCAATACCTGTAATACAAGCAATATTACCCGCTTCAGAAGAACCAACATCAATCTTTTCTAGACCTAGGAATCCTTGTAAATTAGCAACTTTAGCTTTTCTCTGAACACCATCTGGACTAACAACAACGACTTGTTGGTTCTTTTTAACAGTACCACGAGTAATACGGCCAATACCAATTGCGCCAACGAATGATGAATAATCTAGTGCTGAAATTTGCATTTGCAATGGTGCATTGATATCAACTTCTGGTGCAGCCACTTTTTCAACAATAGTTTCAAACATTGGAAGCATATCGCCTTCACGAACATCATCTTCTAATGATGCATAACCATTAATACTTGAAGCATAAATAATAGGGAAATCTAATTGCTCATCAGTCGCGCCTAGTTGATCGAATAATTCAAACACTTGGTCAATTACCCAGTCAGGGCGAGCTGCGTCTTTATCAATCTTGTTAATAACAACAATTGGATTAAGGCCTTGGTCAAATGCTTTTTTAGTCACAAAACGCGTTTGAGGCATTGGACCTTCTTGTGCATCTACTAATAATAATACTGAATCTACCATAGATAGTACACGCTCAACTTCACCACCAAAATCGGCATGTCCTGGGGTATCTACGATATTAATATGGTAATCTTTCCACTTAATCGCTGTATTCTTAGAAGAAATAGTAATGCCCCGCTCTTTTTCAAGATCGTTTGAGTCCATCATACGGTCTGTTGACTCAAAGCGCTCCTCGAAAGTTTCTGATTGCTCTAATAGTTTGTCAACCAGTGTCGTTTTACCGTGGTCAACATGGGCAATAATGGCAATATTTCTAAGTTTAGTATTCATGCGTTTAAGGATGATTCGAAAAAGACATTATTATCCCCTAACTCTCCTATAATATTATCATTTATTAATGTGAATCAATCACTTAAGACTTATGGGTAAAAAAAGTTCTTCGGGTCGCTGGATGAGCGAACATTTGAGTGACGAATATGTCAAAAAAGCTCAAAAAGAAGGTTATCGATCTCGAGCCGTCTACAAACTAACTGAAGCAATTGCTAAAGATAAGTTTATCAAACCTGGTGATCGAGTTCTTGATTTGGGCGCCGCTCCAGGCAGTTGGAGTCAAGTGGCTATGAACATGGTTGGTAATAGCGGGCAAGTAATCGCAAGTGACATCCTAGATATTGATCCCATTGATGGTGTTGATTTTCTCTGTGGTGACTTTACCCAAAATTTAGTTTATGAAGAACTTTTAGCATTAACAGCAGGTAAAAAAGTTGACGTTGTTCTGAGTGATATGGCACCTAATATGAGTGGACAGCTCTCAGTTGATATTCCTAAATCCATGTATTTATGCGAGCTCGCACTTGATATGGCTATCAAAACAATAACGCCAAACGGAACTTTTTTCATCAAAGTTTTTCAAGGTGCTGGATTTGATGAATATGTTAAATCTTGTAGATTAGCTTTTAACAAAGTTATTATTCGTAAACCTAAAGCATCAAGATCACGATCTAAAGAAGTATATTTACTGGCAAATGGATTAAAATAGTCGGATGAAAGATTTTGATGATATCCAGACACTTCTAAAAGATGATATAACGCAAACAGATGCTTTATTGCATTCTCGCCTAAGCTCTAATGTTGCCCTGATTAATCAGGTCAGTAGCTACATCATTAGCGCTGGTGGCAAGCGTCTACGCCCACTATTGCTATTATTATGTGCACGCGCCACTCACTATCAAGGCGAGCACCATCGTTTAATGGCGGTAGTGATCGAGCTTATCCATACTGCCACTTTATTACACGATGATATTGTCGATGAATCATCAACGCGGCGTGGAAAGAATACCGCAAATGAAGTTTGGGGAAATGCTGCCAGTGTTTTGGTGGGAGATTTTTTATATTCAAGATCGTTTGAGATGATGGTTGAGCCAGGCTCAATGAAAATCATGCAAATTTTATCTAAAGCCACCAATGAAATTGCTCAGGGTGAGGTTTTACAATTACTCAATTGTAAAAATTCAGCACTAACGCAGGCTGAATATTATCAAGTAATTGAACGTAAAACTGCGATACTTTTCCAAGCAGCAACACAAATTGGTGGCATTCTTTCAAAGGTTAACAACACTCAAGAACAAGCTTTAAAAAATTACGGCCTACATTTAGGTAATGCTTTTCAAATCATTGATGACGTCCTAGACTATGAATCAGACAGTGACACCATGGGTAAAGAAGTGGGTGATGACTTAAGCGAAGGAAAAACCACACTTCCAATGATCTATGCTTTGGCAAATACATCAGGTGCGGACAAGCAATTGCTAGAAGATGCAATTAACAATGCTGATAACTCCAAGATTACTAAGGTAGTAAAAATATTACAATCAGTTGGTGCATTTAAGTACACTCGCAAGCAAGCAAAAAAATCTGCAGATTTAGCTAAAACCTCATTAGACAGTATTGATCAATCGCCCTACAAAGATGCATTAATTCTATTGTGTGATTTATCTTTAGCACGAAAGTCATAGTGTTATCTGACGAGCTTAAAGCTCAAATTCGAAACTCATTTATTAAGCTAAAGTCTGATATGTCGGATTTTAACATGCGCCCTTCTCAAAACAAAATGATTGCTGAAATCTCTAAAACTTTATGTGGAGATTATAAAGATTCTAACAAAATTCTATGTGTTGAAGCACCGACAGGAATAGGGAAAACTTTTGCCTATCTTCTTAGTAGTATCCCCATTGCCAAAGCCAATAAAAAGAAATTAATTGTATCTAGTGCGAATGTTGCCCTGCAAGAGCAGCTTTTATTAAAAGATATCCCTGAGGCTCAAAAATATTGTCAAGTTGATTTTGAGTATGCCTTAGTTAAGGGAAGATCTCGTTATGTTTGCATTCGAAATCTAATCAATCTATGCGAAGATAGTGCTCAAGAAGACACCCTTATTAATTCAGATTTATTATTTGATGAGCCTCCTGGTAAATATCAGCTGGAAGAAATGGGTGAGCTTTTAGAAGATTATTCTGCCAAAAAATGGAATGGTGAAATTGACGATCTAATGCGCGCACCTGATCATAGTATTTGGCAAAAAATTAATTGTAACCGTTTTACTTGTACTGCAAAAAGTTGTGAGTTTTATCAAGATTGCGCTTTTTTCAAGGCTCGTAAGCAAATCACCAAGGCAGATGTAATCATTGCTAACCATGATTTAGTATTAGCAGATTTAACAACAGGAAACACGGTATTGCCTGATGTTGATGAATCTATTTTTATTTTTGATGAAGCGCATCATTTGAGCGCCAAGGCTTTGTCTCATTTTTCTTTAAGTACTGGTACTGAATTTATTAAAACCAGTATTCGCCAAGCCAAAGGTGTGAGTGATCAAATTTGTAAAATTACCCAGCAAGATTCCACAGATGTCAATATTAAACAAGTGGATGATTATTTATCTGATTTAACAATAATACTCAAGATACTGGACTTTGATGAGGACGTTTACTTATTTGATAAAGGTGAGGTTGATCAGCCCATTAAAGATATTGCTAAAAACCTATTTATTGTCATTGGTAATATACAAAATAAGTTTTCTACATTAAGAGAATCTTGGTCTGATTATCTAAAAATAAAAGTTCTAGATAAAAGCATTAGTGACTCAATTAATACCGCTAGTGGTGAGTGTGAACAATACCTTTCAGGCATTGTAGAATTACTGTCTTCTTTCTTAAAAAGTGATGATAACTCCCAATCTCCTCACTCTAGATGGATTGAAAAAAATACATTGGCTAACAAAAAAATTAACTATAGCCTATTTAGTGCACAGACAGATGTTTCAGATAATTTAGATGCTCTTATTTGGTCAAAAGCTTCTGGCGCAATCCTTACATCTGCAACTTTATCATCGTTAGGCAGTTTTGATCGACTCAACAAGCAGCTGGGTCTTAAAAAATCTGAGAATCAGTATTTACGCCTACCCTCTCCTTTTGTATTTGACCAAGTTGACTTTATTGTTGCTAAATTTAAAGCTAACCCTACCCAAGTATTTGATCATACTAAAGAAGTCGCTAGCCAACTTCTCAAGCGCATTGAAACAGATCAAGGCACCTTGGTTTTATTTGCTTCTAATAAGCAAATGCAAATGGTAGCTGATATGATTGAGAAAAAACTCGATTGTAGTCTTTTCATTCAAGGCGAATACCCAAAAAAAACCATCCTAGAAAAGCATATTAATCTGCGAAAAAATGGCGAAGGTAGTGTAATTTTTGGACTAGATAGCTTTGCTGAAGGTGTTGACCTTAAAGGGGATAATTTAACCCATGTCGTGATTGTTAAATTGCGATTTAGTGTGCCTACTTCGCCAATCGATAAAACCTTATCTGACTATTTACAATCTCAAAATAGAAACCCTTTCATGGAGATTTCTTTGCCTGATGCATCACTAAGACTGATACAAGCTTGTGGCCGATTAATTCGCACTGAAACTGACACGGGAAAAATCACTATTTTTGATAATCGTTTAGTGAGTAAATTCTATGGCAAGCAACTATTAGCCGCCCTACCAAACTATAACATCGTTATCGAATCTTAAAAGTGCCAAAAAGCTTTATGCAATAAAGCCATTAATGTCAAGATTTCCAGGCGGCCTAATAACATTGAAAAACTCAAAATCCACTTTGCACTCTCGCTAATAGAGCCATAATTTTCTGCCACATTTCCTAAACCTGGGCCAAGGTTATTAATACTTGCAGCGGTTGCTGAAAAACTTGTTACTTGATCCATGCCAGTAAACATCAGAGCGATCATAATAAAAACGAAGGCAATCACATATAGTGAGAAAAAACCCCAGACTGAAATCAAGGTGCTTTCAGCAACACTGCGATGATTTAGCTTGATATTAATCTGTGCATTAGGATGAATAAATTTCTTAATTTCTTTCATGGCAAGTTTAAACATCAACAACATTCTAACCACTTTAATACCACCACCCGTTGAACCAGCACAAGCACCCATAAAACTGGCAAAAATTAACAACACTGGAAGCATAAATGGCCAAGTAGAAAAATTTGCCGAGGTGAATCCTGTGGTTGTAGCCATAGAAATACTTTGAAAAACTCCGTATCTAAGTGCACCTTCTACTGTTTGGTAGTAGCCAGAATTCCATAAATAACCAGCAATAACAAATGCAATAAAACCTAGTAAAAAAAGATAGGCCTTAAACTCAGAGTCTTCAAAAAAAGCCAGAATATTTTTCTTGCGCCAGACAAAGAAATGTAGAGAAAAGTTAATACCTGCTAAAAACATAAATATAATGGCAACTGACTCAATAGCAACTGAGTCAAAATATCCAATCGATAGGTCATGAGTAGAAAAACCACCAATGGCAACAGTTGAATAACTATGCCCGATAGCATCAAACATACTCATACCCGCCCAATAATAAGCCAATGCGCAAATGAGTGTAAAGCTTAAATAGATTTTCCACAATGCTTTAGCAGTCTGTGTGAGTTTTGGGGTTAACCTATCTTTAGAAATACCACTAGACTCAGCATGATAAAGCTCCATACCGCCAACACCCAGCATGGGTAAAATAGCCACTGCCAAAACGATAATACCCATGCCACCAAGCCATTGCAGCTGTTGACGGTAATATAAAACAGCTCTTGGCAAATCATCAAGGCCTGATAAAACAGTCGCACCTGTTGTTGTTAAACCTGACATTGACTCAAAAAATGCATCTGAGAAAGTCATATGTAAAGACTCTGACAATAAAAAAGGAATGGTTGCAAATAGTGACAAAACAAACCAAAAGCTCACTACAACTAAAACACCTTCGCGAATTCTAAAATCTTTAGTAGATTTTCTAAAAGGCAAATAAAGTAATAATCCACTGCTTAGCGTTAGTGCAAATGCTTTTAAAAATGACGGAGCCTCATTCTGTTGATAAAAAAAATCTACAACAACTGGAGGTAGTTGAGTTAAGCTAAAGACCATTAACAATAATCCAATAGTTTTGAAAACAATACTAAATTGCATAATTTATCCCATTTTAGTCCGCATAGCCTGCAAACATTTTTTCCACTTTATGAATTTTATTAACATCTGTTAATACCAAAAGTACATGGTCACCCTCTTCAATTATTACCTTTTTTGAGCCCATAATAACTTCATTGTTACGCACGATAGAACCCACGACAACACCATCTGGAAGTTTAATCTCGCCAATGGCTTTACCCACTACATCCGAATGATTTTTATCTCCATGAACAATAACCTCAATTGCCTCAGACTTGCCTTGACGCAAGGAATGGACCATCATTGTATCTCCCTTACGAATATGCGCTAGAATACCACTTGTGGTAATTTGGTCAGGCGAAATAACCATATCTACATCTTCACTCTGCTCTGCTAAATCTTCATAAACGTTACGTTTAACAAGAGCAATTGTCTTATGTGCGCCAAGACGCTTTGCCAAAATAGAAACGATAACATTAATCTCATCAGAGTTAGTAAGGGCCAAGAATAAATCTGTATTTTCGATACCTTCTTCTAGTAATAACTCCTCATCAGAAGCGTTACCACGAAGTACCAATACATCATCCAATTCATCAGCAATTTCTTTAACGCGATCTTGGTCCATTTCGATAATACGGACATGATGATTTGACTCTAAGTGCTTGGCTAAATTAAGACCAATACGTCCACCACCAGCAATAATAATATTTTTATAGGCTTTGTCTAGTCGTCTAAATTCTTTAAGCACTTTAGAGACGCTACTTTTTTTAGTAACGAAATAAACACGATCACCATGTTTGATAACTGTATCTCCATAAGCTGGAATAGCACGACCATTGCGATACAAGCTCACAATACGCATTCGTATTTTAGGCAAATGTTTATGTAATTCCTTGATAGGATGGCCAACAATAGGGGTACCAGCAAAAGCCCTAGTTTCAACTAATTGCACCAATCCATTTTCAAATTCAAATACTTGCTCAGATCCTGGCTCTTCTACGACTCGCTTAATGTAGTTAGTCACCAAGATTTCAGGCGTAATCACAAAGTCAATAGGAATAGCTTCATCGGAAAATAACTCTTTTCGATGGAGGTATTGAGCAGTACGTATACGGGCAATTTTTTTATTAACCCTGTAAAGTGTATGTGCCATTTGACAAGCAAGCATATTCTCTTCATCAGATTTGGTTACAGCGATGACCATATCCATATTACGAATATCAGCCTCTTCAAGGATGTTTGGATAGGAAGCCTGGCCACAAATCGTTTTAATATCTAGATGACGCTGGAGATCAAGCAAGTTGCTTTCAGCTTTATCAATAATAGTAATATCGTTATCACTATCTTCACTTAAATATCGAGCTAGTGTTGCACCAACTTGTCCTGCACCTAAAATTAAAATTTTCATGATTAAGCCTTGTTTTTATCGATTCCTAGATCTTTTAGTTTTCGGTATAGCGTTGTTCGCTCCAATCCTGCTAAGGCAGCAACTGTTGCAATATTGTAATTATTTTTTTGTAAATGATGATCAAAATATTCTTTTTCAAAAATATTTCTCGCCACTTTCAAAGGCGCATCAAAATCAATACCTGAAATACCATTACTATTACCATTATTTTTAAAAACTTGTTCTGACATAATTCTACGCACAAATGGCAATATATCATGCAAAGGTTTTTTCAAAAAATCAACTGCACCGAGTTTAATGGCTTTCACCACATCTTTGTGCTCCGCATGGCCTGACATCATAACAATCGGGGTTGAAAAATCTGCGTTAATCCATTCTTCAAGCAATGACATACCATCCTGGCCTGGCATCCAAACATCCATCATAACCAAGTCAAAAGACTGACCCTCAATAAGAGCTTTGGCCTCTTGAGCGTTAGCTGCCAAACTTACTTGATAATTGACATCTTCTAAGGTGTCCATAATTGTTTCTGCATTAATACTTTCGTCATCAATAATAAGAATTTTTCCAATAATGTTTTTCTCGTTCATTGCACTGTCCTTTTTTTATACTTGATAATCAAATTCTATAGTAATCTTAGCACCATGTGGTTTCACATTAGCAGCAAATATTCGCCCATCATGCTGCTCAATAATATTTTGTACTATGGCCATTCCTAGTCCACTACCCTTAACTTTTGTTGTGACATAAGGCTCAAAGACACGGTCTAGTATCTCTTCATTAAAACCTTCGCCATTATCTGTTACGCTCAGGCGAACTAAATGCTTCTTAGGTAAATAATGAGTGGAAATCTTCACTAAAGTTTGCTTATTAAGCGATGACTCTACTGAGTTTTTAATCAAATTAATTAACACTCTAGAAAGACTAACTGCGTCTAGCAACAATGGCGGAATATCGTCTACTAAATCAAAAACGATCTCCAAACCTTCTTGCGAATCATATAAAGAAATGGATTGATTAATAATCTCATTTATATGGCTTAACTTACGTTCGATTTTAGGCGTATTGGCATAGTCAGCAAAAGCGCTAACCATAAGATCCATAGACTTTACTTGGTCAATAATAGTGTTAGTGGTTTTATCAATTACCTCTAAATCTCGACCCTCTAATGACTCCATAAATCGATTACGCAAACGTTGCGCTGAAAGCAAAATTGGTGTCAATGGATTTTTAATTTCGTGTGCCATACGAACTGCCACCTCTCCCCAGGCTGCCTTCTTTTGCGCACGATTAAGTCTGGAAATATCTTTAATAATAATCACATAGCCCAATGTTTCACCGTTGCTTTCAAGTATAGCGCCCTGGCAAGATAAAAGCAGATGACGATCTAATGAAGTTAACTCAAGATTCTCATTCCATTCACTATTTTTTGCTTTAAATTTTTCTGCCGTTAACTTGAATAGGGAATCCAATTCTGGATACTTATCACTGATTTTTGAACAACTATGGCCAATAAAAGATTGCTCATCTTGGATATTAAACATTTCACCAATAATTGGATTAATAAGTCGAATATCTTTATTTTGGTCTAAAGCAATAACGCCATAAGAGTATTTGAGAATGGTTTCTAAATAAAGGTTATGTGTATCCAAACCTTCTTGAGAGGTTTTAATTTTTCTTGACATGATATTGAACTGATTAATCAATAAGCGCACATCATCAGTATCTTTGCTCTGCTCAATACGAACACCATAGTTACCTTGAGCAACTTCTCGAGTGGCAAGAGACAATTTATTAAGCGGTTTCATTAGTTTTTCTATCATACGAAAAACTAACATTAACGCACTCAATACCGCTAACAAAACGGTTGAAGAAAAATCAATCATAAAGCGCTCTTGGGTGATTGAAGTATTTAAATCAAATTCAATGTTTTTAGTTCTTTGAGTGAATGATTCAACTTGAGATAAAAATCCTAATAGAACTGGGTCAGCTGCATAAACAACATCTATCACAATAAAATCTTTGTCAGCTGAACGAGTAATAAAACGCGTAGACATTTTTACTTGGACAACATTAGTAACACTGTCTTCATTAATAGTTCTTGGCTGAGCGCCTGGCAAAGGTTGGTCCTCAACTGCCATACAATTTGAAACATTAGCTGTTTTTGCAATTATCTGTTCTTTATCATCCAACAAAGATATTTGGCATGCCCAGCCCTTGTCAATTAAGCCATCTAAAAAAACTTGCATACTAGCGAGAGAATTTTCTGACTCTTTTTGGAAATCACCAAAAGAAGTAATTAGTGTCAAAAGACGCCTAGTTTGCTGGGTGTAGCGTTCAGTCCTAATGTTTTGTACGCCTTCATATAATCCATCTACTTGCTGAATAAAGTTTTTAGTAAAGGCATCAAATGCTTTTTCGGAATCTGTTACATTATTCTGAATCGTTTGAAACGAAAACATATAAAACGACAATACCGGCACAATAACCAGCATAGGAACAATTTTTATAAATGACCAAGTAAATTTAGAGCCGGCAATATCGCTACCTATATCGCGCTTTAATCGGCTCACATCTGTATAAATATAATAAACAGCTATCATACTTAATGCGATGTTATAAGTCACTAAATAAGCCCACCAACTGCTAATCAACTCCGGATTTAAGCCTAAGTAAAACGTGCCTGAAATAGAAATTAAGAAGACTGCTGCCCAAAACCAGACAGGTGGTGATTTGATAAAGCTTTTTTGTTGACGAGTAGTCATTGACTGTTCTTAAATGGTTAGCTAATTATTTAGAATTATCTCATAAATAAACCGACAGTATCATTACTTGTTGCTAAAATACGACAATGATTCAAACACAACAGCAATTAACCAATTTTTTAAACGCTATTAAAACAGATACGCATTTAGCAATTGATACCGAATTTAAACGTATTGATACTTTTTATCCTATTTTATGTCTGGTACAAATAGCCACAAAAAGTGGTGTTGATTGCATCGACATTCTAGCCATTGAAAATCTTGAACCGCTTTTTGACAAGCTTTATCAAAAAGATAGCATTTGGATTGTTCACGCTGCCCGTCAAGACATTGAAGCCTTATATTATTTATCTAAAAGGCTTCCAAGTCAGCTATTTGATACTCAAATCGCTGCTCATTTCCTTAATCATCCATCTCAGATATCTTACCAAAATCTTACTGAAATTTTACAAGGCGTTTTATTGGATAAGGCTTATACGAGACTTGACTGGACAACGCGCCCCCTGCCTGAAGAAGCCATTAAATATGCGCTTGATGACGTACGCTATTTGATTAAAAATTACTCACAATTGATTGAGCAACTAACCCAAGAGCATAAGCTTGACTGGCTAATGGAAGATGGCTTAGAATTAACAAATATTAACTTATATTTGCCAAATCTTGACCAGGCATGGAAAAAAGTTAAGGGCTTGTCGCGCCTTCCAAAGAGTGTTCATCAGAAAGCTGCACACTTAGCTGCTTGGAGAGAATCTCAAGCTATAGATAACAATAAACCTAGAAAATGGATTATAAGTGATGATCAATTAATCAATTACAGCCTTAACAAAACAAAAATGTCTGACCAAGATAAAACAACTTTTAGTGAGTTTTTATCTCAACAAGTGCAACTCACAAAACAGCTTATTCAAATTGATGTACATCAAGCACCTAGCAAAAGTGAAAATAAACAAAAAAATGAACTTCAAATACTCATTAAAAAAATCGCAGTTCAGTATAATCTAGATGAAGCAATCATCGCTAATGGTAAAACATTGATGAAATTTATTCGTAGCGATCAATCCGTCAAATTTTTTACTGGTTGGCGCTATCATATTTTAAAAGAGGAGTTGGGCAATGCAAAACAGTCTTAAACCCGTATCAGCAGCAAATCTACCTGATGAAATTAATGTTATTATTGAAATCCCAGCACATTCACCGCCAGTAAAGTACGAAATCGATAAAGAAACTGGCGCTATGTTTGTTGATCGATTTATTACTATGCCAATGTTCTACCCATGTAAGTACGGTTTTGTACCAGAAACATTAGCAGATGATGGTAAGTGGGTTGAAATTGATGGCTGGGGTGATGCTGCTGAAGCAAAAATAGAGCTTCAAGAATCTTTTGATGCATACAAGCCTTAGCCGTTGGTTCAAGCCACCAACAATTTTCAAATTATTGGTGGTGAGCATCGAGGTAGAAAGTTTAACTTTCCAGATGCGCCAGGATTAAGACCTACGCCTAACAAAGTTCGAGAAACCTTATTCAACTGGATTCAGCTCAAGTCCAGTAATAAGGTTTTTTTGGATTTGTTTGCAGGTAGTGGTGCCCTGGGCTTTGAAGCACTTTCTCGAGGCGCGAGAAAAGTTATCAGTATTGAAAAAGATTCAGGTGCTTTTAAAAGTTTAGAAAAAAATCGGAAAAATCTCAGATCCGACAAAATTCAAATTATTAACGCCGATGCTTTGGACTTTTTAAGCAATAAAACCACTCAAGTCTTTGACTTTGTCTTACTTGATCCGCCTTTTCATCAAAAACTACTAGAAAAAGCACTCAAAAGACTCTCAAAAAATGGTTTTTTAGCATTAGGCAGTCAAATATATATAGAATCTGAATTTGAAATAACTGATGATTTCTTAAATCAAGAAATTTCGCAAAAAAGCAAAATCAACAAACAAAAACGCTCAGGACAAGTACACTACTGCTTAATTGAAGTATTATGAATCCAATTAACCAATAAACGCCTTATGACAAAAAAAATTGCTATTTATCCAGGTTCATTTGATCCCATCACCAATGGACACATTGATCTTATCAAGCGTGCAAGCACACTATTTGACGAGGTTATTGTTGGTATTACTCAAAATAGTAAAAAAACAGCCTTCATAAATATTGATGAGCGCATCAGCTTATCTAGCGAAATTTTAAAAGATATTAACAATGTCAAAGTATTAAGCTTTAATACATTGTTAGTCGATTTTGCTGAAGAGCAGAATGCCCAAGTGATTTTGCGTGGATTGCGAGCTGTAAGCGATTTTGAATATGAATTCCAATTGTCTGGCATGAATAAACATCTAAATTCAAATATTGAAACCCTATTTATGACTCCAGCAGAGCAATATGCCAACATCTCCTCTTCACTGGTTCGAGAGATTTTATCTCTTGGCGGTGATATCAGCCACTTTGTCCCTAGCTCGGTCGAAACCTTACTAAAAGAACGTCTTTAATTTTTTTAACCTTTTCTGCTTGAATTAAAAACACTCATCCATATATAGGATGTATATTAAATTACAAGGAGTAAGAAAAATGTCAAAAATTATAGGTATTGACTTAGGAACAACTAATTCATGTGTGGCCATTATGGATGGTAGCACGGTTAAAATTATTGAAAACTCAGAGGGCGATCGCACAACCCCATCAATTGTTGCTTTTCCAAAAGATTCTGACGAAGTTTTAGTGGGTCAATCAGCTAAGCGTCAAGCAGTCACAAATCCTGAAAATACACTTTATGCAATTAAACGTTTAATTGGTCGTCGTTTCGATGAGGATGCTGTTCAAAAAGATATTGATCTTGTTCCGTACAAAATTGTTAAAGCAGACAATGGCGATGCTTGGGTTGAAGCTAATGGCAAAAAAATGGCTGCTCCTGAAATCTCAGCAAAAATTATTGGTAAGATGAAGAAAACAGCTGAAGACTTCTTAGGTGAAGCTGTTACTGAAGCAGTGATCACTGTTCCAGCATACTTTAACGATTCACAACGTCAAGCGACTAAAGATGCTGGCAAGATTGCTGGTCTTAATGTTAAACGTATTATTAACGAGCCAACAGCAGCGGCATTAGCTTATGGCGTAGACAAATTAGTCGGTGACAAAACAGTTGCTGTTTACGATCTAGGTGGCGGTACATTTGACGTATCTATCATTGAAATGGAAGATGTTGATGGTGAGAAGCACTTTGAAGTGTTATCAACCAATGGTGATACTTTCTTAGGTGGTGAAGACTTTGATCAAAGAATTATTTCATACCTAGTAGAGGAATTCGACAAAGAACAAGGTGTTAACTTAAAGAACGATCCAATGGCACTTCAGCGCTTAAAAGAAGCAGCAGAAAAAGCTAAAATCGAATTATCATCTTCTGAGCAAACAGAGGTTAACCTACCTTACGTGACAGCTGATGCTTCTGGCCCTAAGCACATGAACATCAAAATTACACGTGCAAAGCTTGAATCATTAGTAGCGGATCTTATTCAACGTTCGATTGATCCATGTCAAATCGCGCTAGATGATGCCAAGCTTACGGCTAGTGATATTGATGAGATTATCATTGTTGGTGGTTCAACAAGAATGCCTAAAGTACAAGAAAAGGTTAAAGAATTTTTCGGTAAAGAACCTAAAAAAGATGTTAACCCTGATGAGGCAGTTGCTATGGGTGCTGCCATTCAGGCTGGTGTATTAGGTGGTGATGTTAAAGATGTATTGTTACTTGATGTCACCCCATTATCTTTAGGTATTGAGACAATGGGTGGTGTAATGACTAAGCTTATCGAGAAAAATACAACCATTCCTACAAATGCTTCTCAAACTTTCTCAACAGCAGCAGATAATCAATCAGCAGTGACAGTTCACGTCTTACAAGGTGAGCGTGAAATAGCCAGTGCTAATAAATCATTAGGTCAATTCAACTTAGAAGGTATTGATTCAGCACCTAAAGGAACACCGCAAATTGAAGTCACTTTAGATATTGACTCTGACGGTATTTTGAATGTTTCTGCTAAAGATAAGAATACAGGTAAAGAGCAATCAATCACCATTAAAGCCTCTAGCGGTTTAAGTGAGGAGGAAGTTGAAAAAATGATTAAAGATGCTGAAGCAAATGCTGATGAAGATAAGAAATTTCAAGAATTAGTCACTTCTAAAAATATGGCAGACTCTTTGATTTATTCAACTAAGCAAACATTAGAAGAACTTACAGAAGAAGTTTCTGAAGATGAAAAAACAGCTATTGAAGCAGCAATTACTGATCTTGAAGGAGCAATTAAAAGCGACGACAAAGAAGCAATTGATGCCAAATCACAAGCATTAACGGAGACAGCTCAACCATTAGCTGAAAAAGCACAAGCTAAAGCTGGTGCAGCAGATAGCGACGCTTCTGAAGCAACCGATGCAGGTGATGATGTAGTTGATGCAGATTTTGAAGAAGTTAAAGACGACAAGTAATCTTTAAGATTTAAATCAAACACTAACCTTCTTCAGATCTAAGTATTTGAAGAAGGTTTTTTAACTTTACATAAGGTAGTTTATGCCAAAAAAAGATTTTTACGACGTTCTAGGTGTTGACAAAAGCGCAGATACAAAGCAAATTAAAAAAGCTTATAAGCGCTTAGCAATGAAACATCACCCAGATCGTAATACAGATAACAAAGAAGCAGCTGAAGAGAAATTCAAAGAAATTCAAAAAGCTTACGCTATTTTATCTGACGAACAAAAACGTCAAGCCTATGACCAATTTGGTCATGCAGGTGTTGATGGTAATGCAGGTGGTGGCCAACAAAGTCCTTTTGGTGGTGGTGGATTTGGTGATATTTTTGGTGATATTTTTGGTGGTGGTGGCCACCAACAGGCTGACAACCGTGGCTCTGATTTACGCTACGATTTAGAGATTGATCTCAAAGAGGCAGCTGAAGGGACTACGGTCAAAATTCGAATTCCTAAAAATGAAACTTGTGAGCCTTGTTCTGGAACTGGCGCCAAACCAGGTACCAGTGTCAAAACTTGTGTTTCTTGTGGTGGAGTAGGTCAAGTACAAATGCAGCAAGGATTTTTTGCAGTTCAGCGCCCCTGCCCAACTTGTTCTGGTACAGGTCAAAAAATTGAATCTCCATGTGGATCATGTCGTGGTCAGGGTGTTGTGCGCAAGCAAAAGACACTCTCAGTTAAAATCCCTGCTGGGGTTGATACAGGAAACCGTATTCGCCTTAGTGGCGAAGGTGAAGCTGGAGTTCGCGGTGGAAAAAGTGGAGATTTATATGTCGAAGTGCATGTTAGAGCACATGAAATCTTTCAACGCGAAGGTAACGACTTATATTGCGAAGTACCTATTGACTTTACCTCAGTTGCATTAGGTGGCTCAATTGAAGTGCCAACATTGGGTGGAAAATTAAAAATTAAAATTCCAGCAGGCACCCAAACTGGCAAACAATTCAGACTAAGAGGTAAAGGTATTACCGCTATTCGTCATGGTGGCACTGGTGATTTAATTTGTCAAGTTAAAATCGAAACACCCGTTAACTTAAGTAAAAAACAAAAAGAACTGTTAGAAGAATTTTCAGGCACCTGTGGTAAAAAACATCATCCTGAATCAGACTCATTTTTTGGTAAAATGAAATCATTCTTCGAATAAAAAAATAATAGGAATTATCGTGAAAATTAAGAAGATTAAAGCAAGAGAAGTCTTAGACTCTAGAGGCAACCCAACTATTGAAGCAGACATTATCCTTGATGACGGCACTATCGGTAGTGCCATGGTGCCGTCTGGTGCATCAACAGGTCAGCGAGAAGCTTTAGAATTGCGCGATGGTGATAAATCTCGTTACTTAGGTAAGGGCGTTTTAAAGGCAGTAGAATTTGTCAACACTGAAATTAATGAAACTCTAATTGGCTTTGGTATTGAAGACCTTGGAAAGATTGACCAGGCTATGATTGATTTAGATGGCACCGAGACAAAATCACGACTTGGTGCAAATTCAATTTTAGCTGTATCGTTAGCATCAGCTCATGCCAATGCAAACAGACAGCATAAGCCATTATATGACTCTCTTGATCAAGGTGATGATTACAAACTACCCGTACCTATGATGAATATTATTAATGGTGGCGAACACGCTAATAATAGTGTTGATATTCAAGAGTTTATGATTATTCCTGCTGGAGCGCCAAATTTTAAAGAAGCGCTCCGCTATGGTGCTGAAGTATTTCATCACCTAAAATCTGTTTTAGAAGCCCAAGGCATGAATACTGCTGTTGGTGATGAAGGTGGTTTTGCACCGGATCTTGCTTCTAATGAAGATGCGCTTAAGGTTATCTTAGAAGCGATCAATAATGCAGGCTATATTGCTGGTAAAGATATCTTTATTGGTATTGATGCAGCGAGCTCTGAATTTTATGAAAATGGTATGTACAACTTAGCTTCTGAAAACAAATCACTAAACCCTCAAGAGTTTGTTGATTACCTAGCCAACTGGGTTGACAACTACCCTATTATTTCAATCGAAGATGGTATGGATGAAAATGATTGGGAAGGCTGGGATTTACTCACCAAAAAAGTGGGTGATAAAGTACAGCTGGTGGGTGACGATCTTTTTGTTACCAATAGCAAAATTTTAAAAAAAGGTATTGATAACAATATTGCCAATTCAATCTTAATCAAAGTTAATCAAATTGGTACACTTACTGAAACTTTCGCTGCAATGAAAATGGCTGCTGAAGCAGGATATACGGCCGTTATGTCGCATAGATCTGGTGAAACTGAAGATACAACTATTGCTGATTTAGCGGTAGCAACTGGTTGTGGCCAAATTAAAACAGGCTCTTTATCACGCTCAGACCGATTAGCAAAATACAATCGCTTATTACGTATTGAAGAAGAGCTGGGTGTTAAAGCAATTTATTCAGGACTTGATGCTTTTAAACATTTGAATTAAACTAAGCTTTAATTTATTTAACACACTACAACTGATTGGAATCACTTTCGACTTTCTGGCTTAGTATCTTATTATTTGGTTTGATACTAGCCTCTGCTTTCTTCTCATCTGCTGAAACTTCAATGATGGCAATTAATCGCTATCGTCTAAAAGCTTTAAGCCTGACTAATAAAAATGCAAAAAGAACTGAGCATTTACTGCAGGACATAGACCATCTTATTGGTACCATCCTACTTGGTAACAACTTTGTTAATATCTTTGCCTCTAGTGTTGCAACTATTTTGGCTATTAAAATTTGGGGAGAAGACTCCATTGTCCTTGCATCATTAACACTTACTTTTGTCATTTTGGTATTTGCAGAAACCACGCCTAAAACTTTTGCTGCCAAAAACCCTGAGAAAATAGCTCTCCCTGCTTCTATAATAATCAAATTTTTGATTACGCTATTCAAGCCTTTTGTTTGGACTGTTGCGCAACTTTCAAAGCTCATCTTAAGTCTTTTTGGTATTCATACTGATCAACAAAATAACAACATTAGTTCTGAAGAATTACGCATGGTGGTAAGTGACGCCAAACCCATCATAGCTTCGAATTATCAAAAGATGTTGCTTAATATTATCGACCTAGAAAAAGTTAAAGTTGAAGATATTATGATTCCTAGACATGAGTTAATTAGTGTGGACATTAACAAGCCTGATGAAATCCTAAAGCAACTTGAGCGCATTCAGCATACACGCCTACTTACTTACGACAATTCTAGTGATAATATTACAGGTGTTTTACACATGAGAGATGTTGTAAATCTCTATGCTAAAGGGGAATTTAACATAGACAATGTTTTGTCGCTAGTTCGTGCTCCATATTTTGTACCTGAAGGTACTTCTCTTGCGCATCAGCTTGAACATTTTCAAACACAAAAAAGACGCTTAGGCCTTATTGTTGACGAATATGGAGAGGTTCGAGGTTTAATTGTACTTGAAGATATCTTAGAGGAAATTGTTGGTCAATTTACCACTAATCAAAATGAACGCTTTGATGAAGTTAGCTTACAAGACGACGGGAGTTATTTGGTTGATCCTAGAATCAGTGTACGAGAGTTGAATACACTACTTAATGCTAAGCTACCAACCTCAAAAGCTAAAACTTTAAATGGCCTTATTTTAGAAGAATTACAAGCTATTCCAGAGCGCGACGTTAGTCTAAAAATTGGGAAAATATTGGTAGAGATCTTACAAATTTCTGATAAGACTATAAAATTAGTTAAGCTTACCAAGCTAGATTAAAGACTCGCCCATTCGAACTATTTGTCCAGCACTCAAATTTAACTTACTCTCTTGATTTGGTATCAACATAACAATGGTTGAGCCCATATTGAAACGCCCCATTTCCTCACCTTTTTTAAGCTCAATATTTTGATTTGTATAGTCAAAATTCTGAACTTTCTTTTGATAAGGTGGATTAATTTTACCCTCCCAAACTGTCTGCATAGAACCCACAAAAATAGCACCCACCAGTACAAAAGCACATAAGCCAAACTGAGTCTGGAAATAACACACAACCCGCTCATTTCTTGCAAAAAGATTATCAACACCTTCTGCCGTTGCCTTATTTACCGAGAACAAATCACCAGGAATATAATCCATAGATACTAACTTACCATCAAAAGGCATATGAATACGGTGATAGTCTTTGGGTGACAGATAGATTGTAGAAAAATATCCTGACTCAAATTGATTTGCTCTATAGTCTCCACCCAGTAACGCTAAAACGGTGTAATAATGATTTTTTGCTTGAAAAATAGTCGTATGAATAATCTCACCAGATTGTGATACAGTCCCATCAACAGGACATACAATATTAGCAGAACCAATTTTACGTGCTTCTGGTTTTAAGGCGCGAGTAAAGAAATCATTAAAATGCTGATAATCTTCTACTTTTTCTCGAACTGCTTCAGATAGATTTACCTGGTATGATTTAACAAACCAATGTGTAAATTTATTTTTAAGCCAAATATTTTCAAGTCGAGCAAAACGAAACATAAGCTTTGATAGCGAATGCTGGGGAATAATATATTGCCACCAAATCATAATTTTTTCCTTACCTAGTTCTATAAAAAAGTTTTTCACTCAGTTTCTCAATATAAGAGAAAGTAGAAAAATTTAGAGTAATTGAGAATGAATAAAGCTCAAGGCTTCATCATAGTGAACTTCAAGCTTTTCTGCATTATTTCTTGCCTTATACTCAACCATACCATTATCAGCATGTGTATCACTAAGAACAATTCGATGAGGAATACCTAGTAACTCAGAGTCTGCAAACATAATACCTGCTCGTTCTTTTCGATCATCTAATAAAACCTCAATACCTGCCTTTAAGCATTGCTGATATAGGTTATCTGCTAAATCCTTAACTCGAGTAGATTTATTATAATTAATTGGCACAATAACAACTTGGAAGGGTGCAATTGCCTTAGGGAAGATAATACCTCGATCATCGTAGTTTTGCTCAATAGAGGCTGCAATAACACGAGTAATACCAATACCATAACAACCCATGGTAGTTGTAACAGCCTTTCCTGATTCACCAATAACATTAGCTTTCATAGCTTTGGAGTATTTGTCACCCAACTGAAAAATATGCCCGACTTCGATACCGCGCTTAATCACTAATTTTCCTTGACCATCTGGAGATTCATCTCCTTCAATAGCGTTACGTAAATCTGCCTCGACAAACTCAATACCTTTCCAATTTACCCCTGTGAGGTGTTTATCCCACTCATTAGCACCACAAACGAAATCACATAAAGCGGTAGCTGAGTAATCCACTATAAGCTCAATATCTAATCCTTTAACGCCGATAAAGCCTTTTTTCAAACCTAACGATTTAATGTCTTCATCAGAAGCTAATTCAAACTCGCCCAATAAATTCTGTGTTTTAATTTCATTAAGCTCGTGATCACCTCGTAGTACTAATGCTTTAAATCCACCTACTACTTTTATAATTAAAGTTTTAATGCAGATTGATTTTTCAACAGATAAAAAATCAGCTACTTCTTCAATACTAGTTTTTTTCTTAGTTAAGACTTCAGCTTCTTGAGCGTTAGGCGCACAGACACTTGTTTGCTTAGAAAAAGCCACTTTTTCAATATTAGCCGCGTAATCAGACTCATCTGAAAAACAAATAGCATCTTCGCCACTTTGTGTCAACACATGAAATTCATGCGATGCGTCGCCGCCAATAGATCCTGAATCTGCCAATACTGATCGGTAATCTAAACCTAGTCGATCAAAAATATTACAATAAGTTTGATGCATTGCTTCGTAAGTTTTCTGCAACGACTCTTGGTCTAAATGAAAAGAATAAGCGTCTTTCATGATAAATTCACGCGAACGCATAACACCAAATCGAGGGCGAATTTCATCCCTAAACTTCGTTTGAATTTGATAAAAACTCATTGGTAATTGCTTATAGCTACGAATGTATTGAGCCGCTAAATTGGTAATTACTTCTTCATGAGTTGGGCCCATACAAAATTCACGACCATGGCGATCATGAAAACGCAATAATTCGGGGCCATATTCATCCCAACGCCCAGACTCTTGCCAAAGCTCTGAAGGTTGTGTTACTGGCATTAACACTTCTTGAGACCCTGCTTTATCCATTTCTTCACGAACAATGGCTTCCACTTTTTTAAGCACCCTCACTCCCATTGGTAAGTAAGAATACAAACCAGAAGCCAGCTTAGAAATAAGACCGGCTCGAATCATTAACTGATGTGAAATAATTTTAGCGTCATTTGGTACTTCTTTCTGGGTTGGAATTAATAGTTGTGTAGTTTTCATATAAAATGAAGTGTTGATTTTTAAATAATTATGTTAATTTTACCCGAGCAGCCATATTATGATTGATATTCAAACACTATTAATTTACGCCATTCCTGTCTTGTTTGCAATTACAGTTCATGAAGCTGCACATGGCTGGGTAGCCTCTCTATTAGGGGATCATAGCGCAAGAATGATGGGCAGAGTTACACTTAATCCAATTAAGCATGTCGATCTGGTTGGTACAATTATTGTTCCAGCTTTTTTATTCTTTACTGCTGGATTCATTTTTGGCTGGGCAAAACCTGTTCCTGTAAATTTTAGAGCCCTAAGGTCGCCAAAAAAAGACATGCTTTGGGTGGCAATTGCCGGCCCTATGAGTAACTTTATAATGGCGACGTTATGGCTGATTATTATCTTTTTCGCTATTAATACTGGATCTCAGTTTTTGGCAGACATGGCGCAAGTTGGTATTCAGATAAATTTATTACTAGCGGTATTGAACTTACTACCACTACCCCCTCTTGACGGTGGTCGCGTCGTTAGTTCACTACTACCATCCAAATTTGCCTATCAATATGATCAATTGGAACCTTATGGTTTGTTTATATTGCTTGGTTTATTATTTTTAGGTATCTTTCAAACTGTTATTTTACCGATTGTCAAACTCATTCAATACTGGGCCTATGCTTTAGTTGGACTGGTTTAACATAGTTTATGATGAGCAGCTAACATTTAAGCCTTGGGCCCAATTTGGCGCTTCTTGAGTATAATCCTCAGACCCTTCATGCTCTTCGAAAGGATTACTTATTAGATCAAATAAATTGGAAATTTTTTCATAACTTTTCTTGTCTTCAGCTTCTCGAATCGCCTCTTCTGCAAGATAATTACGCAATATAAACTTCGGATTAACACCATTCATTAGTTCAGCTCTATCATCAACCTTCTCATCACCAAGGCGCTTATCATATAACGACAACCAACTTGAGAAATTAACATCAGTTGATAGCGAATCAAGATCCGTCAAATTTCTTAATGAATTTGTATAGTCTTTTTTATGAGTTCGCAATAAATCTAAAAACTGATTAATCAGTTGATGATCTTCATCATGTTGTTGAGTTAAGCCGAATTTTTGTCGCATTAAATCTGAGTAGGTTTTAATTAGCTGTTGTTCATAAGTTTGTAAAATAGCTTTAGTTGTTTTTGCATCAATCAAACTTGATAAGGCCTCGGCCAAACGTGTCAAATTCCACAAACCAATACTAGGCTGTTGATCAAATCCATAACGCCCTTCATGATCAGATTGATTACATATAAATTGAGGGTTATACTTTTCCATAAAGCCAAATGGTCCATAATCTATAGTGAGTCCTAATATTGACATATTATCAGTATTCATCACCCCATGCGCAAAGCCTTGCGCCTGCCAAGAGGCTATCATAATAGCTGTTCGTCTCACAATTTCTAATAATAAATCAGCATACATTTGGGAACCTTGTAATGCTGGAAAATGATGTTCAATGACAAAATCAGCTAGTTTTTTAACTTGTGCCGCTTGTCCACGCGATGCAAACAATTCAAAATGTCCAAAACGAATATGAGTTGGCGCTACACGCATCACAATAGCAGCTGTTTCTAGTAGTTCTCGATGCACTTCTGTTGAACTTCCCACTAAGGTCAGCGCCTTTGTTGTACCAATATTAAGCCCTTGCATAGCAGCTGAACATAAGTATTCACGAATAGAAGAACGCAATACTGCTCGCCCATCTGCGTGACGAGAATATGGCGTTGACCCTGCACCTTTAAGTGATAATTCTTGACTCTCAATCTGTCTGTTTGTAACACTACTTTGAACCTGACCAATTAAGCATGAGCGGCCATCACCTAATTGCGGATTAAAGTAGCCAAACTGATAACCTGCATAAATACTGGCAATAGGCGTTGTTTGTTCAAATTTATTTTCACCCGTGGTAATTTTCAATAACTGATCATCTGATAATGACAAGCCTAACTCTGAATATAATTGGGAATTTTTATGAATTAAGAATGCTTTATCTAAAGATTTTGTTTTAATTGGTGTTGAAAAATCTTCACCAAGTTTCAAAAAATCAAGCACGATATTAGCTTAACTTTGCTCTAAGTAGTTGGTTAAGTAGTTTTGGGTTAGCCTTGCCTTGTGAGGCTTTCATTGCTTGTCCTACAAAAAATCCTAAGATTTTTTCATTGCCAGACTTGAACTGCTCAACCTGAGGTGCATTATTAGCGATAATTTCATCAATAATTGCTTCAATTGCAGCTGAATCAGTTACTTGTTTAAGACCTTTAGACTCAATAATAGCATCTGCAGAACCCTCCCCATCCCACATAACTTTAAAGACATCTTTAGCAATTTTTCCTGAGATAGTGTCGTCACCAATACGTGCAATTAATTGTGACAAGTTGTTTGCAGATATAGGTGAATTCTCAATATCCAACTGATGCTTATTAAGCGAGGCAGATAGCTCTCCCATCACCCAATTTGCACATAGCTTGGCATTTTTTTTATTATCTTTCAGCATAATTTCAAAATAATCAGCCAAAGACTTTTGCGATGTCAGCACATCTGCATCATATTCATTTAAGCCTAATTCAGCTATAAAGCGTGCTTTTTTCTCTACTGGAAGCTCAGGTAGGCTGGCCTTAATAGAATCTATTAGTTCATCAGTAATTTCGACGGGTAACAGATCAGGGTCTGGGAAATAACGATAATCATTAGCCTCTTCTTTAGAACGCATTGATCTCGTTTCATGTTTAACCGCATCATACAAACGAGTTTCTTGCACTATCTTACCACCTTCTTCAAGAATATCTTGTTGACGTTCGACTTCTAGGTTGATGGCACGCTCTATAAATTTAAAAGAGTTGATATTTTTAAGTTCTGCTCTTGTACCTAATTCTTTTTGGCCCATTGGACGAATGGAAACGTTTGCATCGCAACGAAATGAACCTTCTTGCATGTTACCATCGCAAATACTAATATATTGTACCAATGCATGAATCTTTTTAGCATAAGCTACAGCCTCTTTAGCGCTGCGCATATCAGGCTCTGAAACAATCTCAAGCAGTGGTGTGCCAGCACGATTTAAATCTATTGCTGTATACTCGTTAAACATGTCATGTACTGACTTACCTGCATCTTCTTCCAAATGAGCACGCATTATACCAATCACTTTGGTTTCATTACCTATTTTAATTTCAATTTCACCTTCACCAACTATTGGTAAATCCATTTGTGAAATTTGATAACCTTTTGGTAAGTCTGGATAGAAGTAGTTTTTTCTATCAAAAATATTTCGCTGATTAATGTGCGCATTAACTGCTAAACCAAACTTAATTGCCTTATTGACAGCTTCCACATTTAATACAGGCAATACACCTGGTAAACCTAAATCAACTGCGCAAGCCTGAGAATTTGGCGCTTGACCAAACTCAGTAGAAGCCGATGAAAATATTTTTGATTTTGTACTTAATTGTGCATGAATCTCTAAGCCAATGACTATTTCCCATTCCATACTAATCCTCCTGTGGCATTTGCTGATGCCAGTCAGTTTGTAGTTGGAACTGGTGTGCGATATTTAACAGTTTAGACTCAGACCAATAATTTCCAATCAGCTGTAAGCCAACTGGTAGTTTATTTGAAAATCCTGCTGGAATGCTCATGGCTGGTAGGCCCGCTAAATTAGCACTTAGCGTATAAATATCGGCTAAATACATCGATACTGAATCTTTAACTGAACCTAAATCAAATGCAGTTGTTGGTGATACTGGACCCATAATCACATCAACATCATGAAATGCTTTTTTAAAATCTTCACTAATTAAATGGCGTGTTTTCTGTGCTTTTAAATAATAGGCATTATAATATCCAGCTGATAATGCGTAAGCACCAATCATAATACGGCGCTTAACTTCACTGCCAAAACCCTCTGAGCGAGAGCGTGAATACAAATCTTCCAAATCTTTTGGGTTTTCACAGCGATATCCATAACGCACACCATCTAGGCGTGATAAGTTTGATGAACACTCACATGGTGCAACAATATAGTAAGTGGGTATGGCATAAGCAGAATTAGGTAGTGAGATCTCTTTTACCACAGCACCCATAGTTTCAAACTCTTTGATGGCATTCATTACTTGGCTAGCAACATCATCATCCAAGCCTTCAGAGAAAAACTCTTTAGGTAGGCCAATGGTTAACCCTTTAATTGAATCATTTAAATTAGCCATGTAATCAGGCACATATTGTTCAGCTGAGGTTGAATCTTTTTCATCAAAACCAGCCATTGCATTTAAAACAATAGCTGCATCTTGAGCTGTTTTTGTCATCGGTCCCGCTTGATCTAAACTGGAAGCATAAGCAATCATCCCGTATCTTGAAACGCGCCCATAAGTTGGTTTTAATCCTGTAATACCACACAAACTTGCTGGCTGGCGAATAGAGCCACCTGTATCTGTTCCTGTCGCAAAACAGCTTAATCCGCCTGCTACAGCTGCTGCTGAACCGCCTGATGAACCACCTGGAATTTTATTTGTGTCCCAGGGGTTTTTAACCGCACCATAAAAAGAGCTTTCGTTGCTAGAGCCCATGGCAAATTCATCCATGTTCACTTTGCCCAGCATAACAGTATCAGCTTGATTTAGTTGATGTGAAACCGTTGCATCATAAGGAGAAATAAAGTTATCTAGCATTTTAGAGCCAGCTGAGGTTTTAACCCCTTTTGTACAAAATATATCTTTATGCGCGTATGGAATACCTGTCAGAATATTACTAGTTCCAGCAGCAATCTTACCATCTGCAGTTTGAGCTTGCTTCATGGCTAGCTGATCTGTTACTGTAATAAAAGCATTCAGATCAGACTTTTTAATACGTTCTAAATAATGCTGAGTAATTTCTACAGATGAAAATTCTTTGTCTTTTAGGCCTTGTGCGAGTTGCGCAATGGTTTTTGTATAGATACTCATATTTATTCGATAACCGTTGGCACTAAATAATGCTTATTGCCAATTTTTGGTGCAATTGATTGAAATAATTCTGAGTGATCCTCTTCTGTTACAACATCTGCACGCAGCCTTTGTGTCATGTGAAGTGGATGAGCCATTGGCTTAATACCATCTGTTTCAATAGCACCTAATTGCTCCGCTAAACCCAAAATAGCGTTTAAGTCTTTAGTATTGTCTTTTAACTCAGTTTCACTTAGAGACAAGCGAGCCAAATAAGCAATTTGTGTTACTTCTTGCTCAGACAGGGACATACTTATAACATTGGAATCTTGTTAAAGATTCTAAGTGGTTTAGAGAAAGAAGAGCGTAATATGGTTAAATCACTTTGCATCCACTGCATAGAAGTTTGCATATCAGCATTTTCAAGCATTTTTTCCAAATCAGAAATGCTTGAAGTAATCATCACTTTACCGTCTTTGATTAGTTCTTTTTTTTGTTTACTATCTTTCATTTACTACCCTTATATTGTGGTTAACAAAAATCCACAATTACTTGATCTAGCTTCTCTTTTTGATACATATCACTGATGTATGATTCACCTAATTTTTTCATTAGAATGAGTCGAATATTGCCATCAATCACTTTCTTATCAACACTCATGGCTGACAAGAACTCAGAAGCGGAAATTTTACCGTCTATACTGATTGGTAAATTAGATTTTTCTAATAAATCTTGAATTTCAGATACCTCTTGGCTGGTCAAATCCCCTTCTAGTTGTGATAGTTTCGCCGCCATTAACATTCCCACAGAGATCGCCTCACCATGTAAAAATACACCATAGCCGAGTGAGTTTTCAATAGCATGGCCAAAAGTATGGCCTAAATTTAATAAAGCTCTTTTGCCAGATTCCAACTCATCTTGAGCAACTATATCAGCTTTATCTGTGCAAGATTGATATACTGCTTGAATGATCAAACCCTTGTCTCTATTCATTAAATTATGAATATTGTCTTGTAAAAATTTTAAAAAATCGCGGTTACCTAGTAACCCATATTTAATAACCTCAGCCATGCCAGCTGCATATTGTCTATCATCTAAAGTATCAAGTGTATCAACATCGATCAGCACGCATTTTGGCTGATGAAATGCACCAATCATGTTTTTCCCTAAAGGATGATTAACGCCTGTTTTTCCACCGACACTAGAGTCAACCTGAGAAAGTAAAGTAGTTGGCACTTGAATAAAATTTACACCGCGCTGATAACTACTGGCAGCAAATCCTGTCATATCACCAACAACACCGCCACCTAAAGCGATTAGCGTACATGAGCGGTCAAAACGATTCTCCAATAAAGCATCAAAAATTAAATTTACCATGTCTAGAGTTTTGTATTGCTCACCATCAGGCAAAACAACGTCGGCCACTTTAAATGAGCCAAATAATGATCTAATCTGCTCCAAATAAAGGGGTGCAACTGTTGAATTGGTTACGATCATTATTTGCTTACCAGTAATATATTTGGTGAGTAATTCTGCCTGAGACAATAGCGCCTGACCGATGTAAATCGGATAAGATTTAACGCCCAAATCAAGTTGTAGTGTTTTCATTAAGCGTACTCTCGCTTTTCACCATCACCGGCAACATTCTCAATGCAACGGCCACACAATTCAATATGCTCAGCATGCTGACCAACATCTTCGCGATGATGCCAACAGCGCACACATTTTTCATTTTCTGATTTACTCACTTTAATAAACACCCCTTCTAACGCCTCAATACATTCATCAGTTTTGTCAATCAATGGATGAATACGCGCATCTGAAGTAATAAACACAAAGCGAAGTTCATTGTCTAAGTGATTTAAAGCTTGATAAGTTTTTTCATTACAATACAGATCAACTTGTGCATCTAACGACGAGCCAATCGTTTTGTCGCTTCGCATGACTTCCATTTGCTTACGAATGAATGGGTTAATATTTCTAGCAGTATCGATAGCAATATTCTCATAGCCCATTGACAAGCTTTCATACCATTCGCTTAGGAAAATACTTTGTGATTTTTCATTAGGCATGTTTTGCCAAATTTCTTCAGCAGTGAATGACAACACAGGAGAAAGCCAGCGAACCATTGCCTCAAGAATATGATTAAGTGCTGTTTGAGCACTTCGTCTTGCTCTAGAATCTTCTTGAGTAGTGTATTGTCTGTCCTTGATGACATCCAGATAGAATCCACCCAAATCATTACTACAAAAATTTAGAATAAGTTGCATGGCATTATGAAAATTATATTGCTCATAAGCTTTTAAAATTTGCACTTGTAAGTCTGCTGTTTTAGACACAATCCACTTATCCAAATCTAGCATATTATCAAACTCAATCGCGTTTTGTGCCGGGCTAAAGCCACTAGTATTTGCCAACATAAAACGCATAGTATTGCGAATACGTCGATAAGAATCAGCTGAACGATTTAAAATTTCATCAGATACAGTCATCTCACCGGTGTAGTCAGTAGAGGCAATCCATAAGCGCAAGATATCAGCGCCTAAATTATTTACCACTTTTTGTGGACTCATAACATTACCCAACGATTTACTCATTTTCCTACCGTCTTTATCAACAGTAAATCCGTGGGTTAATACTTGCTTATAAGGCGCCTTGCCATTGATTGCTACTGATGAAATAAGAGATGATTGGAACCAGCCTCGATGCTGATCAGAGCCTTCTAAATATAAATCAGCAACATCAGACAAGCCTTCTCTAGCTTTAAGAACAGCAAAATGACTCACGCCAGAATCAAACCAAACATCTAGTGTGTCAGTGGCTTTTTCATAATCCTGCGCATCAGCTCCCAATAAATCTTTGATATCTGTTTCAAACCAAGCCTCGATCCCCTCTTTTTCAATCATTGCTGAAATACTTACAAATAATGCTTGAGTATCTGGATGTAGTTGCCTTGTTTGTTTATGAGTAAACAATGTAATTGGAACACCCCAAAATCTTTGGCGAGAAATACACCAGTCAGGACGATTACCCACCATCAATTCGATACGCTTCTTACCCCAATCTGGAATCCAGTCTACCTTTGAGATCTCTGCATTAACCGCATCTCTTAATCCGTTATTCTGCATAGAGATGAACCATTGTGGTGTTGCTCTAAAAATAACTGGCGTCTTGTGGCGCCAGCAATGTGGGTATGAATGTAGCAATGGCGCATGTTTAACTAGTGTATTGGTTGACTTTAAAATTTCAATAACACTTGCGTTTGCTTTAAAAATAAATTGACCAGCTAATAACTCTGTATCTTCAAAGAATACACCACGGCCATCAACTGGACAATTCACAGGTAAATCATATTGTTTACCAACAATAAAATCCTCTTGTCCATGGGCTGGCGCGGTATGAACTGCACCAGTGCCCGCATCGGTCGTTACATGGTCACCTAAAATAATTGGTACTTGCTTATCATAAAAAGGATGCTGTAGTTGTAAACCTTCTAAATCACTACCGGTAAAAACCGTAGGAGCGATACTCGCTTTTAGCTCATAACGCGCTAAAGCATCTTGTGCTAAATCATGTGCTAATAGTAAATACTCATCTCCAGTATCTGCTAATACATAACTCATTTCAGGGTGAAGAGCGACAGCCTCATTTGCAGGCAGTGTCCAGGGTGTTGTGGTCCAGATAACAACAGAAACTGGCTTATCAACTTTAAAAATACTATGGTCAATAATACGAAATTTAACATCAATAGCGTCTGATTGCTTATCTTTGTATTCTACTTCAGCCTCTGCCAAAGCTGAACCACACTCCGTGCACCAATGCACAGGCTTATAGCCCTTAGATACATGCCCATTATCAACAATCTTTCCTAGGGCGCGAACAATGTCTGCTTCGTATTGGAAGTCTTTGGTTAAATATGGATTATTCCAATCACCTAAAATACCTAAACGTTGGAAATCAAGCTTTTGTTTAGTCACCTGAATATCGGCATATTTTCGACATTCCGCTCTAAATGAATTGGCATCAATTTTTACCCCAGCCTTACCCTTCTTCTTTTCAACATTTAGCTCGATTGGTAAGCCATGGCAATCCCAGCCTGGCACATAAGGCGCATCAAAGCCGGATAAAGACTTAGATTTAACAATAATGTCTTTTAAAACTTTATTAACAGTATGGCCAATATGAATGTCACCATTGGCATATGGAGGGCCGTCATGTAATATAAATTGAGGCTTACCTTGATTGTGCGCACGAATTTGACCATACAAATCATCGTCTTGCCATTTTTTAAGAAATCCGCCTTCACGATTTGCAAGATTTGCCTTCATGGCAAACTTGGTGGCAGGTAGGTTTAAAGTAGGTTTGTAATCAGACATGAATACTTAAAAGTTTGGAAACTAAAAATCATTATTATACTTGATAGGCTTAGTTTTTTGAAAACGAAAATTAAGAGTTAAGCATGATATTTAGCTATTTTATCAATGACAAATAAAGCTTTAAAAACAACCAATACGCCTGAAGATGGTGCAAAAATTGCTAGCATTCTAAATATTTTATTGATGTTTGATTATCTCGGAATTGTGACTAAGAAAATAACCTAGAATTAATAAAATTCTAGGTTATTTTCTAAAGATTTGAAATCGTCTACCAATAATAAAAATAATAAAGTTAACAATTGCTAATGCAACCATTAATAGGCTCATGTAAAACATCATATTAGCGTTGAGTTCGTTCATAATCATTGTCGTTTTACTGTTTTCTTTTTAACAACAGCATTCTATCAACAATGTAGGAGTAAAGATTTGACCTAAGTTAACTTTTTAAATATTAACCTAGAGTTTGGCCGCATCAAGCAACAATCTAACTTGTCCAGGTTTTAAATAGTCGTATTCATTAGCTCTAAGATTTTCAGGCAGACGAATTTCACCATAACGAATACGAATTAAACGTGAAACCTTAAAACCTAAAGATTCCCAAAGTCTTCTAACTTCTCGCTTTCTGCCTTCTTTAAGGACTACCTTATACCAGCGGTTTGCACCTTCACCACCACCAATAGTTACTCTAATAAATTTAGCAATTCCGTCGTCTAACTCAATACCAGTGGTTAGCTGTTTAATATCTTCACTTTCCACTTGACCTAATACTCTAACAGCATATTCTCGATCAATTTCTGAACTTGGGTGCATAAGTTTATTGGCTAAATCACCATTATTGGTAAACAACAACAAGCCAGAAGTATTAAGATCCAAACGACCCACCATAACCCATCTAGATTCTTTAGGCAGTAAGCTATAAACACTCTTACGGCCTTCATCGTCTTTATTGGAGCAAATTACACCAGCTTGTTTATTAAGAATAAGCACTTTAGTTTCTTCTTCTTTATAACGTTCAAGGTCAATGCTTCTACCATCAATTTTCACTTTATCGGTCATTTCACATTTGTCGCCAATTTGAGATGTCTTATTATTTACCTCAATACGTCCTTGCTCAATAAGTCTTTCAGCCCAGCGGCGTGAGCCATAGCCCGCCGTTGCAATTAGTTTTTGTAGTCTTTCAGCCATAATAAATTTCTTGTAATTTATTAGTTATAATTAGTAAGTAATGCCCATTGAATCTCTCACTTCTTCCATGGTTTCCTTGGCAACGCCTCGTGCTTTTTGAGAACCTTCATGAATAATTTGTTTAATTAAATCTGGATCTGCTTGATACTTAGCAATATTTTCTTGCATAGGCATAAGCTCAAGCTGAATCGCTTTAATGACCGGCTGTTTACATTCCACACAACCCATCTTAGCTTTCGTACAACCATCAACAACCCAATCGCGTGTTTGACTATCTGAATATATCTCATGCAATTGCCAAACAGGGCATTTTTTTGGATCACCCGCATCAGTCAGCTTAAAACGCGCAGGGTCTGTTGGCATACGCTTAACTTTAACCTCAATTTCTTCAGACTTATCTCTCAAAGAAATGGTATTACCATAAGACTTACTCATTTTTTGCCCATCTAAACCTGGCATTTTTGATGCTTTGGTGAGTAAAGATACCGGCTCAGGTAAAATAATTTTTCCAGTCCCCTCAATATACCCTGCTAAACGCTCAAGATCACCCAAGGTAATATTTTGCTGCTCTTGTAATAAAGCTTGAGCCTTGACCAAAGCCTCATCATCACCCGTTTCTTGGTAAGCCTTGCGCAATGAACGGAATAACTTAGCTTGTTTTTTGCCCATTTTGCTAATAGCAGCTTCGGCTTTTTCTTCAAAATCTACTTCACGACCATAGATATGATTAAAGCGTCTTGCGACTTCACGAGTTAGCTCAATATGCGCAACCTGATCCTCGCCAACTGGTACCAAACCAGCTTTATACATTAAGATATCCGCACTTTGCAATAAAGGATAGCCTAAGAACCCATAGGTGCCTAAGTCTTTAGTTTTTAGCTTAAGTTGTTGATCTTTATAAGAAGGTACACGCTCAAGCCAACTTAGTGGCGTGGTCATGGATAATAATAAATGCAACTCAGCATGCTCTGGTACTTTTGACTGAACAAAGATCGTTGCTGTATTTGGGTTAATGCCAGATGCAAGCCAATCAACCACCATTTCTATGACATTTGCTTCAAGATCAATTTTGTCAGAATAGTGTGTGGTAAATGCATGCCAGTCTGCTACAAAAAAGTATGAATCATACTCATTTTGTAGCTCAAGCCAATTTTTTAATACACCATGATAATGGCCCAAATGAAGCTGGCCTGTTGGTCGCATGCCGGATAAAACTCGATTGTCTTGCATTGCTCTAGCGTTAAATTAATTAAAGCGCATTATACCAAGCCTGCCCTCACTTGTGCGTAAAGCGCGAGCCCGTCTAGAACTAAATTTGGTTTAATTTGAGTTTGCTGATTTAATCTAATCCCAATCATCTTGGCATCACTACCTGTTAGGATAATTTGTAAATCACCATACTGATTCAGATAGTTATTAATTTGCTCATTAATCACACTCATCAGCATCTGTGCTGTGCCATATTCCCAGGCATCTGTCGTGTTATTAGCACTTTGACCCAACAACAACTGTTTTGATTCACTAGAAAATTGCTTAAAACTACGACGTAAAACACCCAAGCCCGGCATAATTAACCCGCCTTTATGTTTGCCATCAGCAAGCACTAAATCAAACGTAAGTGCACTGCCTGCATCAACAATAAGGCATGTTTGATTAGGATACTGATCCATACTTGCAATCATCACTAAAAAACGATCCACCCCTAGTTCTTGGGGCGATTCATAGGCCGAGATAAATTGCTGAAATGTTGACTCTGATTCAACAAATATTGTATTTTTCAAGCTCTCTAAAACAGATCGATCACCCACACAGCTTACAAAAGTTTGTTCAGCTTCGGGAAGTAATTCAACACTAAAATCTGAAATTAAAACAGAATTATAATCACCATTAAACAACCATTTAATGGCTGTATTTCCAATATCTAAAAATAAATTAGACTTATACAAATGGAATGTCGGTTAGCCACATATGCACCACGACACTGGCAATATAGCCCAGCGCAATCACTGGCATCCACCTAAGGTGCGAAGCGAACGTATATACACCTTTTGACTGGCCCATCAGTGCTACACCAGCTGCACTACCGACAGACAGTAAACTACCACCAACACCTGCAGTAAGCGTTACTAACAGCCATTGTGCGTTTGACATTTCAGGACTCATGGTTAGCACTGCAAACATTACTGGAATATTATCAATAACAATAAAGATTTAGTCATGGTTTATCCTGATGAGTTCGGCACCCTGTACATCATTAAGTGTAATTTGATCATCCTCATGCGCAATTTCTATCGTAGCTAGGCATAATGATTTTGCGTCTAATTTTACACGACGCACAACAACACCTGACGCTTTAGCTGACTTTGAGCTCAAAGCAAATAGCTTATCACCTACCTTTAAATCATCTTTGCATTCAAACATGCGAAGTCTGCGCTTAGATTTACCTAAATAATGCAAACGTGCCACCACTTCCTGGCCAGGATAACAACCCTTGGTAAAGCTTACACCTACTTCATCAATATCCAAGTTTAACAACTGTGGTACAAATTGCTCAGAAGTGTCTAGAGTTACTTCAGCTATGCCATTTTCAACACAAGACTTCTCCCAAGAGCTTTGTTCAGACAGATCAAATTCAGATACTGACTCTACCAAAGCTACCGATTGATGTTGATTTAGCTTAAAAGCACCCTTAAAATCTTCATCAATAACACCCAGCTGAATTATGTCATTACTTAAATCACTAATCTGCACATCTGACATCATCTTAAACATGGTTAGTCGCTTAATGATTACATCCGCTAAATCTATCGGAAATGACAAATAAAAACTTTCATTTTTTTTCATCACCCATATCAGTGCAATGATCTTACCCTGATGTTGGCAATAAGCATTTAGCTGAACAACTCCTTGTTCTAAAGTATTAATATCATTAGAAAATTGACCTTGTAAAAAGCTTTGGACATCGTTACCTGTGAGTTTTATTAAGACTCTATTAGTTAAATTTATTATCACTTTTTAATGAACCCCTTATCTTGTAAAATTTTTAAAACATCTGGCTTTATCAAGTCAGGCTTATTTTTAAGAACGTAAGCCATATGCACGACAGATTTTTGATACTGTTGGGTATAAGTATAAAAATTAGCCATATTATTTTCCACAATTACATTTTTCGGAAAGTTTCCAATGTAAACCTCATACAAGCCAGGTGTATCTTTATAGATACCTAGAATAATAGACCAATGATGTAAAGTCTTAGCTGCTCTTTTATCGATATTATAGAGGCTATTAAAATATTTTTTATAAAAATAATAGCTTTCTTTTGCCCTAACAATGTCGCCTTTAGTACGATAAAAGTTCACAGAAGCTCTGAAAGTTAAAGGGTGTAATTTATTATTTTTCTGCATAACTAATAATAAAGATTGAGCTTTATTGACAAGTGACTGGTCAATAGCGGTAATAAATTGTCGATACTGAGCCAGCATATTATTTTTATTGTATTTTGTTGCAATAGAATAAACTTCAGACGCTCTATCAAAATGTCCAGCCTTCCAATAACTCTCAGCGACTTTAGAAAGATGGATGTCTTGATTTTGAATATTCTTAGCGTACTCTACTAACTTACTAGACTTAAATTTATAGCCATGCGTGCCAGAATTAAAATAAAAATTACTTACATTATTAATCCAAGAATTTAACGACAAAAATGAAAATAATAATATTAAAAAAATAACAAGAATGCTAAATAATCTAAAAAAATTATTAAATTTATAACTTACAACTTTCTTATTATTACTTGCTTTGTTGATAATTAAAGCAGTAAAAATACTAAAAAGTACAATTCCATAAACTGTTTGGAATGGCCAACTAAACATCATATTAATAAAACTACCCATAAGAGCAATCATTAAAAAATTAAACAACATAGAATCTTTTTTGTTGTTATTTTTATTAATTAAAAACCAATCTTTGATAAAATAAAAACTAAAGAAAGAGAATAATAAAACACCCACTAACCCAAGCTCGACATACATCTCTAATAAATCATTATGGACTTTTTTTAATCTAAATAAAGATCCCTCTACTGACAATTCATATGCAAAATTTCCAAGTCCATGTCCAAAAACAGGAGATTTATTTGCAATTTCAAAAGCACTTTTCCATATTTTTTTTCTAGAACTGCCATCCCCCTGGTATTGATCAGATAATCCTGTTAATACAGAATCAACTTTAGAATCAGCACTAAAAGTTGATCGATCAGAGGCAAAATCTAAAGATAGAAATATTGCCAAAACCATAGAAAACACAATTAATTTAAAAATAGCGGGCGGCTTGACTATAAAATATTTTTTATTAATCATAAAATATATGGCCATCAACAATACCTCAATAGATAAAGCAATCCAAACTGATTTAGTGGTTGCATAATAGACATAGAATAAGGTTGTAAATAATGCCATTACAGCAAATATAAATTGATAGCGATTAATTTTACTAACCAATAAAAAAACAATTGCAGGAAATGTTAATACTAACATTTGATTAGCTGCATTTTTATTACCAAATGTAGAGGCTGGTATATTTTCATACAGCAATAAGGTCTGACTCGGGAATTCAAATAAGTACTGTAAGACTCCTAAAATAGAAACAGCCCCAGAAATAAAGGCCAATGCTAAGGCTATATTAATATAATTTTTACTAGATAACTCAACTTTCATTGCTAAATAAAAACTTAAAAAACCAAATACGTACAAATACCACTTCCCTAAAAACAATGTAGGATCATCTGCCCAAATGAATGAAATACTGGCAAAAATAAAAAATAAAATTAAATAGAACTGCGATTGGCTTAACTCAAAAATTTTAGCTCCGCTTTTATAACTTGTAACCCAATATATGGGCATAACACCCAACAATATAAATGAAACAAGGTACGCCTTATAGCTAATCATATTTACATAATATAAATTAGTCGCCCAAGGTGCGCCAAGTCCAACCATAAGCAATATTAAAAAAAGAATAATTAAAGCTTTATCTGAAGTTTTTTGATTCATACATCTATTTATCTTAAATAAAATTATTTTTATTATAGACGAAAAAAAACCCCAGGCCTAAACCTGGGGTTTTTTTAGTTACTTAACTTTTTAATTAAGCTAACTGTTTTCTAAATAAGATTTAGAATTTAACAGAAAGATCGACTTCTAAAGTTGTAGTATCAGTTGTTGATGTAGCTGACTTATCAGTGTAAGTTACAGCTGCAGTTGCACCAGAAGCTAATTTACGAACACCTTTAATCTGTACGTAATCTATGTCGTTAGTAGCATCAATACCACCTTCAACTGAACCAGACTTAACTGTAATTGAGTTACCAGCAAGTGATGTCGTAGCAGAAAACTGCTTGATACCCTTCACAGTAGATCCACCAGAAGCTGATACAGCAAAGATACCTGAATCATTTTCAGAAATCTTACCTGCTACGTCAGCATCTACAACTGCGTATGTCAAGGCAATACCATTAGATGCACCAGAAATTTGAGCAAATGTTACGTCACCATTAGCAGCAGTATCAGACTTTTGCTCTAAACGGTAACCAACACCATTCATGTCACCAGAAATACCGAATGCATTAGTATCTTCGTCAATTTTCTTAGCTTGTACTTTCATACCAGCAACAGACATTGAAATACCAGCAAACATGTTGCTGTTTATTTGTGTTTTACCAGAACCTTGACCATTTGTAACTGTACCACCGTTACCCATATAGACCGTAGCGCCGCCCATACTAGTAGACAATATTACTTTGTTTGTAGCACGACCACCGTTGTCGATCTCACCTAAAAGACCTGAAGTACTTGCACCAAAGTTACCAGCTTTAACAGCAACGTCGCCAACCTTAGTTGTCATGTACATATCTTCGATATGTAAAGTGTTATTGTCTGCATTTGCAGCAGCATTAGTGTTTGCAGCAGTTGAGTCGTCTGAGTCAGTATCAGTATCAGTATCAGAAACTGAAGTACGACCATGTGTGTTGAATTCCATGTTTAATACAACAGAAGTAGCACCAGTCTTACCAACAAAACCTAAGTTTACTTCAGTGTTAGTTTTGTTAGTTGAAGCGGCAGTACCCGTTTCAGAATTGAAGTACTCAAATTTACCGTTACCATTAATAGAAAGATCAGCCATTGCAGCTGTACCCATAGTTGCTGCAACTGCAGCGATTAGTAATTGTTTTTTCATTTTAAAGCTCCTAAATTTATAAGTTATACTAGATTGCTCTAGCGCTTTTCTCAACAATTTTGTCAAGATGTTCCTTATTATAAGGATACGATTGTAAAAGTCAACATTTATTTGCAGAAAAAATACAAATAACTGTAAATATACTACAAATATAGGGCTTTTAACCCCCTTTTTAAAGCCTGTTATGGTAATATTTATGGCTAATTTTAATATAAATACTACATTTGTGTAAAAATATTGCAAAAAAGTCAAATGACTGTAAAACCTTGTTATTAATGGCTTTTGATTGAGTTTAATGGTTATTAATCTTATACATGTAGAATGTAAATATTTTAAACCTCAAAAGTCAGACAATAAAAAACCGAGAACAAGTCTCGGTTTTCTAAATCCCAATAGTTTTAATTTTTAGTTAAATTCGAGGCGGAGGTTTTATTTAGTGCCGGCGAGTACATAAATGTACACAACTAGCTAAGTAAAATAATCCAACAAAGAAGTTAGCATAAATTAGAATCTATTTAAGCATGCCATGCAAGCATGGTTAACAGCATTGGTATCGATAGTATTACATTAATGCTTGAAGCCAACGCAGAGTTTTTCTTAGCTGTTGCAATTTGCTCAGCAGTTGCTTCTTTCATACCTAAGATCTTTTGTTGGTTTGGCCAGATGATGAACCACACGTTAAACGCCATGATTGTACCCATCCATGTACCTAGACCGATAACCTGGAAACCTGGTGCAAGCATGTATGCATTTGCAATCGCACCTTGAACGCCAAGCAATACTAAACCAAGGATTAAAGTTGTAGCGGCTGCCATACGAAACCACAGTAGTGCGCGCGGAGCGATGTACTTGCCGATTGCTGCAGGGCCTGGGCCATCAGTATCAGCTAATGCTTCACCCATACCTGGAACTTGAACGAAGTTAAAGTAGTAAAGTAGACCAATCCATATAATGCCAGCAAACACATGTAACCACACTGTAATACCATAATGTCCTAGATTTTGAGCTTCTGCAACATTACCATTAAAACTAAAAAATAAAATAATTGACAAAACAAAACCTAATAGAATTTTGTTTTGTACTGAATTAATAAAACCCATCTCTCTCTCCGTTGTTGTAAAGTAAACTATTATAATAGGCTATTTAGTTGGCGTAAGTCAATTTTAAGTTTTTTATCTACTTTTATTTATGCCTGAACTACCTGAAGTTGAAACTACTAAAAATGGTTTACTGCCCCTTATTAATAACCAGCGCGTTACTCATGCGCTTCGCCACCGGGCTAATTTGCGCTGGGAAATCCCTAAAGCGCTTAAAACTATCCTAGCTGGCCAAGTAGTTAATGGCATTGACAGACGTGGCAAGTATTTGCTTATTCGCTTTGATGTGGGGACGCTTATTATTCATTTGGGTATGAGTGGCTCTATTAAAGTCATGAATAGTAGTGAAGTATTACGCAAGCATGATCATTTTGAATTAATCTTTGATAATAACAAAAGCATGCGTTTGAATGATCCACGGCGCTTTGGTGCGGTATTGTTTTCTAAAGATGGCTCACACCCATTGCTTGAAAATTTAGGGGTGGAGCCACTGACCTATGATTTTAGTGAAACGTACCTATATGAAGGGTCTCGCAAAAAAAAGCAAAATATTAAGGCCTTTATTATGGATAGCAAAGTGGTTGTGGGTGTGGGGAATATTTACGCTTGCGAGTGTTTGTTTGCCTCGGGTATTGATCCGACACGTGCGGCAGGCAGTATTTCTAAGACGCGTTATAAAAAGCTTACCCAAAACATTAAACAAATTTTAGAGCGTGCGATTAAAGCCGGTGGCACAACTTTGCAAGATTTTTCGCAGGTGGATGGCTCGCCTGGATATTTCGCACAAACTTTAAACGTGTATGGACGGGAATCACAGCAATGCATTACTTGTGGTGGTAAAATACAACGAATTATCCAAAATCAACGTTCAACTTTTTATTGTAAAAACTGCCAATCATGAGTGATATCGATACCCCACAAGAATTATTTGAAACTAACTGTGCTATTAACTCCGAACCGTTTGCACTGCAAAATTTAGGCAGCTATATGGAGCCTGAGTTTAGTGAAAACTGTATTGTAATTATTGATCCAGGAATGCCAGTACATAATCGTGCATACGCCGTTGTGCGCTATCAAAATGATATGTATTTCCGCCAATATATTGAACGCGGTGATGACAAATTCTTAATACCTTTAAATACACAACACGACGAAATCCAGCTAAACGGCGAGTTTGAGGTGGTAGGTTGTGTGGTACAGCAAAAACAGCGCAAGCAAAAGCCGCTGCATTATTACCACCTTAATCAAACAACCAAGAGTATGGATTTTAGTATTAGTGGCAAAGAGAAAACGGAAGAACCACAGTAAAGCAACTTATATATACTTAAAATTTAGTATTGTCCTATCGCCAAAATTTACACCCAAGCAAGTCAGTAGATTACCAAGAACTATAGCGTAAAAATTTGCCATTTAGGGTAATTACAACGCGATCTTCCTTGGAGTTTTCATCTTTTTTAATGTCCATTGAAAAATCAATTGCGCTCATAATACCATCGCCAAATTTTTCACCAATAATAGCTTTTATACTATCACCATATACACCAATGAGTTCATAGAATCGGTAAATAACGGGGTCTTGTGGAACTTTTTTACTCCAAGACTTGTGAGGGTATTGTTGCAATGCAACGCTAACTTCATCATCCAAATCAAGTATTTTGCATAGCTTATCCGCCATGTCTTTTGGCATGCTATTCATACCAAAACAGACTGAGGTTACCCAAACTTCACCTTTGCCTAATTGTTGAGAAATGTTTTCAAAGCTGAAATTTTTAACTTTTTTTGCCGCAAAAATTTGCTCGCTCATGATTTCTTTTGTTATCATTTTTTTATTCCTATTTTTTATTATGCATACTACTACTAAAATGTCTGGAAAATGATGAGAGCAACTGCAACATATCATAAACACCAGGTTCGCGTATTAGTCGATACATTTTAAGTGCACTACCCTTGTTAATTGGTGCATCAAGAAAGTCTTTATTAGATGTACTCAATGCAGCTGATACGCTGTTTAAAAAACGTTGATTTTCTGGGCGATCAAGATCACGAATAAGGCGCATCAATGCCTCGTTACGAGTAATACGATCTACCAAGGAAATACCTTCGCTCATTGTAGAAGATAGGCGCGTTATCATATCATCTGACAAAGCATCTTTTACAGCACAGGCAATAGTTTCTAGTTCGCTCATTTCTTTTAATTTGTTTTGATCTTCAGCCATAATAAATATCCTTAAAGTAATCCGCGGACACTAGTCCAATACATTTTATTGTATGACATTTTAAGCCAGTGCATTGCCTTATTAGGGGTCTTTAAATCAGGCGGATTTAGGTAATCAAACTTCGCATAAGTAGCTTCATGCCCTGCCTCAATAAAACACATAACCTTGCCATCATACTCTGTAACAGGTGTACCAATTTTTATAATAGAGGCAATATTTGTTGCGACAGATTCAGCTTCAAAATGCGCTGCAGAACCTGTTTTACTAACAGGTAAATTAGTGGTATCTCCTATTACATAAACGTTATCATGCCCATTCATAGTGAGCTTATGACGATCCGTTGGAATCCAACCATTTTGACCCAGATCATTGTCTTCAATAACTGGCATACCATGATGTTCCGGAATAGAAACTAACATATCATATTTGTATTCAGAGCCCTCCATGCTTTTGACAATTTTGTTTTCCACATCAACTTCTTCAACATTAAACAACGTTTCATACTCAATACCCATTTTATCAAACTCAGGTTTTGCCCATTTAGCAACATTTTCAATGCTATGAATACGATTAATAGGATAATGATATTTAATTTCAACCTTATCACGAATGCCTCGATCTTTAAAATATTGATCTAATGCAAAAGTAAATTCAACAGGCGCAATAGGACATTTATGTGGCACACCAACTACAATTGCAAGTTTACCGCCTTCAAAGTCACGTAAACCTTTGAATAACTCCACTGCTCCTTTTTCAGTGTAAAAACTATGCGCACCTTCACTTAATCCTGGTGTTTTATTTGGCATAACGCGCGAACCTGTAGCGATCACTAAAATATCATAATCATAAGTTTTACCGCTTTTGGTCTTAACCCAATTCTCATCAAGTTTAAATTGCTCAACAGGATCTACATGAAAATTAATACTAGACTCTAATAAACTAGCTTGATCACGATACAATTCATCTGGCATCATTTCCCCAAAGGCAACATATAATAAGCCCGGTTGGTACATATGTTTATCAGAAGCAGATAACATTGTGATATCCACTTCTCCATCACGAATTTTTGCACTTAATTGTCGCGATAAGTTATTAGCAACAATACTGCCTCCTGTACCCCCACCAATGACCAATATTTTTTTCATTATCTATTCCTTATTTTAACTTACAAATTTTAATATGCCATGCTTCATCTATTTGCTCACTACTTACAATTTTATGTCCGATTTTATTTACCCATTCTGGCACATCATCAACAGTACCTTCATCAGTTGAAAGCAATTCCAACGTATCACCAACATCTGCTTGTCGCATATAGGTAATTAACTCCATTAATGGCCCAGGACAGTACGTATTCCGTGCATCAACTAATATATTTTTACTCATTGTTTTTCTCCTATTATGCTGAACTCTCGATCAGCTATTTTCTATAGTCTTGTTCTATCTCAAATATGCGTTATGTGTTTGTTAAAAGCTATTATACTTCTTTAAATTTTGACCTCAATGCAAACATGACTAGTTTATGGAGATATCCTAATATACCTCTTTGGTAATATTAATTCATTCCCAACATAGTCACGTTTTTTTATGA
>ENA-OSJC01000274-OSJC01000274.1-marine-metagenome-genome-assembly--contig:-NODE-274-length-52611-cov-5.292173_pt1 | contig 52611 bp, 49 predicted proteins | sample MGYA00237885_ERZ534234 | MGnify/ENA primary metagenome ERZ534234 (study PRJEB26413, sample SAMN06343907) | marine metagenome | isolation source: coastal waters | place: Atlantic Ocean: West Antarctic... | reverse complement strand
AAAACTGAGGGATAAACGCCGCGAGCAGCTGCTCTATACCCTCCTGCAGTTTTAGCGGAGGGTAATACGTTTTACTGCCAAGCACTCTCGCTTCTCGCACAAACAGCACCTGCACGCATGCTCGCCCGTGTGACGCGGCAGCGGCTATTATGTCCAGATCTCCACTGACTCCCTCAATGCCCTGGCTCGCTTGCACGTGCTGTAAATGACTAATCTGATCGCGGTATATTGCCGCCTTCTCATACGATAATTGCGCCGCAGCCTGCTCCATATCGTCGGCCAATCGAACCATCAGCTCCTGAGATTTTCCACTTAAAAACAACCGGGTACTTTCGACCTGCTGAGCGTAGTCCTCCTCACTCACAAGATCTACACAAGGCGCGCTGCAGCGCTCTATCTGGTATTGCAGACACGGACGTGACCGGTTCTTAAAATAACTGTCTTCACACTGTCGCACTTTGAATACTTTTTGTAAAAAATGCATAGATTCACGCACGGCACCCGCGCTGGGATAGGGACCAAAGTACTGACCCTTGCGTCGCTTAGCGCCACGATGCATGGTAATTCTTGGAAAATCGTCGTCACTTGAAAGAAAAATATACGGATAAGACTTGTCGTCACGCAGGAGAATATTATAAGGCGGTTGCTGTGTCTTGATCAGATTGTGTTCCAGTAACAGTGCATCGACTTCGGTCGTTGTAACCGTCACTTGGATATCCTGAATTCTGGCCACAAGCGCCATCGTTTTATCCGTGAGACCACTTGCCCGAAAATAACTCCCCACCCGATTCCGTAAATTTTTAGCCTTGCCGACATACAACAGCCCACCAGCGCCATCGTACATCTGGTAAACACCCGGCCTTGTAGTGAGGGTAGTGACAAACGCTTTGTGATCGAACTTACTCACGGTTTAAGCCCATATATTCTGGGTTCAATTTCTAGAGCCACGCCAAATGCGTCATACACGGAAGTCACAATTTCACTGGACAGCGCCAATAACTGTGCCCCACTGCCACTGCCATAGTTAACCAGCACAAGCGCGTGTTGCGGGTGCACACCTACGTCATGTGTTCGATAACCTTTCCATCCACACTGGTCGATCATCCATGCGGCAGACACTTTAACGCTGCCGTCTACTTGAGGAAAACAGGGTAGATGAGGATATTTTCCGAGCAGCAACTGAGCCACTTCTGCCGCCAGCACTGGATTTTTAAAAAAGCTGCCCGCGTTAGGTTCAACCGCGGGGTCTGGCAGCTTACTGCGACGAATGCTGACAACCGCGTCAAATACGGCCTGAGGCGTCGGCTCAATATGAGGATGTTCATTAAAAAAATCCGCTAGAGCAGGATAGCTGATATTGACATTGGAACGACGAGACAACTGAATGTCTATCGCCGTGATGACAAGCTGATCTTTGAACTGGTGCTTAAACAGACTGTCTCGATAGCTAAACTGGCACGCTGCATTGTCTAACGTTATCAGTTTATCGTCCGCTATCTGTCTAGCGTGCACCTGTAATAAGACCGACTGTAATTCCACGCCGTAGGCGCCTATATTTTGAATCGGTGACGCACCGACCGTGCCAGGGATCAGCGCAAGATTTTCCAATCCATAATAGCCTTGCTGCAATGTCCACTGCACCAATTCGTGCCAGTTTTCGCCGGCGGCTACACGCACAATGACATCACCGTTAGAGGCATCTAGTCTCTCAATGCCGCGCATCGCCTGCTGCACCACCAGTGCCTGAACATCACCGGCTAAAACAATATTACTCCCTTGCCCAAGCACAACGACATCAACGCCTTTAGCCCTTGCCCATGCAAGAGCCTCCAGCAGCTCATCGTCATTGGTAACACATGCAAAAGCGTCCGCTCGCGCTTGTAAAGCGAGCGTATTATGCGGGTGCATAGGCTTATGGTGGTAAAACCTCATCGTGTCATGTCTGCTCTTAGCCAAGCGCGCGCAATAACCCGGCGCCGGCTGTTTCTGTTAGATTCAAAAGCTGTGAGCGATCGTCCCAGCTGTCATGGGGCGAGTGATGCACAATTACTGGACGTCCGGTGTGACCCAAACAAACGAACAGCGCACCAGTGGCCTGCGTAATAGTCAACTTTCACGCTTTCCCTTCAGCACCGTACGCACTAGCACCAAATCGTCGTGGGTATCAACGCCGGCAGGGACCGTATGCACTGCCCTATCAACATGAATGCCGACGCCATTGTGCAAGGCACGCAACTGTTCCAGACTTTCTAAGTGTTCCTCGGGCGCAGGAGGCCAATTGACAAACTGGTGCAGAAACCCAACACGGTAAGCATATAGACCGATATGCCGATACCAGTTTCCGCCAACGGGCATCACGTCACGCGTGTCTGTAAACGCATCCCTTGGCCATGGAATCGGTGCTCGACTAAAATACAAAGCCATACCTTGCGCGTCGGTGACGACTTTCACCACATTAGGATTAATGAGGTCTTCGATATTGTCGATGTCCTCACACAGCGTTGCAATACTGGCATGCGGATGACCACTCAAATTAGCAGCGACCTGATCAATGACCTGAGGCGGAATCAGTGGCTCATCGCCCTGCACATTGACAACAATATGGTCGGCAGCCAAACCCAGTTCAGCGACGACTTGCTGCAGACGGTCGGTACCGGACACATGCTCTACAGAGGTCATGCACACCTGAGCGCCAAAGGCTTGAGCGACCTCCAATATACGGTGATCGTCGGTTGCAATGACGACGCGCTCGGCTCCGCTAAGACCCGCCTGCTCCCAGACTCTTTGCACCATCGTTTTGCCCTGTATCTCCAGCAGGGGTTTGCCTGGCAATCGGGTGGATCCGTACCGCGCTGGTATAACTACTGTGTATGCCATGCAAAGCTCCGTGAAAATACAGTCGGGTCAGATCAGCGAACGTCGCGACTGCCAGACAAGGCTGACGAAACCGCTGGCTGCCTGGTGATAATAGTCAAATGCACATAGCCCATCTGGCCTGCAGCATCCATTGCCTTTACAACATCCTGATGTGCGGCCTGTGCATCGGCCATGATGGACATAGGCATCGTCGTGTCCCCAGCGGACAGTCTATAGATAGCCGCTTGCAGGGTACGCATGCGATTGTCCATCAGGATCTGGCCATTAACGCGGTAGGTGCCAGACTCATCGATCAATATCTCAATAGATTTCTCCATGGCTTGTTTCGGCTGGCCTTGAGCCTCTGGTAAATCAACGCTCAATTGGGTCTCGCGTGTAAACGTGGTCGACACCATAAAAAAAATCAACAGCAAAAAAACGACGTCGATTAATGGGGTCAGGTTAATGCCGACCTCTTCACGCGTGTGTCGCCTAAATTTCAAACCGTCACTTCCGTGTTTTCTTCGCTGTGCAGGGCGTCGACCAACTTGATAGTCTCTTGCTCCAGCTCAACGACGATCGCGTCAATTTTTCCGACAAAATAACGGTGCATCACAATGGCTGGGATCGCGACCGTCAGCCCTGCGGCCGTCGTGATCAGAGCCTGTGAAATGCCTCCGGCGAGCGCGCTAGCATTACCGGTACCTTGCACCATTATTTCGGCAAACACGTCGATCATACCCACCACAGTCCCGAGCAATCCCAGCAGGGGTGCCACCGCGGCAATTGTCCCGAGCGTATTCAAATAACGCTCCAAGTCGTGCACCACATGCGCAGCAGCCTCCTGAATGCTTTCCTTCATAACATCCCGGCCGTGAGATGCATTGGCCAATCCCGCCGCGAGAATACGGCCCAGCGGAGAGGACTGTCGCAGTGTGCGCAGCCCCGGTGCGTCCAGCTCACCCTTTTTAAGCTGCTTCCAGACGGTCGCCAGAAGATGCGGTGGCGCGATCTTCTTCGGATTGAGGGTATAAAGGCGATCAATACAGATTGCCAGCACTAAGATAGAGCACAGCACTATCAGTACCATCAACCATCCGCCCGCTATTAACAGCTCAAGCACAACTTTGACCAATTCAAGTGGAATACTCGCAGCATTATACGCACACCCTAGGTGGAGCGTGAAGCAGGACTCACGTCACATCCAGTAGCGTCGGTGAACTTTTCGATAGGCGCTGATCTCCAGCGCCTGCCCCTGCACCAGTTTAAACTCCAGCGCGCCCTCTGCAGCTGTATGGTGTAACGACACATCGCCGCCCTGTAGCCGCTGGGTCACGCTCAGATGGGGATGCCCAAAGCGGTTGGCATACCCACTACTCACTACTGCAGCCTGCGGCCGCACGTGCTTAAGGAAGGCTAGAGATGACGATGTTTTACTGCCGTGATGGCCGACCAGAAGCCATTCGCTGCTGAGTGTGTCACCCCAGTAACTCACTAGGGTACGCTCACGCTCCTCCTCAATATCGCCAGGCAGTAACAAGCGATAATCGCCCACCTCAATCTGTAAAACACAGGAGCTATCATTACTACTGCGCGTTGTCTCTAGCGCCGGAGATAGAAACTGAAAGACCTGCCCGCCGGGCCAGCGCCAAGATTCACCGGCAATGCAGGGCCTACCTTTGCCATACTGAAAATCCTCTCCGCCAAAGCGCAATCGATCAACGGGCATCGCCCTCAACAAATCCTTGGTGCCCGCGCTGTGGTCAAGGTCCGGATGACTAATCACCAGTGTGTCCAGCGCGTTCACACCCTGCAACTGCAGGAAAGGCAGTATAACCATCGAACCCATGTTCATCCCATCAGGATTGCCTCCGCCGGTATCGTATACCAACACGCGCCCTTGAGACCTTACAACCACTGCGGTGCCCTGCCCTACATCCAGCACGGTCACGCGTGTGTCGAGGGAGGGTACCTGTGATGACGTATTCAGCGGTAGCAATACCGGCAACGCCAATAGCGGCAGCAATAACTTCAGCATACGCTTACCCGGGAGTATCAATAGAATGACTGCCACTAGGCCCACGAGAACCTGTGGAAGGCTGGCGGTCAGGGGAAAGTACAACCATGTGCCGCCCATACTCGACAGACCCTCGGCCCATGGCAGGATTTGCTCTAACGGCCAACCTGCCAATCGCCAAAGTGTTGCTTCTAGCGACCATCCGCAAAGAAACGACACTGCGGCCATAAGCGCCAGCGGCACTACCACCATGCCGACAAGCGGAATCATCAGCACGTTAGCCAGCATCGCAACCAGACTCCCACCACCGAAAAATAGAGCGCCCAAAGGCAGCATCACCAGCGACATGAATCCATGCGTATAGAACAAGCGACGAATCGTACCCATGCCGTGTTGCCATTTACCCACCCACAGCAATGCCGCCACCGCGCCGAAGGAAAGCCAAAAACCACTTCCCACGGCGGCCAATGGGTTGAATGCGAGCACCACTGCTGCCGCCATCAGCAGGTTTCTGGATGCCCCGCTTCTACGCCCTGCCAAAGCGGCTGTTACAAAGCACGCTAGCATGCACAGGGCGCGCTGAGTGGGGAGCGAAAAGCCTGCCAGAGCGCTGTAAAGACCGGCAAGAAGCAGAGCGAGGGCGCCCGGCATGCAACCGTTGAAAAATGCTGTGGTGACAAAGAGGCGCTGCACAATACCGCCGACTAAATACCCTACGCCCGCGATCATTCCAATATGAAGGCCAGAGATCACCAATAAATGATTAATTCCGAACTGCTGAAAAAGAAACCACAGCTGGTGGTCGATTCCGGCTTTATCGGCCACAGTAATGGCGCGCAAAATACCGATGACCTGAGGGTTCAGATCAAGACGACCGATACGCTCACTGATGGTCTGGCGAAGACGATGGTGTGTTTCATAGAGGCTCTCAATCTGGAATTGTTGACGTCTCTCGCTAGACTTACGGACACTGCCGACCCCGCCAATCCCTCGCTGGGCGAACCAGACCTGCATGTTAAACGAGCCGGGATTCGCCAATCCCCATGGCTTACGCAGCTTTACTTCAAACTGCCATTCGTCTGCCGGACGAATTTTGTGATCGCCATAATAGGACAGGATGAGCTTTGAAGGACCTGCACAGCGCGCGGGCAGCAGGTCTCGCAGCGAAAACTCAAACCGCTGCCGCAAGCCACCGTTGAGCATAGGACTTTCGCTGGGCAGTGATGATACGGTCCCAGTAACGATTAACGGGACGCCGACGCACGTATCGATCAGGCGATGTTGCAACAACACCGTGCCGTGAGCCAGTCCCAGAAAACAGCCGCAGGCCACTCCGCACGTCACTCGCGCAGCAACTGACCGCCAGCGCAGTGCCACTAAGGCAATCGCGGCAAACAAGAGACCCCAGACCGAAGACGGCAAAAATGCCCACCAGCCCACGAAAATCGTCCCTGACACCATGCCAATCATCCATGATTGCATAGAGCGGCCTCCTGAAATCGCAACACACTCGCTCTGAAATTGAATTTTGAAACTCAGCAACGATGGCGCATAATGCTCACCGCGCGGTTCATAATACTGGCCATTGCAATCCGGTTGCGACACAGTATTGGGACCACTCAATCACATACAGAAGGTCAATGACAGCGCACTTGCGGTCAACTATTCGATGCCCAAAGAAGTTCTGCAAAAAATCGTCCCCAGCATAGCGACTATTCGAAAGCTTAAAGGACTGAGTGTTCTCGGCGATTGGATCTATGCCAGCAACCTGTGGCACATCAATCGTTATTCGGCTGCAATGGCCTTTTTTGTCGGGCTGTTTGTGGCCTTTATGCCGATACCAGGTCAGATGATTGCGGCAGCAGTGCTGGCGGTATTGCTGCGTTGCAACTTACCTTTGTCAGTCGGACTGGTATTTGTGACCAACCCGATTACTATGGCGCCCCTGTTTTTCATGGCCTACAAGATTGGCGCGCTGATTATTGATGTTCCGCTGCAGCCCGTTGAATTTGAACTGAGTGTGTTCTGGCTGAGCAACAGCCTCGCTGCAATCTGGAAACCCTTTCTCATCGGGTGCCTGATTTGCGGGCTATTTTGTGGATGTGTCGGTTATTTTGTGATCACACTGCTGTGGCGCTGGCGTGTTGCGCGTCTGTGGAAAGAACGCAAACGCAAGCGCGAAGCCAGACTCTTTAACGGTCCTGACTGAGTATGACTGCCGGTGACATTTTGGCAGCGCGTCTGGCCGGATAAATCGCTGCGATCACACACATGGCGAGCGCAACTCCGCCAACGGTCACAACGTCTCGCAGCAGCAGGTCTACTGGTAAAAACGACACCGGGTATACGTCTGTGTTGAGAAATCGCATTCCCAATATTCGTTCCAGCCAGCTCACAAGCCCAGGCACGGCCTGACTACCCAGAGCCCCCGCAACACTGCCCAGCACCACGCCGACAATGCCAATCATGGCGCCTTGTAAGACGAAAACCCAAGCGATATCGGCGCCCGTAGCGCCCAGCGTGCGCAGAATTGCTATATTGCCTTGCTTATCCATCACCACCAACACAAGAGAAGATACAACATTAAACGCCGCCACCCCGATAATCGAGAACAACAATATCGATATGAGATCACGCGACAGCTGTATCGCAGAATAGAGGTTGCCATGCGTCATCATCCAGTTTGTGCTGTAAAAACCAGGAGGCAGGATGCCTTGTAAGTCCCAAGCAATCGTCTGCACCGCAAACAGTTCACGCGTCGTAATGCGAAAGCCACTGACTTGCCCGTGCAGCCCTGCCAAGTCAGACGCGAGCGTCAAATGCACCAGTGCAACAGACTGATCGAGCTCGGTGCCAGTGCTCAAGATCGCGCTCAACTGAACCGTTTTGAACCGAGTAGGCCCGCGTTCACCTGTGCCTCCTGCACCGGGCACAATTAAGTTCACACGCTCTCCCACTTTCACGTCCAAATGTTCCGCCACACCGGCACCCAAAATAAGACCGTCTTCGCGCTGCCGAAAATTGCTGGCTTGTTGCGCATCGAGATAGGGCACAAGCGGAGCAAACGCACCATTTTGGCTAGGGTCTAGCCCGATACCGCGCACCGTCTCGATATCTGTGCCGCGCATGATGAGTGCGTCGAATTGCGCGAAAGGCGTTACCTCTTCCACCTCGGGATGGGCTTTCAGTAATTCGACATCTTTGTGCCAGTCAACAATAGGCGAGGCAGAGTACATGGTGATATGCGGCACCAGCGACAGTATCCGCTCGCGCATTTCTTTATCGAAACCGTTCATAACAGACAGGACAATAATCAGCAGGCTAATTGCCAGCACCAGCCCTAGTATCGATAGCGATGATAGAAACGCAGACAGATGTCCTTGGCCGAAGGCAAAGGTATAACGCACGGCGATACGCAGTCGCTCTGTGCCGGTCACATCAGCTCCTGCAACATGCCATCACGTAATTCCAACGTGCGATTCATCTGCGCGGCAATAGTGGGGTCATGTGTTACCACGACAAAAGAAGCCTCATCCTGACCGAGCTCGTCTATCAAATCCAGCACCTGCCCTGCAGAAGTCGGGTCCAGATTTCCAGTGGGCTCATCCAACAAAACGCAATCTGGACGAGCAACCAGCGCCCGAGCAATTGCTACGCGCTGTCGCTCACCCCCAGACAAATGCGCAGGCCTATGCGCCAGGCGATGCGCCATGCCGACACGCTCCAGCATTGCCTCTGCAGTGAGCCAGGCGTCTTTACGCGCCGTTCCTCCAATCAACAGGGGCATGGCGACATTTTCCCGCGCATCAAATTCTGGCAACAAATGATGGAACTGATACACAAAACCCAATTGCACATTACGCAGCTGGCATAATGCCCTTTCATCCAGTTTAGACAAATCTTTACCGTTCATCACAACCCGTCCGCTACTGGGATTATCCAAGCCTCCAAGCAAGTTTAATAAGGTGGATTTGCCTGAACCGGAACCGCCAACTATGGCAATTTTCTCGCCGGCAAGTAGCGTTAAATCAATACCGCGCAAGACCGTTATGGATCGGTCGCCATCTTCATAGACACGCGATAACCCCTCGCACTGCAGCACTACTTTACTCATAACGTAATACCTCTGCAGGCGCAATACAGGCTGCACGCCAAGCGGGATAAAGAGTGGCCAGAAGACTCAATAAAACGGAGGCTGCCACGACCACCATGACATCGAAGCCCTGTAAATCTGCGGGCAGTTCACTAATAAAATACACTGACGGATCGAATAGCTTCATACCGAGTGTACGCTCCAAGGTCGCTGTAATGGTGGCAATATTCGTCGCCAAAAAGATGCCAACCAGCGCACCGGCTGTAATCCCAACACCGGAAAGCGCCAGCCCATGAGCGACAAAAATAGCCATAATGCCCCCTGCCCGTGCACCCATTGTGCGCAACACGGCAATGTCTCTGCGCTTCTCCGCCACTGACATTACCAGCGTTGAGACAATGTTAAATGCGGCGACTGCGACTACACTCAGTAGCAATAAGCTCACCATAAGCTTTTCCAGCTTTACTGCGCTAAACAGCGAACCTTGCGTCTGGCTCCAATCTTTTACCGAATAAGTATCGGGAAGCTGCGTGGCCACTTCGCGCATGATTTCAGGCGCTGCGAACAGGTCCCGAGTTTTTATCTGCAAGCCATCTACTCGGCCTTTGCTGCCGAGTAACTTCTGCCCTGTTGCAAGCGACACATAAGCCTGAAAGGCATCAGGCTGCGCGCCGATCTCGAACAGGCCGGTGACCTGCAGTCGTTTATTGCGAGGGAACATCCCCAAAGGCGTAATCGTCAGACGAGGCACAGTAACGTCGACATAATCTCCGATGCCGACTCTCAAAATATTCGCCAATGAAACACCGAGTACAACGCTGAAGGCACTGTCATCGAGGCTCTGAAAATCACCCGCAATCATTGCATCAACAATGCCTGACACGTTACTTTCAAGTTGTGGATCAACGGCCGTGATCACTGCACCACGCTGTATATAAGCAGTGCCAAGAATCGCTTTTTCTGTAATATACGGTGAAACCGCTACCACGCCCTCCATACCTTCTATATCGCTCAGCAGGTCACGCCACTGCTCAATCCCCTCCCCTGAGCCCTCCACGAAACCGTGCGGCACAAGCGACAAAATCCGACCACGCAACTCACCGGCAAAGCCATTCATCACGGCTAAGACCACAATGAGACTGGCAACGCCCAGCACCATTCCCAGCATAGAGACGGTAGCAATGACAGAAGTGAATCGATTACGTTTGCGACTAAAACTGTAGCGCACACCAATAAAGGGTGCGTAATTCAGCATCGGATTACGGGGAAATCTCAACCGAGAATCATCCGGCGCTATTGATCCGCTCGGTAGTACTGCGGGGGATTGTCTTTGCCCGTTTCCGTGCTGCGGGTTTCCTCGTCGCAGCGTTGGGGGTTTCCGCCACACAGCTCACAGGCTGTGTCGACACCCAACGCTCCCATGCCACCGCAGGAACCTTTAATGGGCGCTCGCCCCGCCAGTACGCCAACCGCCATGCCTGCCATAACCAGACCCATTACCAACATACTGATCAAAAATAATGCCATATAGCGACTCTTCTATTTAGAGGTAAACACTAACGCTTTGCTGGCGGCAGATAGGCCGCAAATAGCGGTGTTTGACTGTGCACAAACTCATCATCTAGCCTCCGGATGAAATATACCGCCAATCCTTGTGCTTGCGCTACTGCCATTGCATCCTTTGCCCCAAGGACAGTGAGAGCAGTGGCCCAAGCATCAGCCATCATACAGCTTTGATGCACCACAGTAACAGACACCAAATCATGCGTAACGGGGTATCCGGTTCTAGGGTCAATGCTATGCGAGTAGCGACGACCCTCCGCTTCAAAGTAATTACGGTAGTCCCCCGACGTTGCGATTGACACATCGGTCAGGCTTAACGTGATTGCAATAGCACGGTCGCTGACCTTTGGCTGTTCGATCGCTATACGCCACGGATCGCCTCGACCACTGAGACCAGACAAGCGCATCTCCCCACCCACCTCCACCATGTAGCGGCTAACGCCCTGCGCCGACAGCCATTCAGCGACCCGATCTACTGCATAGCCCTTAGCCAGCGAAGACACATCAACAGACAGATTACTCTGCTTTAGAATACGACGATTCTGAATGTCTAGGCGAAGATTAGCCTGCCCTACTTCACTCATCAGATCCGCTATCTCGTCTTTTGCGGGCGGATCCTCAATCATATTGCCCGGACCAAAACCCCACAAATCAACCAATGCCCCAACCGTCACGTCATAAGCGCCTTTGCTCTTTTGGCCAACGTCGAGGGCTGCCTTAAGGACCGCGAAGAATTCGGCCGAAGATGAAAACCATGTCTGCGTATCAACCGCATTGAACTCGCTGATCTCGGAGTCAGTGCGGTAGGTAGACATGCTCAGATTAACACGCGCCAACAACGCCTCAACGCCGGCCTGCACCTGACGAGGGGTGAGCTCAGGTGGCCCTTCGATATAGCTGACACCCCAAGTCGTGCCCATAATGTCACCGCCAAGCTGTATAGGCGGTATTTGGCGATCGCAGCCGACAAGAAAAAACAGCGCAAGCAAACAAAAAAGCCACTCGCGAGAGTGGCTTTGCAACGACGCAAAAACAGGTTTAACCACCGAAATCGTCAAGCATGATGTTCTCCGGCTCCACTCCCAGAGACGTTAGCATCTGTATGACCGCCGAATTCATCATCGGCGGACCACACATGTAGTATTCACAATCTTCTGGTGCGGGGTGGTTCTTCAGGTATTCCTCAAACAAGACATTGTGAATAAATCCGGTGGAACCCTCCCAGCCGTCTTCAGGCTGAGGATCGGACAATGCGACATTCCATTCGAAGTTCTCATTTTCTTCAGCCAGTTGATCGTATTCTTCAACATAGAACATCTCTCGCAGCGATCGGGCACCGTACCAAAAAGAGATTTTTCGATCGGTATGCAGTCGCCTTAACTGATCAAACAGGAGTGATCGCATTGGGGCCATGCCGGCGCCGCCGCCGATAAATACCATCTCTGCTTGAGTCTCTTTGGCGAAAAACTCACCAAAGGGGCCGTATACCTTCACCTTGTCGCCGGGCTTGAGATTAAATGCCCACGAAGACATGAGACCGCAGGCAATACCTTGACTCCCTGGCGGAGGACTGGCAATACGGATATTGAACTTCACCACTCCTTCTTCCTGCGGATAATTCGCCATGGAGTAGGCCCGAATAACCGTTTCATCGACAATTGACTCAAGCTTGAAGAAGCCGAATCGATCCCAATCACCGCGATATTCCTCGTCTACATCAAAGTCAGAGTATTTGACGTGATGCGGGGGACACTCCAACTGCACATAGCCGCCGGCACGAAAATTGACCTTCTCTCCTTCCGGCAGACGCAGCGTTAACTCTTTAATAAATGTGGCCACGTTGGGATTGGATTCAACGGTGCATTCCCACTGTTTGACACCGAACACCTCATCCGGCACCAGAATCTCCATATCTTGCTTAACAGCGGTCTGACAACTCAGTCGCCAGCCCTCTGCCGCTTCACGTCGATTAAAATGCCCTTCTTCCGTCGGCAACATGGACCCACCGCCTTCAGTGATAATGCATTTACACTGGGCGCAAGTCCCTCCACCACCGCAAGCAGAAGGTAAAAACAGGTCAGCTTCAGATAATGTCTGAAGCAGTTTTCCACCCGCAGGGACGGTGATGCGCTTCTCACCGTTAATCAATATGTGGACCTCGCCCGTGCTCACCAGGTAGGAGCGCGCATAAAGAATGAGTCCCACCAGCGAAAGCACAATCGCAGTGAACATTCCGACGCCAAAAATAATTGTCACATCCATATCAGTTTAATCCCGCCTAGATATCGATACCGCCAAAGGCCATAAAGCCCATTGCCATAAGGCCAGCAGTAATAAAAGTGATTCCCAGACCCTGCAGACCTTCCGGTACATCAGAGTATTTGAGCTTTTCGCGAATACCCGCCAATGCGATGACGGCAAGTGCCCACCCCAGCCCCGAGCCGAAGCCAAAAACGACACTTTCGGCAAACCCATAATCTCGCTCTACCATAAATAGAGCAGCACCGAGGATCGCGCAGTTGACGGTTATCAACGGCAGAAATACACCCAATGCGTTGTAGAGTGCTGGCATAAATTTATCGAGAAACATTTCCATTATTTGCACGATAGCGGCAATCACACCGATATAAGACAGCAGACCCAAAAAGCTCAGATCCATATCAGGCAACCCGGCCCAGGCTAGCGCCCCATCGGCTAACAAGTAATGATAAATCAAATTATTGACGGGCACGGTGATTGTCAACACCACTGTCACCGCTATGCCCAAACCGATAGCCGCCTGCACCTTCTTAGAGATTGCTAAAAAAGTACACATGCCTAAAAAGAACGCGAGCGCCATATTTTCAATGAATATAGCGCGAACGAATAGGCTTAGCAGTGCCTCCATTATGCGCCTTCCCTGACCGTTGCATGGCTTGCAAGCTTAAATTCGGTCACTTCCACTTGGTCTTTGCGCACACTGCGCAACACCCAAATAAAGCCACCGATCAGGAAAAATGCGCTGGGCGGCAAAAGCAGCAGACCGTTTGGGACATACCAACCGCCATCAGTGACAAGCGGCAGAACCTCAAAGCCCATTAGCTTGCCAGACCCTAATACCTCACGCACAAACGCCACCGCTATCAAGACCACACTGTACCCAATGCCGTTTCCTATGCCGTCGACAAAGCTGGCCATCGGCGGATTTTTCATGGCGAACGCCTCCGCACGCCCCATGACAATACAGTTAGTAATGATAAGTCCGACAAACACAGACAGCTGCTTACTGATACCAAACGCATAAGCCTTTAGAAACTGGTCCACCACAATCACCAGCGAGGCAATAATAACCATCTGCACGATGATGCGGATGCTGCTTGGAATATGTGCGCGGATGCTAGAGATAAACATGCCGGAAAATGCTGTGACGACGGTCAATGCCACGCACATCACCAGGGTCACCTTCATTGAGGAGGTAACGGCTAACGCGGAACAAACGCCCAGAATCTGCAAGGCGATTGGGTTATTCTTAAAAATTGGGCCGGTAAGCGTTTCTTTGATGGCTTGCATAACTAGGCCTCCCCTGCTTGTAGGTTGTTAAGAAAGGGCTCGAAGCCATTTTTACCCAGCCAGAAATGCACAAGATTCGTCACCCCTTTACTGGTCAGTGTCGCACCGGCAAGGCCGTCGACTTCCCACGGAGCGTCAACCGAAGCAGGATCGACAGAACCTTTGACAAGACCAATCTCCACCTCACCATCGCGGTAGACCTGCTTGCCCGGCCAGAAAGCCTTCCATCGCGGGTTATCGATCTCACCACCAAGCCCTGGCGTTTCCCCGTGCTCATAAAAACCCAGGCCCGCTATCGTGTTACCGTCAGATTCCAATGCAATGAAGCCATAGAGTGTCGACCATAGGCCGTAACCACGAATCGGCAAAATGAGCTTTTCGATATCGCCTTGCGGATTCTCAACCAGGTAGACGACGGCATATTGCTCGCGTCGTGAAATCTTGGCCACATCTTGCTTTGTCGTAAGGGCCTCAGATAAATCTGGGTCCTTGGCCGCTTTCAGCGGGTCATACCTTGCAAGATCCACTGCACCATCGGCAAACTTACCCGTGTTCAGATCGACAACCCGCGTATTGATATCCGAGAACTGCTGGTTAATGTCCTCTGCGGTCGCGTTCTTCTCCAGCATGCCGGCGGCAGCAAGAATATTGCGCTTGCGATCGAGCGTTTTATTGACCTCTTGGATGGGTTGAAGAATCACCACGGCAGCAGACACGATCACTGAACAAACAATGCAAAGCGCAAGTGCGACTACCAACGTTTTTGAGGTGCCGTCATTACTGGACACGTGCAAACCTCCGTTTAATATTGGCCTGAACCACAAAGTGGTCTATCAGCGGCGCAAACAGGTTGGAAAATAAGATTGCCAGCATAATGCCCTCGGGGAATGCCGGGTTGACGACACGTATTAATACGGTCATTACGCCGATCAATACCCCGTAGGCCCATTTGCCACTATTTGTCATGGCTCCAGAGACTGGCTCAGTCGCCATGAACACCATTCCAAAAGCAAATCCACCGGTCACCAAATGCCAGTACCAGGGCGTTGCAAACGCTGGATTATTGTCAGATCCGATCGCGTTCAGCAGGCCCGAGAACACCACCATACCAAGAAATACCCCCAGAATGACCCTGTAGGAGGCAATCCGAGTCACCAGTAGCAATGCCATCCCCAGCGATATAGCCAGGGTAGACGTCTCGCCTATTGAGCCGGGTATCGCGCCGACAAAAGCCTGCGTCCACGTCCACTGCTGCTGTAACATCTCGATACCGCCCGACGCGATGAGCGCCAGCGGCGTGGCCGCTGTTACACCATCGACTGCAACCCAAACGTCATCTCCCGACAACTGAACTGGATAGGCAAAATACAGGAACGCGCGCGCAGCCAGGGCGGGATTAAGGAAGTTCTTTCCAGTTCCACCGAAAATCTCTTTAGCCACGACCACGCCGAAGCTGATACCAAGCGCCACTTGCCAAAGAGGCACATCCGGTGGGCAGATGAGCGCAAACAACACCGACGTCACGAAGAAACCTTCGTTCACTTCGTGTCCGCGTTTAATCGCAAAGAGAAACTCCCAGCTGATCCCAACTAGGAAGGTAACCGCGTAGATGGGCACGAAGAATAATGCGCCGTACCAGAGGCAGTTCCAAATGCTACTGCCGTCATAACCCCCGAACATCTCAACCATTGAGCCGCGCCAACCTTCAAGCGCAAAGCCGTCAGGCATATACTCCATCGCCTGAAAGCCGACGTTGTACATCCCATAAAACATGGCGGGAAATGTCGCGAGCCACACCGTGATCATAATACGCTTGAGGTCAATTCCGTCGCGGACGTGCGCGGTCGATTTGGTGACGGAGTTAGGCGCATACAAAAAAGTATCAAACACCTCAAACACCGCAAACCACTTTTGCAAACGCCCACCTTCCTGAAAATGGCGTTCCATGTCATCAAGAACTCGTCTCAGCCCCACGATCTAACCCTCCATCTCGATGCGTGTCAGGTTATCCCGCAGGATGGGACCGTACTCGTATTTACCGGGGCAAACATAGGTGCATAGCGCAAGATCTTCTTCTTCCAACTCTAAACAGCCTAGCGCCTGAGCCATCTCCGTATCCCCGACGATCAGTGCGCGCAGCAATTGAGTAGGCAAAATATCAAGCGGCATAATTTTCTCGTAACTACCCACCGGCACCATTGCACGATCGCTACCGTGTGTATTGGTCGTCATCGCAAAGCGCTTAGAACCAAAAAAACTAGTCACGTAAATGCCAAGGTTGGAGTGTTTCTCAAGACCCGGCGACGCCCAACCCATAAATTCCCGCTCGCGCCCCTCCAACAAGACAGCAACCTGATTGTGATAACGGCCCAGATAAGAAGAGCCGGCGTGCACCGCACGCCCGCCAAGGACAGAGCCCGATATGACTCGATTTTCGCCATTTTTTAACTGACCTGCGCACAGTGCCCGCAGATCTGCACCCAGCCGCGTACGCAGCAAACGAGGGTTTTCTACTTGGGGGCCGCACAATGCGACGACCCGCTCTGCGTAAACGCGCCCATCTAGAAAAAGACGGCCTATGGCGATCACATCTTGATAGCCGATGGTCCAAACCGTTTTACTCGCACCGACTGCCTGCAGATAGTGCACATGGGTTCCAGCCAAACCCGACGGATGTGGCCCCTCAAACTCGGCGACCTCGATGTTGGATGCCTTACCCTTTGGCACCTGCGCACCGGCGGCCTTGCACACATATAATGTGCCCGCCGTCAGCGCGGCAAGGAGGTCCTGTCCCAGACAGAAAGCCTCGGCCTGTTCGGAGATAAACACAGTCGGGTCTGCCGCCAATGGGTGGGAATCCATGGCGGTCACAAAAATAGCGGCGGCCTCTGATTGTGGTGACGGCACCTTGCTGTAGGGTCGAGTTCGCAGAGCGGTCCACTGCCCGCTGAGCACCAGCTGATCGCGAATGGCGGCTGGTTCAGGCAAGTCGTTTGGGGTGCAGGTCTGAAACGTCTCAGCGTCGTTGCCTTCAATATCAATGACCACAGACTGCAATACGCGCTTGGCACCGCGGTTAATCGCCGCCACCACGCCTGCGGCGGGTGCGGTGTAGCAAACACCCTCGGTCTTCTTGTCGGTGAACAATAACTGACCAAGCTTGACGCGCTCGCCTTCCTGCACCGCCATAGTGGGCTTCATTCCGACGTAATCGAAGCCGACCAAAGCCGCCGCTCGCGCCAAGGGCGCGTCTTCGATGACTTGCCGGGGGGCTCCCAAAATAGGAATATCCAGGCCCCGTTTAATCTTGATCATGCGATCTGCCTACAGCATCCAAAAAATGTGATTGTACTGATACCACCTAGGAGCAATCTCCAGAGTAACCAGAGTAGATAATACCGACTACTGCCGAGCCTAATGTCATGATCGCGCTACATTTGACGGGCAATCTAGACCGCGCGCATTATAGCGGAATGGCCACCTAAAACACCACAACGCCACGGTGTTTGTGTGATTTTGAGGTAAAATTAGTGCCTTCGGGGCAGCCGGACGAGCCCACTGCGGATTTGCCGGCAAACATGGCCTGCCTACTCACCTTTTTGCGGGTACACGGCGTAGTTAATTCCAGCCATCTGCTCCAATATGCGCTGGACCTGACAGCTGTAACCATATTCATTGTCGTACCAGAGATACAGCACGGCATGTTTGCCATTGACGATGGTGGCCTTGGCATCAAAAATGCAGGCATGCCTAGATCCAACAAAATCGCTAGAAACCACTTCAGGCGAAGAAGAATAATCAATCTGCTTGCGCAGCGGTGAATGCAGCGCCTGATAGCGCATAAACTCATTCAACTCTGTGGTCGTTGTTTCTCGGGCGAGGGTCAGGTTGAGAATCGCCATAGAAACATTGGGCGTAGGAACGCGAATAGCATTCCCTGTCAACTTTCCTGCCAGCTGCGGCAGCACTTTACCCACTGCCTTTGCCGCGCCGGTCTCCGTGATCACCATATTGAGCGGTGCACTGCGACCGCGACGCGATGCATCGTGGTAGTTATCGATCAAGTTTTGATCATTTGTGTAGGCATGCACCGTCTCGACATGCCCGGCGACGATCCCAAATTCGTCGTCCATCGCTTTTAAAGGCGGCGCTATTGCGTTGGTGGTACAGGACGCAGCAGAGATAATGATGTCCGAGGCGTCGATCATATCGCTGTTGATGCCCGCCACGATATTCTTCAGATTGCCTTTTCCGGGGGCCGTTAGAATGACTTTGCTCGCGCCTTTGCTCTGCAGGTGCCTCGAAAGCCCCGCCTCGTCGCGCCATACGCCGGTGTTGTCGATGATAATCGCATTGTCGATACCGTACTGCGTGTAATCAATGGCATCAGGGGCGTCTGAATAAATCACCTTGATCTCGTTGCCGTTGGCGACAAAAGACTGACGCTCCTCGTCCACACGTATGGTGCCCTCAAAAGGCCCGTGTACCGAATCACGGCGCAGCAGGCTTGCACGCTTTTCAAGATCGTTGGGCGCTTTACCCTTACGCACCACAATGGCACGCAATCGCAGACAATCGCCGCCGTCAGTTTTATCAATCAGAATGCGGGCCAGCAGGCGACCAATGCGACCAAAACCGTACAACACCACGTCCTGCGGCTCGGTCAGTGGCTTGCCTTTGAATCCTACCAGAGAGCCCAATTCGCGATCTATGTACTGCTCCAGACTCAAGCCTTCCGCTGCGCCCTGCAAAGAATACCCTACTGCCAGACGACCAACATCGATGTGGGCCGGGCCCAAATCCAGTTGGCTCAGCCGATTAAACACAGGAAACGTCTCCTTCTCCGACAGCTCATTCCCTTCGACCTGTCGCACATAACGATGGTCTTTCATTATTTGGTACACCGACCGATTGACCAGTGGCTTGCCGTAGATGTAGCACTTGACGTTCTTTTCGCGGGACAATTGCCCCACCAACGGAATCATGCCTTCGGCCAGTGCCTCGCGCTGCTTCCAGTCTTTGAAGTAGTCATCGGGCCGTGCGCGCTTGGATTCGTTTGCCATTTTACGCCTGTGATTATCCGTGTAATTTGAAGGCGTGTATTATTGTCCGAGGGCTAATGTGGTGCAAGGTGATATGCGTCAAATTTACGGTCTGCGAAGACGCACCCTTTGGCGATCGACAGCGCCTCCGTTATAATCTCGCACCCGAGCACCTAGCAGACTCCACCGTATAAGCGACTGACTCACTATGTTTACTCATCTGGTCGAAAAAACGCCATGGCCACAGAAGCGTGGCTCGCGCTCATCTCTTGGTCCCTTTAGCGGCTGCGCCGACGCACGCTGCATCGCGGAGCTCGCCGTTCCCGGACGCCTGCTGGTGGTCGTCACCTCGGATACCAGCTCTGCGCTCGCGCTGGAACGTGAACTGCCTTTTTTCCTGAATGAACCCCGCGAAATTCTGGCTTTCCCAGACTGGGAAACGCTCCCCTATGACAATTTTTCACCCCATCAGGACATCATTTCAGAGCGGCTGAATACACTTTACCGACTTCCCAGCCTTACCGACGGCATCATGATTGTGCCTGTGCCGACCCTCATGCACCGTCTGGCTCCGACAGAATATGTCGCAGGCGCAAGTCTGGTGCTGCAGGCTGGGCAAACACTGGATGTCACGACGTTTCGGCACAACCTTCAGCGCAACGGCTATATCAACGTCGAAACCGTGTACGAGCATGGCGAGTTCGCCCTACGCGGTTCGCTGCTGGATGTTTACCCAATGGGTACTGACCTGCCATTTCGCATCGACCTGCTGGACAACGAGATAGATTCGTTGCGCACCTTTGAACCTGACAGCCAACGCACCGTCGCTCGGGTGAACGGTATAAACCTCCTTCCCGCCCGCGAATACCCACTGGAACCGTCAGCTGTTCGACGATTCCAGCTGAATTGGTATGACAGCTTTGAGGTTGACCATGACCTGTGTCCTACCTATGTTGATGTCAGCGCAGGACGCAGTCCTGGCGGGTGCGAATACTATCTGCCACTGTTTTTTGAACAGTGCGCGACGCTGTTCGATTACTTTCCAGACAACACGGCAATCATTACCACCGGAGATCATCACGGCGCAGCACAGCATTTTTGGAATGAGGTCAGTATCCGATTCGAAGAATATGGCGTAGACCCGCGACGACCCCTGTTACCGCCAAAGCGTTGCTTCACGCCTGTTGAAGAATTGTATGAACAATTCAAGCGGTTTCCGGTGTTGGAATTGCGCCATAACCCTGACGCAACCGTGCACCAGCAGACCACAGTCGTGCCGCCTCCTAACCTTGCCAGCAACCATCATGGCGAGTCACCGACCGACAATCTAGCAAGATTCCTTGAGGAGCACGCGGGCCCGGTCCTACTGTGCGCTGAATCAGCAGGACGACGGGAAGTGTTGTTAGAGTCTCTGCGCGAGCACCAGCTGGAACCCACCGTTGTCACTGACTGGCAACGTTTCATTGATTCTGGCCTGAACTTTGCCATTGCCACGGCCCCACTTGACCGTGGGCTCTATTTTGGACCCGACCATCCTACACTGGTCTGTGAGGCGCAATTGTTTGGTAACCGCGTCGCGCAGCGCCGGCGCCGCAAAAAAAGCGATGAGAGCGCCCAGGCTAACGCATTTAAAGCGCTGAATGAACTGCGTGAAGGCGTTGCGGTGGTGCATCTGGAACACGGCGTAGGCCGTTACATAGGGCTGCAAAAGCTGGCAGTGGATGAGCAAGAGTTTGAATTTTTGGCACTGGAGTACGCTCAGGGTTCGCGCCTGTATGTGCCCGTCGCATCATTGCACCTCATCAGCCGGTACTCTGGTTCCGACCCCGAAACGGCTCCTCTGCACAGACTGGGCTCTGACCAATGGGAAAAAGCACGCCGTAAAGCCAGTGAAAAAGCCAACGATATCGCGGCGCAACTACTGGAGGTCTATGCCCGTCGTGAAGCGCGTGAGGGTTATATTTTTGAATCACAGGATCAGGCTTACGCACAGTTTTGCGCGGCCTTCCCCTTTGAGGAAACTCCGGATCAGGAAGCAACTATTCGCGCAGTTCTGGAAGATATGTACAGTCCTCGCGTCATGGACCGACTCGTCTGCGGTGATGTCGGTTTTGGTAAAACCGAAGTCGCATTGCGTGCAGCTTTCGTCGCAACCAGTAACCAAAAACAGGTCGCCATCCTGGTTCCGACTACGCTCTTGGCACAACAGCACTACAACACATTCAGTGACCGCTTTGCCGACTGGCCTATAACGGTAGAGGTTGTATCGCGTTTTAAATCTGCCAAGCAGCTGACTGAGACCATGCGCAGTGCAACCTCCGGCGGCGTCGATATTTTAATTGGTACACATAAACTGCTGCAAAATGATTTTCGCTTCAACGATTTAGGGCTTCTCATTATCGATGAGGAACACCGATTCGGGGTGAAGCAGAAGGAAGTCATCAAGGCTCTGCGCTCAGAAGTCGATATTCTGACGCTGACCGCAACACCGATTCCGCGAACACTGAACATGGCGCTGGGCGGCATGCGTGACCTGTCTATCATCGCCACCCCACCAGCCCGGCGGCTGTCTATTAAAACGTTTGTGCGCGAGCATAATATCGCCCTAATCAAAGAAGCAGTGCTGCGTGAAACACTGCGCGGCGGTCAGGTCTACTATTTGCACAATGAGGTAAAAACCATAGAGGAAACCGCACGTAAACTGCGCGAGCTACTGCCGGACATCAATATAGCCGTCGCTCACGGACAAATGCCTGAAAACCAGCTGGAACAGGTGATGTCCAGTTTTTACCACCGACACCAGCACGTGCTGCTGTGTACCACAATTATTGAAACGGGTATTGATATACCCAATGCCAACACCATTATTATTGATCGTGCTGACAAGCTTGGCCTCGCACAGTTACACCAGTTACGTGGACGCGTTGGACGATCTCACCACCAAGCCTATGCCTACCTTCTCACTCCCCCGCGCTCCGCGATCAGCAAAGATGCAGGTAAGCGACTGGAGGCAATTGAGGCTGCCGGCGACTTAGGGTCAGGCTATTTGCTGGCCACTCAGGATCTCGAAATCCGTGGCGCTGGAGAATTGCTTGGCGATGAGCAGAGCGGTCAAATCCATAGCGTCGGTTTCTCTATGTATATGGATATGCTGCAAAGGGCAGTGGCATCACTGAAGCGCGGGGAGATACCCAATGTTGATGCGCCGCTAGATCAGGGTACAGAGGTGAACTTGCATGCCCCTGCATTGATTCCCGATGACTACTTACCGGACGTCAACGGACGGCTCATTTTATACAAACGGATCGCCGCCGCTGCCAGTGATTCTGAGTTGCGAAGCTTGCAGGTCGAAATGATTGACCGATTCGGCCTGCTGCCCCTGCCCGTGAATAACCTATTTCAGGTATCCCGCTTGCGCCTCAAGGCTCAAGATCTGGGCATCCGTACTATTGAAGCGGGACCTGAGGGTGGTAGTATCGATTTCAAAGTGACAACGCCTGTGGATCCTATGAGCCTGGTCAAACTGGTCCAATCAGACCCCCGCTCTTTTAAGCTAGCAGGAGCCACGAGGCTGCGTTTCGAACACAGTCTGCCGGACATCGACGAGCGCCAGCGCTACCTCGAGCAGCTAATGGACTCCTTTGTCACAGCACCCCATAAGAGCACAGACAATGCCTAACCGACGACTCGCGCAACTTGCCCTGACCTTCATCTGCACGGCACTGCTATTCCCTTTGTCCGCCAAGGCTAAGACAGATACCTGGTATCGCGTTGAGCTGATCGTATTCAGTCATCCTGCAGGGAGCGCCGCGGAGCAATGGGACGCGACACCAAACCTTGCATACCCGGAGAACTCGCGCTTGCTAACCGACAAAGCCAGTGCTCCAACAGTGGCGCCTCAACCGCAGCAGGCGCTGCCAACCGCTGCAGTGCAACCGGTGCCGTTCGTCATCCTTTCCCCTGACCAACGAGAATTGCGCAATAAAGCCGCTGCCATACAGCGCAGTGACCGCTATCAAGTACTCTTTCACGAGGCCTGGGACCAGCAGATGGGCGATCGGGCCGACACGCTACCGATCGTACTGGATCGCTCTGGCGATGGAGGAGCATGGCCTAAGTTGCAAGGAACGATCAAACTTTATGTCGCTCGCTACCTTTATCTCGAAACGAACCTATGGCTGAACACTCAGGGCGAATACCTGCACAGCTCCTGGCGAATGCCTGCGCCCCCACTGGGGCCTGCGTCGCTCATCTTGGACGCGCCGGAGCGGCCCGAAGCTGAAACCGTCACTACAGAGCCGGCACTCAATTTTGACCCTCAGCTGGCATCCATAATCCTCATGGAGCCCGCCGAGAGCGAAGAAGAGCTTGAGCCAATCTACCCCTTCCGCCATGCCGTCCTGTTAAATCAGACCCGTCGCATGCGCAGTGGCGAAGTGCACTACATAGACCACCCGATGCTCGGGGTTATCGTAAAAATAACGCCACTGCCTGACCCCGAGTCGCAAACTAAGGCGCAGGCTGAGTCGGAGTAGCCAACACTATCAGGCGTGCGAGGAGGCTGGGCGATTTTGCAGTAGTTGCTGGAGTAGCTGCCTTACAACTGCAGCCTCGCGCACCAGAACCTCTTGCATCATCGTTAAAGTCAGAGGCAAATCGCCGAGCCCCGCGGCAGGATTCACAACCATGCACACGCAGGCATAGGGAAGCCCTAGCTCGCGCGCAAGCGCCGCTTCGGGCATGCCTGTCATGCCGACCACATCGCATCCATCTCGCGCCATACGCTGCACCTCGGCCGACGTCTCAAGACGCGGACCCTGAGTAGCGCCATAAACGCCTGACGCTTCATGCGTAATGGTGGCAGAATTTGCGGCGGCCAGCAGCTCCGTGCGCAGTGCTTGCTCATAGGGCTCAGTAAAGTCGATGTGCAGCAACGTATGCTCTTGTCCCTCGTCGAACGTATGTTCACGTCCCCAGGTGTAATCAATAATCTGATGCGGAATCACTATTCGGCCCGGTCGCATCGCGTCTGTAATCCCACCTACCGCGTTAATGGCGACCACACCGCCGACCTCCATGGACTTAAGCGCCCACAGGTTGGCACGGTAATTAATCCGATGAGGAGGAATGGCATTGGGACTGCCGTGACGTTGTAGGAAAAAAAGCGTGTACTCCCCCAAACGTCCCTCCTGTATCGGCCTAGAGGGCTCCCCATAGGGTGTTTGTATGCGGTGGTCCCTAATCACTTCCAGGCCCTCAAGGTCATCGATTCCCGTCCCTCCGATAATGGCAAGCGGCCTCATGCTCTTTGCACTTGCGCAGTGTTTTTTACACGCGCGCCATAAGGCGGCAACAGGCTCTCTACTTCGCCCCGGCGAAAATTGGTCAGCATACTTAAGTCCCCTCCTCTGTGTGCCTGCCATTGGCGAAGGTAGGCCTGTGTAAATCTAGGCTACCTCACCCTTCTCGATAAAAATTATACTGCTTTTTAGACAGATTACTTATGTATCCATCCTACAAAATATCGTTAGCGATATATAAAAGCCCACAAAGACTGAAGTCAACACTTGAAATAATTCGTAAGCGCTTGATCTACTGCAGGAAACTTTTTTTGGTCGAACTTCGCTGGGCCGAACCGACTATTTTTACGCAAATAACGCGTCATAGACACGCTTCGCCAACGTGCTATGTTGACCTATAAAAGTCTTCAGCGTCGACGGGAGAGCAAAAATGAAAATGTTGAGTCCGGTGGAAGGCAACTGGTACCGAGACATACAAACCCAGTCGATTTTTGAGGTTATCGACTGGGATCCAACGACATTGACGATAGAAACTCAGTACCTCGACGGTGAGGTCTCGGAATATGATCTGGATTCATGGCGAGAGATGCTACTGGAGATCGTTGAGCCGCAGGAGGATTGGCGTGCGCCGTTCGAGCTGTGCGACGAAGACCTGTTGGATCCGGATTTACCCATGCATCCGCAGGACTGGGCCAATCCAGTGAACTCGATTGAGCCCGACACAATGTATGGTGTCGAGGAAAACTAAGACTGCTTCTGACGTCGCATTCTGGCGTCATATCAAGGTCTACTGCCTGCGCGTAAGATGCTATTGTGTTTCACCGCCGATACTGTATATAATCACAGCACCTGTATAAATACACATGGGGTGCTCGCAATGGAAAAACTGACACAACGGCAACAACAGGTGCTGGACATTGTCCGTCATCACATCGAAGACACTGGCTACCCGCCTACTAGAGCAGACATCGCGCGCACACTCGGATTCAAGTCAGCCAACGCAGCTGAAGAGCATCTGAAGGCTCTTGCCCGTAAAGGGGCCATTGAAATGATAGCCGGGGCTTCACGTGGCATCCGATTGCCCGAAAGCGCGGGCATCCCGATCGTCGGCCGAGTCGCCGCGGGACATCCTATACTAGCGCAGGAACACGTAGAAGATTACTGTTCTGTGCCTTCAAACTTCTTCAAACCACATGCAGATTTTTTCCTGACGGTACAGGGAGACAGCATGATTGACGTCGGAATCCTCGATGGCGACCTGCTTGCAGTGCATAGCACCGCTGATGCAAAAAATGGCGATATTGTGGTGGCGCGCATAGAAGACGAAGTGACCGTAAAACGACTTCAATTTACCGATAAAAAGCATCTGTTGGAGTTGCTGCCAGAAAATCGTGACTACCAAACAATAACTGTCGATCTGCGGGAACAGGCTTTCAGCATCGAAGGCCTCAGTGTAGGGGTGTTGCGTCGGGGAGGTTAACGGCTCAGTGTAGTATTCTAGCGGCGTCTTGCACCGCTTCCATTTCGTCGTTTCCAGACTCGGAAATCGCCGCCGCCGCTTGAATACCAGCCTGAATCATCACTCGGGCAACTTCAAGGCCGTTATCCATCATGTAGGCACGGGCTTCATCAGAGAATTGTATCGTTAGCAGCGGACCCGACTCATCATCGGCGCGTTGCACAACAATTTCGCCGTCTCCACGATCGACTATTTCAAGTAATGATGCTGCCATCCAAAGAACCTCAATCTGTTAGCTTGCTATCCTATTCTAACAGCAGCCAAACAAAACTACCTCTAAAATTTCGCAATTAGTAGAGCGCACTGCACATATTCAGGCCTTTTTTGTTACACGTTTTGGACCTGTCGGCGCCGCCTCTTCAAGCCACTTACCCTTCTGATACAGCGCTTTCCAACCCGTCGGCTTGCCGCCGCTTTCCGTCATCACATACTGTTCCTTGGACTTACGGCTGAACCGTACCTGAGCCGGATTCCCCTTCTTGTCTGCAGTGGGCGCGCTAAAAAGAAAGGTGTACTTGGGGTCGATCTCCGACTGATGCGCCAGCAACTCTGTCACCAGCGGGGCACGCGTTTCTCGATTGCGAGGGAATTGGCTGGCAGCCAAAAACAGGCCTGCCGCACCGTCGCGCAAAATGTAGTGGTCCTCTACTTTGAGGCACTCCAGTTCCGGCATTGGCACTGGGTCCATCTTAGGCGGTGCCGCCTCGCCACTGCGCAAAAGCTTGCGCGTATTTTTACAGGTTTCAGCCATACACCCAAAGTACTTCCCAAAGCGACCGTTCTTAAGCTGCATCTGCGAATCACACTTGTCGCATTCCAGAATCGGGCCCTCGTAGCCCTTTATTTTGAACTTACCCTGTTCTACTTCAAACCCAAGGCAGTCAGGATTATTACCGCACACATGCAACTTGCGACCCTCGTCGATCAGATAGCTGTCCATTGCGGTATTACACAGCGAGCATCGATGCTTGGCACGCAGCAGCCTCGACTCCGCCTCGTCATCCGCATCCTCCATGATCGCTTCATCACCAGAGGTCAAGTTGAGGGTGTTCTTGCAACGTTCTTTGGGTGGCAGCGCATAGCCAGAGCAGCCCAGAAACACGCCCGTACTGGCAGTGCGTACCTGCATCGGACGACTGCATGTGCCACACTCAATGTCCGTCATTGTCGGCTCATTAAGCTGCATACCGACGGGCTCATCCTCTCCCGCTTTCTCCAACAACCCGCTAAATTCGGCGTAGAAACTGTCCAGCAGGTCGTGCCACTCGAGTTTGCCCTGAGCAACTTCGTCCAACCTCTCTTCCATGGAAGCGGTAAAGCCATAGTCGAGTAATTCAGTGAAACTCGATTGCAGACGCTGGGTGACAATGTCGCCCATCTTTTCAGCGTAGAAGCGCTTATTATCCAGCCTTACGTAACCCCGATCCTGAATAGTCGAAATGATAGATGCATAAGTTGAAGGTCGTCCAATACCGCGTTTTTCCATCTCACGTACCAGGCTAGCCTCACCGTAGCGCGAAGAAGGCTTAGTAAAATGCTGAGCCGGATCAAGTTTAAGCAGTTTCAGGGTCTGCCCTTCCACAATATCTGGCAACATTGCGTCATCCGTTTTACGGCTCGCAGGCACGAGCACACGGGTATAGCCATCAAACCGGACGATACGGCCTTTAACGTTGAGCTCATACTTACCGGCACTGCAGGTGACCAACGTCGACGTGTATTCAGCGTCAGACATCTGCCCGGCTACGAATTGGCGCCAAATCAACTCATAGAGTCGCTCAGCATCTCTTTCCATGCCCTTCAATGCGGCCTGCAGCACAGTCACATCCGATGGACGTATCGCTTCGTGAGCCTCCTGGGCTCCGTCTTTCGATGAAAAAATCTTCGGCGCTGCAGGCAGATACAGCGGTTCAAAGTTCGAACCAATGTAGCCGCGACAGGCCCCCACCGCTTCAGCACTTAAGTTCGTTGAGTCTGTGCGCATATAAGTAATGTAACCGGCCTCATAGAGACGCTGAGCCATCATCATGGTCTTCTTAACGCTAAAGCCGAGTCGTGTACTGGCCGACTGTTGCAGCGTGGAAGTAATGAAAGGCGCTGGCGCTTTAGAGCGGGTCAGCTTGTCCTCTCGCTTGCTTACGATGTACGGCAATTTTTCCAACTCAGCATTCGCCGCCATAGCGCTGACTTCATCACTCGGCCTAAAATCCGCACCATTGTGCTTGCGCACCTGAAAGCGAACTTCTTCATCTTTCTTACCTTCCAAATCGGCATAAATTTCCCAATATTCGTCTGGCACAAACGCGCGTATCTCGCGTTCACGTTCGACGATCAGGCGCGCGGCAACGGACTGTACCCTGCCTGCAGACAAGCCTCGGGCGACCTTGGACCACAGCAATGGCGACACCATAAAGCCCACTACTCGGTCCAGAAATCGACGCGCCTGTTGAGCATTGACACGGTCCATGTCCAGAATCGATGGGCGCTCGAAGGCTTCAGTAATCGCCTTCTTTGTAATTTCATTGAATACCACGCGCTGATATCTGGACGCGTCTCCCCCTATCGCCTCTTTCAAATGCCATGCTATTGCCTCCCCCTCGCGATCAAGGTCGGTCGCAAGATAGATGGTGTCAGCCTTGGCAGCGAGCTTGGTTAGTTCGCTGACGACTTTTTCCTTGCCGGGGAGTATCTGATAACTTGCCGCCCAGTGATCATCAGGGTCAATGCCCATACGCCGCACCAGTTGCTGCTTCGCATTCTTTTTCTTATAAGCCGCTTTCTGCTTCGGTGCCATCTTCCGCGTGCGGGCGGCCTGCGCAGCGCGCGCTTTAGGATCGGCCTGATTGATGTTATTGCCGGACGTCGGCAAATCTCGGATATGACCGATGCTTGATTTTACGATGAAGTCCGGCCCCAGATACTTATTAATGGTCTTAGCCTTTGCCGGTGACTCTACGATAACAAGTGATTTACCCATAAACTCCTTTCATGCATACAAAAAATCGGTCGCCGCCCATTAAGACGGCGCAAAAAAACAGCATGTATAAGTTGCTATGTCGCTCGGGTCAAGTGAAAACAACAACTCTCAACGTATTAATTGATCACACCACCCTTCGAGAACCTGTCTTATTTGCTCCACACCTTCCTGTCCAGATGACTCCATCCAGTAAATACCACAACTGAACTGGTCTACGCTTGCCACGCTTATATCGACTGACAGCGCCTGCAATTGCGCGGGCACCGGCAAACGATGCCCCAGGCTGCGCCACCCCTCCGGAGCGTGCACCCAGGTGCCTGAGTCTATCGGCCTTGTCCGCTTATTGGGAAGCCGTCGGCCGTAGTAAATGACTTGCCCACCTGAAACGGCGTTAGCCAGCGGCACTCCGCCGACATCGGGCAAATCGCGAAACTCGACAAACATGCCATTCACGGCAGCATACTCGCGCATACCGGCAACTTTGCGCTGGCGTTTGGAGGGAAGAACATAGCTCAGCGGCGCCAGCGCCACTGCCACCACAAATAGAATAAAAAAATAAATCAACATTCACTCGTCCACTTAAGGTCAACGCTCGGTCGCACCTTGTAAAATAAAGTCTATACTCGGTTGCTCGGCGCATATTGTATGCTATAAATGATGAGAGTTTTGAATTGTGGAGTCGCGCCATGTCTCAATACAAAAATATACTAGTCGCCATCGACCTCAGTGAAGACACCACGTCAATACTCCAGCAGGGTCGTGCCATTGCGGATCCCGCCGGCGCTGAATTACATTTCATTCATGTTATCGAACCGCTCAGTTTTGCCTATGGCGGTGATATTCCTATGGATTTCTCTGGAATACAGGAAGAAATACACCAACAGGCTAGCCAACAAATGCTGCGCTTGTCTGAAATTCACGGTATCGATGCGCAACATCAACATATCGTACTGGGTAAACCGGAAGTAGAGATACACGCCAAAGCGGCAGAACTTGGAGCGGACTTAATCGTATTAGGCAGCCATGGACGTCATGGGTTGGCCTTGTTAATGGGCTCCACGGCAAACGGCGTACTTCACGGCGCTAACTGTGACATTCTCGCAGTGCGGGTCGGAAAAGATAAGTAAATCACCGATTGCCGAGGTTAGGACACCAAAAAATCTTGCAGCTCGGGTTGTGAGAAAGGCCAGCCTAACTCCCTTTCATCCGGGTGCTGCAGTACCGGTATACGAAGGCCATAGCGCTCGAACAGCTCATCACAACCGCTGATATCCAGCTCTTCAATGTTAAATCCGCCCACCGCAGATTGTTGCGTCTCGACCATATCCTGCGCCAGCTCGCACAAGTGACACGCACTTGTCCCATAGAGCCTGAATGTTCTCAAATATGTCTCCTTAGCCCGGCACTCTTTCGTTCTCGTCAACAACGTCACACTCCCGTTACCAACAGGAAGTATCGTTAAAACTTGAAATACTACGGCTGCTAACGGTAAGATTACCCACTGACCAGCAAAATACCAACTATATATCGTAGTCCTTTCTCAGGATCGAACGTGCCTGATGAGAGACTATACCCTCGGAGAAATACAGTGGCGCTTTTTTCCCAGCCTACCGCAAGAGCACTGGCGATACTTGATCTGCTAATGGCCAATCCGCATCAGGCGTTTGGGCTAACCGAGATGACTCGACGACTGAACCTAAACAAGGCTACCTGCCACGCGATTCTAACGACTATGGCCAACTATGGCTTTCTGGTGCAGCACCCGAAAACCAAGGCCTATCGGCTAGGACCATCGATTATAGCGGCCGGAAACGCGGCGTTCTCACAGTTTCCTGTATTAGAGTATGCCAGACCAGAGTTGGAGGCACTGCAGAATGACCTCGGAATCGGCTTCGCCGTTACGGGACGCTCCAAACTGCACCAAGTGTTGCTTGCCCTCTACGGCCACGCCACACCACTCATTGATTCATTTCAGCTCGGATTACGCTTACCCAATACTGCGCCCGTGGCTGCCTGTTTTACTGCGTTTTCTGATGCAAAATATCTCGAGGCTTGGCTGACAAGAGCACATGACTCACGCGGCGGTTACAACGAAAAACTGGATCAAAAGCTGCGTGTATCGCTTATTGCCATTCGCGCCCGCGGCTACGAGGTGACATTGAAGACACAAGCTGAAACGCAATTGCGCGGAGAGTTGGGGCGCATTCACAACTCTTGGAGCCTGACTGAGCTTGAAGAGGCCGCAAATCAATATCAGCATGACCTATGTGATGAACACTACCATCTAGACAGGGTAGACCTGAAGGCGCGCTATGAGATCAGCACTATTACTGTGCCCGTTTTTGTCTACTCCGGAGTCCCGGTCATGTGTTTTGTTGCGGGGTCCTTCGATAAACCTATTGCCGGTGCTCAAATTGAAGAGATTGCCATGCGTATTAAAGAGTCTGCCGATCGTGTCACCGCTCTCGCCAGCAGCCAGGAAAGCCTAAACTGAGCCTCATAAAACGGGACTATGCCTTAACAGCTCGTAAGGCCTAGACCGCCCATGCCTGACCAAGCTCATTATGCTGACAAAAAGTCTTTCTTTGATCGAATGTTAACCATCTATGGGCGTAAGCCTGTGCTAGAAACGCTGCAAGATAGGTCTTTGGCGTGTCACGCGTTGCATTTGGCTGAAAGCAATCGCGAAGCAGGTATTGTTGCGGACATCCGACAGCAGGCGCAAAAAAATGGCGTCCCGATCAAGATTCATAGCAGAGAAGCATTAGCGCGCATTTCAAAAAATGGCAAACAAGATCAGGGGGTAGCACTCGATGTCTTGTGCCCCTCTTTCCAACAACTGCCACATTATCTCAGCGAACCGACACAAAAACCGCAGCGACTGCTGGCACTGGATGGCATTAACAATCCGCAAAACCTGGGCATGATCCTTCGCTCTGCTGCAGCCGGAGACATAGATGGCATTATTTTGCCGCAAAAAGGGACCGCAGCTCTTGGCCCTTTGGTCATCAAGGCCAGTGCCGGGACGCTCTATCGAGCACCTCTGCTGCTGCACGCTGCGTTGCCAGAAGCACTAAAACTCTGCCAGAACAAAGGTGCGCAAATCTGCATCTTGGAAGCAGATGCTCCGCTTTCGCTGTTTTACCATCGCGCCGAAGCGTTTTGCGTTTATGTGCTAGGAAATGAAACAGACGGGGTAAGTGCTCAGGTCAAGGCGTTGGCCGATGCCTCGCTGTCCATTCCAATGCGCAACGGAGTAGAGTCTCTCAACGTGGCAGTGACGGCGAGTCTAATCGCCTATGGACCTCACTTAGAAAGATAAGCCATTCCCTCTTCCAAACCTTTGAGCGTAAGTGGATACATCTTCCCGCTCAAAAGCTGGTGGGTGATGGCCACAGACTGAGTGAACTGCCAGTCCTCTTCAGGGGTAGGATTGATCCAGATGACCTTATCGTAAACATCTTGCAGACGACGCATCCAGACTTCGCCTGACTCGTCGTTCCAATGCTCCACCGAACCGCCGGGCTGAACTATTTCGTAGGGCGACATAGACGCGTCGCCCACGAATATAACCTTATAGTCGCGACTGTACTTATGCAAAATATCCAACATCTGCGTGCGCTCATTGTGACGCCGAATATTGTTGCCCCACACGCTCTCATAAACAAAGTTATGGAAGTAAAAATTCTCCATGTGCTTAAATTCGGTCCGCGCAGCGGAGAATAACTCTTCACACACTTTTACATGCGGATCCATCGAGCCACCGACGTCAAAAAACAGCAAAACCTTTACTGCATTGTGTCGTTCGGGCACCATTTTAATATCAAGCATCCCAGCATTGCGAGCGGTACAGCTAATAGTGTCATCCAAGTCGAGCTCATCCGCAGCACCGGTACGCGCAAACTTACGCAAGCGCCGCATCGCCACTTTGATATTGCGTGTTCCGAGCTGAACACTGTCATCAAGATTCTTAAAATCGCGCTTATCCCAGACTTTGACTGCTTTTTTATTGCGGCCATTGGGGCCCACTCGGATACCCTCAGGATGATAGCCCTCCTGCCCGAAGGGCGAAGTACCGCCCGTTCCCACCCACTTATCGCCGCCTTCATGTCGCTCTTTCTGCTCCTCTAGGCGGTTCTTGAACTCCTCAATCAGTTTTTCCAAACCGCCTAACGACTCAATCTTTTCCTTTTCTTCATCAGTCAGATTCTTCATGAACTCAGAGCGCAACCAATCGTCAGGAATCAAGGCTTCAATAATATCGTCTAGCCCCTCTAAATCCTTGAAGTGCGCGCCGAACGCCCGATCAAAACGATCAAAGTATTTTTCGTCCTTGACCATGCAGGTCCGACTAAAATAGTAAAAGTCATCCATATCGCTGAACACAACATGCCGCTTGATACCTTCCATAAGGTCCAGCAACTCGCGTGTCGTGACGGGGATACCCGCTTCTTTGAGGCCGTGAAAGAAATTAATCAGCATGTAAGCTCCAACGTGGCGCCGTTGCGCGCGCTCTAGCGAGTCTCTCTGCGATGCATGAATGCCAAACGCTCAAGCAAATGAACGTCTTGCTCATTCTTAAGCAGAGCACCGTAAAGCGGAGGAATAGCCTTGCTATGGTCACGGTTCTTAAGGATTTCATCTGGAATATCATCTGCCATTAACAGCTTCAACCAATCAATCAGCTCCGAGGTCGAAGGCTTTTTCTTGAGGCCGGGAATAGAACGCACATCGAAGAAAACTTCCATTGCTTCCTGCACTAAATCTGCAGCGATATTCGGGTAATGAACATCTACAATTTCACGCATCGTGTCGCGATTGGGAAAATTAATGAAGTGAAAGAAACAGCGGCGCAGAAAGGCGTCGGGGAGTTCTTTTTCGTTATTGCTGGTTATAATAATGATTGGCCGGTGCTTCGTTTTGATCGTCTCTCCGGTTTCATAGACGAAGAATTCCATGCGGTCCAGCTCCACCAAAAGATCATTCGGGAACTCGATGTCGGCTTTGTCTACTTCATCAATCAACAAGACCACCTGCTCATCAGCATCGAAGGCCTCCCACAATTTTCCGCGCTTGATATAGTTAGCGATGTCTTGAACCTTCGCATCGCCCAGTTGCGAATCTCTGAGACGCGAAACAGCATCGTATTCATACAGACCCTGCTGTGCCTTTGTTGTTGACTTGATATGCCATTGGATTAAGCGCTTATCGAGGCCCAGCGCAACCTCTTCCGCCAACATCGTCTTACCTGTGCCCGGCTCACCCTTAATCAGTAGTGGGCGCTGCAGGGTCACTGCAGCGTTGACGGCCATACGCAGATCGTCTGTAGCAACATACCGCTCAGTTCCTTCAAATTTCATACTCTTTATCACTCTTTAGCATTCTGAAAGGCCGATAGGGTACAGATTGACGGCCGGCATATCAATACAGCAACCGCACCCAGTAACATATTAACGCCGCATAGTTGAGCAGGGGTGAAAGTATCCTTCTGAAGCTCGCTGATCAGATTAATCGGCTTGGCTACCCCAGTTTTTCCTTTTTGCGACGACGGAATACCGTCATACGAAGTAACAGGGCCAATACAACGGCAACACCTGCCGCAAACATCAGTGGCCGCAAAGCGTTATTCGCTGCCTCAACCCCTGTTGTCATAATCTCGAAAGCCGCCACAATCAGGGCTGGCGCCATGGTGTCCACATCAAGCCTGGGGTAAGACGGGGTGAGCATTAGCGCTGCCATCAACAATACCACCAGAGCGACCCAACTAGGAGACCAGTGCCGGCTCAGCCACCACGCAAGGTACAGGAGCAAGACACTGGCGGATCCAACATAGATATAGATCGCGGAAAGGTAAGAACCCTCGTCTAGCATGCCTTATCTCCTATTCAAGCCAGTGCACAATATGCTCTTCGTATCCGTCAGGATGTACGTACTCATCAGAAATAGCACGACCACGTATCGATATACCCGCGGCGTGCACAGAATCACGGCTGCCGCTCACGAGAGGGTGCCACTCTGGCAGCGGCAGTCCTTGTGCACGCAGACGATAGGCACAGGTGCTGGGAAGCCAGTGCAACGTACCCAAATCCTCAGGGCGCAAATCAATGCAATTTGACACCAGGATTGAACGATTGGGATAGTCCGCACATTGACAGGTCTCCTCTTGAAGATACCGACATCGAACCTTGGTATAGGCAATCTCTCCACTGTCTTCGTCCTCCAGCTTGTGCAGGCAGCATTTGGCGCAACCATCACACAGCGCTTCCCACTGAGGTGTACTGAGTTCTTCTAGTGATTTTTCATGCCACCAATCAGTCACGCCCATTATCCCGTTTCAACAGCTCCGCCGCCGTAGGAGGCATCTGCAGATAGAAGCCCTGCTCTTTTATATCATCCAACACCGCCGCCACATTTGCCCTAGCAAGCTTTTTTTCAGGGGTGAGCAGCAAAACCATAACGGGCGTTGGCTCGCCAAACTGAGCCATCAGTGCGTCTGGTATATCTTGTAATCCGCGAGACTTATCGACGTACAGATACATTTCCTGTTTTCGTGAGCTCCTAAACACCTGACAGACCAGTCTCATGCCGAGGCCAGCGCTAATGAATGCCTCAATACGACAAAAATCGCCTCTTTACGCCACCCCAGCCAGTGCACCGGCAACTCGAAAACGTCTCCTTGGGCCTCACGCAGTAACAATTCATAGTCTTTGCTGTAGACGAGCACCTCAGGGGCGACGGACAATGAAATCGCGATTTCACGAACCTCGGCTTTGAGCTTCTTTACCTGATCTCGTTGAGCGGCATCTAGAGGAGACGGCAACTTCAGGGGTAAATCTGCTTCAGGAACCGCGCGATAAGCTGCAAGAAGGTCGAGCAACTCATCGCCATGGCGACGCACAACAGGCGACGGTAGCCCGACGCCATCCGCAAGCGCATTCTGCGTACGAGGATCCTGCACGGCTAACTGCAAGCACATTTGATCGTCAATAATCCATGAGCGAGGCTTGTTCCTGTCTCTGGCGGTTTCCTCGCGCCATCGACATACCACCATCAAGGTTCCAAGCTGCCTCGAATTTAGTTTCCAGGCCGTCTTAATGCGCGTATGAAGCTTATAAACATCAGTACCTAAAGCACTGACTGCATCGTTACCATCTGCCAGAACCCACTGCAGCTTCTCCTGACGCACGCACTGCGCGTTAAGCTCCCGCCACACCAGCAGCAGCCAGGTCACATCCAATCCCGCATAATCGCACTGCGACTCAGTGAGCGGTCGCTGCAGCCAATCAGAGCGAGTTTCACCTTTAGGCAGGTCCACGTCACAGATATCCTGAACCAATGCGCGATATCCCAAGCCAAAGCCTCGATCCAATAACGCCGCCGCGCGCTGAGTATCGAACAGCGGCTGTGGCAACACACCGAGCCAACGCTGAAACACTTCAAGGTCTTCACTCGCCGAGTGAAGCACCTTGAGCACGTCAGGATTGGTCAGTAGTGCCGCCAAAGGCTCTGGATTTTCAATCTGAAGAGGGTCAATCAACCACGCCATATCACTGACTGAATCTCCAGTGACAAAGCACAACTGCACCAGTGCGACTTCGGGGTAAAAGGTATTACGCCGCATAAATTCAGTATCAACGATCACCACATCGCAATTTGATTCACGCTCTAGCAATAGTCGAAGGGCTTCATTTGACTCGATTAGTTGCCACTGCATAGTTCAGTCCACCAGCCGCCGCCCGGACAGGGCATGCGCCAAAGTCGAGCCATCAACATATTCCAATTCACCGCCCAGCGGCACCCCATGAGCGATGCGCGAAACCCCAACGCCCAGCGGCTGTAACATCTCAGCGAGATAATAGGCCGTGGCCTCCCCTTCTACCGTTGGATTGGTCGCCAAAATAACTTCGCCCACCCCCTCATCAATGACGCGCTGTTGCAAGTCGTCAAGCCCAATCTCCGCTGGACCGATACCATCTATGGGCGATAAATGCCCCATCAGAACAAAGTATAGACCGCGAAAACTTCCACTTTGCTCTATAGCCAACACGTCTGCAGGGGTTTCAACAACACACACCATGCTAGCGTCGCGCTTTGCGTCGGAACACAGTTCACACACCTCAAGCTCAGTAAAGTTGCGGCACAGACTGCAGTGACCGACCCTCTCCACCGCGTCACGCAATGCCGCGGCCAACGCCAGCGCACCTTCGCGATCTCGTTCCAATAAATGCAGCGTCATTCGCTGTGCAGACTTGGGCCCGACACTAGGAAGACAGCGTAAAGCATCCATTAGGTCTTGCAGGGAAGGGCTAAATTTCATTATTCTGGCTGCAACGCATCAAAACGGTAACTTAAAGCCCGCGGGAAGGTTCAACCCCGAGGCTAGGCCTGACATTGCGTCTCGATTACGCGCCTCCACTTTGCGCACCGCATCATTGACCGCGGCTGCCAGCAAATCTTCTAACACTTCCTTATCCTCCAACAATACCGAATCGTCAATCGACACCCGCTTGATATCATGGCGCCCAGTCATCACCACTGAAACAAGACCTGCTCCAGACTCGCCCTGCACTTCGGCCGCGGCCAGTTCGTCCTGTGCCTTTTTCAAGTCAGCCTGCATGCTCTGCGCCTGCTGCATAAGCTCCGAAATATCACCCTTCATCTGTCGTCCTCATAGTTTACTCAAACATCGGTGGGCCGAATGGACGCCTGATCAAGCTCACCATCGAACCGATTAATCAACGCCTGCAACTGCGGATCGCCCTCAATAGAGACAACCGCCTCTGCCTGCCTCAGCTCGGCCAGTCGCGCAGCACGCATTGCAGGCGTTTCTCCGCGCAGAGCACCAGGGGCCACAGACACTGAAACAGGATGCCCAAAATAATTTCCCAGTGCCAGCCTCAGTTTATCAGTGTGCCCGGCGTTAAACAGCGCCGCATGGGCTTCATCCAAACAAAACTGCAGCGCATCCCCGGTTCGATCATGCAGCTCACAATGCGCTGCGATGTTATAAACAATGCCCGCCAAACCAAGCAGCTCCAACAACTCATACCAATTTTCACAAGAAAGAGATTCCAGCATAAAATGGTCTGCTGGCATCTTTCTCGGTACGACATCGGAAAGCGTTTCGCCTTCATCTGACCCAGTACTGGCCTTCTCACCTTTGTCGGATGAGTTAACCGGTACCTCAGGGGACTTTTTTACAGGGGCGTCGCCCTCCCCGGCAACGACCTGAGGTGATATCACACTCTGTAAATCTTCAGGCCGCAGGTTCTCATCAATAACCGCGGCCGGGCGAAAAGCCAACATGCGTAATAGGACCATTTCGAAACCCTTACGCAAATCTGGAGACAACGCGATATCACGCTTCCCATTGAGCGCCATCTGGTAAAATAGCTGCGCATCTTCCGCGGTAATAGCGCGAGCAATCTGTGTCACTCTATCGGCATTCCCCCAGCTATTATCAACGGCGTCGGGCACAACCTGAGCTGTCGCCACTTGATGAATCAAAGAAAGAAGCTCATCTAAGCTGCCTTCAAAGTCTGGTGCATACTCCGACATTCGCTGCACAACGCCCAGTACTTTAGCCGGTTCCCCCTCACTGATCGCCTCTAGCAATTCAAAGACGTACCCCAGATCCACACTACCGAGCATGCTGCGCACATCCTCTTCCACTACCTTGCCAGAGCCGAACGCGATCGCCTGATCAGTGAGACTGAGCGCATCGCGCATACTGCCTTCGGCAGCGCGGCCTAGCAGCCACAGCGCCGCCTCTTCGTGGGCGACCATCTCCTGCTCTAAAACCATGCCCAAATGCCCAACAATCTGCTGCGGAGGCATATTCTTAAGATTAAACTGCAGACAACGCGACAGCACCGTCGCGGGGAGTTTCTGGGGATCCGTGGTAGCCAGCAAAAATTTCACATGTGGCGGCGGCTCTTCCAGCGTTTTAAGCAGCGCATTAAAACTATGGGTAGACAACATATGTACTTCATCGATCAGGTAAATTTTATAGCGCGAGCGGGTGGGCGCATATTGCACATTATCCAACAGCTCCCGTGTATCCTCTACTTTCGTGCGCGAAGCAGCGTCAACCTCTAGCAAGTCAACACTGCGACCTTCGGCGATCTCCAGACAGGAAGAACAACTCCCACAAGGGACAGAGCTAACGCCAGCTTCACAGTTAAGACATTTGGCAAGAATACGCGCGATGGTGGTCTTGCCAACGCCCCGGGTGCCCGTAAAGAGATAGGCATGATGCAGTCGATCATGGTCTAGCGCATTGATCAGCGCCTGCAGGACATGCTCCTGACCGACCATTTCCCGGAAGCTCTTCGGCCGCCACTTGCGCGCTAATACCTGATACGACATCCCTAGAATGACCTTATCTACTTGAAAGAGACAAAGGATACACCAGCGCAAGGATGACAGAAACAGACAGAGTCTAAACAAGTGGCTATTAGCGTCATTCCAACCAAACGAAGGCGTGTCGTTGGAGGCAACCCAGACAGCCACATTCCGGCACACGAATCAGCAACTACCGTTGCTCCCTTCCGGGCCTGGCGGATTTCACTGCCTATCATTGCGGAGGGACCGCCTGGGTTACCAAAGCGTCTAAACCGAGCGTGCTCAGTGTCGACGGAGTATATTCTGCGGGAATCTCTGGATGGCTGCAAGCGATGGCGTGAAATTGAGCATGGCGGTGACTAAAGCGATCACCAATCAGCGTCCGCTTTTGGGGTGAAAAAGAGTCCTGTGGCAGCAAGCCTGCAATATGGCGATGATTCATCTGTGTGGGCGCCGATCCTCAATCGGGGTTATACTCATTAGCAATGAACGAAGGGTGAGACTATGCCAACGGAGCCAACGGTATACGTTATTGATGATGAACCCGATATGTGTGAGGTTCTCAGCGACATCCTCGAGTCCAAGCATATTAAGGTCAAAACCTATACGTCCCCCCGCGAATTTATGCGAACCTATAGCCCGGATAATCCAGGATGCCTGCTGCTTGATATCGGCATGCCCGACATCAATGGTCTCGAGCTAATGGAAGCTATTATTGCTCAGGGGAACAGGACTCCGGTAATCTTTCTCACCGGAAACGCAACTATTGCAAATGCTGTCGAGATGTTAAAGGCCGGCGCTTTAGATTTCATCGAAAAGCCACCTAAGATCGATGTATTGCTGAGCTGTGTCAGGAAGGCGCTGGAGTTGGATTTACAGCGCCGCTATGAGCAACAGCGGTTCTGCGATATCAGCCAACGACTCAACCTGCTCACCGCGCGTGAACGTGAGGTGCTGACCTGGATCACCGAAGGTAAATCAAATAAAATGGTGGCTCGCATTCTCGATATCAGCAGCAGGACTGTTGAGATCCATCGTGCGAATATCCTCAATAAGATGCAGGCCCAGTCTGTAGCCCAACTGGTAAAAATGGACCTAACGGCGAAGGAATATGTGAGCACCGCTGGTCGTCAAAACGTGTGAGGTCGGCCTTTAACCTGACCCTAGGATGCCAACTGAAGCGCGAGCCATGGCCTTAGCTGTTCTGCCGCCATCGGTTTTGCGATAAAATACCCCTGCACTGCCTGGCATCCCAGCTCTTGCAGCAGTTCCTTTGTCGCTTGATCTTCAACACCCTCTGCTACCACACGCATCTGGAATTGTTCTCCGAGCAAAATACAAGCTTTGACGATCGCTAGGGCTTCTAGATCCACAACCATTTTACTCACAAAGCTTTGATCGATTTTCAATTCAGAGAAGGGCATTCGAAACAATTGCAGCAGCGAGGAATAGCCTGTGCCAAAGTCATCAATAGACAAGCGCACACCCTTTAGTCGCAACCGCGTCAGGACATCTAACGACGTAGTGAGCTCTCCCATTAATTCGCTTTCTGTCACCTCAAGTGTAATTTCTGTAGTGTCAAGCGCGTTATCGGCTAATAACCTCGAGATGTGTTCTGGAAGCGTCAGACTTGTGATATCGCTGGCTGATATGTTGATCGATAAATTGATTTGCAGCCCCTCTTCCTGCCACTGATGCTGTTGCCCGATTGCTTGCTGGAGCACAATACTTGTCAAATCTGGCATCCAGCCTTGCCTCTCAATCAGCGCGATAAAGCGGTCTGGATAAATAATTCCTTGTGTTGGGTGTCGCCAGCGCACCAAGCACTCCGCGGAATACTTTGACGTACCGCTTAATACAAGCTCTTCCTTGGGCTGATAGTGCAGACAAAACTGATCAAGATCTAAAGCCTCGCGTAATTCCTGAGCACTATAATCGTCGGCAGTCGATTTGATATTCCCCCTCAATCGCCTTCCGCGAATTACTGCCTGCGGCTCAAGCAAGCTACGAAGACGCGTGATGGACAGAGGTTTTTCAAGCGTTCCAAGGACTACTAGCGAGTGCGCCACCGCCAGGTTTTCGGCACCGCTCAGCACAGCAGAATCTTGCCCGCTAATCAGGATTAGATCGGGGGGGTTCTCGGTCTTAGCTAAATGGCGAATCACTTCAATGCCATCTGTCTTAGGCATCTGCAAATCGAGTATCAAAATATTGTTGCCCTCAAAGCACTGGATCTCTTTCATGAAAGCATCAGCTTGGGAAAAACAGTGGACCTCGAGACCACTTAACTCCACAACATCCCGAAGTATTTGCAAGATATCTAGCTCATCATCTATCAGATAAACCTTCGGCGCAGGCGATGGCGGCGAGGCAACGTCACCACTCATGTTAAAACGTGTCGGTTTGTGTGTGTATGTGTAGAAAAAATGATGACGTGCAAGATAAAATCTCCTAACTATCGTCCTCGAATCACATCCAGAACAGCCTGCATTGGTGTTAAGTGCATCCCGGCAAGACCCATAGCATCTCGCCAACGTTAACCGCAAAAAGTGGCGCGACAGAATGACTCTTTAAGCCTCACCATGACAGTACGCACACGGATAAAGGTCAAGCTCTAGATAACCTCGTCCAGCGTCTCCCGCACCCGCTTCGCCAATTCCATGCCCCTATAGGGTTTCCTGAGCATGTCGTATTGCGATTCAGACCCCGCCATTGCATTATTAGCTTCAACGGCAAACCCGGTCGTCAGTAGTATTTTTAGACCCGGGTATTCATTATCAATGATAGCAGCTAAATCTAAACCGCTAACGCCCCCTGGCATCACAACGTCCGAAAACACCAAGTCGATCGCACTATTTTCCTGCAAGACTTGCAGGGCAGAAACTCCATTCTCGGCACAAATCACCGTATATCCAAGCCCTTCCAGAATACTCTTTGCAATGACAGCAAGCTCTACTTCATCGTCAACAATGAGAATGGTCTCATCACCCGAGGGCGTCACCGAAAACACACGAGCCGCGTCTTCCGCATGCTTGACTGTCAGTTTAGAACGCGGGAGATATATCGTGAATGTCGTCCCCCGGCCTATTACTGAAGAGACAAATATATACCCCTTCGCTCGACTTACAAAGCCATAGACCATCGCCAACCCAAGACCGGTACCTTCAGCCTTCCCCTTGGTCGTGAAGAACGGATCGAAAATTCTTTCACAAACCTCTTGGCTCATACCCATCCCCGTATCACTAATCGACATCTGCAAGTATTCTCCTGGCTCAATTTCAACCTCAGGATTATTGTCAGTATCTCCTATTATCATGTCTTGTATTTTTATCACCAGGTTGCCACCGCTTGGCATAGCATCGCGCGCATTGAGGCTCAAGTTAATCAGTGCATCTTCCAAATCATCAGGGTTCAAATCCACGGCAAACAAATCGTGTGGCAAATAAGTCTCTAACGAAATACTCGCTGTAATAGACTTACGTATTAACTCTTCAAAACCACTGATAATTTTACCAACATCTGCAGGACTATAATTTCCCTCGGATCGGCTCGAAAAATCAAGGAGACTGCGCGTCAATATCGAGCCCCTAAGCGCGGCCGTCTGTGCTACGTCAACTTGAGTTCGCAGTGCCTCGCTGAGATTGCCCTGAACTCCCATAAGATCAAGATTGCCGATGATAATGCCCAGAAGATTGTTAAAGTCATGCGCTAAACCACCCGCCAACTCACCGACAGACTCCATCTTTTGTGATCGGCGCAACATTGCTTCGGCTGTTTTGACCTGTGTGATATCAGTCGCGATAACGATGTAGCTTACTGTGTCGCCAGCGTCACTGACTGATGGGACGACGGTAGCCGAAACCCAGTAAGTGTCACCGCTTTTTTTCACATTTTCCATATCGCCAGACCACGTTCTACCCGCGGCTACCGTCAGCCGTATCTTTTCAAGGAATTCCGGCGAACATGCATCGCTTACCACCAAACGGGTGTTTTCCCCGATTAGCTCCGCGCGCGAATAGCCGCTAATGCCGCAGAACTTATCATTAGCATATGAAATTTCACCTCTGGCATTTGCAATACTGACGATGGCATGTTCGTCGAGGGCACTTTTTTGAAATGATAATTCACTATTTGCCAGATTTGCCTGCGCTAACCTTTCCTGAGCCAAGCTCTCTGCGCTCTTCAATGCCACTTGCGTAAGTTCGCGCTTGGTGTCGTCAAGACAAACGCCAATTATACGCACCACAGCTCCCAAGTCGTCACGCAGCACCGCCGCATGGGTTGTCACGTGTTTAAGCGGGCGATGGGCGAGTAATAAGCGATAGGCGCTGAACAGCTCATCGCCGTCATCTAACACTCGGTAGTAGGCAGAGACGACTCGGTCGCGATCATCAGCATGAATGCAATCTATCCATACGCTTGGCTCCTGACCCTCAGGCTTGTGCTCGACCCCGTGAATATCGGACATCCTTTTGTCCCACATTATAATATTTTGACGCAAGTCATATTCCCACACGCCAAGGCGAGCTGCCGACGTAGCCAACACCAGCCGCTGCTCTTTACCGAGCAAGGTTGTCTGCGACTCATATAGCGACAAGGTCTGGGCTTCTATTTGGTCCAACATAGTATTAAACGTGCGTGTTAAGTCGCCTACCTCGTCGCCTGTCATGATGTCTGCGGCCCGAAGACTGTAGTCGCTATCGCTGACTATTCTCTCGGCGACATCGGTTAAGTCTCTAAAAGGACTGGTCACTCTTTGCACCATCAAGTAGACGCCTAAGCCTGCCGTAAGTACCGCCATCAAGGTCAATAAAAGAGACGTCAATATTTGGCGAAACAAATCACCATTCAGCTCAGAAACATCCATGTCTAAGACCAATTCCCCCTGCTTTTGACCCTCCCACTCTACAGGGATCATGAAATGTTTAATCTCTAATGCAGCACCCTCTAACTCCCGCTGGTATTTTGCCAGAGGCTTTCCCTTGGTGGTCGTTAAGTGAGCAGAGATGACAGCTGGATTGACACGCAATGCCTCTAGCACGCTGGTAGCGGCAGCAGCGTCGTCAAACATAGCCGGCGCCGCGATGCTGAATGCTGTGACGTCCGCCAGCACTTGAATGTGCTTTTCTGCATTTTCAACAGACCGAAAGTATTGAATATACTCTTCGACTCCAGTGGCCATGAGAACCACTGCCATTGTAACAACCATAGAGAACAGGCTAATTTTATGCGACAGTTTTAAACTAATGCTCACATTATTTTGCTCTGCGGAGGTTCAGCCGTTTTAGCATCAAAGTATTCTGCTATCACGAACGCCCCTGTAGACAACCATCAATACTAAAAAAATTATTTAGCGCGCCCGACATAGCTAGACGCTGGACAACATAGAAACTATGGGAAAAAACCCACATTTGCACTCGAACGTAGAGACCTTTGTCTGTGTCGCCGACGTTTTTGTACGGAGCTTTTCCATTGAACTATTCCGATCATTACCTTTGGTAGACAGGCGATCACTCATGGCACAGGTGTCGTCTTAACGCCGCTAATCGCCCTTCAATCTCAAGTCCTTGGCAAAAAAAGACGCGCGGTTGTGCCAAAATCAGGCACTGACGCTAGCCGTACGTGGCCGTTTGAGCGTTGACAAAATCCGTACACCTCGGACAAACCCAGTCCATTCCTACCTGCTGCCGCCTTGCTCGAAAAAAAAGGCTCGAACACAAAAGGGCAAATATCTGGCGTAATACCACTGCCGGTATCGGCGACTGACACGACCACATAGTCGCCAGAATCGACATCCGGATTGAGGCTGCAAAAGTCTTCGTCCAAGAATACGTTGGCTGTCTCCACTATCAGTTGGCCACCATCAGGCATCGCGTCGCGCGCATTAAAAATGAGGTTAAGCATCGCCTCTTTAAAGTCGTCAGGATCAATGCTAGTCAGCCAAAGTGTCTCATCAGGCTTCACGATAAATGTCACATCAGGCGGAACTTCAGCGGTGATGAGCTGTTCCATTTCTTCAAGCGCGTCATTAATATTTGTCACGACTATTTTATTTGCAGCCCGCCTAGAGATTCCAAGCAGTTGATTGGTGAGCGCGCAGGCGCGCTGAGAGGCATTCTCAATTACGGTAAGTCGAGTTTGAATCTTTGGATTCTGTATGTCCTCATAGTCCAGCAACTCTAAGTTACCCAAAATGATGGCCAGGATGTTGTTGAGGTCGTGGGCTATAACCGCAGAGAAACGCCTTATGCCGTCCATAAGCTCTGAGCGGCCAACCGCATCGCTAGTCATATGCTGAGCATAGTCTATTGCCGTCTGTGGCACTTCATTCCCAGAGGCGCTTCGAACGCCATTGCCCGGCCACAACGATGCCTCTGCCGGGCCTAACGCTTTCTCCATGCGCGCAATAATCAGGCGCTGGCTTTGCAGCGTAAGGAACACATTGACTTTTGAGGCGAGTATATGCGCTGCAACAGGTCTTGAAACATAGTCTATAGGCGCTTGCTTATAGCGACTAAAACTGACGTAGTCTGACTCTGAAATTTCGTTAACAAAAATAATCGGCACGTTGCAGGTTAGTTCAGAGTAAACCAGTGCGTGCGAGGTCTTGATTCCGTCTGTGGAACTCATTTCTACGCAATATAAAATGATTGAAAACGCTTCCCTGAGACAACACTGTATTGCTTCTTCAGCATTTTCTGCTGTTGTCACAACGGCATTTATACCGAACAAAGCATCTTCTGTGACGCCAGTATAGTCTTCACTTGCCGCGACGAGCAGGATACGCGCCCCTGCCGCGCTGGGCGGCGACAAGGCGCTTCCGGATGAAAGACTAAACGTTCCAAACTGATCACTCATGGTGCTTCCTATGCCCCTTATTTGAACACCAATACCATACCCATTCTTCGTAAACAAAACAGGCGTGTTAGAAACCGTGTCCTCGATCATAGCCTACTCTTAACGGCCGTCCTCACTATAAGTAAAACTACTTAAATTCGAAATACGTGGCACTACGTACTTAAATAACAATCCGATTAGTATACATTTATACGAGACTCGGCTGTATCAGATCGAGGCTTCGATATACACTTATGGCAATTTCGATGCCTAGTTGCGTTTTGAAAAGCAGCGGTTTCTAGCAATCGAGGATGACACCATGAATACGAAGCGAATCATTCCTGCGACCTGGACTCTGGCAATACTTGCGCTGGTTTATAGCGGCTACAGTTTTCCCCAGAGTACGCCCTCTGAATTTGCCGAAATGAGCCTAACCGATCTCTTCGAGCAGACGATTGATGATCCGTCTGTTTCAGTTCCAAATCGATCATCATGGAGTTTTACCTTTCAGCGCAAGTCGGCAGAATTTAAAGAATTTCTAGAAGGCGATAAGCGAGTCAGCGAAGACGAAATTCTTTGGAGCGGCCCAAAAAGTGGCGAGCCTAGAACGGACAAAAATTTCCCCGTCGTACCAGGCAAGATCGTCCAAACCGCTTATTTATTTTCAGTGGGTTATGCTTTTAACGACAGCTGGCGCAGCCACCTTACTGTTCCGTATCTCGAGCAGAATACTGATCACATCAGTATCGTTCCCAATTACAGCACCTTTGAAATTGAGAGTTCGGGGGTGGGAGACACGGTGGTGTCCGCCAGCTATAAATTGTCTGACTCGGCACGAGCAGATTGGTGGGTAACCGCTGGTCTCAGTATTCCCACGGGATCGATCGATGAGGAAGGAGACACGCCTAGGGCTCCCGGTGATCAGCAACTTCCCTACACCATGCAGTTAGGCTCGGGGACGTATGATTTTCCGATCAGCGTCAGCTACCATAGCAAGGGCAGCTATGATATCAACCTTGCACTCGCCGCAATTATTCGCAGCGGCACGAATGACAACGACTACCGGCTAGGCAACAGTTATTCGCTGGCCGGGCGCTACAACTTTCATTTTTCTGACGTCTTGAAACCTTATCTCGGCCTCAGCATTAACTACACTGATTCAATTCACGGCGCTGACACCTCGCTATTGGTTGACTCTCCCTACCCCTACCCCGCTCCGATTACTAACCCCGATCTCTTTGGTGGCACAAAGATTGCCGCTCGGGCCGGTGTTTCATGGCAAATTTCTGAGCACTACCGTCTGGCAATTGAACTAGGGAAACCCCTCTACCAAAATCTCAACGGCCCTCAAACGCGCGAAGACTGGCGCAGTTCTTTACAAATTTCACGGCCATTCTAGCGCCAAATGTCGCGTATTTCCCGAGCCATTTTAATCCTGCCGATCGCACTTGGCCTTGTCCTGCAACCATCGCTAAGCGCTGCACAAGGCGCACCAGTTAATGCAACTAATGCAACTAATGCAACTGTTAGTAAAGAGAGTAAATTAAAGGCGGCTTATCTTTTAAATTTTATCAAATTTATTAACTGGCCAAATCATTCGCCAGACAACCCCCGCACGCCGCTCTCTATTTGTTTGCAAGACGCAACGCCGTTCGAGGAATTTTTTAGAGATCTAGCAAGCAGTGCATCGAAAGCTAACGATAAACGCACATTGCAAATTTACCGACTGTCAGAAGCGGAACACTGTGACTACACTTACCTATACCGACCCGTTCTCGAAGACAATCTTAAACTAGAAGGCAGTGTCGTGGTGATCAGTTCAGATCAGGTGTTACAAAAAAATGCTGCTATTATTTTCTACATAGCCGAACGTAAATTACGCTTTGAAATACACTTAGAAAATATTCAAGCACTGGGTGTTACGGTAAGCTCGGAGCTACTTAAGCTTGCCAAAATCAAATAGCGAAGTGCACGCGATGATGCAGATCAGGTCTCTCAACTGCGCCTGGGAGCCCGTCCATAAAACAGCCCGCCTCACATTATATGTCATACGTTGTCGCACCCCGCATATACGTGTCGGCAATAAACATTCCACTAGTTATTTTTAACGGTAAATATTGGGGTGGCCGACGGGTCTTGAACCCGCTACCTCCGGAGTCACAATCCGGTGCTCTACCTGTTGAGCTACGGCCACCATCGCGCGCCACTAGCAGCGACTTGAATGTCCAGCTTATCGACGCAAGTGTATCTCTACACTATAGACCAATACCTCTGGTCACGCGGCGCGCATGGTAGCTTTAGGCGTCTATAAGTGTCAAGTTGCGAGTATCGAGGGGCGTGCGCGTATCACTAAAAGAATGACACTGTGGCAACAACCCGCATTGATTCGAACACGCAAGCCTGCTTATGATGGCACGACGCCAATAACACCAGCACAGGGTCGCGCATGAGCAGACTTAAAACCTCCGTGCCGTCGGGCCTGTGCCTGATTGCTCTTCTAGCCTTACTTTTAGGCTGCCAGCGGGAGCCCGTTTCTGTCCAAGTGCACCCCGCCACTATTAGCGATCCAGACGGGGCTAAAGTTATCTTCCTGGCGGGTCCTGACAGCCACCTACCGGGTGCGCATGAGCATACAGCGGGGATAGAATTACTGTCTAACACGCTACGCCAGCGCCAGCCCACGTTTGAGACTGTCAACGTTTATGGCGGCTGGCCCGCAGACGAGGCGGTGTTTGATGGCGCTGATGCTCTAGTCATGTATTGCGATGGCGGCGAATCACACCTGATCAGCAATCATCTTGCGACCTTCAATCGTCTGCTCGCCGAGGGCATGGGAGTCGTTGCTTTGCACTATTGCGTTGAGGTGCCTAAAAATAGCCCCTCGTCCGAGTCCATGCTAAATGCTATCGGCGGCTACTTCGAAACCTGGTGGTCGGTCAATCCACACTGGACAGCGGACTACACTGACCTGCCCAATCACCCCATCACGCGCCAGATACAACCCTTTAGTATGCTAGACGAATGGTATTTTCATATACGCTTTCTTGACAGAGGCGTGACCCCCATCCTTCGCGCAATCGCCCCAGCATCCACCATGGAGCGCAGTAATGGGCCCCATAGTGGCAACGACGTGACGCGCCATATGGTTGACGCAGGTGTGCCACAAGTCACGGCATGGGCTTACGAGCGTCCCACAGGCGGTCGTGGCTTTGGCTATACCGGGGGCCATTTTCACGCCAACTGGGAAAATGCACATGCCCGTGAGCTGGTCCTCAACGCCATCGAGTGGGTCGCGATCACGCCCTAGTTCCGTTTATCCAACTAGTCTGAATACGGTGTGCAGTATCCAGCGCCAACAAGCTCGCCCGAAAACCCGGCCGGATTGCGCCCAACTCTCGTTCTAAACCAAGCGCTCTAGCAGGATACAGAGAGGCCATACGGACTGCCTCAAACCAGTCGAGACGTGCAAATTTGGCGGCGTTATTCACTGCCTGGAGCATATTCAACTCGGAACCTGCCAGAGTGCCCTCTGCATTAGTGACACGCCCTTCGCTGGCGACAATTTTTTTACCATCAAGCATAAAAAACGGGTCTGGCGACCCCACCATCGGCATAGCATCGGTCACGAGCAATGCGCCACCCCTCTTCTTGGCGGCCACAGCAATACCAAAAGCCGCAGGGTGCATATGATGGCCGTCGGCGATAATCCCGAACCAACTGTCATCGTCTTCCAGCGCAGCGCCTACCATGCCCGGCTCCCGGCTCTGCAGGGGTGTCATGGCATTGTATAGGTGGGTAAATCCACTCACGCCGCATGCAAGCGCATCACGAGTCTGAGCATAATTGGCGTCACTATGGCCGGCACAAACGGTCACGCCCTTTTCCACCAACCGACGGATCATCGCTGGGGAGGTCAGCTCCGGCGCCAGAGTGACGAGCGTTGATCCGGTCTGTAAAGAGGTAAGAATATTAAAACCTGTCTGGTCGAGCTCACAAAATTTGCCAGCATCGTGAACGCCCTTGCGCTCTGGACTCAGGAAGGGGCCTTCAAGATGAAGACCCAGAACACCAGGAACACCGATAGCCATTGCCTGAGCAACCGCAGAGACGGCCTCACGCATCACCTCAAAACTGGTGGTAATCAGAGTTGGGAGAAACCCGGTAGTACCGTATTGTCGATGGGCAGCACCCATGGTGCGAAGACTATCGACCGTTGGGGCTGCAGTGAATAAAGCACCTCCCCCACCATTCACCTGTAGATCAATGAACCCCGGGACCAGCGTGCCACCTGCAAGGTCATAACACGTGCCAATGTCGTCCGGCATCTCCGCATGATCGACCAACGCGACAATGTGCTCGCCCTCAAACAGTAGCGCCTTGTGCTCATGCACAGACTCACCGTCAAAAATGCGTCCATTCGCTATCGCCTGTAACATCAATACCAACCTCTGATGCGCCGCAACTGGTCACTCCTTGGCCCCACACCTTATCCATGCCCGCAATATTAGCATGATGCCTGACGAAGCCGACAATGGCGTCGAACTCGGCTATGTGCTGCTACTATGCGGCTTCCCTATTTGCCACTGAGGCGAGAATAAACGGCTCTTACCGCTGATTGATTGCGTCAAATTTCAGGATCATCGCGCACAAATAATGGCACAGCGATACAAGCGTATACTGCTTTGCTAGAGTAATAGACTGTGAAGCGCGAAGGAGAAACTAAAAAGAAACGAAAAAGTGGTCGGGGTAGAGAGATTCGAACTCCCGACATCCTGCTCCCAAAGCAGGCGCGCTACCAGACTGCGCTATACCCCGATGTATTCATCATGGCGCTAGCGCCAAGCCCTGTTTTCAGGAGGCAGCATAATACTCATCCGCATCCTAAGCGTCAACGACAAAAATACAACATGGCCTTTCACTTGCCCTCTGTCCCGTGTGACAATGCGCCGCAACACCGGAAGCCGCTACGCGCCATATTGGGCTGAAGCCCCCTGAAATCACTCTTCTCGGCCCCCTTCGGGCCGAACATACGTAAGGAATGCATCGAATGTCCGCACTTGTACTCGACGGAAAATCTTTGGCGGCACAAACCGAGGCTGAGTTATTGGCTCGAGTCGAGCGCCTCAAAGTTAATTCTGGCGGGAAAACGCCCATTCTTGCCACTATTTTGGTCGGTAATGACCCCGCCTCGGCAACCTACGTTAAAATGAAAGGCAATGCCTGTCGCCGCGTAGGCATGGAATCCCTCGCGGTAGAATTGCCCGCATCGACGACGACCGAGCAGCTGCTGGCAAAAATTGAAGCGCTCAACACCGACCCCAACGTTCACGGCATCCTACTGCAGCATCCTGCACCCAAACAGATTGACGAGCGCGCCTGCTTTGATGCCATCGCTTTGCACAAGGACGTGGACGGTGTCACCTGTCTCGGTTTCGGGCGGATGGCAATGGGAGAAGATGCTTACGGCTGCGCGACGCCTCAAGGCATCATGCGGATGCTGGAACACTACGGCATTGAGATCGAAGGCCAGCATGCCGTTGTGGTCGGGCGCAGCGCTATTCTCGGCAAGCCGATGGCAATGATGCTTCTACAGCAAAATGCGACTGTAACCATCTGTCACTCTCGCACAAAAAATCTTTCAGACATTATTGCTCAAGCCGATATTCTGGTGGGAGCGGTGGGTAAACCCGAGTTCATCAAAGCTGACTGGATAAAGCCAGGCGCGGTAGTCGTCGATGCGGGCTATCATCCGGGCGGCGTGGGCGACATCGAACTCTCCGCATTAGGAGACAAAGCGTCCGCTTACACGCCCGTCCCCGGAGGTGTCGGTCCAATGACCATTAATACTCTCATCATGCAGAGTGTTGTGTCTGCAGAGAAAAGTCTGGGATAGCCTCGCGTAGGGGCCAGCGTGATTGTGGGCTCATACCAAAAAACGCAACGCTCACGGTCCATCAATAGGGTTAGGTCGCGACCGCAGAATCACGGTCATTCAGACTTGCGTTTCCACTGGGTTCCCTCTCGAGAATCCTCAAGCACTACCCCCTGGGCCAGTAACGCGTGGCGAACTTCATCGGCGCGGCTGTAATCCTTCGCCAGTTTGGCTTCGCGTCTCTCAGTAATTAACGCTTCGATCTCCTCAGCGGATATGGCATCTTCAGACACCGCTCCCTGCAGCCACTCAGCGGCGTCCTGCTGCAAAATGCCCAACAGATTGCCTGCCACAAGAATACGTGCCTTCAAGCTCGGCTTAGCGCCTGCTTCAGCCTTGTGCAATTGCTTGGCCAAGGCGTGAATCTCAGCGATCGCGATCGGCGTATTAAGGTCGTCGTTCAATGCGTGATAGAACGGCTCATCCGCAAGGCAAACTTCCATCTCGACATCTACATCCTGCACCTCACGCAGTGTACTGTAGAGGCTATCAAGCGTTGTTTGGGCCTGCTCCAAAAGGTCTGCAGAGAAGTTCAAAGGAGTGCGATAGTGCGCTGACAATAGCGCAAAGCGAAGCACCTCA
>ENA-OSJC01000272-OSJC01000272.1-marine-metagenome-genome-assembly--contig:-NODE-272-length-52773-cov-10.142231_pt1 | contig 52773 bp, 62 predicted proteins | sample MGYA00237885_ERZ534234 | MGnify/ENA primary metagenome ERZ534234 (study PRJEB26413, sample SAMN06343907) | marine metagenome | isolation source: coastal waters | place: Atlantic Ocean: West Antarctic... | reverse complement strand
AATTTAATACCCCCAAAACGCATTCTTTAATTTAATAATACTATCGTAGTATTAATCATCTTAAAATGTGTAGTAGTAATACCATAATATTATTTATTTAATCAGCCATTTGATCATTAGGTAGTTTATCTAAAAACACTTGTAATTAAACTATAATACTGCTAAATTGCAGCTATCCCAACACCGCTGCTGATTGCCCAATTACGGGTTAGAACTACCCCCCCCCCAAACCAAAAATCAAATGCTGGAGAACCATAATATGACTTTGTTCAACCCGTTTGGCGTAGACCGCTACCTGCATCCCCGCCGCTCTGGGATGATAGCCTATGGAAACATTTTTAGTGATTGGGTTCAGGGTGATACGCCAGCACCACAGATTACTAATGTGGGACTCCAAGAGGACCAAATGGGCATCCTGACGGGCAATCAAACTGAATTAGGTGAAGGCCAAGTAGCACTAGGTGAAGGCCAAGTAACTCTAGGCTCTGGTCAGGATGCCATAATAGCTGGGCAAGGTCTTCTTGGACAAGATAATGTCAGCTTGGATCTAGGCCAGCAGGGCATTATGAACCAGATTGGTAACCCCGGCGGTGTTGCCGGATACTATGAAGATAACATAGCAAATCAAAGTGTTGGACGTGTAGGTGATCCATATTATGACTCCGCTACAGGCTTGTATGCGGGACAGGCTGCAAACCAATTTAACACTAATCAAAAATTCACTGATTTGAACACACTGCTGGGCGAAAATACTAATGCGATAAATACTCGTTTTAATACGTTGGACACGAATCTGGGTACGCCCACCACCGGCATAATGGGAGATGTCGCAGGCCTTCAAAGTAGTGTCACAACAGGCTTCGGTGATCAGACCACGGGTTTCAACGATGTGAATACTCGGTTTGATACCGTGGACTCGGATCTGGGTACGTTACAAGGCGATGTGACCACAGGATTCGGCAATCAGACAACTGGATTCGCTGATGCACAAACTAATCGAATTGCGCTCAATGACGCTGCAATCTTAGACCGCACCACGAAGCAAACAGATAATTTAGCTGGTCAGACTTTAGCGGGTGGTAAGCTAGACGCTTTGAAAACTAACGCAGATATAGCTGACATTGCAATCTTACAAGGTCAGACTGATGCAGCAGGCGTCCGTGATGGCTTCGTATCAAACTTCGATAAATACATTGATAATTATACAGATAACGAAGCCCTCGCTGTGCAGGCCCGGTCAGACATCAAGCTTGCAGACACAAATCAAGCGGATGCAATTACAACCGCAGTTAATACCGCCGCAGGCAATCAGACCACCCAGTTGGACAACATTGGTCTGGGTATCGGTGCTAATAAGACCGCAGCACAAGGTTTGGCTGATGATCTGGCTACCGGATTCACATCTCGTTTCGATACGCAGGATTCTGGATTCCAACAACGTGGCCTCGACCTGACGGGGGCATTTGATGCGCAAGGCAAATTATTCGATGGCATGGACACGCAGTTCACGACCACGGGCGATTTATTGGGCGGTCTGGCAACCGATTTCGATGATCAAGGTAAGTTGATCACAGACAGCATCGATGAAAATGGGAATACCGTCAAACGTGCATTTGATGACAAAGGTGACATTATCGTTAAGACGTTTAACGAGCAAGGCGGAATTCTGAACGAGAGGCAGATTAAGATAGAAGAGACTATGGGTACGGAGGGCACGACTATTCGGACGGCAATCGGGGAACAAGGCAATACGCTTATCCAAGAGTTTGACGCAACGGGTAAATTAATTGGTGAGAACCAAACAACTATAACTGCTGCGGTAGATGCTTCTGGCAAACAAACCAGAACTAGTTTGGACCTCCAGGGGAACATGATCGTTGACACCTTCGATGCACAAGGTGAGTTGATTAGTAGCGAGAATTACACAGTTCAGCAGAGCATTGATGCGCAAGGAAACACGCTTACCAATCTCTTCGATACGCAAGGAACACTCATTACGAACACTGCCGATGCTGCACAAATCGTCCGAACCAGAGATGCAGCTAGAGCATTAGCTGATACCGAAGGACTGAGTGCGCAGGTCAAAGATCAGTTTGATCAAATCTCTGCAGCGTTTGATGACACTGGCAATTTGATCACTCAATCTGTGGATGCTCAAGGTTTCCTCACCCGCCGACAAATCGGGTCTCAGGGAGAACTGCTCCTCTCCACGTATGACGTGCAAGGCGCTCTGATGAGCGAGAGGGCAGTCGATATTCAGTCTGCCTTGGGCGAAATCCAAAACATGCAAAATATACAAGCCAACAATCGCAACAACGCCAGGATTAACAGCCTGTCGCCGTCAGGCTCACAGCTAGGCGGCTTCGCTAGTCCTTACGCAAATACAAGAAGTTAAAAATGCACCCACAAAAAATATCTATCAATGGCATCAACTTAATCAAGAAGTTTGAAGGGCTTCATCGTGTTCAAGACGATGGCATGATTAGCTCATATCGCTGCCCTGCTGGAAAATGGACGATTGGATTTGGCTCGTGCAAGGGCGTTCGATCTGGTATGAAGATCACAGTTAAAGAAGCTGAAGACCTGTTGATCAAAGACATTGAAGAGCATGGAAAAGCAGTTAAGCGTCATGTGAATGTTCCACTCACCCAATACCAATTCGACGCTCTCACATCTTGGGTCTTTAATATCGGGGCCGGGGCTAATTTCCAAAGCTCCACACTTCTTAAAAAGATAAACAAAGGTATGTACGATGAAGTCCCTGAACAATTAAACCGATGGAATAAAGCTCGTGTGGACGGCAAGCTAGTACCGCTTAACGGTCTTACTCGTAGACGTGCCGCTGAAGCTGCTTTGTTCTCAAGCGATGCGGCGTTGCCCTCTGATGAGGGCGGGAGCGAGATGCCACAAAAAGTCTCTGCGGCTGCACCTAAAAAGCTTTCGCAAAGCAAAACTATGGCTGGTGCTGGCATTGCCGGAGCAGCCACAGCAATGAACGAAATCTCCGGGCAGCTGCAGGGGCTCTTGCCCTATGCTGATAGTTTGAAAGTGCTATTTCTAGTGTGCGCTATCGGCGGCATTGGCCTAGCGGCCTATGCCCGGTTCAAGGACCACCAGCAAGGAGTTCACTGATGTTCGTGTTTGGTAAAATCAAAACATACATAATAGCGACCTTGGCTCTTGCGTTACCTATTTTATACGCAATGGGCAGATTTCGTGGTGCAGCTAACGAAAAGAACAAAGTCCTCGAGGATGATTTAAAAGCTGCTCACAAGACAACCAACTTTTATAAAGCGATGGCCGAAGATGCAAAAGATCCTACTCTTAGTACCCGTGATGGCTTCCTTGATCGGGTGCGGAACGGTCTATAGGACCGACCTGGAGGTCTACTGCCCTCAGATTAAGCAGTACGATGTTCCTTTTTCCAACAAACTTTCAGACCAGCTAGCTGTATTGCCGCCACATTCTGGGGCGATTGAAACTGCTGTTAAAGATTATGTTCATCTCCGGGATCTTATTCGGAAATGCCACGAAGAAAAGGATAAGATCTAATGGGTTTGTGGAGCGAAACTGTAGGCCAAGGGAATAGTTTTGGGCAGAGTGTGGCTAATGTGCTAACGCCCAGAGATGGCTTATCCTATGAAAGAGGTGAGATAGTAGATAACGAGGAAGGCCGGGCCTTCGAAGATACTCTGCCAAACCGCCCTACCGACAACAACACAAGCAATGACAATGGTGCATCAAGCCAATCCGTAGCTGTAGTTCCCGCTGCAGAAGAGGCAGGTAATCCTCTAGATTCTGATGCCATCCTGGAGATGGCAAAAATAGCGGGTCTGATTACCTCCCAAGCGGATATGGAAGCTATAATAGCTGACCCAAATGCGTTTTTGAGCGCTCGAAACATGACCCTAGCGGACCTCGTACCCGTTGTGGATGGCGATGCTGAGGGGACCAATTTGGATCCCTACAACCCGGCGTATGATTTGGGCCCGGATCCTACGGTAGTTGCCGATACGGTAGACGGTATTCAAAGTGTTGATCAAGCTGTGAATCCCGGCGCGGAAACATACGTTGCTGACACAGTATCAAACCTGTTGACCGATGAAACTAAAGTTAATGCAGCAACTGGCACAGTTGATGCTGATAACCTGGTCAACGCAAGCGATATAGAGATTGATATCGCCGCTGAGAATAATGGGACAGGGGTCCTGGGCAATGCGCTGGAAGAATTTGCCTCACAGAACATCTCCACAATAATTGATACTACCACACCCGCCGGAAAGGCTTTGGCTGAGCGGCTGGGCGAGGGAAACTACCTTGATCACAAGACCACGATACTAGGTCAGATGGAGATTATATCTAACGAATTCAAGGATTCGAACGGTATGCCAAAAGTGCCAATTTGGGCACAAAAAATGGTCAGGGATGTTCAGAGGACAATCGCTTTTTCTGGTATTTCCGGCACCGCTGCTACCGCAGCTTACGCCAACGCAGTTATGGAAGCCACCTTGGGGGTGGCTGAAAAGGAAGCTAAATTCTTTCAGACAATTACAGTCGAAAACCTTGATAACCGCCAAGAAGCCATAATAAACAAAGCGAAGGTTCTGGCTAACTTTGAACTGGGTAACCTAAGCACTCGAGAAGCTGCGGCGGTTTCCAATGCCAAAGCGTTCCTTGAGATGGATCTCAAGAATTTGGACAATGAACAGCAAGCTGAAGTCATAGATAAACAGGCGATTGTTCAAGCGTTATTTGAGGACCAGAAAGCTATTAACGCAGAACGCTTGTTCACTGCAGAAGAGGCGAATGACCTAACTAAGTTCTACGATGAACTAAACGCTTCGATTGATCGGCACAACTCGACTGAAATCAACACGCTGAAAAGGTTTAACGTCCAGGAAACGAATGACGCTTCTGAGTTCAACGCTGAGATGAGCGATATCCGAGACCAATTTTATTCTACGATGCAATATAATATCGATGTGAGTAATGCCAAATGGCGTCAGACTGTTGAGAAGACTAATACTAAAATGGATTTCGAGGCTGCAAGCGCTGATGTTAAGAACAGCTTAGACATTTCGCAGGAAGCCCAGAACCGTCTTTGGGACAGCGTAGACAGTCTGTTGGATTACATTTTCAAGGGTGTAGATAACGAGGCTGGCCGGGACGCAATGGTTCTTGCGGCACAGCTTGGTGCCCAAGGTAAAGGTGGCTCGTCAGGCCTCCTTGGTATGATTGGTACGTTGGGTGCGGCATATATGCAGTTTGGCTCAGACATGCGCCTTAAAGAAAACATTCAATATGTCGAAACTAAAAATAACATCGATTGGTATACCTGGGAATGGAACGATGAGGCTAAGCGACTCGCGTGGGATCACGCCCCAACCTACGGTGTGATGGCCCAGCAACTCCAGGAAACGCATCCCCACGCTGTTGTAAAGAGCCGTACCGGATACCTCAAAGTTAACTATGCGGCCCTGCACTAATGGCGGCAGATAAAGTCATTACCTTCCCGCAGCCATCAGAAGCTGATCGACAGTTTCTTGAGCTAGAACGTCAGCGGGAAGTAATCAGAAAACAAGCCGAATTGATAGCGGAGCTTAATAAATGAAGTTTGAACAAGCGGTAAAAAAGTCAATTAAAGACTTCCTGGCTGGTAAGGTCCCCGCCAATCTTATGCGGCAATCTGAGGACGGCCTGATCTACACGCCAGAGTACCTGGACAAGATTGAAGAACAAATGTTGGACGCGCCAGCGGACACAAAGAAGAAAAATAAGAAGGAGACCGTAGATGAAGTTTAGTGCTCCGATTCCTGGTGCGAATTTCACCACGGATACTCGCAACTATGGTTGGCATCGCCCACCCGAAATAACAAATTTTGACGATGGTGTTGAGTATCTTATCCGCAAGATGGATGATCCAGACCAATCCGATTTGATCTTTTCATTAATCGAAATGAAGACGCCAATTACCGTTATTGTTAGTACGCTGATGCTACAGGCCATTTCCCGTGGCAAGATCCCCATTGATCTGGGGATCCTGATGTCTGGTCCCGTGGCTCGATATATAGAGATCTTAGCAAAATCTGAAGGATTGCCATACGAGATGGGGGCCGATGACAAGGATCGTTTGTCCATAACGCCAACCGCATTGAAAGTTGCGCTGGGCATTATTGATAGTGAGGACGAGCTACCTCCCGAGGAAGTGCTGGCACTCTCAGGATCTAAGTCCGAAGGCGGACTGATGACGAGGCCTGATGGGACCACCGCTGCTCCGGCTGAGGAGCAAGAAGCAATGCTTGGTATGGCGGTTGAAGAACCTGTTGAAGTGACTGAAGAGGAGATGGTTGATGGGCTGGCGTGATGTACAGGCTGGGGTTGCCTCTGGAGAAATAGACTACAAGAAGAAATCTGATATGTTTAGCGAACTGGCGGAGGGTTTCCTCTCTGTTTATGTTCCTTCGATGACGGCCAAGCAGAACGCTAAGCTTAAGGCTGATGCGTTAACCACAAAAGCCAGTGCTGCTGAAACGAAGCGTCTGCGGGTCCTGCGCGAAACGCAGGATGAAGAAGATTCAGATTTCATGGCTCAAGCAAAGCAGATTGCTCTTAACCTTGGCGAAAATCCAGATGACCCGGGAATTGTTACCTACTTTTTTAATCAGATCAAAACTTTCGGCGGCGATGCGGCCAAAGTTGAAACCAATTGGCAAACTAGCACAGACTTAGGTAATCGAAGCATTAGCAGCCAACCCGGGTACGGTAACAGACCCCCGCCTGCAGATGGCTCAGCTCTAGACGACCTAACAAATGGAGAGTCAAATAACGACTATAATGCTCTTTTGATTGGTATGCAGGGTAACAAAAAGACGTATTTTGAAACCGATAAGCAGCTGACCCAAATGACCACACAAGAGGTCTTTGACTTGACCAACCAAGGCGGCGAGTATTTTAAATGGTCAAAAATCAACATGCCCAAAAATACGAGCGCTTACAGACAAGGCAAAGCAAGTACGCCTGTAGGAAAGTATCAATTTTTAGGCAGCACGTTAAAAGACTTTGTTGGTTCAAATGATGACCCTGATTCCTATACCGGAACTTTTGTAAGGCTGGGTATTAATAAAGATACTCTTTTTAATGAGGAAACGCAGGATAAGCTGTTTCGTGAATTTGCTCGAATAAAGTTGCTTAAAGCTGGGGACAACCCAGCAGCAAAGCGGGATGCCATGAGAAATACATGGGAGTTCTTAGCGCGTAAGGATGGCAATAAGCAGTACTTAATTTCTGATGACCGGGTAGATCAGATGATCACTGAGTTGGGCACAGGGACTGCTGATTTTTCAGAGCTATCACCCGCCCGTGATGTTGGTGAAACTACTATTCGTTTTGATCCGACTGAAAGACAGAAATACGAAATTAACTTTACTGGTATGGACACCGAGGGGAAGATTGCTGCTGAGGTAAACAATATTGCTGGTAATAGTACCATTCCAGATGCAGAAAAACAGATACTGTTCCGACAACTCGAGGACCATAAGGTCGGTACGTTGGCGCGGTCAAAGAGGTTTGATTTCGGTAAGTTTGTTGAAGAAAATAGAATTACCAGCTCGGCAACAGCTTCTGGTGCCATTACGGCGATAGAAGCCAATGAGAACATTTCCCTGGACGATAAAGCGAGATATATCGCTCAATTGACAGAGCAGTGGGAAGAATTCACTGAACTCGATGTCACTGCAGATCTTGGCAAAGAGGACGCTGTTGTCTTCTATAAGGTTGGCGATAACGGGATGATAGGCACAGGTAGCCCTGGAGTTTTAGTTAAGCGAGAGCGCCGGAAAGCACAAAATGAAAAGGGAGACCAGGTAGAGCAAACGGTCTTTGTGGACTTGTCCGGCAAGGTAGTGGACATCGATGGAGGTTTGCTTACGAGCCAAAAGCAGGATCTGAACCAGACAATAAAAATCTACAATGAACCTATAATGGAAGCGTCAGAACTGGTTGAAAATGGTGTTTCTGCCATCGTAAATCTACTGCAATACCGCGAATTAGTGGTAAACAATCCAGCAGTAATGAACAACTATTTAACTGCTCTTTCTGGTCTGACGAATGAGATTGAGGCAATGGGCAGCACCATTAAAACTCTTGCTGACGGTGGCTCAGAATATGAGCAAGTAGAACTAGCTTTTGGTGATATACTTGATTCATTAGGTACAAACCAAGATAAAGTACTGTTCCAGATGCAGCTGAAGGCTGCATATGACCAGGCTAAATTAGAGGGCTCTAGTGGCCAAGGTCTATCAGATAAGGAACTTCTGATGAACTTGGATATGACGGGAAAGGGGGAACGTGCGGGGAAGGCCGTGCTAAGTATCAATAGATTAATTAACAGCACTTTGAGGCGGGTTAACCGGAAGCGTAAAGGTAAGATGGGTGGGATTCTCCAACGCCCAGAATTTAAGGGTAGCTGGGACAGCTTGCCTATCGGCCAAAACTTTAAAACTTATGCTATGAATACCCTGACTGAAAATGGCGATGATAATCTCATTATTCAGCTCTCCGATGCGATAGATAATAAAAGGGATCTACAGAATACTGCATCTAAAGCAGACAAAGTTCCCGCTGGTGTACAAATAACCCCGGAAGAAATGCTTGCTGCATTTATTAAAGGTGAAACAATTACAGTTACGCCTGAGCTAAAAGAAAAATACGGGGCAACCTCAGCTTTAATCCGTGATGCCAGAGTTGGCCAATCCATCAAAAAACCATAGGTATATATTATGATTGACGATCCTTTTGCGGGTGGAGTTGTTGAAGACGCGGATCCTTTTGCGGGTGGCGTTTTAAGTCCAATGTTTCCTACGGACATGTACGACGATATCCCTTATTCTGAGGCCGCAGAAACCTATAAAAATATTCTTTTCGAAAAAGATGAAGATGGAGAATTTACGGGTAAGCTGAATACTAACGTAGATAAGGGTCTTTTAAATTATAGCTACAAAGACGGGCAGACGGGAAAGACAACACTAATACCGTTCCCGCAAACTAGCTTTATTGGAAGTGTAAAACGGCTGTTTGGCGGGGATCCCGAAGCTACCGTTACCCCGTCCCAGATTCTATCGCTCGGCGCACAGGAATCCGTGTCAGACTTTGCTGAAGCAGACGCTGCTTTCTTGGATATTGTAGGCGCTGCCCCAGCCGTAAAAGCGGCTGGTACGGCAGTTGGCCTTGATATGCCTGGCGATGAAACGAGCCTAACTGAAAACCAGCAGAAGAAATCAGTTGATGCGGACACAGGCAGTAGTTTCTGGGATGCTATACTTGCTGATGCCGGACCTGCTATTGCTGTTGGTGTTCCTACCGGGATGGGTACTGTAGGGCTGCTGTCTAAAGTTCCCATGACGGCCTATAAGTCTGCTAACTTTGTTATAAACACTTTCAAAGGGCTTGCTGCTACCCTTGCAGGGGAGACAGCAGCCACGCTGACTACAGGTACTGACGAGGGGACTCTTGTCCTTGGAGACAAAGCTACGTTTCCGGCCTTCCCAGACATCGTGGATCTGGGAGACACAGATGCCGATAAAGTCATCGAACATCGCTTGAACACACTGACTGAAGGCATGTCTATTGGTGGTGTTATTTTAGGTACTGTAGCTACAGCGAAAGCTGTTGGCACTACTGCGGGACAATTCCTTCTAGGCGGCTTTGTGAATATGATTAAAGGCCCTGAGAGAGCAGTCTACATGCAACTCTCGGCAGAGTTGGCTAATCTACCTCCGAATGCCAATGAAAGAATGCTTGCAGACGCAAGGCAGCGAATTGCAGAAATTGTAGCAGAAAATAAGGACGTTCTTGTTAACTCTATTCGGGGTATGGAGAATAACGAAACCGTCACTATCGATACTATCGGTGCGCTTTTAAAAGGAATGGACAGTAGCGCTGACCAGGCAAACGTATCTGCTATTCGTGCGGGTGAGATGCAAACGCCGGGTAGCCCAATTCCCGCAAGAGTTGATGCACCCATTGCCGCTGTGCAACAGGATCTCGCTGCCGAAGCTGCTGAGCTAGGTGGAGGAGATGCAGCGGCACAAACAGCAAAAATGCAAGAGGGCGCTGAGGGCGTTGTTGAACAAGCCCGGGTTTCATTTGATGATGTTGGGAAAGGCGCGGGTCAAGCTCAAGCTGAGTACGATAATGCTTTCGAAGCTGTAATGAAGGGCTTCGAAAATGATATAGAGCTGACCAGCGTTCTAGATGAATTAGCGCGAAGGGAAGGCTTAGATTTAGTCGGACCAATTACGGAAAACAAAGATCAAATTAAAAAGCTTCTTGAGGCTGCTTATCGCAAGCAGAAATCTGAAAAGAACCTTAAGTACGCGACAGTGTCAGGTGGGCCTGTCGATGCGGATGCACTCATCGATCAATTCCAGCGTATTGATCTTGGGGCTATTACCCAAGCAGATTACCTGTTGAAGAGTAATCGTCCTGTTGGGACGATCCATAAGCTTGTTCAGCCCAAGAAAGTGCCAGACGAGGCTGGTGAGGAGGGCGCTATGCGCCTAGAGGAGCCAGCTGAAACTCTAAACCGTGTACAAGACTACCTGGACAATAATGCCTTAAACTTCGGTTTCTTCTACAAGCAGGTCAGAACGGAACTCACACAGCTGGCGGGAGATCTTTTTGCTCCGGGTGGTAATCGAGCAGCTGGCACTGAGGTGCGAAACTTTATCCGGTTTATCGACAACGACATGCTTGATTTCGTTGAAGAGGCGGGTGACGCTGGTTTGGCAGCTAATGCCAGAGAAGCTAAAAGGTTTTTCACCGAGGATTATCTGTTCAAGAGCGGTGGGCAAAACCCCACAAAGCTGGCTGAGTACGCTAGGCTGTTTGATGATACCCTTGGGCGCACTGATCGAGATGACATCACAGCTCCTCTGAGGAATGAAGGTTTTAATCGACCAGGCTATGAAAGTGGGCTGGAGAATATGACAAACAGCTGGCTGGAGCAAGGCAATCGCTTTGACGTAAGGGACCTAAAGTCCGCGCTCACAAGTCTGGATGGCCAGAAGGGCGGCGAGATAGCCGACTACTATGTGCTCAAGGTCTTGGGTAAGTTCGCGATAGACGCACAAACTGGTGGCATTAACAGCGTGGATTATAAAACCATCACCAATGAGATGCTCAAGTATGCTGAGGTGCTCAACCAAAACTTCCCCGAAAAGGCAGCAACAATCACAGGCTTCCTAACTCGCTTACGCAATGCGGGAGATAGCCAAGAGGCGCTGCTGAAGATCCTGGAGGGCACTAAAGCATCTGCGGACAAAGGCATAGAGCAATTGCAAGGCAGCGTTTTAGTTGATTTCTTCGACAAGACGCTGACCCCAAGACTTAAAGACCTTGGCTCTAGTGCCGAGATAGTGGCCACCTCGGATCCGTATAGAGTTTTCTCAAGCTTCTTTACGGGTGCTGAGCCTGTTAGCCGTACTCGACAGCTGTTGGATCTTATAGGACAGGCTCCAGCTGGCCAAAGGCCAGTAATATTGGACTCTCTCAAGCTGTCGTATGTTAAGTTTCTTAACGACAAACTGATTGGACGCAAGCTTCAGACCAGTGGTGCAACCCCAATGAATTCAGCGGCTATTGAAAGAGCCCAAGAAGAGCTGACGCCACTGTTTAGGGTCGGTAGAGAGATCTACGGAGAAGACGGTGGTGTTTTATTCTCTGGTCTCGAGCAGAGCCTAGGAATGGCGAAAGAGATCGACGCGGTTAAGGGTGCCACGCCCGTAGCTTCCCAATCCGCCACGAGTTATAACATTCAAGCCCGGACAAACACTAACAGAGCGATTGCTATTTTCATTGGGCCGCTCAGTCGCTTGGGAACAAAGATACGCTCAGTCCTGGGCGGTGTGGTTGAGAATATGGATCCAGACGCTAGAGCTAAAGTTATACGGCAACAGCTACTGGCTTATCCAGATCAGTACATAGCGCTGGCAAAGAAGTATAACTCTGATCCTTCTGATCCGCTGCTGGAAGAAAGCTTATACTACTTCCTGTCATCCGGGATGATCAAAACTGATTTGGATACCGATATCGAAGACGTTCCTGGCTTTATCGAAGATGGCAGAGGTGTCGTGGATGACGCAGCTGAGGCGGCGAATGCAGTTATCCAATAAGTAAGGAATATACAAATAAGTAAGCCCAGAGGAGCTACCCCTGGGCTTGTAGAACAGACAACGGAGAACGACCAAGAACCCCAATGTCTGCCTAATTAAATATCGCAATAAAGCCTCTCGGTCAATGCTGGGGGGCTTTTTGCTGCCTGGCACATTAAGAGTTACCATATTAAGTACTTTTGTAAAAGTACTATCGCTCGTTTATTTCAGATATATGGTCTGATTCAAACCCCACAACTTCCTCCATTACCCGAAATATCGCAGATATCATGCGTCTCGATATGTTCCTCAAATTCTGTGCCCAGCTTTTCAACCGCCTCGTTATATGGCACTGGTGTGAGCGGCTGACCGCCGCGAGAGCCATCTGGGTAACAGGTGAAGCCCCGCAATCTGCTGGCATACTTCGCAAGCGTATTTGCAAAGTCTTCGACTTTATCCTCGTTGTTTTGCTTCGTTCCCCAGGCAGGGAGATTTATGGTGCTGCTAATAGCCATGTCCACGTAGTCTTGCACGTCAGCCTGGAATGCCATGCGGCGTTCATAATCATCCGCTAGGTCTAGCGCACTCTCAACGGTATCTGGCCGTGCTCCATACCTATCAATCAGATCCTGGGCCGCGCTATCTACCACATACTGATATACCCAACGATTAGCGCCTTTTAGATACCGCCGCTTATAGGCAACAGCGAATATAGGCTCGATGCCAGTGCTAGTGCCAGCCAGGATACCAATAGAGCCCGTTGGCGCAATCGCTCGGTTTGCGACAGGCCGCGAAATTCCCAATTCGTCAGCAAAGCCCTTTGAAACTTTGTTACTGACGCCCTTATACACGGACAGCCAACTGTGAAGTTCTGGAGTAACCTCATACTTATATCCTCGTTGTACTAGCCACTCATGCATACCCATTAGACCTAAGCCCAGGCGTCTATTTTTACGCCGGGTTTCGTAGACTTTTTCATAAGGTAAGTCCGCTTTAAGCGTTCCACACATCAGGAATTTAGTAGCTAGCTGCACAACGTCAGCCATCTCTGTGAGGGACTCTATCCGGCCCATATTGACTGAGCCTAGGTTGCACACATCGCTATCGTCCTCAGACGTTACCTCGCAACATGCGTTGCGTAGTGTTTCGTTTTCTTTCTCAAAGAAATTAAAGCTGAACCCTGGCTCAGCACTCTGAAGCGCTTGTCTAGCATTTTGCATAAATACATCGCCGACTTTGCCTGTTTTATAATACTCCATCAGCCAAGCTGTGTCGTAGTTCACTGAGATGTTTGTCATGTCGAGCGGAGCTGGCCAATTGAAATCCAGCTGCTTTAGATCCCACAGGCTGGCAGTCTGCCCTGGCACAGTCATATTGTGCCAATCCTTAGCTTTAAGGAATGTGCTTATGTCTCCGTGTTGCCAATTGAGACTTGCGTAAATCGCTGATCGTCTCGACCCGCCCTGCATAACTTTCGAGCCAATGGAATTAATCATTTCCATCTTAGGGATAGGCCCACTGGCCTGTCCCCCAGTTTTGGTTATCGGAGAGCCAGCTGCTCGATATTTGGAATAGTCTACACCGATACCGCCGCCTGTCATTAGACAGGATTCAGCCTTCCAGGACATGTTTGCCCAATCTTCCCGGTTGTCTTCTTCAGCCTTCAGAAGATAGCAATTATTATAATACTTATTTAGTCTTCCAGCGTAATAGCAGTACCGTCCGCCGGGGATAAATTTCATTTCTTTAACGTAGCGGGTCAGATCTTCGATCTCGCCACGCGACATAGAACCGCCACAAACCTCAGATACCAGAGTTGATGCTAGTTGGTCCCACGTTTCAGCGCCATCATGTGCGTATTTGTGGTTAAAGATATCCTCACTAAACTTTGATCGGAAAGCGGGATTAAGATTAGATTTAAAGCTGCTCATTATTTTACTCCAACGAGATCTGATAGGTCTGGTTTTTTATAGTTGAGGCCCTTAAGGACCTTGCCGTCTTCACGTTTTATTGGTGATCTGTCTGGGCCCATCTTAGACATGTTGCTTGCATGAACTCGGCGGACTGCTTCATCCAGATCCCAGCCATAGGTCGCGCAATATCCAAAAACTACATAGATGATATCGGCCATCTCTTTGAGCATGGCCTCGGGGTGCTGTTTGGCCTCAGACTCGTCGCTGGCTTCCCAAAACTCCTCTGCGATAAGCTCCCACCGCATGTGTTCAAGCTTTACTGCTTCAGTGCTTTTACTGAGCCACTTTTGGCGCAAAGGGTGGTCCATGCACATCGCAAACTCACGGACCATTTCGAGTGGGGTCTGATTAATTCTCTTATGCGCGGCTTCAAATTCAAAATCGTCAGCCGATACATCGATTTGGATTGTCATACCTCAATCCTCAACTTCTTGTATCAGTCGGTCGATATACCAGCGACATTTTTTGAGGTCTTGTATTTGCCCAGCTGCAAATTTGTGCTTGGTTGGAAAGCGCCAGAGGTACTTAAAAGCTGTCTGCCAAAGGTGCGCGGCATGAGCCTGTAGTACCGTCTCTTCCGCCATCGCAGCCATAGCGTCGATACATTCGATTCTGCTGTTCTGGTAGTGATCTGGAGAGGATACCATTGTATCTTTTTGGTTACGGGGTTCGATGTTTTTCAGCTCCCATTTTGCCATCAGTTAAGCTTCTTTTTGAACTGGAGGACTTTCCTAGCGGCAAGGAGCTCAAGCAGCTTTTCGTCAGGCTCAAAGATAAGTTCGTCGTCTTCGTCAAACTCATCCTCCTCCTCCAGTAACCGGGACATGTGCCCTGTGGTGATGATTAGCTCGGCAGCGGTTTGGACATGCACACCCAGGCCCTGCAGGAAATCCAACTGAAGCTCATAGTCTTCTTCGCTTAAAGATTTCTGATCTAGGTTTTGCTGAGACATGATCCGCAGCTGCCCGTCTGGCTGAATTTGCATCACAAGCGCCATCATGTTCTTTTGCAACTTCAAGGGTTTAATCATGTTTGATTTCCTTTGTGAGTAACTTGATAAAGTAAGCTGCATCCACAACTGCCAGGGGCTCTTTGCGGTCAGCTTTAATGATTACAACTGGCTCCATGCCCTTTGGGGCATTGGCGCTGGCTTGGCTGTAGTAGCTATAGACAGCGAGGCTTTTTCTAGCCTTGCACTCAACAGTAATTCCTAGGAGACGCCGTGCTGCTGGGGACATCAAACAGTCCTCACCATGCGCTCCCATTGGGTTGGATTTACAGTCATCTGGCTCGAGCTGGGGGCACCTAGCTAGGATCTTATTAACGGTCCACTGCTGAAGTTTCCGGCCCTTTGCTTTGGCAGAGGATGTTTTAATGGACATTTAGATACCACTTCAGCGGGGGGCTTTTGGCTTTGCTCGCTTTTTGGGGGCGGAGCCTGGCTTCTGGCCAGCACGGCCTTTTGTAGTTACAGAACTCGCAGGTTTTGATGAGGTTTTTTTCGCCTGTTTCTTTGCGGTTGAAGGTTTCGATGTTGGCTTCGAAGCTACGGCGAAAGGGCGCACCCTGCTCGAGGGACCTCACGGTCTCTTTCCGACGAGCACGGATAGCTCTAATCTCGGAAGGGGTTGCCGTTACAGGAACTACAAGAAGTTCGCCGGAGGATTTATCTACAACTATCCAACCGCCTGGCGGCTTCTTCTGAGCATCTGCGTAGGCAAACAGCTGGCCAACGTAGCCAAAATCATCTGACATCAACAGGGCTTCAAATCCCTTTGACCATTTATTCTTAAATGCCCAAGGAGCGGACGATTTTATGTCCATAACTCGACCGCCGATATCGATGTCGCTAGAGCCATTTATAATGCTTTTTGAAACGGCTAGTTTAACGTCATCACCATCACTGGTCACATCACATTTAGCGATTGTCAGCAGCATTCTCGTGATTACCTCGACGCAATCACCTATCATCATTCGCATAATATGGTTGTACGGCATGGGCTCTCGTTCTTCCCCTGCCTTCTCCATCTGGAGAGTGCAAAGCGGACGGCCCACATTGCTGGCGCGGACACGAAAGTCTTTCTCTCTTTTGATCGTGAGCTGCTTTTTGAAAGCGGCAACAATTTGTGTGGCCGCTTCCTCAAAAACTTCGGGATCTACATCAACAGTCTCTCCGTTTGAGAGAGACTGCATCAGTGCGTGAAGTTCTAGCTCGAGGGTATCCAGCCCCAATTACGCGCTGTGCTCCAGCGCAGCGGCATAACTGTCGTTATCGGCACCATCAACATGCTCTACAGCGCCTTGAGCTTTGTAATACTGTTTCTTAACAAAATTGTTTTCTGAGCGGACTTGTTCATTAAAGACCTTAACCGTTGCTACAGTTGCGGAATCCAGCAGAGCGGGAGTGCTGTAATCTATCTCGATGTTATTGACAAAAGTCTTGCCCTGGAGATCTGTTTTCATATCTAGCCAAACATCACGGACGTTTTTGCCCATTTTCTTAAAGTCGCGCATGATGTTAGCGATGGGCATGAAATTAAGTCCTTTCATGTGGAACTGAACAGGCTGGTTGTCTACCAGCCCCTCGCTGCCGTCAGCGTAGATACCCTTGTAAGAAACAAGGCCGCGCAACACATGGGTGCATACCCGATCCTTAAACGGCTTCCTTTCAGCATCTGACATATCTTTCCATAGATCTGGATCAGGTCTGCCACATCTGACGCCACCCAGCATGTCGATAGGTTCCTGCCCACGGTTGTCCATTAGGATGGACTTATTCACCATTTTGAAATCTTCAGAATTTTGCTGACGCCATTGTATGTGTGCCAGGAGCACACGCATTTTAACTGTCTCTGCGTAGATTGGGTGAGGGCCGCTAATAGAGTACATCCCCATTCGGCAATTTGGGTTCTTCATGAATAAAGCGCTGTCGTACTGGACCTTTAGAAAAGGTATTTTTATGACCTCTTCGACGTTCTGTCCTTGATCTGCGAAAATGGCGTTTACTTCTGCCAACTCAGCTGTCGTAGCTAGTTCGTTCATAGCATATCCTATGCGTTATTAAGAAAATACATGATACCTTAGAAGTTACCTTAACTCAAGTCTAGTTCCGACATTTCCATCCAATTTCGTCCAATTTCGGCTTCTATATCTAGAGGCAGCGATGGGGCGTATCCAAACCGCTCTTCTATCTCAGGATTGATGTCCCGCATCGCCCAGACGAGGGCTTCCTTCACTTTGTCCAGCTCACCTGGGAATATATCCACAACCAAACTATCGTGTACGGTCAAGATCAGTTTAGAGCGCATCTGGCGTTCTCGGAACGCTTTTAGGGCCCTAATACAGGCCAATGGCACTATCGTGCCCGTGGCATGAGATTGGACCGGGAAATTTACTATTTGAGTGGCCCCGGTCACGCGCCCATTCCGCAGCCGCTTTGCATCAGGGAAACTAAATTCACGACCACAGGGGATTGTGACCAATCCGTTATCCATCACACCGTCCATCAATTTCTTGTGCCAAGACTTGAGCCCAGAATAGATTCGGAAATATGATTTAAAATACTCCTGTACATGCGGTGGCTCAGACATACCCATCCCGCCAAATAAAGGACTAAACGTCAGACTCTTTGCCTGTGAACGAAGCTTTTTAGTAACTTTATCAGCACTGCACTGATTAATAATCATAGCGGTTTGGGTGTGTATGTCTTTTCCGCTCAGAACATCGCTGATAATCTGTTCGTCGCCGCTGAGAATCCCAGCAACTCGGAATTCGAGCTGGGAATAGTCAACTTCGCAGAGATTTCCGCCTTCAAATCGACTTACGACTGCGCGGCGAACCGGGAACTTGCTGCCCTTGGGGATATTTTGAAAATTTGGTCTACTAGAACTCAATCTTCCCGTTGCAGTGGTGGTCTGGTTGAAATTGGCATGTAGAAGGCCGCTTGGTCTAGTATGTGCTGCAATACCTTTGATAAAACTGTTCAGATAAGTATTCAACGCATTTAATCTGCTGTATTTGGTCAAAAATTCAACCGCCACATGATTGTTTCTTCGGTTGGCCTGGAGCAATAGTCTTTTTATAGTCAGTTTGTCAGCTTTAAACCCGTTAGCAGAGGCATCCGCTGGGCCTTCTGGCACCAGCCCAAGACCAGCCTTAGTAGTTTGATCACGGTACAACGCACCAGATCCCTCGCACATTTTACAGGCGGGTTGTTTTTTATACGGGTCACCTTTTAGTGTTACTCGATGCTGCTTGCCGGAGCCGGAGCACTGAGAGCAGCGTTCAGCAATCGTTTTGTACGCCCGTTGCATATTAGTCTTGACGTTAAATACATATTCACTTTCAGACATGCGCGGTGGGTAAAGGGGTCTACCGTCCGGGCCGAGCCCGATATTAAATGCTTTGCAGAATGCCTTCTTGCAGACATCGCTTTTAAATTCGTAGCCGTAGATCAGCCGGGTCATGTCTTGACCCGACGAGAGGTTAGTGACGGTATCACCCATCATCTTCACTACGATCTTTGCAAGATACTCAATAATTTCGTCTCGCTCGGTCTCAAACTCAACGCGCACCTCTTCGAGCACATCTAAATCGATGCAGATACCGTTTCTTTCAATCTCGATTAAAAACCAAGTCATCTCGTTCATCAGAGTGAATATGGGCCACAGCCCATCGTTCTTTTCATCTCTCAGGTCGGCCAGCTGCGCTAAATAGATTTCTGCACAACTGATCACATCAGCAGCTGCATATTCTGAAACTATTTCCAGGGGCATTTTCTCGAACCCGATGCCATCTTTAAACATCTGGTCGATCAGCTCAGATTTCTTTCGCGTAACATCTCGTCTCTCAGCTGTAGCCTTGAGACTTTTTAATTGGCGGATACCTCGAGCAAAGATATATTCACCAATCATCGTACACCAAAGTTTATCAGGTAAATCAAACTCCATCTCTAGCAGCCAGGTCACATCGAATTTAGTATTGTGGCAGACTACGATATCTGCCCGGGACAGATCTCTCTGCAGAGGTTCCCGGCTGTCAGGAACTGGGTGATCATTATGAAACCAAACGCTCTCTTGCATGGCACCCAATGTTTGACCGTCCTCAATCATAAGCCAAGAAGCAGACACACACGCATTATCTGAGTGCATCGCTGACGGATCTAAAGTGTCACCCAGAGGAGACACAGTAGTCTCAAGGTCTAACACACACGCAATCATGCTTCGTACCGCGCTATATCGGCATCAAGGGAACACACGACTTGCCCATGCCAGCCTGTTAATTTGTTTTTACTGATAGTCAGCGTTCTCATAGGGTCCAGGGGAGTTCCTGATTTTGAAATACCAATGATAAAGTCAGCCTCAGCGGCCTTGCCAATCTTGGAGCCCTCCATGTGCGTGTAATCGAGATAGTTCGCATTGGTGGCCGTTTGAGCCGCTTGGCTAACGCCAATCACCGCACAATCATATCGTTTGGCCGTCTCTCGTAGGCGGCGATATAGTTCCCGCAGCCGTTCATGCGAAGCAGCGAAAGTACCAGGTATCTGAACCTTATCTGCCTGGTCTATCCAGACTATGGCAGGTTTCTCTTTGCGGATGTATTGCTCTATGCGTGTCAGATCCCAATCTTGGGCCTGGCGGCATTCAAATAGACCATCAGTGGCTGCTAAAACCTTTTCTTCGGCATTATCAATATGTTCATCTTCAAGGATCTTTTTTTCTCGCCAACCGAGTATCGATTGATACGCCCTTTGGATCGTCCTATCGATGGCTTCTTCGTTTCCCAAAACAAGCGTTTTGTATCCATTTTCTACAAATCCCCCTGCACCAACACTAAGTGAGACCACAAAGCTTGTTTTCCCGGCCTCGGGTACGGCGAACAGTATACCAAACTCTTTACGCCCAACGCCTGGTAAATGCTGCGCCAGGGACTTTATGTTAAAGGGGATGACAGAGCCTGTTAGCTTTGCCGCAAAAACGTCTCGAACAAGCATACTAGCTTTAGGACCAAATTCATCCTCGTAGTAACCTTCGAGACCTTTTTCGGCTAGGTCGAGTACATCACTAAGAGCATGGGGATTGCCTTCAGCAATCTCCAATCCTTTGTTGGCAATTTGTTTGCCCAGGTCACGCACATGCAGCTTGGTGATTGTGTCGGCTACGATTGCGGGATTTAGATCATCTGCATAGCTCACAGATCTAATTAAGTTTTCGGCCTCATGAGTGTATGCCCGTGTTGCAACGGGATGCTCAACTTTCCACAGCATCATCAGCTCAGCTGTAGTGATGTCAGTTCCAAATTTTTCATGAGCTTTTTGTAAGATTCGAAACAAGGTTTTCACCTCGTCCCCAAATAGCGATTCGTTTAGTTTACTTGCGTTTGCCATGTAAAAATCATGGCTACACAATCCTTTAATAATCGATAAATCCAACTTCGTACCCCTACAGTAACATTTGTTGAGGTATTAGTAATAGCACAGTGGTCTAGAATCAAAAAGACCCGGATGTTACCCCGGGCCTATTTTTCTCAAAGTATTAAGAAGTTCTTATTTTGAGCTTCCTTAGATCAGGTCGGCCTTCGCCTCGCCTTTCTTTGATGTCACATTGGTAATAAGTAACTTTGTTGTTTCCTCGAACCAACTCTTCCATCGCTGCATTTAATCTTTTTTGTTCTTCTGCGGCGTCCATATATCCATTCGGCAGATCGTAATCCACCAAAATTAATCCTCGTGCTTTCAATTTATTTCCCTACTCATTCGTCTTGCTAGATCACCTATAGGCAAGACAGTACATTTACAAACGGATTAAATGTATGAGTAGTTAGTGGGCCCCGTTGGTGGGTCCTGCCAGCTGGATGCAGATACATAGAGCCATCCGGTTAAGCAAAAGCGGCTTATCGTGAAGGGCATACTAATGTTGTCGCGGGTCCACGTTCTCTCGACCGCTTCCCAGCCTTGCTTGCTACGATTACCGAATTTTTTCATATGCTCTAATAAGAGCGGCGGTAATTTCTGATTTATTACGTTCAAACTAAATCCCAATCCTCCGCATCCGAACCTATCGTCTTGGATCTTTGTGTAGTTGAGAGTTGCTCTTGTCTTTGTTTTGGACACACTTTTATCTTTCTGCTTCTTGTTTTAATCAGAGACCGAGTACTTCCTTAATCTCTGGTACACCCAGATATTTAAGATCTTCACTTAAAAACCTGGTTCTTGTTTTTGTATTTGCCTCAAGTTGCCGAGAAAGATCTAGGCTCTTTCTACTCGCGTCATTATCTAATGCCACAACAACCTCATCGAAGTCAAATAGTAAATGTAACAAGCGCGGTGAAATGCTGGTGCCAAGTATCGCACAACCGCAACACTTAGGTAACCGTGCAACTGAACAAGCTGACATTATGTCCTCTACAATCACAGCGGTACTACCAGAGCCGACGATAAAGGGCTGGGACAGATGCCCGTAAACGAGCCATTTCGGCGTCTCCTTCCCTAAAGCTCGACCAGATGCGCCAGATTTAGATTTATCATAGAAGAGTATTCTGTTCTCTGCGGGAGCGTATTCCACCTTCAGCAGACCGTCTTTGTAAGCCTCATACGAATTGTTAGCTTTCAGATAATCGACTACTGCCGGATGATGATCCGGCTCAGAGACTATCCTCGGAAATGGTGTGCTTGGGTTTGGTCTAACCATTGAATTGCCCTCCAGCTTTGCTCTAACGCCGTCTATTGAGTAACCTATAGATTTGCTACCTGTCACACCACAACTAGCTCTGAAACAGTTCCACAGACGCTTACCCTCAGTCCTGGTAATTGCGAAGGTTTTGCGACCACCACAAAAGGGACAATCCATCCGTTTAGTTTCAAGCTCCTGTAGGACAATTGGGCCTAACATTCTAAGCTGATCACTATATGAGTACATCGCAGTAATTACCTTTATACCTACCTCTGTTAAGGTAGTAGTTGGCCTACACCCACCACGAAATCGCGTAATCCATTGATGCTAAACATTTTGTTCCTACTCAATTGGTCGTAGGTTCGATCCCTACCGCCGGAGCCATTCGTTTAATATCAATGGGTTACAGGGCTGTACATTTTTTATTTGTACAGGATTTCTTTGTACATCGCGTACATTGCGTGTACATTTTTGTTACAGCAACTATTTCCATAGCTGCTACCCCAAGCTTAAAAGATGGTTTTTGATTCGTTGGGATTGAATCAATCATCTTGATCCACAACCATATGCGTTACAGTATCTTGCGGATAATAAACGGTCCAATACTTCACCAGTGGTACGTTATCAGTGGCCCCGCTGACTTCCAGGTATATAGTATAGCCATTGATTTCCACGTAGCAGCTTACGTCTGCTTTAAATTTGGGTGCGCCTTTAGGTTTATCAACCATCAGCTTTCTCCCACGAACTACTTCTGTAATCAGTTAGCAAGCACCACTCTGGCTCCGGGTTCTCAACAAAATCCCACAACAGATGAACTTCATATCCTGCAGCAATCAGTATCTTCTCTCCCACTATCGCACTGAGATCATTTGGACCCATCCAATACATTATAAGACCATCCTCAGACGTGGGTAGAGGCTTATCAGAGCATGTTTCAAACCTATGCTCCTGCTGAATGTGGAATGAAGCCATGCTGGTATGATTCATTTTATCAAAATCAGCCAGACTAAACTCTAGGGTAAATTTATCAGTCATCAGTTTCCCTGCTCAATCATGTTAAATTCTACGTTCATGGATATCGCAGGTCGCCCGTCATCTTGCATTTCCTCAAGAACCCAATTGGTGCGCTGGTGCCACTTGTGAGCAAAAACACCGCATTTCCTCAGTTCATTCCCCAGCCTATTGCATTCTCCAAGTGCTGTAGAAGCTATTATGTCCTCAATGTTGAATCCATCAGCATACAGAAACGAAACTTTCATATCAGCCATTAGATAATCTTTTACTAAGCCAAAGTGTGCGCCATTCAAAACAATGCAATCGCTCTTTTCAGACATACCGCCAGCACTACAATCTCCGCTCACAGCAACAAGGCAATAGCCAAAGTCTTCCGGGGCTTCCTTTAAGCCTAGGTGGTCCCGTAGCTTGCTTTCAGCGTCAGGGCCAAGGCTGGCGGGTAAATCAAATATAACCTCAACCATCAGCTTGCTCCCTCACACATTAAACGATAGCCCCTCGCTTGAACAAATAAGCTACTTTTAAAACTGACAGATTGATCTAAATCTTCAATTCTTTGCTTGGCCTCGGAACGGGTGGGGAAAACCTCATCCATCAACGAGGTTAAAGCTGGTGAGTATCCTCCTGTTGTATCCATAAATTTACTCACCGACTCAATAATATAATTCATTTCCCCTAGATACGCCGCTGCGTCTTCGTATCCATTAGCACCGCACATATCTCCAAATTCCAGCGCAAGACTTTCTAATTGCTTTGCTGCATCAACCCAAACATGTCCATCACCCAACCAATCCTCTGGATACCCCAGTTCGCAATCACCGCTCTCGCTTTGATTGGTTGCTTTTATTGCGCCTTGTTCGTGCAAATCGTATTGGCTGAGTTTTTTCTGGCTTAGAAAAATCCGCAACGTACCTTTTAAATCAACCATCAGCTTGCTCCCCTTATATCACTCAAGTGTTCGATCTGGTCAGCACCGTCACCGACTAAACAATTACCGCCCTCATCCATAGCCCAGACAGGATAGCTCGTATCGACATCGTCAGGTATTTCGGCACTGGGTAGCGAAGACATATCTAGATAGTTCTGCGTATCTAGCGGCTCACCATACTCGTCACGTAGCGCATACAATTCGGTGACTAAATTACGCAATTGGTTAACTTCGACTTTATCCCATGATTTTATACGTTGTACGATGTTCCTTGCACGATCATGCAGCAACTTGCTTGTCCACTCATCGACCAGTTCTGCGTGAGGTGTGTACGTTTCGAGCGGGATGATCTCCAGTTGCAGCTCATCACCAGCATCATCAGAAAGCAGTTTGATTGCCTCTAACGCTTTTTCCGCTTCGTCAGTGTTAGTGTACGGGTATAGCCAAGTGTCTCCGTGGCTGTCGATCATGCTCAAAATTACTTTATTGTCAGTCATCAGCTTTCTCCTCTATCACTTTGGTCAGCAAGTCCGACAGCTGCATCTCCAGCTGCTTGGCCTTAAGCTCCCAATAGGTTCGATCACGCTGGAGCATCTCCAGCTGACCTCGATACTGTTCATTCTCTTTTTGGACCCGTCTCAACTGCGTCATCGAGGCATCCACCCCATATACATTAGCATTAAAGGCACTCCAACAATCATAGACATGATGATGCAAATTGCCAAACACAGATTGTGAAAGTTAGTGTTCATCGTTTCATATCCTCCAGGGCACTACAGTAGAGGCTGAGGTCTCTCAGCTGATCCCCCATGCCCTGCTCTATAACTCCAGTGAATAGCGGCTTAGTGCCCCCTTTAGGGGCGGCACCAGCCAGCAGCTTGAAAGTGCAGTTACCTCGATGAGGGTCATGCGACATCTCGAAAGTTATGTGGCCAACATTAAACCTTTGTTTAACTATGGCTCTGGTCACGCCGCTAACCTCTCAGCACCGTAAGCCGTAATCGAATAGCTCTTGTCTTCATGTTTGGTCACAAGGGATTTACCTGCCAAAGCCGCGAGAGTGCTGGCCGTATCTCTCAAGTGGCATCCATATATCTCTGCCAAACGGAGAGCTGTCTTTGCACCCTCGCGTTGGATGAGGTCAAGGATCCACACCGCCAAGGCAGATAGCTGATGAGGTTTCTTAACCTGATCAATCGGCAGCGGGGGACGTAAGTACCCCTTGCCACCCGGTGATCTTTTGGATGCTTGTGCGCGCTCGAACTTTAGCATGAGCTGGCCAAGCCGCTCCTCTTTCTTTGCCAGAAGCGCGGTTAATTTAGTGTCTTTCCATACTTGGTAATCTAAAGTGGTCATTTGGTCGTTCTCCGTTCTTAACTTGCTTTTCCGTATATTTCTCCGAGTACCTGGTCAGCTCGTTTCTTTGATCTGTGCAGGTAAGGTTCCAGGCCAGCCCGGGTGGTATGGCCAGTGACCGCCAACAGCTGGTCCTCGGTTGCGTCATTATCAGCGAGGAACGTGGCACCAGATCTGCGGAAGTCTCCAAATCGGAGCTCAGGTCTTAAGCCGACCTCATCCATAAGTTTACGAGCCTCATGATAGTAGAAAGCATCGAAAGGTTTTAGAATCCTGTCGTGCAAGACGATGAAGCTACACTCATCTGCAGGTCGTAATCTCTTTGCCACTTCATGCACGGCCTTGTGATGCTCGAGGCGTTCAACCAGCTGGGGCGGGACCTTGGGGGCGCAATCTGCTCCGGTCTTTTCCTGGATGAAGTATAAAGAACCGTCCCGTAAATTATTCCAACGCAACTGGCGCATATCTCCAGGGCGCTGACAAAGAATGAAACACAGGAGCGCCAATGTGCCGAAACTATAGTTGTAAGTCTCATCAGCATATTCCACGAACTGACGTAGCTCTGGCTCTGTCCAGTAAACTTTGCGTTTGGGCGGCTTTGCAACTCGCGCTTTCTCCCAAGGGTTGATCTCTATAATTTCATCGCGGATACCTACATTCCAAATCAAGCGCATAACTTTGACCAAGTGATAGGCCTTATGGCCAGAACCAGTCGTAGCAAAGTGATTTATTATTTCCCTTACGGTTTTTTTAGTTACCTGAGTTAATGGCATGTTGCCAAATCTACTACCGTTTACTAGATGCCTACTCTCACATGCAGATTTTATCTGTATGAGGTAAAAATCTTTACTTTTCTTCTTGATGGTCAGATATTCCTGGGTGGTCTGATACCAATCAGTCAGTTCATCCACTGTCCACTCAGAATGTGGGTTTTTGGAAGCAACACGTTGAATAGAAACAACATTTTCTCTATTTTCCAGTTCTATTGCAAAAGCATAAGCTTCGTAATTAGTAGAAAAGGTTGTAGTAACCATTCCCGTAGCGCCTCTAAGCTTTGCAGGGACTTGGATGGTGTAACTTAAGCTACCATCACGTTTTTTTCGAGTTTTAGGTTTAATTTTAGTCATTTTAAGCTCTCCTCTTGGTCGCACCTTGTTACCCTAAGCGCTACCCGAGTCGGCTGTCAATAAAATAATTAATTTCACTAAGGTATTTACAAAGGTAACAAGAGGCAGTACCCTGCGAGGGCCTTACCCCGAGCCATATATATATAAAGTAAGCTTTATAGGTCATCCGCCCCTTAAGGGCGGCTGGCCCCAGAATATACTACTGAAAAGTATCTGATATTTAACTAGGCTTTTTAGCTTTGCGAATAATTCTAGCTTTAGCTTTCTCAGATCGTCTGACACTTCTGCGGACTTTTGCTGAATGTGAACTCTTACGCTTCGTACTTTTCTGTCTGGTCATTTAAAACACTCACTGCTTACACACTGTCATAAGGCAAAGAAAAGGGGCCTCTAGGGCCCCGGTTCGTTTTTGCTGTTAAGAGACTACTTTTAACTTCGGTGGTGGTTCCTCTGCCTTAAAAACCTTCTGTGCGTCAATCTGGCATATCTCAGGGTTATTATAAATGTGCTCGGAGAGCTTCCAACAGTAAAAAGGATCCTCCAACAGTCGAAGCGCTTCTTTATGATCGTCAAATGTAACTGCTAATGTCAACGTACTCGTTCCCCTCAAAACTTTATAAAAAATAACTTACGGAGGTTTACTTAATAGCGCAAGTAATACCTAAAAATAAATAACTTGCTTGCAAATCGGTATTAATTAAGGTAACAAGTAAGGGAGCTTTGGACGCTCTTTTACTTCTCCCTGCACTTGCCCCTCCAGTTTTTCTGGGGGGGTTTTTTATGCCAAGAATAAAAAATTCCTGCACGTCACTAATATAATAGTGTTAGTTTTATAGCTTAAAGTCCTAATTATTTCTATCAGATAGATAAAATAAACAAAATGGTAAGCACATAAAATTATCACTCAGGTTGTTTCTGGTAGCTCAACAAAATTGTTGACGGTGCGGAACTGCCGCTTTATTACTACCTTAGTGGTCTCGCTAACCACTATCTTAAACAACGGAGAACGACCATGAAATTAATGAACACAAACGGATCAAACACGAAGATAATGAAAAGCCAAAACGGAACCGAGTACCGAATCGCATCTCTCTCGCTCTGGCCAGACAAGCTAACTTGCCCAGGTAGCCCCCTAGCCGATTGTATGGACGATTGTTTAAAGATCGCCGGGCGCGGTTGTATGGCAAATGTAATGCAATCCCGTCAATCTAAAACTGAGCTCTGGCATGACGATAGAGAATTGTTTCTCGAGCTGCTCAGACAAGAATTGTACGCTTTTGAACGGTCATGCCAGAGGCAAGGCAAATTGCCGATGGTGCGATTAAACACGATAAGCGATATCCCATATGAAAAGCATGGGATCCCTCAAGAATTCCCTGGCATCACTATGTATGACTATACCAAACTTTCCGCCCGGCTTGGTAGGACCCCCGAAAACTACAAATTGCTGTTCTCTTATAGTGCCGAACCTAAATACCAGAAATCTGTAAATATGGCACTTGATACAGGTTGCCCGGTTGCCGTTGTTTTTCGTGGTGGTTTCCCCGAGCGCTTTCTTGATCGCCCGGTGATCAATGGGGACAAGTCAGACATTGTAAACTTTACAGCTGGCCGGGTTGTTGTTGGTTTGAAATTGAAAGGACCTAAGAGGGTTCAGCAATCTACCAGCAAATTTATCGTAAACAATCCAGACCTGGAAAGGTTAGCGGCATGAAAACTAAAATACACGTTAATCAGCATATCATCCGCGCCAACAATAAAAAACTTGAGCCAGCGCATGACGCTCCCCTGACAGTAAAAGATTACAAGCAAAACCGGAAAGCTTTTGAGGCCCACGTATCCGGGCCCTGCAAGATTGTTTACAGGCCCGGGGATCCTTTGCCATGCGGAGCCAAAGTCTGGATAGAGACGGAGTCGGAAGTGATAACTTTATGAGTCGATTTTATATCTTAGTTGGCTTTATTTGTTTCTGGGCGTTCATCCTAAAACAGATACCTTTTTAAAAACTATTGTAAATGTAGCAATGTTACCTTAAGAGAATTGTAGGGCAATAAAAATGCTCTTTAATTTAAACAAGTGAACGGAGAACGACCAAATGGCAGACCTCATATATTCTAGAAAATCAGACGCTCAAGAGCTGAGCCTTTCGGCGATTCATCGCCAGGCAAGCGCGGCTTTTGCTGATACGCCTATTGATGGTGTTTCAAAAAATTATGGGCACTTAAAGACAATCGACCTTTTGCCAATCCTGGATGATTACGGATATAAACCAGTACAGGCACTGCAAACCAATTGCCGCAAAGCTGATCGCATGGGGCACCAAAACCACTTGATTAGTTTTGCCCATAAAACAGATCTGCGGAAGCCTTCAGATGGACGCCCGGAGATAGTTATTTATAACAGCTCAGACCGTTCAAGCGCTCTTAATTGTTTCGCGGGATACTATCGCGGGATCTGTTCAAACGGATTAGTGGCCGGGGAGGGCTTCAAGAGTAAGGTATACCATAGCAAAAAGAACGTGGCAGGGTTCGAGGATCAATTGCGCGATATGCTCCAGAAATTGCCGGAAATGCTCGGCTTAGTTGGTAAAATGAAAGAGACACTTATTGACGGCTACACCGGGCTTGAAATAGCAGAGCGCGGCGCGGCTCTGCGTTGGGGGGGATGGTTAGACGAATCTTTAAACTCTGTTCAAGAGGACCGGGAACTAAAGCGCGGTAGCTATTACGACCATTCAACTTTGGACGATCTGCTTTCAAGTAAGCGCCCGGGAGAGGGCGATTTAGTCAAACGTAAAGCTAGCCTATGGCATATTTTCAACCGGGTTCAAGAGGGTCTGATACGTGGCCGGGCTGAGGTAAAGAGCGTAAGCAAACGGAACCCCGAAGGCGGAAGCCGCCAGGCACCAGGCCTTACGGGAGTCGGAAAGGCGGTGGAAATTAATCGCAGTTTCTGGGACGTGGCGGCGGAATATGCGTAACCTGGTAGAGGATCTGCTTGCGCTGCTTTGCGTTGTAGTTTTGCCGATTGTGTTAGTTTTGGCCGGGCTATTAATTAGCTGAATAATAGAGCGCTCTTTCTGAGCGCTCTTTTTTTATTGTAATTGAATAAATGTTACCTTAAGCTTTACCTTACCGGGACGGATCCCGGGCACTAAACGGAGAACGGCCAACAATGTATAAAGTAATATTTAAAAACACGGATGGTCAGCAATGCGGCCAGTGGGAAACTTTCGCAAGTATCACGGAGGCCAGGTCTGCAATTTTAGACGCTGATTTAATTATTCCCATGACTTGGACCTTTGAGATCCGCGCAATCTAATTTAAACGCTCGGGCCCCCGGGCCCGGGTATAACTTTAACCAAACGGAGAACGACCAAAATGAAACTCATTAGTGCAAAAAACAGAAAACAGCTCGAAAGCAATTGGCATGAGACGCAAGCAGCTGAAAGCAGCGAGCGCAATTTTGACCCGCGCCCGGTGGTTAAATTGTTTAACCCGGTAGGTTCTGCAACCTGGCTAATTACTGAAATCGAGCCGGGTACAGAAAACGCTTTCGGTTTATGTGATCTCGGCATGGGATCCCCAGAGCTCGGCTATGTTAGCCTGGTTGAGCTGGCAGAACTTAAATTGCCTTTTAACCTGGGAATAGAAAGAGATGTTCATTTTGACGCAGATTTGACAATCTCAGAATATGCAGAGCAATCTCGCCAGACCGGGAGTATTGCAGCGTGAACATTTCATTAAAAAAAGAATATCAGAATGACGGGCTATTCCGCCAGCTGAACGAAACCGAAGAGCGCGATTTCAGAGCTAGCGCCTGGGTGCAGCACAAGCCAGGACAAGCAATCAATTCGGTCTGGCATCCGGTTTATGTTGATGAATGCCATGCAATCAATAACGGTCAATTGATGTATCAGGCTTGCAGCTTATTAGATGACGCCCAGGCAAAGCTTGAGCAATTAATTGAGATGCTCGACCAGGATGATGAGGGCGGCTATTTTGATACAGTCGCGACTATGCAGGACAATCACGATCATATCGAAGCGATAAAAGACTATATAAAATCAGAGCCCCTGCACGATGCGTTCAAAGTTAAATTCGCGCCGAGATACATGAAATTTAGTAACGACAACGTCACAAGCTAACAGCTGCTTACAAAATTGTTTTAAAGAGAGCGCCCGGGGATCCAATCCCGGGCGTTTTGCGTTCACCAGGTAGATAGCACCAGGATCTGAGCACCAGCTGCAGGACTAGGCTAGTAAGCCGGGTTACTTAGCGGCCTAGGGATGCACCAGGCAGCGCCCCTATCTTGCCTGCAAAACACGTCACGCCTGCCAGCTGCAGAGCCTGGATCTGATCCCCGGCGCTCTTTTGTTAATATCGCCGGGCGTTTTGCTTTCCCTATTACTATTTGGTTAATAGGGCAGGTAGTTTAGTTGCTGCAATTTCAATTGCTTACAAATTTACCTGCCAGCAGCGCCCTAAAACTTGCTCTTTTATGCTAAAAACGCCTGGATCTGGACCTAAAACTTGGCAAAATCGAGGCAACCAGGCAAAATCGAGGCCGGGCGAGCGCCACCCCCCCCACCCCCGGTAGCGTATACAACCCTGACCCGAGATTGGAAAAATAGGTCTGTAAACCAGCTTGCTCAAACCTGCTCTGTCACACTTATTTCTAAACTGTCCGCTTATTGGCGGGGCTTGGTGTAAATATACTCGATAACTATTGACTTAAAGTACATACTAAGGTATCTATTGAGGTAACTTTGCTTTATAAGAGAGTATACCTATGGAATCTCGTAAGATTGAGATCGTTAGTGAGGTTGATCTATCGCAATCTTTAGACTTTGACCCCGATAGTGGCTTAGTGGTGAATTGTTTTGTGCATCCTTTAGGCGATGACTTGGCGGTGCATGAACAATACTCGTTTGAGACGTTGGTTGATGACACGATTGAGTTAAATACGGTTAACGAGGACTATCAGAGTTTGTATTGTGTAGCGCATGAGCTCACCAGACATTCTGAGAAGCTGCGCGACTGTGCGAACCGTTTGGAAGACGCTAATTTAGTTGAGGATATCTTCAATGTGGATATCAATGATTTGATTGACGTGGATACGATTGGTTGATCCCTTTCCCAGTACCTTCTGTCTTTAGGGCGCTCTGGGCTTCGCCTAGTGCCCGGAGGGCAACAGGGCGAGCTGGGGAATTGTTAGCAACTTACTATTTAGAGCGGTGCGATATACCGTGTTCTGTTGTGGATCGGTTTGGCGTAGACATTTGGGCGCAGGTTCCTGATGGCCACTTCTTTACGCTGGAGGTTAAGTCCTCTTCGTCTAATGCTGGCTCTTATTGCCCCGAAATTCCGAGCTACACGTTTAAAGTTGCAAACAAAAAAGCAGACCAGTTTATGCTGATCTGCTTAGACACTGCTTTATTTCGTATTATGGACTTAGCGACCCTTAATCGCCGCTGTCCCCGGGGGTCCATGCGGCTCAAGGGGTCTTACTTTACCGAGGAGCTAATGTGGGAAGATATCCGGGACCTTAAGGCCCGGTACTCTTTCTCGGGGGGGCTATAAACCTACGCTTTAAAGTAAGGGTTTATATATATAGAGGGCGGGGAGTGTTCTCCCGTTATATCATGAAAAGCTCACCTTGTAAATCCCCTAACAGTTGACTTAAGATGAATTTATGATATAATGGATATCAGATGATCAATTTGATCTACATCCGTGCAGCTATCGAGCAAGCCACGGGACAAAGGCTTACTTTAGCGCGTGTGAGGGAACTCCTTGTAGAGGAGGGACTGATCACTGCCAGACAAGCTGCCGAGAAAGCAACCATATTTAGTGGGTATAATGATTTCTTTCATTATGATGCTTCTACTAAGGATGAGCGGGACAAGAGCTTGACTGAGGGTTTGCCTGATACGTTGATACTTACTCAGAAGGCTTATCTCACAGATTTATCCAGGCGCTCTGGCAAGAGCTAGGCGAACTTGGCGGATTGCATAGCGGGTATTAAATATTACCACAACTAAGACGTTATAACGTACGTTATAATAACCTTAACGCACAGGGGGTTATTATGCGCAAATATTTACACAACGTCTGGAAACGTGTCGAAGCTTATCAAACTCGGAGAGCAAACTATTGGCAGCTGCACCATTTGTCTGATGCCCAGCTCAAGGACATAGGGGTCTCTCGTTCCGAGATCCTGTGGAGAATACGCAACTAATGTTTTGGATCGGAGTTATCATGTTTTGCTCGAATTCGGAGGACGCAAAGTCCTGCGAGGCATTCGTGCGGAATAAGCTCTTATTTAAAAACGAGGCTGAATGCCGGGGTGTAGTTCCATCCGAGCTGAAAAGTTTACTTAAGATGCATGGGGGGCACGGTCAGTGGACCTGTCTCCCATTACCTCAGACAGGAACAGCGACATAAACTAGGTCTGGGGAGGGCTAGTAGTGATTGAAGTCCTTGCCTTAGCTGGCGCTGTAAGTCAGATTGCTGGGTCCATTTCTTCGGCTATTCGAGCTGGCAAGGATGTTTCGGATCTATTGCCGCACTTTGGCAAGCTGGCCACGTTAGACAGCGAGATCCAGTTAGCTGAGCAGGGTAGGCATAAGGGGCCGCTAGGGCGGCTTACTTCTTCTGAGGAAGAGGGTTTTGCCATCGCATCTGCGAAGATGAAACATAAAGAGGCGATGGATGAACTCCGTAGTTGCTGTATGTTGTTTGGTCCTCCTGGCATGTGGGACATGGTTATAGCTGAACAGGCTAATGCTCGTACCCGCCGCACCGCTGAGCTTAAAGATGCAGCTGCTAAACGAGACAAGATGTTTTGGATTATCAGCTTGGTTGGCGGCATAATTGTATTTGCTCTAGGTACGGCTTTGATCCTTTTTCTTACGGATATGGCGGTGAACGGATGAATTCAGTCCTACTTCCACTGGTACTAGCTAGCTCCTTACTAAACCCTGAGTATGTGGTTTGTAAGCTTTGGAAATATACGGAGAGTGACCGCGAAGGCAAGATTTGCGTCTACTTGGGAACCAACAAGACCATCGATTATCACTACGTCTCTGATGGTGGCAGTTTTAGAGAATGCCCCAAGCAGTTCATGTGCCGATACTCACCGAATTCTAAAGAGAAAGTTTCGATTAAAGATATCTTGAAAGGCCTTTCCGATGGGTTCTGAGCTTTCAAAAGCTGCGGCAATCTTTCGTGCGCCAGCGTTTAGAGACATTCATCCAGCCAACATTAGTCCCGGTCATCGTGCGCAAAATGTTGCGCAAAGAGTGGTACACCCAGCCACCCCTCCAATGGCTTTGGAAATGATTTATGATCGGTGGGGCCGCATGGTTCATAAATCCGTAGATGGGCAGATCGTCAGTGTGGTGGTGTAATCATGGCATCTAAGGCTGATAAGATAGCATCCGCTAAAAAACGGCATGGCTTTAAGTCGGTGAATAAGCCCCGCCGGGGCGGACCAAAGAAATTTGAGGTTCTGGCTGTCGAGGGTGAAGGCGTAAAGTACATCACTTTCGGGGACCCGAATATGGAGATCCGCAAGGATAATCCAGAAGCGCGTAAATCTTTCAGAGCGCGTCACAAATGCGACACAGCAAAATCAAAACTAACCGCACGTTATTGGTCGTGCCGAAACTGGTAAACTGGAGAATACGATGCCTGGTATGAAGAAAAAAGATGACCCGAAAATGGCTAAATCAACTGGCTACATGAAAGGTGGAATGGCGATGAAACCTGGAATGGCCAAGAAGAAAATGGCTAAGGGCGGCATGGCTGCAAAGAAGAAAAAGTAATCGGCTATGTCATTGGTAAAAAACATGAATGCCAAAAAAAAGGCAGGTACATCGCGTTCTAAAAAAAACAGCACCGTATCTGACAAGGCATACAAAGACATGCAAGCTGGCTGGCCTAAGAAGAAGAAGGCGAAAAAGTGATGGCAAAACTTACCAAGGCCCAAGAAACCAAAATGAAAGAGCACAAGAAGCACCACACGGCAAAGCACATTCGCGTAATGCGTACTGCGATGTCGGAAGGTAAATCTTTCACCGCTGCTCATACCCTCGCTAAAAAGGGTGATAAAAAGTCATGACTGATCAACGTCTGTCTCGGATGGAAGACAAATTAGACAAGCTGTCCGAGGCAGTTGTTTACATGGCCAGAATGGAAGAGCGCATGGTCTCTGTTTTTAAACGTATGGATTCCATGAATGATGCTTACAAACGCTTTGATGAGCGCATGGATAAGCTCGAGGAGCTGTCCATTAAGCGCGGTCAAACCATAGCTTTTGCTGAACGCCTGTTTTGGATTTTGGTAACCGGGGCCGCTGGTCTGATATTTGTGTATTTAAGGTAGCTCAATGGAAAAGAAGAAGAAGCAACTAACTGAGCGGCAAGAGCTGTTCCTGGATAAGTTGGCGGGGGAAGCAAATGGCGATCTCCGTTCAGCAATGTCTTTAGCGGGTTACTCCGAGAGCACGACAGTGCGTGAGGCCATCGTGCCTATCCAGGATGAGGTTATCCAGACTGCATCTATGATGATGGCATTGAATGCGCCTAAAGCCGCAGCTGGCATGGTGGGGATACTTAATGACCCTAACGTGCTTGGAGCTAAAAACTTAGTGGCTGCAAGTAAGGAAATTCTAGATCGGGCTGGCGTAGTTAAGAAAGAGACGCTGGAAATTAGAGGAGCCGAAGGAGGTCTATTTATTTTACCTCCGAAGCAAGATGAATGATACTGATTTTCCGCCCAAGGTACGATCCAATAAGTCTGCCCGAGTAGCCTTTGGCTACATGCCTTCTGAAGATGATCCTTTAGTTTTAGTTCCTGATCCTGAGTTCATACCGTTTGTAAAAGAAGCTCTGGATTACATTGACGCTAAGGGCTCTCTCCGAGAGACCGCAGCTTGGCTTACGGCTAAAACAGGCACAAGCATAAGTCACCAGGGCATTAACCGCATTTGGAAGGAACGCCGAGGCGTAGACCCTACCAATCTGCGTGAGAAGGACCAGAAGAGGCAGCGCCGGAAGGTAGCACCTAAAACTGGTCCTGCTAAGGCCAAAGCAAAGGTTAAACGTAAAGCGGCGGACGCCAAGCGCGTTCTTGCCATGCAAGAAAAGAAGCTCTCGAACTGGGTAGATTACAAAAAAGAAGAGTTACCCACAGATGAGCTCCCCGCGCCTCCTACGCTTTCGGACACCTTAGACTTCGAAGCGGCTCCCCCAGAGCTTGAGGTGGTCTTTTCGCCTAATGCGGGTCCCCAGACAGAGTTCCTGGCTTCTATGGAGCGAGAGGTTTTATACGGGGGCAGCGCCGGGGGCGGAAAAAGCTACGGATTATTGGCAGACCCTTTAAGGTACTTTGGCAATAAAAACTTCAGTGGCCTTATTCTTCGCCGCACCAATGACGAGCTCAGAGAGCTCATCTACAAGTCCCAAGAAATGTATCCCCTAGCATATCCGGGGGCCCGTTGGATGGAGAAAAAATCACAGTGGGTTTTCCCAAGCGGCGCAAAGCTTTGGATGACTTATCTTGAGCGAGACGATGACGTTCTGAGATATCAAGGTCAGGCTTTTAGCTACATAGGGTTTGACGAGCTTACGCAACATCCCAGCCCTTACGTTTTCAATTATATGAGATCCCGCTTACGAACCACAGATCCCGAGCTACCCATTTTTATGAGGGCAACTACAAACCCGGGTGGTCCGGGGCACGGCTGGGTCAAGCGGATGTTTATTGATCCCGCCCCAGCAAACAAATCTTTTATCGCCACAGACATAGACAGCGGTAAACCTCTTGTTTACCCGCCCACCCACGCGAAAGCAGGAGAGCCTTTATTCTACAGACGTTTTATTCCTGCAAGTCTGCAAGACAATCCGTATTTGATGGAAGGCGGACAGTATGAAGCCAACCTACTATCACTACCAGAAAACCAACGAAGGCAACTTCTTGAGGGAGATTGGGGAGTTGCTGATGGCGCTGCTTTCCCAGAGTTTCGGCAGAATGCTCATGTGGTGGAACCATTTGATATCCCCTACGATTGGCGCAGATTTAGGAGCTGCGACTACGGTTACTCTAGTTTCAGCGCAGTTCATTGGTTTGCGATAGATCCATCGTATGAGACGCTTTACGTCTACCGCGAATTATATGTTTCTAAGCACACTGGTAAAGATTTAGCCGCTGCGGTTATGGCCTGTGAGCTGGGCGAGAAAATGGCCTACGGTATTCTCGATAGCTCATGCTGGCACAATCGAGGTCAGATAGGTCCATCTATAGCCGAAGAGATGATACAAATTGGTTGTAGATGGAGACCCAGCGACCGCTCTGCGGGTGCTCGGGTTGCTGGCAAGAACCGCTTTCACGAAGTCCTGAAGATTGATCCTGAAACAGATATTCCAGGGATAGTGTTCTTCAACACTTGTAGACAGATAATTGCAGATCTTCCTGTAATACCTGGGGACCCCAAAGGCGGCGATGACATCGACGCTCGTTACAGGTCTGATCATACATATGACAGCGTCCGGTACGGCATTATGAGCCGACCTAAGTCACTTAGCCCGTTTGATATGGGGCGTGGTGTGCCTGCTGCTAACTACCGCCCCTCAGACACAGTATTTGGATACTAAAATGGCCTTGATGGATAAACCAAGTAAAAATCCTGACAACGATCAGATGGATACCGACCAAGTTGTTTCCCTCGATGAGAACGGCGAGGTAGAAGCCGAAAACTTAGAATACGGCGGCTTAGTTTCCTACATCACCACTGCTTTTCGAGAATCCAAAGATCACCGTCGAACAGACGAGGATCGGTGGACATTAGGCTACCAAAACTACCGTGGTATTTACAGCAGTGATGTACAATTTACCGATACTGAGAAATCAAAAGCTTTTGTAAAAATCACAAAGACCAAGGTACTTGCCGCCTATGCCCAAGTTGTGGATGTCTTGTTTGCTGGGTCCCGGTTTCCAATCGGGGTGCAAGCTCGTCGCTATCCCGAGGGCGTATCTGATGCAGTATCCATTGATCCTAATCGCCTTACCTCTGAGAAGGTAAAAGAGGCTGCTGGCGTGGACTATGAAGTGCCAGGCACTATTGCCCGTCCCGACATAGCCAGAGATCTGGGCGTATATACAGAAAAGCTGGGGCAATTCGAGGATGACCTAGAGAGTGGCCCCGGCACAGCGCCGGGATCCATCACATATGAGCCAGCTAAAAGAGCTGCACAGTTGATGGAAAAGAAAATGCATGACCAGCTCGAGGCTAGCCAGGCGTCTAAGCATCTTCGCTCGGTGGCCTTCGAGGCGTGTTTATTTGGTACAGGCGTTCTAAAGGGTCCATTTCTTACAGACAAAGAATCCCCAAAATGGGATGAAGAAGGTAACTACGAACCTGTCTTCGAAACTGTGCCTCGGGTTGAATATGTAAGCATTTGGGATTTCTATCCAGACCCTGCTAGCCGTAATATGAGTGAAGCTGAGTATGTTATTCAGCGCCACAGGCTAAGCCGCAGTCAGGTAAGGGCGCTTAAAAAACGTCCGCATTTCCGCGAAGAAAGCATTGAGCTGGCAATTGATGGCGGGGCTAATTACGTCAGAGAATACTGGGAAGACACACTTGAAGAAAGCAACGTCAGCAACTACATCGATAGATATGAGGTCCTTGAGTTTTGGGGCGTTATCGATAGCGAATTAGCAGAAAACGCTGAAATAGATATTCCCAAATCCCTCAAGGATTTGGACGAGCTTCAAATCAATGCTTGGATCTGTAATGGCGAGATACTTCGCCTAGTTCTTAATCCATTCACTCCTGCGCGTATCCCTTTCATGGCTGTGCCTTACGAGCTGAACCCGTACAGTTTCTTTGGCATTGGCGTGGCCGAAAACATGTCCGACACGCAGCTATTAATGAACGGCTTCTATCGCATGGCGGTAGACAACGGTGCGCTGTCTGGAAACCTTTTAATTGAGATTGATGAAACTAATTTGGTCCCAGGGCAGGATCTAAGCGTGTACCCGGGAAAGGTCTTCCGAAGACAGGCAGGGGCCCCAGGCCAAGCCATCTTTGGCACTAAGTTCCCCAACGTCAGCCAAGAGCTAATGATGATGTTCGATAAGTCGCGGCAGCTGGCAGACGAAGCCACGGGGATCCCGAGCTATAGCCACGGCGCTACAGGCATCCAAGGTGTGGGGCGTACCGCTTCTGGTATGTCTATGTTGATGGGCGCAGCGCAGAGCGCAATCAAAGCCGTGGTCCGCAATGTTGATGATTACTTGTTGGCCCCATTAGGTAAGTCCCTTTTTAGTTTCAACATGCAATTTAATTTTGATGCCGAGTACGTCAAAGGCGATCTTGAAGTAATTGCACAAGGCACAGAAAGCTTGATGCGGAATGAAATCCGCAGCCAACGCTTGTTACAATTTCTGCAGATGTCGGGCACTCAGCAAATGGCCCCATTTGTTAATTACAGCTATATCCTGCGAGAGCTAGCAGCCTCAATGGACATTGATGAGGATAAGATCCTCTACGATCAACGTGAGGCGGTTATTCAAGCCAAGATGATGGCTGAGATCCAGGCCTTAATGCCCGAGCAACCCCCAGCACCTCCAGGGCAGGAGGGTGGCGCACCAAGCCCAAATGATCCGACAGGTACAGGCGGGGGTAATATTGCTCCTGGCGCAGCCCCAGAGCCGGGTGCCGCTGGGTTTACTGGTGCAGGGGGCGGGGACAACGGTGGTAACCCACCAGCCCCACCTAACGCAGCTCCACAGGGACCTATTCAGTAACCAGTATGGATAAACATTTTTACAGGTCGCTTTTGTTGCTCGTTAACAACAAGGAGCAAATGAACATTCTCCTCGAGTACGGCTCAGCCCGGATAGCCCAATACCATGCGCTGCTTGAGAACGAAAAAGACCACACCCGAGTTTTAGAGATGCAGGGCGCAATCAAAGAATTACGTCGATTTAAAACCTTACGCGATGAAGCGGTAGCTGGAGCTAAGTAATGGGTTTATTGGATAACGTCTTAGGTTACTTTCGAGATGATGACGATGATCTTGAGAAAACTGACCCACCGTCCCTGCAACAACAATCACGCTTTGGTGGTTTAAGTCTCACACCAGATCAAGCAGGAGCCGATTTTAACGCTGCTAAGACCAATTACCTAAGTCTGGCTGGTCCTGTATATACAAACCCTTATACCGGGACGGATTATACGACCACCCCTGACAAGGACCAGCGCACTGACCGCGAGGTAATTACGGATACTGCTGTAGCGGCTAAAGATGCTGTTGTAGAATACAGTAAGGATCCCAAGCTTCCCAGCACACAGCAAGTCAAAGACTTTGGCGTTGGTATGGTAACCGAAACAGTGGATCTGTTTGATCGGTTAGCTAAAGGCGAGGCCAGCTTATTAGAAGTCTTTGAGTTGGCGTCTGGGGTAGGGGTAGGCGCTAAAGTTGCCCAGAAAGCTTTTCCAAACCCGGATCTAGACGGCTCTTCTTTTACCACGGGCATGTTTCTTAATGAAACAGCCCCGGGCGCTGATAAGCAAGCCTTACAGGCAGCTCAGGACGCTGAAGCTGCTGGGGCTGATAAAGAGGCAATTTATAAGCAAACAGGTTGGCTCAGGTTTTCTGATGAATGGGTTTATGAAATCAGCGATGCCGATAGCAACATTGCTATGCTCCAGGCTTACAAAAAACCCTTTGAGGTTATTGAATCTATCTCCGTAGACGGGAAGATAGATAAGCAAACAGAAAATGGCCTTCGTACTAAAGCTCAATTAGCTATTTCTGATATTTTTTCTCAAAACGCTGCTGGTAAGATCACCCTCGAGGAAGCCGTTGCTTTAGGCGAGGAGATAGCACAAAAATTAGAGGCGGATCTAACTGCCCCTGCTGGAACAATAACTAAACAGGTAATAGCCAACCCAGAGCGTAAGCTGAAAAGCAAAGGCATCTTGTCTGAGGTTTTACTAAACGAACCATTATTCGAGCAGATGGATGACGCCTTTAAACAAAACTCGGCCCAGGTTGGCGGCACGTATAACGGTTACTTTGGCGTTCAGTATGGCGGAAAACCACCTCGAGGTAAGAGCACAGTCAATGCGTTTCCCAGTAGCATACGCTCTTCTATTGACAGGGCAGTCACTAATGAAAAATTTAGACTTAAACAGAAGGCTGACGGCAGTGTAATAGATCCGTTCTTTGGCGAGGAAGCCCTGATTAAAACCACGGGTGGATTAACGGTAAATCGTGCAGATGAGCAGCTATTATCGCAACTAAAAAGTGGATTAATAAATAGGGAACAGTTCATTGCGGATTGGACCTGGGGCGTAATGTTACACGAAACTCAGCACTTGGTTCAAAACTCTTTAGGTATGAAATCTGGCCGAGGGGCTATGGTATCAACGGCCAAAGATGTAGCTCGACCCAAAGCAAGTGCAGCTGTAAAAACTGCAATGAAAGATCTTTCCCTACAGGATGGTTGGAAAATCACCAAAGACCTTTCGAAGAAATATACAGGGAAGGGTGACCAACAAAACACAGGGGCAATATTTGCATCTCTGAATAGTTATCATAACCGACTCGAGAAAATTAATAGCCAGACCTACGGTAGCGATAGAGATAAAAATAACGCTTTGGTTGGTGGGGTAAACAAGTTGACCTCTTTACTTACATCCTCCGTGGTTAAGAAAGATGGATCGGCCATGTCTGCCTCTGAGGCTGCAGATCTTACCAAAGATCTGCTTGCAGAATCTAAGGTATACGACAGCTACCAAACATTCCGCGATATCGTAAATAGTCGCGCCTCAAAATTATCCAGCCCTGCAGAAAAAAATATAGGGGACCCCGATTTTTCTTCTCTGACAAAGGAAGAGAAAGCTAAGAAGGGTTTACAACCTTATGAGTTTTATTCCAGGGTGGCTGGAGAAGCTCTAGCTAGATTAGTAGAATCTCGCCGGAGCATGACCCCCGACCAACTTAGAGAAAACTTCCCTTTAACTGCTATTGGTAAGGGCGGTGATCTGGATGTCCCAGAAGACGAGCTTTTCCGAGTTGGCGGCGCTTATGATCCTATGGAGATCGACACCAAACCTAAACCGCCATCTGATCCTGTAAATTTGCCGCCCACAAATACCAGTATAGAACCTGATCCACAAATAGTTATGAGTGTGGCTGACCCGTCTTATAACGCAAACGCCAATCCTGATGACGCCGCCTTAAGGCAGAACGACCCTGTTGGATATATTACGGGTGACGTTTTAAGAATGATTGAACTTTTCCCCAACGGAATAACGCTGGATGGAATACTTGGGCAGTTAAAAAAGGGCTCCACTGATCCAAACAGTATAGATTTCCTTACCTCATCCCAAAAATCGGCCAATCAGAAATTTTACACCTCAGAACGTGCAGAAGAGGTCTTTCGATACATCGAGAGTAATGACTTGGCAGCTTTAGTTCCCGATTATCAAAACATAGGGCTTACTCAAGTGCTGCCTATATCGCAGCGTAGAAGAACTGACGGGACCGTCATAACTCGAGAAGACATGGGATATCCCCCATACGGGGTAAGTGAGAAGGTAACCTCCGTTGATGATCAGATGGAAGCTGGGGCGATGGGTTCTAGCCCTTCTGATGGAGGGAACAATTTCCCTCCCAAAAGACCAGCCTTTACGTCTAAGACATTTGACGCGCTGGGCTTTTCTGATGAGGTAATTGCTGACCTTGCAAAGACTTACAAGGCTATAAAAGCAAACACCGGGGATGATGCATCCCGCGCAGCTGATGTTGAAAGAGTGGATAAGAAAAGAGACGCTCTCGTTGAAAAGTGGATACAGCGCTACACAGATGATTTGGCTACTGATGGCAAACCAGTAGTAGATTTAGCGACTGTTAAAAACGCGATGGAGCAAACAAACGCTTGGGGCGGAATTGATGAAGCTGCTTTGCAGGCAGCTAACACAAATGTCCTCCTAGATCGTATGGGCTCTGACATAATGGACGAGATGATTAAAAGTGATCGGTTTGCATCCATGCTTGAAGGCCCGAATTTTGTAGGCCCAAAAAGCCAAGCTGATTACGGAAGCGAATATACTAGAGCAGATTTGGATATAGCGGACACCCCAAGCCACCGCGAATATATACGGCGCAATGTTGAAAAAGATTACTCCCTGACTGTTGATCAGGAAGAGTTGATCACCCGTGTATTCGACGAAGGCTATGATGAGAATTTACTAGAGTGGGCCTCAAGAGAACACGCAATCCGCACCACATTAAAGAAAATGAAAATTTCTACTTCTGGAGATCCGTGATGGCCAGCTTAGCATTAGGCGGTCTTGCAACCGCCCGTAGAGGCATAACAACACAAGAGGGCGAAGATATGGCTAACAACAAAGTACAACTGGATCGTAGACGGGCAGATACGAACAAAGATGGCCAAATAAGTAAATACGAAGAGTTGGCCGGGGAAGCCACGCAAAAGGCTATGCTAGATGACCCGGAGCAAGATGATAGATTTTCTATGGCTCACGGCGGCTTGGGCATGGACTACATGGCTAGCGGAATTATGGGATACGACGATGTTTCGGGTAATCCTATCCCTTTGGGCGCGAGTGCGGAAAACGTCCGCGACGATATTGATGCAAACATTAGTACTGATGAATACGTTCTCCCGGCTCATGTCGTGAAATGGCATGGGCTAAAGCACATCCAGGAACTGCAGTCTGAAGCAGAGATGGGGCTGATGACCATGAAAATGGATGGCCTGATACAAGAGGTGCAAGGTGAGACAGAAACGGAATCCGATAGCGAAGGCGTTGAGGACGCCAAAGTTTCGGATGAGAGTGGTGCAGAGCAAGAAGAAGAAGAAACGATCCAAACACCAGAAGGCAACGAAATCGAAGTGGCTGGAGTAAAAACTACCCTAGTAGAACCTGAGATAGACGAGACCGAAGAGTATAAAAATAACAAAAGCGGTAAGTCTACTCAAATGTTCGGCACTATGCAGAAACCTAGAGTTTCTTTCATAATGTAATCTAAGAGGGCTACCCGCGAAGCGCGGCCCCCAAAGGAAAATCATGGCTAAATATAGAAGAGATATCGCCCCAGACGAGGGTGAGGAATTGACTTATGTGGAAGAGATTTCTCAAGCCCAAAGTCAACCGCAATTGGATACTGAGGAAGGAGCGTTTAAGAAACGCTACGGGGATTTGCGCCGACACACCCAACAGGTGATGCAGCAAAAAGACCAGGAGATGGTTAAGATGAAAGAGCAGCTTGACCAGGCTGCTCGAGGACAGATCAAGTTTCCTAAAACAGATGAAGAGATAGCAAATTGGTCTAGCCGTTACCCGGACGTTGCAAAAATCGTAGATAGCATTGCACGGAAACGCGCAAATGAGGCTATGGAAGAGGGTGAGAAGCGGATGGCTGGCTTAAAGCAGCTGGAAACTAAGCTCACCATTAAAGATGCTGAGCAACAGCTTTTGCAGATCCATCCTGATTTTTCGAGTATCCGGCAGGACACGGCCTTTCATGAATGGGCTGCTCTGCAGCCAACCAGCATCCAAGATGCTCTTTATAAAAACAACACTGATGCGCGTACAGCTGCCAGAGCTATAGATCTCTACAAAGCGGATACGGGCAGCAAAAAGTCAGCTAAGAAATCAGCGGCACAATCTGTGAATAAGAGTTCCAATGTAGCGCCTTCTTCCGGCAAGACAGGTTTCTCTGAAAGCCAGGTAGATAAGATGTCCGCTGCTGATTACGATAAGTTCGAGGATGCTATCCTCACATCTATGCGAACCGGAAATTTCGTTTACGATATGTCCGGTGGAGCTCGCTAGGTATTGCTAAATGTATCACTTTATGGTATAGTAACGATATCTTTAGAGGTAATTTAATTACCTTTGTAGCAAAGCTAGGGCCGCTATAAGCCTACCCCCAGTTTTGTCCTTTCCAAAAGAATATAGACAGTAGTCCACCAGTACCCTCTGGCCCGTGGTTTCACGCAACCCAGCAGCAAGTACTGCCACTTATTTGTCCTTTTCGGAACCCTGATCGGGCGTCTTTCGCCCAGCCATTCCTAAGGAGACATAAAATGGCATTTGAAAAAGCTGCAGGTTATGGCAACCTGCCAAATGGTAATTTTTCCAGTATTATTTACTCGAAAAAGACCCAAAATGCTTTTCGCAAGGCAACAGTTGTCGGCGATATTAGCAACTCAGACTATTTTGGCGAGATTTCAGCTCAAGGCGATACCGTTCGAATTATCAAAGAACCAGAAATAACTGTTAAAAGTCTAGCGCGTGGGACAACGATTCAAGCGCAAGATCTTGACGATGAAGATTTCTCACTGACCATCGACAAAGCTTTCTACTATGCCTTCAAGATGGACGATATTGAGGAAAGCCACTCTTATTGATTGGGAGCTTTAGGGAGTAATCCCTATCGAAGAACTAGGTGAATTGCTGGAACATCCTAACGTCAAGACGAGGACAATCAGCAGCGAAGCCCCAAAACTGGGGAACGTTCAACGACCATCCCGCTGTAGGGAGTAGGATCAAGTGATCCGAAGCGCTTAGCTCCTAGTTTAACTAGGATGATAATATGGTCTTCTCTGCATAGAAAATATGCAGCAGTTCGTGAGAGAACGGACAAGTAATTAACGCAACTTGTCGAAAATATGGCACGTAAACTTTATGCAACTGGCTACCGACCGTGCGGCTTACCGCCTTGCGGATCAGTATGACCAAGAGTGTTTGGGCTATCTGGCTGGCTACAAGCAACCCACAGTTCATTCCTCAGCTAACGCTCTGAATGATGTGGTTAACGGCGATAAAGCCGTTACAACAGCAGGCGATAACGAATTGCTTGCAAGTATGCAGCTGAAAAAAGGCGATTTTGGGAATATTACAACCTCGTCTGCCGGAGATCACTCGATCCCAATAGCAGCTCGTATGCCTGGGGCTACCGCACTTGATGACGGTACGGTTTCACCAGCAATGGTTATTGCTCGTATGAGCCGCCTGTTGGATCAGCAGCAAGTTGATACTCAAGATCGTTGGCTTGTTGTGGATCCGGTGTTTATGGAAATCCTGCGAGACGAGGATTCTCGGTTATTTAATAATGACTTCGGTGAATCTGGTGGGTTGCGTAATGGCCTGGTTTTGAAGAAATTTCACGGCTTCCGTGTATACTCTTCGTCGAATCTTCCATCGGTCGGGACCGGAAGCGGGACCTCTGGCGAAAATAACCAGCTAAGTAATTTTGGCGTTATAGTCGCTGGGCATAACAGTGCTTTTGCAACAGCAGAGCAACTGGCGAAAACGGAGACCTACCGGGATCCAGATTCATTTGCCGATATCGTAAGAGGTATGCACCTATACGGAAGAAAGATCCTTCGTCCCGAAGGTATCGTAACAGCCAAATATAACGCAGCTTAAAGGAGGGCAACACAATGGCAACTTACGCTAGTTCACTTCAAGCAGTCCACAGGCCTTCGGCACCCGGCTGCTATCTCATCAGCAATACAATCGATATTGCTGTAGAAAATGTGAATAACGCTGCAGCATTAGCTGCAAACGATATTCTAAAGATTTTCACTCTACCAAAAGACACGCTAATCATGGCTGCAGGTTTCGAAGTCGAAGCCCTGTTGACCGGCGAGTCTAACGACACAACCTTCAACCTCGGTATCACTGCGGCCTCTACAGGCGGTATTGCTGTAGATGTTGATGAATTTGTCGCTGCTATGGACACCGATGCGATGGCGGTTGGCTCTTACGCCACCATGATCCCCGGTGTTTATCCAAACGTAGTAGGCTCAACCACCACTACGTTGGACCTGGAACTACAAGCTGCGGGAACAGCACCAACTGGCGGTAAAATGCGGGTTTGGGCAGTTCTGATGAACATTGACAACCCAGGCTCTTATGACGCCAACGAAGTTGATCGTGATCTTCTTGCATAACTAAATTTAGGGGCTGGCTAAATGCTGGCCCCTGACTTCATTTCAAGGTGATGTAAATGGCTACAACTTATCTCGACCTATGTAATCAAGTTCTTCGCAGGTTGAACGAAGTTGAGATCGTTGAAGCTGATTTTGCATCCGTGCGTGGTGTTCACGCGCTAGTCAAAGATGCTATAAAGAGTGCTGTTGCGAGGGTTAATCAGCAGACTTTTGAATGGCCTTTTAACGCTACTAGCCACACACAAGAGCTAGTCGCTGGCGCTTCTGAGTATTCATGGCCGACATCCTTCAAAGCAGTGGATTGGAACAGCTTTCAAATTCAAGAAAGCTCTACGCTCGGCTCTAGCTTTAAGTCGCTTAAATTTATCGAGCGGGATGAGTGGTATAAACATCATCGTGATGCAGATTTCTCTGCTAAGCAAGAATTATATACACAAGCGGATCAAACTGCAGGAAATATCCCTGACGGTAAAAACATTGGTGATGTTAAAGTTGCACCGGGCCGGGGTATTCCATATTTTGTCTTTCCCTCGCATGGCTCTGGATTTGGTGTGACCCAATCTCCCAACGCAGCCTATGAAGTAACATTTAAATATTACCTAAATTACACCGACATTGTCGCCGCAAGCGACACTACTCGCATTCCAGATGGATTTGATTACGTTTTAGTCGATGGTGCGCTTTATCACATGTATCTTTTTAAGGACAACACCGAATCTGCACAGGCAGCTTACGCGACTTTCGACCAAGGACTTCAAAACCTTCAAACAGTTTACATAAATAATTATGCTAGCATTACTGATACTCGGATCAGATTCTAATGCCTGATGATATTAATTCATTCAAATTGGTATCCGGTGGCGGTCTTAACGCCAACGAAAATCATCTACAGATGTCGGACAATACCCCTGGTGCGGCTACTCGCCTGATTAACTATGAGCCGTCATTATTTGGCGGCTATAGGCGCATAGACGGCTTCGCAAAATATGATGCAACATATGGCGAAGTTACTGTTGCTGGATCGTCTACAGGCCAAGGCCCAGTTCTTGGAATTTGTATTTTCAAAAACGATGTCACGGCCAGTACTACTGTGATTGCGGCGAGGCAGGATGCTAGTGCCACAACTTATTCCTATTATTATTATACGGCAGGTATCGGCTGGCGGAAATTGACACTAGATCACAGCGTAACTAGGCCCATGACCGTGAGCGGACTCACAGTTAAAAAGCTGCGACATGTCCAGTTTAATTTCGGTGGAGTTAATCGGGTCTGTTTTGTTGATGGCGTAAATGAAGCTATCATTTACGATGGTGCGCATTGGGAAGAGATAAAATCTGCTAACTCTGGGGGGTATATTGCTGGGACAGATCATAATAACGGAAATGGCACAGGCGGCGGTGATAGTGCTTTAAACAGGCCTTCACTTTGCGCAGTTTTCAAAAACCATTTATTTTTAGCTGGGGATAAAACAAATCTTTCTGCTATTGCACATTCTGCTCCAAACGATCCGTATCAGTTTGAAATTAGCACTAATGCGGGGCAACTTGCAGCGGGATTTGATGTGGTTCAAATCAAGCCATTTCGGGACAATATGTTTGTCTTTGGGTCAAACTCAGTAAAAAAGATCACAGTAAATTCTAGTGAAAAATTCTCATTAGAAGACGTGACCTCTAACGTAGGCTGTGTAGCCCCCGATTCCGTTGTTGAGGTTGGCGGCGATCTAGTCTTCATGTCGCCAAGCGGCTTGAGGCCAATCGCAGGAACTTCAAGAATTGGGGACGTTGAACTTGCCCCTTTATCGATGGAGATCCATTCAAAGCTTGTTGATGCAATAGCCAACTACGACATGGCCGACTTGGATGGGGTCGTTATTCGGTCCAAGAACCAACTACGCTATTTTATCGGTGATGCTACCGATGCGGCTATAGTAGACTCTGCGGTCGGATTCATTGGCGCACTTACCGAAAATAGCGGATCATTAAAGTGGGAATTTGGCGAGTTACTGGGCATCCGCACCTCGTGCTGCACAAGCGATTATATTGGCACCCAAGAAATAATTCTGCACGGCGACTACGATGGTTTTGTCTACCAGCAAGATGTCGGCACCAGTTTCAATGGTGATGATATTCTGGCAGTTTATGCAACTCCATACTTGGACTTTGGCGAGACTGAGCAGCGGAAAATCATGCGCAAGGTAAACACCTTCGTCCGGGCAGAAGGCCCGGTAGAGATGCTTCTTTCCGTGACATACGATTGGGGTGATCCTGATGCCGTGTTGCCCTCAACTTATACGCAAAACTTGATCGGTGCGCCCACCGTGTATAGCGGCAGAGGCGTTAACTATGGGGCGACTAACGTAATTTATGGCGGCCCAACAAAACCGATTATCACCTCTGACATTCAAGGTTCAGGTTTCTCGACACAGGCAACCTTCGTAACTGTTGGGCAATTATCAAGCTACACCATTCATGGAATGGTTTTTGAATTTACGGCTGCAGGGAGACGATAGAATATGGCAGGTTATACAAGGCAATCAGCGGCATCGATTACATCTGGTGCAACGATCACTGCCTCGCCAATCAATGCAGAATTAAATAAGGTCTTAGCGGCCTTTGTTAATACAACTGGTCACAAGCATGATGGCACTGCAGCCGAAGGTCCGGTCATTGGCCTGATTGGAGATCCTGGTGTTGTTGCGCCATTGAATAAGGTTGTTGTGGATAACACAAACAATCGGATCGGCGTCTTCGTTGATGCGTCTGGTGGTGGCTCGACCGTAGAGCAAATACGGATTTCAGACGGTGCAATTTTGCCTGTTACTGATAATGACATTAACCTTGGAGCCAATGGCGCAGAGTTTAAAGACCTTCGCCTAGACGGCACAGCTTACATCGATATTTTAGAGGTGCATGAAGGTGCAACGATCACTGGCGCACTAACCGTTTCTGGCACCACCGCTCTTAACGGCGGCCTAACAATGGACAGCAACAAATTCACTGTTGCAGATGCAAGCGGAAATGTGACTACAGCAGGTACTCTAGCGGTGGCCTCTAATGCCACAGTTGGCGGAACTCTGGCTGTAACTTCTGACACGACAGTTGGCGGCACTCTGGCTGTAACTTCTAACACAACAGTTGGCGGCACTCTGGGCGTAACGTCAGCGATCACAGCCAACGCTGGCGTAGTGATTGATAACATCACAATCGATGGCACAGAGATCGATCTTTCAACGGGCGATCTGACACTAGATGTTGCTGGCGACATAATACTGAATACGGATGATGGTATTGTATTTTTAATAGACGATGACGAAACTTTTGGCAGTCTGGAAAATAATAGCGGCAATTTAAAAATCAAATCAGGCACGACATTAGCGGCGACTTTCGCTGGAGCAAACGTCGATCTGGCCGGTACGCTTGATGTTTCTGCAGCAGCAACATTCGACAGCACTCTTGCCGTGACAGACGTGCTGTCTCCTGCCACGCACGTCGACATGCCAGACAATGCAAAGATCAAGCTAGGTACAGGCGATGATTATACTGCCTATCATGATGGCACAAACTCGTATCTGACCAATGCCACAGGCGTTCTCAAAGTTGCTACCGAAACAAGCGGCATTGCAGTTACAATCGGACATACCACCTCTGAAGTTACTATAGGTGATAACCTCACTGTAGCAGGTAACCTTACTGTCACGGGTACTCAGACGGTGGTTGATACCGTCACTATGAATGCCGCTAATGCCATCGTTTTCGAAGGCGCTACAGCCGACGATCATGAGACTACTCTGACGATTGTCGATCCTACAGCAGACCGCACGATCAACCTTCCAAACCAATCTGGTACAGTCCCAGTTTTAGCGGCGGCAAGTAATACAGCAGTTTCAGCTACACCCGAAGAACTGTCGATTATGGATGGTGATAAGTCGGCTGTTAGCACCACTCTTGCAGATGCTGATCGTGTAGTGGTCAACGATGCTGGAACCATGAAGCAGGTCGCATTGACCGACTTCGAAACCTACATGGAGACCTCTCTCGACACGCTGGCAAACGTGACCACAGTTGGGGCTTTAAATGCGGGTTCGATCACGTCAGGCTTTGGCGCAATCGACAACGGTGCGTCTGCTATAACGACTACTGGAACTGTGAATTTTGGCTCACTAGCTGATGGTACGATTACGATCACAGGCTTCGTTGATGAAGACAATATGGCGTCTAATTCAGCCACATTAATTCCCACCCAACAATCTGTAGAAGCTCGTATCCAAGAGGTGAATGGTTCAGCCAACAACATAGATGGCCTCACAGCATCCGCAGCCGAAGTAAACATCCTAGACGATGCCACGCTGACCACGGCAGAATTAAATATTCTGGACGGAAGTGCTACCACTCAAGCCACAGTTACGCTAGTCGGCACAGATGGTGTGGTTATCTCTGATGCGGATGTGATGAAGCAAGCACTTGTATCAGACTTTGATACATACGTTTCTGGCACAACTAAGACGCTAAACAACAAGACTCTCGCCAGCGGGTCCATCACTAGCGGCTTTGGCACCATCGACACTGGTGCTTCTGCAATCACCACAACAGGCGTAGGAAGCTTTGGATCTTTAGGCATCAGCGGTGCCATCGATGTGGATGGCGTTACAAATTTAGATGTGACTGACATTCAAGGAAATCTGACTGTTGGTGTGAATGACACCGGATACGATGTTAAATTCTTTGGCGCTACTTCCGGGCAGTTTTTGAAATGGACACAGGCGCAGGACGAATTAGTCTTAGCGGGAGACAGTAAGCTCTCTTTCCATGATGCTGCTGGTGGCGAGAACATCATAGCCTCTGCTAATGGTCATTTGGAAATCAACTCTGGCACAACTATCGATGCCACAGCACCAACTATTCAGGTTAATGCCAGTACTCTTTTCGATGTGAATGGCGATGCAGATATTAGCGGCTCGTTGCTGCAAACTGGCGTGGCTACATTCACTGAGAAGCCAATCGCTAATAAAGGGATTTCAGTAAAAAATGGCGCAACTGGCCCCGGATTTATTGAGTTCTTCGAAGACAGCGACAGCAGCGGCGGCAACAAAGTCACGCTGATCGGCCCCGCAAGCACCGCAGACGTAACATTAACTCTACCTGCCGCTGCTGGCACCATTGCTACAACAATTAATGTGAACGACGAGGCAGTAGCTCTGGCAATCGCACTCGGATAAGGAAATCAAATGGCTAATACTTTCAAAGTAATCTCGAAAGCTGGAGTAACCAGCCTAGACGTAATTTATACCGTTGCAAGCGGTACTAGCACGGTGGTCTTGGGCTTGCTGCTGGGTAACACAACGTCGAGCCAGACCACAGCTACCGTCACGCTGAACACCGACACTTCCAACAGATCGGGCGCAAATAACGAAGCTAATCAGCCCGTAGAGCTAATCACGAATGCGGCTATTCCTGCTGGATCAACGCTCTCAGTTCTAGACGGCAAACTTGTTATGGAACCCACCGATGAGCTTAAAGTTTCGGGATCAGCAGCAACAGATGTGATCATCTCCGTCATGGAGACCACATAATATGGCTGGGTATATTGGCAATAGGGCTGTTGGTCTAAATGTTACTACAGGCAACATTCTTGGGGATGTTGCTGCGGGTGGCGATGTAAGTGTGGGAGACGATCTTACAGTTACAGATGACGCTGCCATTGGCGGCAATCTTGCCGTAACAGGCGTAGTCACAGCCAACGCTGGTGTGGTTGTAGATAACTTCACGCTTGACGGGACTACTCTGGCTCTAAGCTCTGGTGACTTCACGCTTGATGTAGCTGGCGATATTATTCTGGATGCGGCTGGCAATGATTTTATTTTAAAATCAGGAGCAACTGGGACGCTTCTTGTAGCGGGAGACACCACTGGCGGCGATTTTTACATGAGGGTTGAGCCAGCCGACAAGAATTTTAAAATCAATGGTACTGACGGTTCAACTGCAATTACTGCCTTAGACCTTGATATGGCACTTGCTGGTACGGCTACGTTTAATAGCAAAATAATCGCAAGCAATGGTCTGGGCGCAACAAACGGTGTTACTTTTTTTGAAGGGTATTACACAGCGGGAAATAGCCTAAATACTTTTGGGAGTATGCGAAGCTCTGGCGCAACTGTGATTGGTCATGCTGTTGAGCCGTCGGGGTCAACAGGTGACGGTTTTGTTTCATCAGCGGCCATTAATAACACAAGGTCAGCAATAGTCCTAGGTGGAAATACAATAACATTTAGCGGCGCAGCAGCATCAAACGTAGCCAGAGGCAATGCCGTCACAATGACTGACCGCATGACCATTGAAACCAATGGCGATGTTACCATTGAAAACGGAAACCTAGTAGTCGGCACAGATGGTAAGGGCATTGATTTTAGTAATCAAACAAGAAGCGCTCTTACTGGCGTGGGAAATCACGTTGAAATATTAGACCATTACGAAGAGGGGACTTTTACTCCTGTGTATGTGGCAACTGGTACAGCTTTTGGTGCTATTACGCATGATACTCAATCAGGATATTA
>ENA-OSJC01000270-OSJC01000270.1-marine-metagenome-genome-assembly--contig:-NODE-270-length-52800-cov-5.092313_pt1 | contig 52800 bp, 47 predicted proteins | sample MGYA00237885_ERZ534234 | MGnify/ENA primary metagenome ERZ534234 (study PRJEB26413, sample SAMN06343907) | marine metagenome | isolation source: coastal waters | place: Atlantic Ocean: West Antarctic... | reverse complement strand
AGCGCTATTTGCGCCAGCAGTGGCCATTCTGTCGGCCACAGTCCTATGCCAAATCGATTCGAAAGCCACCCGCCCATAGCCACTCCTATGGCAATCATCGGAGGCGTAATGATGACGATCAAAATACCGATACCAACCGCGTGGCGGGCATCCACGCTGACGTCTGAACGGTTTTTATTCCAGCTCATATGATAGGGATACACATGCTCAGATGCTGCGACAATGGCAAAGGCTGCAAACTGCGGACCCAGGATAGCCATCGGAGGGGCCATGCCGCCAGCCATCAACCACCATGAACACAACACGGACAGCCCCATGACAATTGGAAATATTCCCCACTGGAATAGTAATGGCGCTTGCGCCGGAGCGTGGTCTGTAGTCAATGAAGGTTCTCCAGCGGGGTTGTCTTATGCAACATCAACACGTGCCATGTTTTTGCAACGGTACAGTTTGGGTTATTGCGTGACAGCCGTCAATTATCGCATTGTGTCTATACAGCCCAGCGAGTTTGACCTCTTGTCGGCAATCCAGTCCATGCTGCTTGGCGCGGCAGTGTTAGAAAGCGAGCGAGGGCTGGCGTAAATTGACAGCCGTTGCAATATTGGGCACCATGCGCGCGCTTACCAGATGCAATGAAAGCAATGACGCGAGTAGGTATTGGGCTTCCGAGGTGGGCTGCAGAGCTTGAGTTTTGTCTGTCAACTCCTCAGGCGGGGAGCGAGCCTGCAGCGGTATTTTGCCACGACTTTGCGGATCTCGCGTTAGGTTTACCCCATCGTTGTTATAATAGCGGCGATTGCGAACGCTTTTTTATTCAATGCGGGCAAAACCGCTCAGTATCAGCAGACGTATAAATTGTTCAACAGTTTGGAGTGCGTAAAGTGAATATCCCTACCATCAATATTATTGTGTTTACCGTGTTTGCATTCGGCCTGTCGATCTGGGCTATGCAGCACAATGGCCGGGAAAAAGCCTCTGTTAGTGCCTGTTATGGTGAGTGCTATGAGAAGTACGAGGCGTCGAATGGTGGCGTCGTGGAGATCGCACAGGCGCAGGCGGCAGCGAAAGCAGTGGCCTCGCCTGCGGAGCTGGGCAAGGGTATTTACGCCGGATGTGTTGCCTGTCACGGGCCCAATGGCGGTGGGGGTGTTGGCCCTCAATTGGCCGGTCAGAGTGCCGATGCTATTTTAGGTAAGCTACAGCGCTACGGAAAAGGTGAGACATTAGGCCCTCAGAGTGCGCTTATGTGGAGCCAAGCAGCGCAACTGAGCCCCGGCGACATGGAAAATATCTCTGCTTACGTCGCCACCTTTTAAGCGACGTATCGAACCGCAGCAGAGCCTCTCACAGTAGCATGGCAGCAAGTACCAGTGAGATACTCGCTACCAGCGTCAGTTGCAGCCGCAGGCGCGCGTAGTAAAGCGGCTGTGGTTTGAACAATCCATGGCGTCGCTCCACAATAACGGTCGTAATAAACAGAAAAGCACCGAGTAGAAAGAAGCCGGCTGTCGACAGCAGCACCTGACCAAAAAATGCGGTCAGCACGATGCCGTTACTAAGAAGCAGCGTTATTGGACTGCGCTGGATCACGGCCATGCCCCACCACGCACCGACCAGAAAGCAAACAATAGCCAAGGTATAGGTGGCCAAGGCGTTTGCCCATAGCGGCTGGTTTTGAGTATCGATATACAGCGCGAGCAGTAGGCCAACGAAAGGCAGCAAGCCGGCCCGGCCTAGCCACGTGGCATATGTTGGCGTCTTACCGAGTGTCGATGTGGTCTGCTGTTCTTCTTCTGACGCGAGATGACCCTCTGGAACACCGTGGTCTGCATACCATTGTTCCCACTCATAGGGCGTGAGGGTCTTAGGAACATCACCTGATAGCGCCCGTCGCAGTGATTTAGCCCCGAGGCCGTGGTCGGTGGACTCCTCCTTTTCACCCAGAAGGCGCCGTATTTTCTCGTGATCAACAGCCATTGGGCACGGATCCATTAGTTCGATAGACAGTAATAATAATTACGGATGTTACCGACGATTGGATGATATCTGTGCACCGGCCGCTATCGTGAGTGTCCCGGTGGCTGGCAAGTTGGGCAGTGATACAGCCGTCGGCTGCCAATTTCATGGCGCTCAATACTGTGCCCACAATGATAACAGGGGTAATCGGCGCGACCGAACACATAAAATCGACGCCAGTTGCGGCTCAGTCCTTGGGACTTTAGCGCGTTGGAAAGGCGTGGCGCAAGGGTGATGCCACCGGTTTCATAACTACGTTGACTCAGCGTTAGGGTGCTGCGTGCCAGTCGGCCAATCTCGCCGCGCGACAATTCGCTAGGGCGCGCTCTTGGATGCAGACGCGCATCGTGCAAGATCTCAGAGCGCAGGTAGTTACCATTGCCTGCGAGAAACTTTTGGTCCAGGTATAGCGCAGCAAGCTCCTTGCGGACAAAACCCGGTTCGGCCAAGCGTTGTGCGATATCACGCCAGGTTAGCGAGCGGTCCATAATGTCGGGACCAATTTTCGCGAGGAATGGATGAGCCATCAGTTCGGCAGTGGGCCACACGCTGATGTCTGATGCGCTGTAAAGAATTGCGCTGTGCGTTGACGTTTGCAGCAGCAAACGCATAGACCGACTCGACTTAGGCAGCTTGTGTCCGCGAATCACTCGCCAAACGCCGTAAAGCTGATTGTGGGAGTAGATACTGTAGCCGTGCTCGAAATGCGTCAGCAGCGCCTTGCCACGGGTTTCGATGTTGATGACCTGATGACCGCGCAGCTGCGCTGAATAGCGACGCAGACGAGGGACGCCAAACTTTACTGTGTCTACGGTGCTGCCCTCTAGCACGGCGGCTATTGCGTCGGCCGCACGGCGAATCTCTGGTCCTTCGGGCATATTAGGTTTTCCTATTGGCGTTGGTTTATCACAGTCTCGCGAGGGCTTTACTGCCATGGCCACGCAGTGTGTTTGAAGGCCGGCAGCACCGTGCTTGGTATACCCAATGTTGATGGCGCTGGGCACGTCTACAGCGGAACGCTATTGTTGCCCGCGATATCTGCCTACTGCATGATAATCTTATCAATTAATGACAACATACGCAGATTAGCCGGGGTGGGATCACGTACATTGCCTGCCCCAGGCTACGTTTTACTGTTCAGCAGGAATTCAGGCGCAGCGTTATGAAGATATACGGAATTGACTTTACCAGCAGTCCATCATTAAAGAAGCCGATCACCTGCCTTGAGTGCACGCTTGTGGGCTCCTCTTTGTCGGTCGGTACGCTCATGCGTTGGCCGAGTTTTGAGGGCTATGAGGCGATGCTGCGCGCGCCCGGGCCATGGATTGCGGGTATGGATTTTCCTTTTGGGCAGGCGAGACGATTTATTGACACCGCGGGCTGGCCCGGCAGCTGGCACGGGTACGTATCCCACGCTGCCAATCTTGGCAGGGAGAGGTTTGTGGACACACTGAATGAGTACCGCGAGGGCAGGGCGGCTGGCGACAAAGAGCATCGTCGTGAAACGGACAAACGTGCCGGCTCCATTAGCCCGCAAAAACTGTATGGCGTTCCCGTGGCTAAAATGTTCTTTGAGGGCGCCCCCCGACTGATCGCGGCTCAGGTGACCGTTCCTGGAGTACATCAAGGAGACCCTCAACGGATTGCCGTAGAGGCTTATCCTGGTGTTTTGGCTCGCTATATCATTGGCAGGAAAAGTTATAAGAATGATACCAAGAAGAAGCAAACTGCAGCACTGCAGGATGCCAGGCTGGAACTGTTGCAGGCAATAGCACATGGCGCACTGAAAACGGCTTATGGCCTTGAGGTTGACGCACCACTGCGCTTAGCTGAAGATCCTACTGGAGACAGTCTAGATGCGCTTCTGTGCGCGGTGCAGGCCGCATGGTCTTGGACGCAGCGGGACAGGAATTACGGTGAGCCGGAGGGATCTGATGCGCTGGAAGGATGGATTGCGGACCCTCTCCCAAAAAAAGAACAACCGGCACAGTGAACGAGTGGGCACGATGCGAGCACTTTGCCATGCTCTTTACTGTCCTGACATCAGTCCCAAGACACGCTCACGGAACAACTCAGTAAATGTGTCCGTTTTAACCGCCAAGGCAACCTTGGCATTAATGTTTGGATGATTGAAGATCATGCGTTGAAAGGCTTTGTGGTAGGAAACACTCATGCCCTGTGCTGGACCGGCCCCCACTTCCACCTCCACATATGAGTCCTCCAGCGTTACTAGACTCGCATCCATAGCCACTGCCATCGCGAGGCTGTCGTACAGGTGCAAAGAGCCTGATCCAGAAGCCCCTGCCATTATTTGAAACCAGGGCGCAGATGATGCCTGTACAAACTGTCCTAATGGCGTGCCGTGGCTGGCACATTCCTCAACCTGTGAGGGATATAGGTGAGTTTGATGGCAGACATCGAGGCCTACCATGGTCAAATCAGCCCCCGAGCGAAAAACAATGTCTGCGGCGTCTGGGTCCTGCCAGTAATTGAACTCCGCCGCTGGCGATATATTGCCTGCACACTCGGCTGTGCCCCCCATCATGACAATATTTTTGAGTGCACAAGCAAACTCCGGGGATTGCTGTACTGCTGTGGCTACATTGGTGAGAGGTCCGATGGTTACCAGCGTAATTTCGCCGGGGCTGGACAGCACGGTATCGATCAAAAATGAAACCGCATCGGCATCTGTGCCCTTCGGTTCCAGCATCGGGGTTATTTGCTCGGTTGCATAGCGCTGCTCTAGAAAGGTGATCTGAGTGGTTCTTTGCGCATTCATTGGCCTCAGGCATCCTCTTCGCAGAGGCACATCCTGGCGGTCTAGCAAGCTAAGAAGGTGGTGGGCGTTGGAGTAGCCTTTCTCAGCTGGAACATTGCCCTGCACTACTGTAATACCTTCGACCGTAACCTCGGGAGAATTGAGTGCCAACATAATGGCAAAACTGTCCTCTGGGTCGCCGCCAAGGGTTCCCATAGCGGGGTCTGTATCAATGATCATGCGCATTATTTTTTGGCCTTTAGAACACACTATTAAAGCTTGATAGTAGACGCGTTGTCGCTGTGCGCCAATCTTAATTTCCCGTGACACCTTACAAGATCGAATAGCATGTCTATACAATTGCACGACTCTTGCTGGGGTGCTTGGACAAGCACAACAGAAGATTCGTCTGTTGTTTGGTGTTAGATGCCGAGGTCGCGGCTGCCGAGAAAGGGCCCCTGTCGGACAAAGTCACGTGCGTCTAGCTGCTTCATCATAAACTGCGCCACTTCACCGGCTCGCACTCGAAAAGCCGGCGGTGTCTTGAGCGATACCAAGGGTGGCGAATCGAACGGTTCGGGATCTATCAGCGGGCAGCGCACCAGTGTCCAGTTGACGTCACTGTCGGCCAACAGGTCATACTCTGCCTGTTTGTCCTGCAGTGCCCCTCGCAGCCCAACCTGCGCTAATGTTCGTATCCACCAACCTAATAGATTACGCTGGTCACCTGGCATCACGACTGCCGCTCCGGATACCGCAATATAAAGGGAAATATCTTCACTTGGCATCGCCTCCAGCACATTGCGAGTCACCGTGGTATTGATTAATCGTGATGCATCACCATCGGCTTTTACAGGGCCTAAAGCACTGACTACGACGTCACTGCCGAGCAGGAGTTCGCGAATCACGGCGGGGTCGCGGGCATCACCTGTAATGATGGTGATGCGCCGGCCAAACTGCGCGAGCTTGGCCGGGTTGCGCGCCAAAGCTCGCACCGTATAACCGCGCCGCAATGCGGCCTCCAGTAAATAGCCGCCCACCATGCCAGTGGCTCCTAGCAGCGCCACTGTGTGATGCTGGGAAGACTCCGGCTGCGGAGCTGAGTTTGCTGCCTCTTCGCGCGGCGTCTGCGCTGTGCACGCGAGCATCAGGCTGGCACAAAAAAGGATGCTCAGTGCGCGTAATAGCCCTATCCGATAGTGCATCGACCTTTGCCAGTTTACAAAACTGCGTGCCAAAATTTTGACGTCAAACATTGTCTTATGCTGGTCCCTCGATGAAAGCGTGATTGTAGCAGTAGTCTCTTTTGGCGCATCAGAAAACTATAGCGTCACAATGGATAAAAGATTAATACAGATGGATGGTAAAAAGAACCGGCGCGCATCAGCCGACGTATACTCGTTTTAGCTGGCAAGGCAGTATAAAATGAAGGTTCCTAATATCGCCATGAACATTTTACCTGTGACATTAGATAAGCTGGCTAATGTCTCCCAAGGCGTTTTTGTCGTGGGGTTCGGACTGTTGCTGGCCGCCTGCTCCAGTGGCAGTAGTAATGATAACAATGATGGTCCGCTACCCGCGGGCGTGCCATTTCAAGAGCTCGTTGATCAAGGTGTAACACGCTATATGGGCGTGTATTCGCCAAGCACCACAGCGCAGATAGGAAACACGGTTGAATATTCGTTTGGCGTCGATGACGGGCCTCTATGTCTGAGGGGTACGCCCTATACCATGGCGACTCGGGATAGCGGTTCAGAAGACCTGATAATTTTTCTGCAGGGAGGGGGTGCCTGCTGGTTCGATTTGTGTGCCACCAATGAAACTGCTGAGGCGCAACTGCCAATACCAAACAGGGGCATACTTGCTGAGGATTCGCTCATTAGTCCGCTGGCGGGAATGAGCACTGTCTATTTGCCGTATTGCGATGGGGGCCTGCATGCCAGTGATGCCGATTACGATACTAACGATGATGGTACGACAGATCGTTATCACCACGGTCTCCAGAACCTCTCCGCTTCACTGGATGTTGCGTTGGGTGTTTTCCCTGCGCCGCGTCGCATCGTATTGGCCGGCGTGAGTGGTGGCGGATACGGCGCTCTCTTTGCGCTGCCAATCGTGCGTCAAGCGTATCCGGGCGTGCAGATTGATGTACTCAATGATTCCGGGATTGGGATCACCCGACCAGGCGACGTCGAGTTCAACGAGGCTGTGGTGAGTTATTGGAATACCGATAATTTTTTCCCTGCCAGCGTGTCAGGGGCTTTGCCTGATGGCTCGCCCACAATTTTGCTCAACTGGCAGTTGCAGCAGGACCCAGACATCAGTATGGGTATGTTGAGCTATACACAGGACGCGACCATAAGCACCTTTTTTCTGGGCATTGGTGGCCCCGCCTTCGAGGCCGTTTTACGTCCGACGATGGCGGATGTTCAGTCAGCAAATCCTCAGAGAATGCGCAGTTTTATCCGCACTGGGTCTGAGCACACATTTCTGGGTGGAGACCTGTCCACCAGCGTAAAAGGGGTCACGGTGTTTGAGTGGGTCGATGCTATGATCAATGGCCCGCGCCAGAACTGGCAATCGGTAGCGGATGATTCCCTACAGTGATGGACAGCTTCATAGCCATAACCGTGCCAGTAGGAGTGGTGGCCAATGGCAAAACACGAGTGACAAATTTTTTGTCATCTAGGGTATAGTCTAGTCAACTTTACTCCACAGGACTGCAATAATGGACTCTGCTAATATGAATGATGAAGTGTTCGGCGAACTAAAGAAAAACTGGGCTTGGATGTTGTCTTTGGGAATCGTTATGGTGATTCTTGGCACCATTGGCCTCGGTATGACCGTCTTATTTAATGAGATTGTCGTCATGTACTTTGGTTTCTTGCTGTTATTTGGTAGCGGAGTGCAACTGATGCAGGCCTTTCGCGCCGAAGCGTGGAAGGGGCGCTTTTGGCATATATTGATTGCCTTAATGTATATCGCCGGTGGCATCATCGCCGTAACAGAACCGGTGGTCGCAGGGATGACTCTAGCCTTACTGATCGCATGGACCCTTATCGTAATTGGCGTGCTGCGCCTAGTGATGGCATTCCAAATGCGAGGCGCTAACGGCTGGCTTTGGACTCTTTTAGGCGGCGTATTGAGTGTCGCCCTCGGCATTATGATTATGAACGAGTGGCCGCAGTCTGGCCTGTGGGTGATAGGCTTGTTTGTTGCGATAGAAATACTGTTTGCTGGCTGGTCGCAGATTATGATCGCTTTAGCCGCGAAAAATTATAGTGTCAAAGACGCCTCGACAGCGGCTTAGGCTGCGCGACGTTTAGCCGCTCATCGCGGGCTTATGTGTTTTGGTAGCGAGCTTTCTTTTAAAGGGGAGCGCGCACGAAGTAATAGCGTAGCCACCATTTTAAAAACCCCTCTTTGTGTCAAGCACCGCACTCCTTAAAGAGCAGCTCATCACTCGTCTCGACCGCTATCTCAGTAAATTTTTCGGCATCAAGCGCAAAGACGTGCGCCTGTTATTGGCGCAGGGCCGTGTGGAAATTGACGGTGAACGCGCCAGCGATGTAGGACACATTATCGATGCCTTTGCCCACATTCGTGTCGATGGGAAAATGCGTCGGAATAAATCCCGCCGTTACCTCATGCTCAACAAGCCCGCCGGTGTGGTGAGTGCCACCGTGGATGCTCAGCACACTACTGTGATCGATTTGTTGACCCAGGACTACCGTGCAGAGCTGCATATCGTCGGTCGTTTGGATTTCAATTCGACCGGGCTGGTGCTGCTGACCAACGACGGTCAGTGGTCGCAGGCTATCAGCCAGCCAGCTAGGAAATTGCTGAAGCGCTATCGAGTCACTGTGGAAAAGCCACTCACGCCAGAGTATGTCAACGAGTTTCATCGGGGCATGTACTTTGCCTATGAGGACATTGTTACCCGCCCGGCCCAGCTGGCCATTCTAAGCGATTACTGCGCGGAAGTAGGGTTAGTGGAAGGTCGCTATCACCAGCTCAAGCGTATGTTTGGGCGCTTCGATAATAAAGTGTTGAGTATTCACCGCATGGCAGTAGGGCCGCTGGACTTAGACCCACGGTTACTCGCGGGGCAAAGCCGCGAACTCACCGCAGTTGAACTTGCGGTGGTTGCCAGTTCAATTTGACCTTGCTGAGGACCCTGTCAGCTGTGTTAATAAGAAAGATGTGGGAAAGGATACCTACATGACAAAGCGCAAATATTTTTCGATTAAAAATCTACCAACTCGTGGTTCTTAAAAAAATACTTGCGGCAGTGACCTTGCGATTACAATATTTGGAAGTGATTGGAGTCACAGCGCTGAATATGGGCCGCTTTCGCTCTCAGCCGTTCCTGTTCCAGCAGCTGTCTGGCTGTTCTGCTCAGCGCTGCGTGGCCTGATCCTGATGGGCTTAGCCAGACGTAAGAGAGTGTAAAAAGATCTTATCCCGGCACCTATAGCGTTGTTGCGTTAGCCGAATCAGTCGCCGCGTCCAGTTCGATGACTTCCCGATAAATGATATTGGAATGACGAGAAAACACAGTTGATCACCTGTCAAACGGAAGGTTAATGACCTCGCCCAGAGTCTGCGGCAAGCCGCGACTGAGTTTCACGCCAAAGACGGTCAGCGGTGTCACGACTATAGCTATCGACGCTGCTTTTCTCCACCCGGCAGTGTAGAGAGTAGTCACCACTGTCTGCCGCCGGCGCAGTGCAGTTTCAAACCCTAAGGGGCCTGGACCACAGCCCGTGACGATCATATGTTTTCCCATAAGATCGACCGGATTGGCATGCGCAGCAGAGACGAAGGATTTTCTAAGCAGTTGTCGAAGCGTCATACGGCAGAGACTCAGATTGTTTAAGTTTTGTGGCGGCCGGACGAGTTGAAGACACAGCACGCTAGCTGCTTTACACTGGGTGACCAAGTATGACTATTGGCGCATTTTGCGGCAACGTCAATGCAACATAAATAAATAATAGAAGAGAGGACGGTGCTTTGAACGATATATTGGGTTACTCAGGCAAGACAGTGGTTATTACCGGCGCGGCTTCGGGTATGGGGCAGGCAGCGGCCCAATTACTTGTGGACTTAGGCGCACAGGTCATAGCGCTCGATATCGCACCGGTTACGGTTTCAGTGGCGAGCGCTATTCAGGTTGATATGAAAGATCCGGTCTCGATAGATGCCGCCGTGCAATTAATTCCCCAAGAGATTTACGCACTGTTTAATTGCGCAGGGGTTCCGTGCCCCCCGTTTTCGAACAGGGACACGTTACTGATCAATTTTGTCGGGCTGCGCTACCTCACCGAAGCACTGCTGCCACGAATCGCCGAGGGCGGCGCGATTGCCTCGATTGCCTCAACCGCCGGTATGGCCTGGAAAGGTAATTTAGAGAATGTGAAGGCCTTTTTGCAGCTCGATAATAGCTTTCAATCTGCCAATGCTTGGTTTGATGAAAATCCTGAGGCCTGTGCGGATGCGTATGGGTTCTCTAAGCAATCAATCATTGTATATACAATGGTCGAAGCGAAAGCACTGGCACAAAAGGACATCCGCATTAACTGTATCGCTCCTTCGCCAACGGCGAGTGGGTTTATGGATAAGCTAAAAGGTGAAGGGGAGATGCCCGCTGAGTTGGTTGATCTATTTTTGCCGTCAAATGGCCGCTATGCCACCGGTGCGGAAATGGGAGAGCCACTGGTTCTGCTAAACAGCAAGTTGGCGAGCTTTGTCAGCGGTAATAATCTGCCCGTCGATTTTGGCTTTTGCGCTGAGGTATATATGGGTCAAAGAGACGATCTGCTGAATATTTCACAGTAGATTCTGTGCGTTACTTTTATCCTATTACGAGCTGATAAAAAATGACTGAATTTTCCACGACTCCCGATACGCTCAGCGCAGAGCAGTTAACGGCGTATCTAAAAGCCTGTGGTGCCCTGAGTGACGGGCAAGTGATCTCTGTGGATCAGAAAATCATTGGTACGGGCAAGATGGGTGACAATGCACGTTTTACATTGCGTTATGAGGGCTGCCACGACGCGCAACACGGCAGTCCCCCCGACACGCTAATCGCGAAGTTTCCGGCAGCAGACGAACAAGCACGAGCCATGGCAGGTGCCCACGGGGCTTACTACAACGAAGTCATGTTTTATCGCGAGCTTGCCGCCAGTACGCCCATGCGTACGCCAAAGATTTATGGCAGCGAACTCAGTGAAGATCGCTCGTCTTTTTTGCTGCTGATGGAGGATATGGCGCCCGCCGAGCCAGGGAATAATTTACTGGGTGAGTCGCGGGACCATGCGGTGTTAGCGCTTGGGCAGGTTGCTAAACTAGCCGCTACTTTTTATGGCGATGCCAGCCTGGAAGATCGGGATTATGTAATATCTGCAGCGCGAGATGATGGTGGCGCTTTTGGTCAGTCACTGATGGAGCAGTGTTGGCCAGGTTTTGTGGACCGCTTCGGCCACGGGCTCACGCCGCAATGCATTGCCTTTGGTGAGCACTATGTGCGCAATGTTTGTCATTTTGTGACGCGCTATCAGGGCCCGAAGACACTCGTACACGGTGATTTCCGCAGTGAAAATATTCTTTTTACATCAGATCAAGCGGCCACAGTCGATTGGCAGACAGTCTCTGAGTCATCGGCAGTAGCAGATGCCGCGTATTTTCTCGGTGGTAGCGTTAGTACCGAGGACAGACGATTGTGGGAACAGGGCCTCATTATGGAATACCATCGCAGCCTGGGAGAGGAGGGGGTGGACATTCCTTTTCAGGAATGTTGGGAGCAGTATCGAGAATACTCCATGCACGGTTTGATGATTATAGTGTTGGGCGCGAGCTTCAGCAGCGCAGATGAACGCAGTGACCGTATGTTTATGACTTTGATTCAGCGCCATTTACAGCATTGTGTGGACGTTAATGCCGCGGAGTTTTTACTGTAAGGATCCCGCTGGGTTGAGCGTGCTGCCCCTCAGGAATTTTCAATTTTTATTAAATGTAGTCCTTTAGATTTTGCTTTGGGGCTTAATTTATTGTGCTGCCGGTCCTTCAGGTAGCACGCAATATCATCGAGGGTTACACGTCCTTTGACGAGCTCATGCAACGCTCCCATGAGATAGCGAATCATATACTTGAGGAAGCCGTCACCGATAATTTTTAAATAATAGATATTATCTGCCAGCGGCAGGAAATCGGCTTCATGAATGTCGCAGTAAAATACTTCCCTAATGGTTGTACCGGCATGGCTCTCACGACTGCTAAAGTTGTAAAAGTCATGTCGGCCGATAAAAAGCGCACAACCGGAGCGCAGTAATTGAAGGTCATCTTGCTCGTTATTGCGCATCGGTAAATGCAGCGCAATATCTGAAGTCATTACATTGTCCACCGGTGCAATCGAAAAATAGTAGTGATACTCCTTTCGGGTGCCGGCCTTGTTAGGCTGGTACCGTTTGGTTGATGGCGCGCAATCGAGGATGCGAATGTCGGCGGGCAATAAAGAGTTAAGGCCTAACAAAAGATGCTCGGGAGTGATCTCTAGAGGCAGAGTAATTTTTGCAATCTGACCCTGTGCGTGAACCCCACCATCGGTGCGACTGGCGGCTGAAATTGTGCATGCTTGATAGTTCGCAATTTTTTTCAGGCAATTTAAAAGCGTACCCTCCACAGTAGGCTTTTCCTCATGCGAAGTGTCTGCAGACTGCGCTTGCCAGCCAAAGTAGTGAGTGCCCTTGTAAGCAATCGTTACGCGAAAATAGTACATAGTCGTATTTTAGTGTCTCGTCGAATCAAATCTAAGCGCAGCTTCATTGACATCATTCAATGCCCCATGATGTTCTATGCAATATACGGTGCGACAAAAAAGACCAATGTTGCGATTTATAATGGCTCAGGAATGTAAAATATAGAGTGCTTAATTCGCTACCATTGACAGTAAACAGTTTTTCGCGGACAGAAAATAATACGCTTTTCATCAACATCATGGCCAACGCCGCAATAAAAAAATAAGCAATATCCAGCACGGATGCCCGTCCTAACAAGGTGGTTAAGCTTGAAAGGGTCAGCATAATATTCCCCCGTTTTTATTGTTCATAAGCCCATTGTCGCATGAGACTTTGTGGGTGAGTGTACTCTTGGACCAACAGTAGTGTATCTGGGAATTGTCAGTTTTTTTATTACTGCTCATTGAACTGTGCTAAAGCCGCGGCCTCGATCGGTCGCCTAGCTACTATCTGCGCAATAGCCTGTTGCTGGCCACTCGACTCACTGGTGCTCGGTCCCTCGAATTCATGGAGAATCTGCCAGCCTTGGAAGCAGTCTTTGAGTTCTCCAGCGCGTAGCAGAAAATCGGGGTTAGTAGGACGACCGAAACGGGGTTGGTCGACGGTGAAGGTCTCGTAAATAATCAAGCCCCCAGGGCGTACCGCGCGCTTGATGGCTGGCAGGAGTGGCCGGTGGAGATATCGGAATACCAAGATGGCACAGAATGAGAGCCCCTCTAGTGGGTTGCGTCCGTGCGCCTCAAAGTCTACACACCAGTAATCGGCTAATGGGTTGGTCTTAAGATCCGTTGCGAGTTTATCAAGCAGGGCTTGTTGGCGATCAGCAAAAACGACGTGCTGGCCTTGTGTGACGAGGTAAAGGCCGTTGCGTCCTTTGCCACAGGCGAGGTCGAGTACGGGTCCGCTGAGCCCGGCTTCGCGGATGTCTGGCAAGGTTTGCTTAACGAGGGTAGAAGCCTGCATGGGCGCCATGGTATCAAAACGGAGTTTGCCTAGGGAAGGGGCGGCAGACCTGCGAGTCGCCAAGCGCAATGGTGTCGCGATCAGGCGTTTAAGTCCCAAGACGCGGAATCGGCTACCAACTTTGGAACAAAATTCCAGCGCTCACGTAACCCGTCGAGCGGCTCGGATGCGACCGTAAAAAAGTCGAACAGGTGGTAAGCGTCAAATGTGCATTCGCGGCCCCGCCGGAGTGCATCCGCGACCCGCTCTGGCCCCCCCGGTTGTTCAAGGATGTGGTCCTCATGAAGACCGGTCAGGGCGCTCGGCATGATGCCGCCCTGATAGAACGCGAGTTGACCGGCGATAAAGGTGAGCGCCGCACCAGGATCGTCTGTCGTCGTCATGCGGAAGGCGCCGACCTCAACCTCGCCCATCGGGCTCGTGCCATAGTCGGATAAGACATGAACCCAGTCGTGATGTGATTCGCCCTTGCTAGCAGCGCCAGGGGTGCCCGGATAAGAGAAGTTGCGCTGCCGATAGAAGTCCCATACACCTCGGCCTAGGCTTCCGGGCGGACAGTGCTCTAGCGCTAACCAACGGGCGCTCTCAACCGGATCGGCGGTGATCGTCAGGGCAAAGGCCCGGGCACCGTTCGCTTCGACGAGCGCCGAGAATGCAGGATCAATCTCTGTGCACGCACCCCAAAAGCCATTGCGGTAGAGGTCGAATTGCGCCTGAGCTTGAGCGCCTTGGGCGAGTTCGCGGGCGACCGTCAGGTCAATGTCGCTCACCCCTAGATGTGCCGCCCAGCGGTTGATTGAGTCGCTCAGTTCCGCGGGAATCTGGTGGAGGCAGAGCTCGCAGGTAAGCATGAGATCGACGATTTCGCGGCGTTCCTCGGCATTAGGGAACGTGGCCGCAACGTCGTCGATTGTTGCCGCTGGCAGGGTGCGAAAGTCCTCGTCGAAATCAAACAGCGCAGAAAAGATCGCACCCAACAGCTTAGGTTGAACATCCAGTGCCCAACCGTCCTCCCGGCAGGCTCCGACGATAGCAGCGGCCATCATGGATGCTTGAGACGTATTGATGTGTTTGAAAAACATAGAGTTAGTGTACACCTGCATCCCCCGTCGAGTCATTAATAAGGTCTCAGGGGCGGGCCGCTGTTGAACACAGCCGCAAAAAAAAGTCGCCGGCAGGCATCATCAGGTTGTCACGAAGCGGCCTGAGGGCTATTGTGCGGCCTCAAATGTCGCGTGAAGAGACTCGTATGAAAGAATTAGACGGTAAAACAGCAATAATCAGTGGTGGGGCAGAAGGGATTGGTCTCGGCATAGCGCAAGTACTTGGCCGATACGGTATGAATATTGTGATCGCAGATATCAATGCTGAGCAACTGGAAAAAGCAAGGCAGACTCTCGAGCAGGCAGGCATTTCTGTGCTGGCCGTAAGCCTGGATGTTGTTGATGTTGAGCAGTGGAGAGCAGTGGCTGAGCAGGCGATTGAGCAGTTTGGCAAGGTTCACATGCTGGTGAACAATGCCGGTGTAGGAGGTGCCCCAAACCCCATTGGCATCAGCAGCGAGCAAGACTGGCGTTGGGTCGTAGACGTGAACCTGATGGGAGTGGTTAACGGCGCGCAAACGGTCATTCCGCTAATAAAAGCCCATGGCGAGGGCGGGTGGGTGATTAATGTCGCTTCAATGGCCGGCTTTATTCCGCTGCCTATGGCGAGCGCCTATTCCGCGACGAAAGCGGCGGTGGTTGCCATGTCGGAGTCTTGGCACGATGAATTGCAAGACGAGAATATTCATGTTGCTGTGCTCTGTCCGGGCTTTGTTAAAACGCGCATTAATCTTTCACAGCGCAATAGGCAGGCGCAGTACGAGTCCGACGGCGGCTCCCCCAGTGGATCAAAATTACAAGCTCAGCTCGGCCAACAGATGCAAAGCGTGCTTGATGCGGGTACGCCGCCCGAGCTTATAGCGGAGCGTGTCGTTGAGGCCATTGCAGCAAAAGAGCTGTATATTGTGACGCACCCTAATTTCCGTCCAGCGGTAGACGCGCGCTTTGCGGCCATCAACGAATGTTTTAAGCGCGCTGAATCTAGTCCGCTGTTGGTCGATATTGTGACGCAAAAAATTCCAGGTCTTGATTGAGACGTAAGCCCACGCAGAATTGCGTGCAACCACTATTTTTGTAATAAGGAAGAGACACTATGTCCGAAACACGAGAGCTAGGAATTATTGTTTACGGTGCCACGGGGTATACGGGTCGTCTCGTGTGCGAGTACTTGAACGAGCAGTATGGCGTGGGAGGTGACGTGAGTTGGGCGATGGCCGGACGCAGCCAGAATAAGCTTGAGCAGGTGCGGGACGAGATGGGTATTTCTGCCGCCGTGCCTTTAATCGTATGCGATGCAAGCTCCTCGTCATCGGTCGATGCATTGGTGCAGCGCGCCCAAGTGATACTGACCACGGTGGGGCCCTATCAGCTCTATGGAGACGACGTGGTGCGCGCCTGCGCCCAAACTGGAACTGACTATGTTGACCTGTGCGGTGAGCCCGCATGGATGCATGACATGATCACGGCCCACGGTGAGGCAGCCAAGGCCAGCGGCGCGCGCATTGTGTTCTCGTGCGGTTTCGACTCCATACCCTTTGATTTGGGCGTGTTTTTCCTGCAGCAAGTGGCACAGGAAAAGATTGGGGGGGCAGTGAATCGCATTAAAGGCCGTGTGCGTTCGATGCAAGGCACGTTCTCCGGCGGGACACTCGCCAGCTTCAAGGCGACGATGGCGGCGGCGGCTAAAAACCCCGAGATGATCAGCGTACTGATGAACCCTTTTGCGCTTACCGAAGGTTTTACTGGTCCAGAGCAGCCTTCCGGTCTCGCACCTGTTTATGAGGAAGACCTCGGTAGCTGGTCTGCACCCTTCGTGATGGCAACCATTAACACCAAGAATATTCATCGTTCCAATCTGTTGCTGGATCACGCCTATGGTGAGAATTTTATGTATGACGAAATGTTGTTAACGGGGCCTGGCGATTCAGGCGAAGCGATTGCCAATGCGGTTGCGGCAGACAAATCAATGGCTGAAAACCCGATCAAGCCGGGAGAGGGTCCCTCGAAAGAAGAGCGTGAGAACGGATTCTACGAAGTCCTGTTTGTGGGTTCTAATGCAGAGGGCAAAACAGTCAGCGCCAGCGTCAAGGGTGATAGAGACCCGGGCTACGGCTCCACCAGTAAAATGATTGTAGAAAGTGCCGTGTGCTTGCTGCTGAATCCGGACACCAAAAATCGGGGTATTCTCACGCCGGCGCCGGCGATGGGCTCTTTATTAATTGACCGTTTGCAAGCGAATGCGGGGTTAACGTTCAAGGTTGAAGGCTAGCGCGCATTGCGTGGTGCTTGACGCGGTTCGTTACTCGATAGGCGTGGGGCGCGCCGGCTGAAACACCGCGCCCTAAAGTGCGAGTCAGACGCCGGCCTTTGCGATTGCATTGGGTGCGCTTTGTTCAACGACGATGGCAAATCCAAGTAAGAGGATGAGCGCGAGGATGCAGACCCACAGGGCAGCAGCGTAGCTGCCAAAGTAGTCTAGCCCGAGGCTGAACAGTGCCGGACCAATGGCACTGGAAAACACCATAATCGAGGTGCAAAGACCGCTAATTTCGCCCAGGTGGAGTGGGCCAAAGTTGCGGATAAAGGCGAGGCTGGAAGTCACCGACCAGAGTCCGCCCCCTATTCCGAAGCCAACGACCAGTGCAGCGTAGCCCCATATGTGCTCGAGATAGAGCAGGCCAATGGCACCCAGCAGGAAGCCCCCTAGCATGATAATGATAAAGGGCTTGAGGGAACGTTTGTCTACCAGCCAACCGCATAATAGGTTGGCGGCGGTGGCAAATGCGGCAGTAGGGAGAAAATAAGCGAATGCCTCCGTCTGGCTGCGACCGGCCGCCGCAAATATTGAGACAATGTGGAAGGTCACGGCGGTGCTGAGTAATGAATGTATGCTCAGGCTGAGTGTCGCCAGCCAGAAGATAGGGGTACGTCGCGCTTGAGCAAGTGTAGCGCTGTGCTGCAGAGTGGTTAGAGGCACTTGGTCTTCGTGAGTGTGGCCGTCAACTAAAACACCGCAGGATTGAGGGTTGTCTCTGAGTAAGACCAACGCGAGGCCCGCAAAAACCAGACATACAAAGGCAAGTTCCCAAAGCGCTTCATGCCAGCCGGCTCTTACGATGGACCAGGCCAGTACCAAAGGTGCTACAGAAAATCCGAAACTCACGAACACGCCTCTGGCGCTAGTCACAAGGCCGCGGCGTTCTTCAAACCAAACCAGCAAGACATTGCGCGAGGCATTGGTCAGTATGCCCTGACCGAGAAATCGCACACCAAAATACCCCAGCGTGATAAATAGAAAGCTCACCATCACGCCACCGCCGAAGTGCATGGCGAGGCTGTCTGATACCGAGATAAACAGCACCATCACGCCGAGTCCGGCGCTGGCAGCAGCAACCGTCACCCGCCCGCCCAGACGATCATACCAGCGCCCTGCGCGGGTTAGGAATAAAGAGGAGCCCACGGTGCCGATCAGATAAGCCATGGAAAGTTGAGTGCGGCTCAAGTGCAAAGCTTCGATGAGATAATCGGTAAATACCGCCATGCCCATGGTTTGCCCAGGGAGGCTGATGAGAATACCGAGGGCGCTGAATCCCCAGATGACCCAGCCGTAATAAAACGGCAGACGGCGGATGTCGAAGGGCCAGTTTGATCTAATGGGTGATGCTTTCCGCGAGGTCATGAGGAGGTAAGGTTATCTTGCTGGTGGTGGTGCGCTATTGGAGCATATTGACGAGCCAACGGCACCTGCAATCTAGACGGTACTCACCGCTAGCGTTGGTTTCGTGCAAGCCCGGCCTGTTCTTGCTGTCGGAGATAAGGCCGTCCCGTGCCATCAGTCGATGTCGCTATGACGGTACATACCAAATAGCTGACGTAATCGCGCGTTCTTGAATGGACTCTGGCTGCATCGGTTGGGTGCCAAGCTTAACCGCATCGAAGGTTGACCAGCGCGGCGTGGGTATCTCTAAAACTCGCACATAATAAAAGGCTTCTAACATAGAGTTAAAATCGGGATCAGACCAAAAACTGGAAATGGATGACCCACCGATGGTGTTCTGATACGTTGCATTGCTGCTATCGACGGTATTGCCAATCGGGGCTAGGGTGCCGGTTGCGGAATCAATAGAGCGTCCATCGGCGGCGGCGACATCGTACACTTTTTCGTGGCTTATCCCCTGCGGGTCCACCCAGGCTTTAATGATCTGTACCCGATCAAGATTGGCACCCTCTGGATCCTTGAATGCCATGATCAAAAATCCGAGCGGTCTTTCTGCACCGTCCGAGTTCAGTTCACTGCCCATTGGTACGCCTGTGGCATAGGCCTGTTGCAGCACGTCAGTATACTCAAAATTTTTGTCACTAAAGTCCCAGCCAGCAAAAAAGCGTACACCGATGCGTGGCCCGGATGTGGCAAACGTTTCCTTGCGCTGTAACGCGTCGAATATTGATTCTCGGGTATTCTCTTGCGCCCAAACTCCTGCTAACCCGCCGGAGCTCCAGCGTGTCACTGGGTTAACACCCTGCGGCAAAAATAAAGCCTCGTCGGTTCGTAGTCCGGCACTGCCATCAAGCAACGGCAGTTTGCCGCTATAGTTATTCTCATCCGATGGTGAGTTGGCATTATGACTATCACTGGAACCGATGACGCCATATTTGAACGGATTGAAACCTTCTTTATGCGAGAACTCCATGCCAACGCGCAGGGCATCACGCAAATAGCTCCCTTTTACAGTGGCATCGCCATTATCGCCAGTGAACAGGGACTCCCCAAGCAATTCAAAGTTGGCGAACTCATCTTCGCTCGATAACAGCGGGTGCGTCTCAGAGCTACCCTTGATCTGCAAAATTTCGCTAATTGGCTCATAGCGACTGCGCATTGCAGCGTACTCTGCCGTTAATGGTTTGCCCTCGGAATCTACAGTGGCATACATATTACCGCGACTGAAATTGCTATTGTGGGGTATGGCCATGGCCACCTTGCCCAGCGCATTTTGCTGCTGAAGAAAACCCCACAAATCCTCTGGACGATTACTGTCTAGCGAGCTGAAGGGTATGTTGGCTACGTCATCGCTTCGGTAGATCACGTTGCGGTGCATATGCGCCATAATATCACCGGCATCGCCCGACCACTCGTAGCCGATGAAGGCAGTAAATAGCCCGGGTTGATTGTGCGCCTGTGCCGCGGCAATGGTTAAGTCCCAGACCGATTTGTTGACCGCTTTATTGATTGCTTCACCATCAGGACTAAACCCATTTATATTCATCTGCATGCTTGATTGAAGCCAAGCTAGAGTGATGCTAAGCCGGCTGCCATTACGCAACAGTTCGGGCAACGGAGTGTTATTGGTGGGGACATCAAGCTCCGCTATTCTAGCTTGGCCCATATATTCCGCGTGATCGGTAACGGCGGCAAAATCAAGCGGTCGCGATATTTGAACCGGGTATCCGGCGCCGTGTTTAATGACTTTGCCTTTGGCAAACCGATATACGTCGTTAGGCTCGCTACGTACACCCATAATATAAGCGTCTGTTGAAAGACCGGTATGTATATGTAGGTCACCAAAGAACAGCTGGCGATTGTCGTTATAGGGTAGGGCATCGAGTATTGGAAATTTTTTATAATCAGCAGCAAGAACATTATTAATCGAAGGGTCGTCAATTTTTGAGCAACTACTAATGGCAACGGATAAAGCGCATAGCATCCAAGTATGGAACTTACTGGCAAGGGGCATAACAGGATGTTCCTTATTGAATTTTTACTTGGGACATCTACGACCTACAGCGTTACGTGTCATTGGAGCGACACAAGGCTGGCCTGCATCATCCAAAGGTTAGTGTGGACCTGGCATGCGACCATGCTAAGCGGTCGCGCACATATCACAGTACTCACCTGAACTGGGTGGCCGCCCATAGTATGCTATGGGCTTAGCCCGTGTCGGTTGTTTCAGCTCCCTCCGGTTTGTGAGCGCCACTGTTCTGGCGCCCAGGTGATAATGGCATCCGCGTCTTCTTGCAGCAGGAAACCGGCTGCCAAAGCATCATTCGTCGCTTTGGTGACCGCATCGACATAGCCGGCCTCATCCACATAAAGGCTGGCCATCTGCTCTGCACTAAACAGCGCTGTGGTGCCAAACAATCGACAGAAGCTGCCGCCAGAATTGGGTTCGCCGCGCAGGACTGCGGAAGGCGCGTCGACATAGGGGCTGCGCATGCCGCCCAGTGCATTTCCCAGCTCGTCATACAGATAGTCGGAATTGTCGTCGTTAACCTCAAGTCGTGGCGACGTCACCGGTAGCTCGCCTGTGGTCACCCAGGCATTCAGCGCGCGCACGGCGGCGTTGAAGTGGTAATGGTGCGGCCCATTGTTCAGCGGTTTTTCGCAGGTGATGAAACCCAGTACTGATGATTCTTCAATGACAGACGCAAAGACCGGAGCGCCCACATTATCGTCTCTGCCAGAGACAAAGGTGTAGTAGTCGCCGTGGGCTGTGCCCGCGACTTCCCAGGTCCGAATCTTATCCGTATCGGTCTGGCGCGAGCTCACGAATCCGAGAAACACCACATCCGTCTCTGTCTCGAACGTCATTACCGGCACGTTCAGATCAGCGCGCACCAGCGGTGACTCAGGGGTTGAGATCCGCACCTGTGGGTCTTGCGCCAACAGTGCGCTGGCATCACCGCGGCTGTGAATCATATAGCCGTCGAAGGTGTTGTACAGTGGGTGAATGGCATTCACATAGGTGACCAGCCGCCCAGCCGATTGAGATTCCCCATAGGCGATCAAATACTCTGCACTGAGTCCACCTAAGGGATCAATCCCGATGGGCTTGCGAATGGCTTGTGCAATCTGAGAAAAGATATCGAAGGAGAACGTGTCGCCGGGGTGGATCAGTGAACCGTATCGCACCGGATCAACCGCTTTCAGGTTCAGCGGCAGCAGCCCTCTAGGGCTGCCCTCAATACCGATTAGCTGGGCTGACACGCCCACCCAGACAGAGCCACCGCGACGCATTTCCAGGTGGCCTGTGCCCCAACTTGGAGGTGTCTCAAATCCTGCGGTGACGTTCAACCATTCCATCTGCACAATGCCATTGAAGTCAGCGGGGTCAATCGGTGAATAGACGACAATGCGTGTTTTGTAGGCTGCCTGCTCGGCAGGCTCTGCCGTCCAGGCACCATCCGTTGTCAGCTCACCCACATTAGTGAACGCGGACGCTGTGCCTTCAAGAAAGTACTCGGCCTGTTGATAGCCGACGCTGCCTAAATCAAAGTTCTGCGTCAGCAGAACGATAGAACCCACTTCGGGCGGCAGTGAAACAGTCGGGTTGATCACAGGGAGGTATTCAGGCTGTGGTGTAAAAGTATCATTACTGTCACTGTTTGAGCACGCGATTAAAGTGATGCTAGCGGCAATGGTGCAGAACACTCGGGTGTACTTGAAGGCTGCTTCAAACATAGCGGTTTGCTCTCGCGGTGGTTGGGGTTAATAATACGCAATACTAACCAATATTGTAGCCATCAGTCGATGCCTAAGTTCTGCGTCGGGATATCGTGCTGGTCAGGCTCTTGCAAATAGAAAAAGCGGATTGAAAAAGAGAAAAGAAGCTTCCAAAAAATTGAAAGGGTGGACACTCAATAGCACTGCAATCACTATAGTACTGCGATGTCACCCGCTACCCGGTTTTTGTCGATGATGAGGATGGTTTAGAAACGGCTGATCCAGATCAATAGGCAAAAATGCAAGGCATTACGATGAAGGCGTTTTTAATAAGAGCCGGCATAAGCAGACAAGGTGGAGAGTTAGAGATGATGATGTTAAATCGTGATAACAGGTTTCGAGTTCTTGTCGTTTTTTTTATATCGATATTTTTTTTGTCTTCAGGCGCTATCGCGTCAGACTGTTCTAGCAAAGAGATTGAAGACAACAAAAAGCAGTGGGGCGTAGATTCTCAGCAACTCTTTGTGTTTACGCAAAAAATAGTCGATGCTTATTACAGCCGAGACCTAAAAGAGCTGGAACGCTATTTTCGCAGCGGTGAGTTGCTAGTAGGCCCCCGTCGCAATCGGCTTCAGAATTCTGACTTCTCCGACGTTTTCTCTGATGCGGCCCGGCGCAGTGTTATTGAGACTGGCGCCACCTGTAATATTTTTAACTCTCAAGGCGCTCTGTTGGGTGGTGGAGTTTGGGTGTCTACGGTTAACGAAAAGCTCGTCATCATTTCGATTACTGATTTTATTCCAGAGTCGTTTAACTATGGCGCACCGGCGACGGCCATTCTCGTGAAGGGCGCAGCCTTACCTCCCAGCTGTCTCATATACCCATGGCTGTCTACGGATAACTTTGAAGCGATGTCAAAGCATTACGGTATCCCATTAGCCGATCTTTTGAAGAATCCTGGGCATTATGTGTCCGCAAAAACATCAGAGTATTTTACCCCGAGCTGGTGTGAAGGGGAGTCCGCTACTGGTCTTGGGTGTAAGGAAGGATTGGCCTTGTCAGTATCACTTGAGCGATGTGCGTCGCTGTATGCAGCCCCTAAACAGGAGAAGAACAAAGTTATTTCCTCTGAGAAAGAGCCGATAGTGGACAGCTATACCATTCTTGCGGCAGTGCCGCCTCAGAAATGCATGAGCCTGTCTGAGGGTAGCGACGTAAAGGTGGGTAAATGTTATGCGCTGCAACTGGGGGCTGCCAGATACACAAACTTCAGTGTACATGCCCTGTTCAGCAACGGCACGATTGCGCCATTAGTGGTCTTTGATAGCAAAAACGAATTAATGGACCAGTTGCAGCCCTAGGTTTTTTTTGGATAACAATGGGCCGTCGGCTTGCGCCGACACGCCGCTTACATCATCCGTTCGTGCAGGTTAAACAGAATCCAGATGGTGCCGCCAACCATTAAAAATAAGATGAGGCTGGTAAAGAGGACCAGCTGGAGGTCGTCTCGGTGAGAGTACCAGCTGATGTGCAGGAAAAAACGAAAATGCACGATGATCTGCGCCACTGCCAATATCGAGATAGCAATCAGCCGCTCGAAGTCGGGCAGAATCTCAAACATCACCAGCCAAAAGGCTAAGGCGGTCAGCGCTAATGCCAGTACGCCACCGATGCAGTAGGAGCGAAAGTCTCGTGCGTACGTTTCGACGTGCTTGTGCGTCATTGCGTCGCCCTTCATTGCGCCACCCCAAATAAGTAAACAAAGGTGAAAATACAGACCCACACGATATCGAGCATGTGCCAGAACAGTGCGAGGCGCATCAGGCGCAGTTTTACCGCGGTAGTGCGACCAAGCACTCTCAGCTGCACCAGCAGCACGATCATCCAAAACAAGCCGGCTGTCACGTGAATACCGTGGGTCGCTACCAATAAAAAGAAGGCTGACAGGAAGCCGCTGCGCTGAGGCACCGCACCCTCCTGAGTCATCACCCAGAAGTCGCGCACCTCCATGCCAACAAAGCCGGCACCTAAGCAAAACGTCAGGCCTAACCAGAACACCAGGTGCAGGCCATCCGCTTTGTACTTCAGGGCCAGCGAGGCCATGCCAAAGGTGATGCTACTCGCCAGCAGCAGCATGGTCTCAATAAAGGCGCTCGGTAGATCAAAAACATCGGTGGGCGTCGGGCCGTCCGCCTGACCTTGCACACTCATGCTGGCATAGGTCGCAAACAGTATGGCAAACAGCACCAGATCGGCCATCAGGAAAACCCAAAAGCCAAAAATGACCGGCTCGGCCTCGTTGTGAGCGTATTCGTCGGTACTGCCCAAGTTCAGTCCGGGATGAAGAAGTGGTTCCCGCTTCATGCAAGCACCTCCGCGCGGCCAACATTGCTGTTGGTATCTTCCTGCTCACGCGATGTAGTGGTGCACTCACGCACCTGCTGTAGCCACGCTTCGTGGTCTGCGCGTACCTTGCTGGCGGGAATGACGCGCTCTGTGTCTGTGACGAAGCTGCGTGCGATCACCGCGCCCCACATGGCTAAGAAGGAGAGTGCCACCAGCCACCAGATGTGCCACACCAGGGCAAAACCAAACGCAATCGCGGCAATGCCAATAACGGGGGCCACTATGCTATTTTTGGGTACTGCAATGTCTTCATAGGCGCTCGGTGAAGCGTAGGCCTGCCCCTCTTGCTTCATCTGAGTAAAGGCGTCCTTACCTGACACATGAGGAATGACGGCAAAATTGTACTCCGGCGGGGGTGCGCTGTTAGACCATTCCAATGAGCGGCCATCCCAGGGGTCACCCGCCGGTACGCGGCGTCGGTCGCGCTGGCGTATGCTGACGACCAATTGTACACACAGGAAGAGGAAGCCTGAGAATAGCAGCAGCGCGCCGACAAATGACACCTGCAGCCAGCCCAGATACTCAGGCCGGAACCATTCAACGGTGCGACGCATAGCGCCCATCAGGCCTAGCGCATAGAGCGGCATAAAGGCCAGGTAAAAGCCGAAAGACCAGCACCAGAAAGACGCCTTGCCCCAGCGCTCTGCCAGGCGGAAGCCGAATGCTTTGGGAAACCAGAACTGGTAGCCGGCGATCATGCCGAACAACACGCCGGGGATGACCATGTTATGGAAATGTGCGACTAGGAAAAGGGAGTTGTGTACCGCGAAATCCACCGGTGGATTGGCTAGGATCACCCCGGTCAGTCCGCCGATCACGAAGGTCACCAGAAACATGATAGAAAACAGCATAGCCGTGGTCAAGCGGATGCGTCCGCGCACCATGGTTAGCAGCCAATCATAGACTTTCACGCCCGTCGGCACCCCGATAAGCATCGTCGCAATACCAAAGATGGCATTCACGTTGGCGCCCTGTCCCATCGTGAAGAAGTGGTGCAACCATACGGTAAAGGACAACACCGCAATCGACATGGTGGCAATGACCAGAGACTTATAGCCGTAAATAGTTTTGCCGGAGAAGGTAGAGATGACCTCGGAGAACACTCCGAAGGCAGGCAGAATCAAGATATAGACCTCGGGATGACCAAACAGCCAAAACAGATTGGCATAGTTCATCATATTGCCGCCCAGATCATTGGTGAAGAAGTGGAAGCCGGCGTAGCGGTCCAGCGCTAACATGAGGGTCGCAATCGTCAACGGCGCCATCGCAAAAATCATCAGGACGCTGGTGCACAGGCTGGTCCAGCAAAACAGGGGCATGCGAAACAGCGTCATGCCGGGAGCGCGGTTCTTATAGATTGTGGTGGCAAAGTTTACGCCTGTCAGCGTGCTGCCGATAGACGTCAGGCTGATAGACCAAATCCAGTAATCCACTCCCTCGCCTGGGCTGAACTCGATGCCAGTGTAGGGAGGATAGGCCGTCCAACCCCCGGTTGAGAACTTGCCTACCACGAGAGAGATCATCACCAGCGCAGCACCGGCGGCAGTCAGCCACAAGCTGATGGCGTTGAGCAGCGGAAAGCTCACGTCGCGGGCGCCGATCTGCTGCGGCATGATGTAATTGATCATGCCGGTGATAAAGGGCATCGCCATAAAGAAAATCATGATGCTGCCGTGGGTACTGAACAGCTGCCCGAAGTGATCGGCCGTTAATATCCCAGGGTCGTTCACCGCGATGGACTGTTGGTAACGCATCAGCACGCCTTCGATAATCGCTCTGGCGAGCATAACGAAGGCTACCACGATATACATGATGCCCACTTTCTTGTGGTCCACACTGGTCAGCCAGTCGAACCATAGTGTCTTCCAACCCCGGTAGTAGGTGAGCAGCCCCACCACGATGATCATGCCCACCACCAGAACGCTGCCGGCGGCCCCGTCGATAAACTCGCTCATCACCGGATTTTCGAAGGTTTGTACAAAAGAAATATCCTGGGGAGTTAGCGTGCCCAGTAAAGAAAAAATCGATTCAGAAGTCACAAATCAGTTCCATCCGCTTTGATATGGTGGTGACTACCACCGGTGAAGCCCGCTACAACCGCAGTGAAAAAGCCCTCAGCAACGCTGCCGAAGAATTGCGGAGCTGCCAGCACCGAAGGCTTTGTCAATTGTGCCCACGCGGCCTGATTGAGCGGCGGCCTGGACGCGCTCATGTTGGTTGCCCACCTGTCGAAGTCAGCCTGACTAACGGCGTGGGTCATAAATTTTTGGTTGGCGAAGCCCATACCGTTGTATTGGGTGTTCAGGCCGCGAAATTGGCCGGGCTCTGAGGCGAGCAGATTCATTTTCGTCACCATGCCCGCCATCGTGTAGATCTGGCCACCCAACCGCGGAATCATAAAGGACTGCATCACTGTGCCGCTGGTCAGACGAAAACTCACCGGCCTGCCCGCCACAATCATCACCTCGTTGACTGATACGATGCCCTGCTCGGGATAGATGAAGACCCATTTCCAGTCCAGTGCTATCGCCTCTATTTCCAAGGGCGCTTCTGTCGAAGCCAGTGGCTTGTAGGGGTCCAGCTCGTAGGATTGATGCCACAGATTCCAGCCCAGTACGACAACGATCACCGCGGGCAGCCCCCAAATCAATACCTCCAGGATCCAGGAGAATTCCCAGTTTGGTTGGTATGACCCGCTCTTGGTGCCGAGGCGATAGCGCCACAGGACCCACGGTAGGGCTATAAAAAGTGGAACAATAACGACCATCATTACCACCACAATGAAAATGAGGTGATCGCGCAGTGCCTCGGCGATCGGTCCGGCGGGGTTGATAAAGCCAACACTCGCAGCAGCGGCCATGCTGCTGAGCATTAGCAACAACAATCCCCCGGCGCTACGCACGAGTATTTTAGTCAGTTCTTGATGTCGTCGCATGGATACCATGATCCGTATTGTATTGTATTGTATGGGCTGGGCCAATGCCGCTGGGCAGGGTATCTTTGGGCCACCGGTGCCTGTTCAATGCAGGTGTGTATGAAGCGCACCGTGTCCCTAAAAACACGATTCTCATTAGACCATGCCCTTACTTGCTGCCGCAATAGTATCACGCCTATGCACAAGACTAACGAGCAGCGTCCACGCCAACGAGCGGTTATCTGCGCCATCGGAGGGTCTGGGCAGCACGGAGCCGTGTCTGAAGAGGCCAGGCTCAGAGCCACTGTTTCGCTTTGGGTTGAGTCGCATTTTGGCGCACTTGACCAGTCTTTTGGCGCGAATTGCCACTCCAGATTGAATTATTCCTTGCTAGACTATTTCGAAGTTCAGCGGTGGAAGTATTTAGATGGACCCTTTAGAACCAGAGCTTGAAAAAGCGTGGGAAGAATTATCGTTCTGGCGAGACTTTGCTCTCTGGTGGAAATCTGAGCGCGGTAACGCACCTGAACCTCGCATATTGGAGGCCCTCGATGAGGCCGAGAAACGCTACGAAACAGCGCGCGTTCACAACTTAAAAGGAGAACATGATGACAAGAAGTCACCTGCATAAAGCAACAGTAATCGCAGTAGTAATGGGAGGATGGGTTTTTTGGAGTTCCACCATCCATTCGTTTGGCTTAACGACTGAGGCCCCACTAGGCTCAATCACTGTCGGGGAACTTGCTTGGGTTATTGGAGGGTTTTACCTTCTTTACTTTGTCTCTCATGTAGGAAAGTCGTTAATAAACGAATTTTAGTTGTATTAAACCGGCTGAGCAATAATGCACCACTTGCAAGGTAAAGCATGTCGCCTTTTTCAAAGTGTGCGTTGTCGAAATGATAGCGAGACCACCAGACCGAGTAAGCGTTGCGACATCCTCCACTAAATTTCCGCAGTCGTTTGTAAGTATATGCTGTAGCACTATGCCAACGCCGCCAGATCAAACGTCTTGTCTGGGTTTTGCGCAATAAAGTCGCTGGTGGTTCATTCAAGAACAGACACTCGGGGACTGTCGAGTTCTAATTTCCGCGTCTAATTTTATCTCGCCGCGTCAGGTTCAAGGGCCATCAGCTCGGTGATTTTACCTGCGCCAAACTCGTTGATTCGACCCATGGCACAGCCAATGTCGATCATTGATTCAGCACGAAAAGCATCCTTTCCATAGTCAATTGCCACTCACTCCATCCGCGCAATGAAAAGCCTGCACTCATCCGCCAAACATAGGGCTTGACCCTCTCAGGACGATACCGCAAAATGATTTTACGGTATTTTTCATGACGTTTTTTTAAGAAAAGCAGCAAATAACTGACACATTCAGAAGCGAAAGCAAGGGATGTGTCGATACCCGCGAGACGAAGTTATTAATGAAGTTCATTACCTATTCTGGGCTTAATCGGGAAAACATTGCCAGAAATCTTGGGCAAAACGATTACAGTTACTTTTTTGTGCTGCAGGATTTCCTGCCATTACTGCAGCAATTCGGCGAAGTCCTGGTGACGGATAAGCTCGGTGAAGTAGACACGATGTACGCCGATGTGACAGCTCAGGGAGAGGACGCCGTCTTTCTATCTTTTACACCGCCGCACAAAACACCGATGGACTTTGCCTGCCCCACCATTCCTGTTTTTGCTTGGGAGTACAGCACAATTCCCAATCACCAATGGGGAGAAGACCAGCGCGATGATTGGAGCTACGTCTTAAATCAACTCCACCGAGCCATCACCCATTCAAGCTATTCTTTGGATGCGGTTAGGGCGGTAACAGATCAACAGCTGATAATTGAAACTATCCCTGCCCCAGTGTGGGATAGCGTCGCGCATATTCGTGAAGAGGGGAAAACACCGCTGCAGAAAAATCAGAAACTGAAATTATCGGCCACCGTCATTGATAGCGTTGATTACCATGTGTCGATTGATTCGGTGAAGCCAAAAGCCGCGTCGCCAAGCACTGCTGATTTAAGTTTTAAAGGCGCGTCCTGGAACGGAGAACCACTAGATTATACATTTCAAGGTGGAGGAGAGATATTTCAGTCTGGATTTTTTACCCCGGAGCCTTGGGGCGTTTGGTCCAGAACTGACTCGCCTTGGCTGCTACTTCCCTTCGCTGTCAGTGGTAAGGTCATCATTACCATAGAGGCGCTAGGCTATGGCAGCAACGCAAATCGAAAAATCCTCGTTTCTCTGGGAGATTGTTCTACCCGCATCCAGTTGAGCCCCGGACCGAATGTTTTCCAACTATACTTCTCCTTGAGCAGGCCAACGAACTGCTTGCGTTTCAGTGGCCTGGACTTAACGGTACTTCCAGACTCAACCGATAGCCGCACGTTGGGCATTGGTATCAAGTCCCTCAGCGTTCGCCGCGCCTCTGCTGAGTCCAAACTAATGGCTAAGAAAAATCGTCCTAGAGAGGCTGCTGAGCTAGTCCTTAATGGCGTGGTCTATACCTCCGTTTTCAATCCAACAGATGGACGCAAAGACTGGGAAAGTATCGTCACCGCGTTTTGCTTCGCACTGGGTTCTCGGTCCGACGCCATTCTGATTCTCAAAATCACCTTCAATGATTTGCCGGCCTATCTCGAGGATGTGTTCAATTTGTTCTCGCAACTACACCCGTTTAAATGCCGCATTATCGTTGTGCATGGCTTCCTAGAGGATGGGGATTTTGAAAATCTGTTACGGGCCACAAGCTACGTCGTCAATACATCAAAGTGTGAAGGTCAATGTCTCCCCCTAATGGAATTTATGTCGGCCGGAAAACCCGCTATCAGTCCAGCGAATACAGCCATGCATGATTATATCGACGATAACAATGCCTTTGTGGTGGACTCTGATGTAGAGCCGACCTACTGGCCCCATGATCCTAGACAGATACTGCAAACTCTGTGGTATCGAACGAGCTGGGAATCGATCGTAGCGGCTTACAAGCAAAGTTATCAAGTGGCGAAGGACAGACCAAAAGAATACGGCGAAATGAGCAATGCTGCTGTCGAAAGTTTGCGCAAATTTTGTTCTATCGGCGAACTGACCCCTAGACTCCAGCGCGTGTTGGAAGGTGTTGCTAAAGACGCCAAGCAGCATGAATAAAGAATGAGAAACCAACTTGATACGCGATAATCGATGATACTTATCACTTACTCAAAAACGACGGCCGAGACAATCGAACAGGATATCGGTAAGCCCGAATACAGCTACTATTTTATCTGGAAGAAATATTTACCGGCGATGGAACGAGTCGGAACAGTTGTAGCGGTAAGAGATCCATTGAAAGAGGTGGATGCTCTCTACCACAAATACCGAGCAGAAAAGGAAGAGTGTGTTTTTCTTTCTTTTACGCCGCCCGACGGAACACCTTTAGGTCTGAGCTGCCCTACCGTGTGCGTCTTCGCTTGGGAGTTCAGCACCATTCCAAACGAAGCCTGGGATGGTAATGAAAGCTCAAACTGGGTATCCGCTTTGAAGCGCATAGGATACGCGCTCACTTTATCGACTTACGCGGAGGACACCGTAAAACGTGCTATTTCACCACGCTATCCTATCGCTACAGTGCCTGCACCTGTATGCAGCTTGTCTAGCGCCGACAGAGGGCACTCGCCAACCGAAGTAAACTACAATTCCTTCGTGCTAGAGGTGAGCGGGAAAGTCGTTGATAGCGATAAATTTGATATTACTTTCGACCGGGTTACCGCTATTCGAGATGATGATAGTGAGGGTGCGACGGCTGTAGTTTGGGACTCCAAGCCTCTGCGCTATGAATTTTATAAAGACAACCTTGGCGCGACACAGCTGATGGTAGGTTTCTACGCTGCAGAAGAGTGGGGTGCCTGGTCTCGAACAACTTCTCCCTGGGTAATTCTACCGAAATCTGTGCGTGGAAAAGTAGAGCTGGCGATCGAAATGCTGGCTTACGGAGATAATGTCGATCGCGAGATCAAGGTGGTTCTCGGCTCGCAATCTCGAGAAGTTGTTGTGAGCGCTCACCTAGAAACATTTACGCTGAGCTATGATCTTGAAGATCTTGCTGACGCTATTCAATTTTCTGGACTGACAATAACTCAGACAACGGGTGCGAGGGACCACCGCACGCTAGGATTGGGTATAAAGTGCATCAGTGTCTATAGGCCCGGAGAGTCAGCTTCAACATTAGGCGCTGTAAAGCGAGAACCATATAAGGAACCGCAACCTAAAAGTCGAGTGACCGGGGATGGCGTTGTTTATACTTCTGTATTGAACCCCGCTGACGGGCGTAAGAACTGGGAAGATATGGTTTCTGCCTTTTGTTGGGCTTTTAAAGACACCCCTGATGCAATCCTGATTTTGAAAATGACGCACACCGATAGTTCCACGTTCCTGGGCGTGATGTTGCAGCGCTTTTCTCAGCTCGCGCCCTTTAAATGTCGCGTCATCGCTATTCAGGGATACCTTGACGATGAGCAGTATGCCAACCTAATAGCAGCGACCCACTACGTTGTTAACACCTCATATTGTGAGGGCCAGTGTCTACCCCTGATGGAGTATATGGCGCAGGGTATTCCGGCCGTATCTCCAGATCATACTGCCATGGCAGATTACATCACCAAGGCTAATGCTTTTATTATCGATTCAGACACCAAGCCCACATTCTGGCCCAATGATGAGCGGCGCTGCTATCGCGCACTGATGTATGAAGTGAACTGGGGCTCGATTAAACGCGCTTATGAAGAAAGCTATCGGGTGGCGAAAGAGGATGAGCACCGCTACTTAGCTATGGGGCGCAATGCATATGAAGTAATGCAGCACGGTTTTTCGGTAGAAGCGGTGGTACCCAAACTTGAGGTGTTTCTAGTCAATGCGGCTAAGAGGCGATTTTTTCTTACAAAATGGTCGAAAATGTTGTTTAACCGGTTCTGTTGAAAAAGGGTGGGTAGGCCTCGTTGCGCATTACATCTTGTCAATACTGCGCTTCAGTTACTTGCATGGAGCCGTGTCTTGCGAAGCCATCGTAAGAAACGCATAAATGCCGCCCAATGCTCACCGTTCCAACACTTCGGGTAGAATAGAGCCTATGAGCCTAGAACAGTTATTTGAGCCTCGACACCCTAATGGCCTTACTTGGCCTAGTCAAAGAAGTTGTTATTTTGCCCAATTGCCAAGTGTGGTTCGACTTCGCTTAAGCGTTTAATGGTAGAACTTTCCGATGTCCCGCATAAGCAGGAAATACTGGCTGGAGATGTGCATCGCGCGACTGGTGTTTTTCGCACTGGCGCCTTGCTGATAGATCTGGATACCGATCGTGCGACGCAAATAATCTAAGATCCTGACTTCTTTCGCTTTTCAGTTGTGCGAGACCCCTTTGACCGTTTGCTCAGCGCCTTCCGCGAAAAATTCGTCGTAAATCGGCTGCAACCCCCCAACCACTGGCACACGTGTGAAGTTTTGACAAACGTCCAAGGCCGGGACCAACCGGACTATGATGAAGGGGTCAGCTTTGCAGAGTTTATAGATTTCATAACCACTCAGCCTCCAGAAAAGTTGGATACACACTGACGCCCACAATCACATTATTTGCGAACTATGCGTTATGACCGCCTCTATGCGTTCGAAGATTTTGCCACACTTGAATCTGACCCAGAAATGCGTACTGGTCAGCCCCTGTAGATTCAGCATCGCAGTCGAAGTATCGGTTTGGGGCAACGTGACATTTCTGGCATTACGAGACAACGTGCCGGCACCATCGAGTCAGTAGCTGAACTGAGTAAACGATCGTTCATGGAGGATCAAGAAATTCTGGATAAAGTCGAGGCCTATTACGCTGAAGACCGCCGGCTGTATTGTGATGCGTTAGCGGTGACGAGAAGGACACTTCTGTAGTGAATAATACATCACGATAGGGCAGCAATAAATGGGTCCAGTTCCGCCGCTAGTCTGTCCGGTGCTTTGCCGTCGCTACTGCGAGCATGAGACGCTTCTTATTTCGACCGAAATTATTTTACTGGAAAAATTTGGGAACAAGGCTGCAAATAAAATCAATAAGTTTTGCTAAGCTTAATAGCGATACCACGTCTAAATCAGTTACTCACTCAACAGGAAACGAACTGTCTCTCAGTGGCAGATGTCCTACGTGAATTAAATGAATAAATAGTCCTCGAGGCTGCGCCTGCATGCAGTCCAATGATATGTGGCCTGTGTCAGCTACCTCGTTACCGACTGCCTGAAATGCCGGCCGACCACGTCACGCCGATGGCGCGGTCTTGGCCACCTCTGTGGCGCGCTCTTCGGCGAAACGCGCGCTCCTTCCTTTTGCAATAACGACACCTTTACTGCGCAAGGGGCGCTCTACAAGACGGAAAGTAAGGTCGCTCAATAGCACGATCAGCACCAGAGCTGCTGGCACGAGGTACCAGAAATGCTGCGGCCCCAAGCTTATCTCGGGACCGAGGATACGGAAGGCAATTTCCCGCGTCATGTACATTACGGGAATGTGGCACAAATACATCGCATAGGCACGATCGCCGAGCCACAGGCCAATGCCATATACCCACTTGTCAGCAAACAAGTAGCCTGCGTTCCACGTAGTGATGAAAATCATAATCACGCCAATAACGGATGAGATTTGGTGCACAGCGTAACTTGGGATAATGCGATGGCTAACGACACACATTAGCGTGAGCATAGTCACCATCATCGCCCGACTGGCCCATTTGTTTTTGAGGAATGTCGGTTCGAAAATTTTGTAACTGGGGCTGAGCGACCAAAACGCAAGCAAAATGCCTAACAGCAGCCCTTGTACCCGCAGAGCCGGTGAGAAGGTCAGAAAAGGAATAAACATCTGAGTAAAGAGCAGCACAGAAATACAAGGAAGAAACCAACGCTTGCTGAAGATCATGAAAAGCGGCAAAAAGAGGTAAAACTGCTCCTCAAGCGAAAGCGTCCAATAAGGAAAACTGGGGCCACAAAAATAGTCCTCATCCCAACAGTCTATGAATTTAAAATTGGCTATTTGCAAAAATGCACTTAGTGCACCAGCCCAAGCGTCTTTAAAAGAACCAAAAGCTCCGGAACTATTGAAAAAAGCCGTCATTAGCAGTATCAAAGCGAGCCACAGCCAGGCCGCCGGCAGTAAGCGCCAGATCCGACGCAGCCAAAACACACTGCTTATTTGTAGACTTTGATGAACATTATTAGCCTTGCCCAAATCGGTTAAAAGCAAACGACAAATGACAAAACCCGACAACGCAAAGAATACGTCGAGGGTAGTGGTGCCGTCGAAATACTGAAAGAAGGTGTCCGGCCCTGGCGCCGACCAAGTGATGAGGTTGCCGGTGATATGCCCGATAATAATAAAAAATACGCAGAATCCACGAATTAATTGGATTTCTAGGATATTTTTATTCATGAGCGTCTGCCTGTGTCCTCTTATTTTTTATTGTACCAAATCGTCAGCTTGTTTCGATACCCGTATCGGGAGCTACTTAGGCGCTCCCGGCGCCTTGGAAGCTAAATCAGTAACCCATCGCATACGCATGGTGTAAACGCCCAATTATAGTGGTAATCGATCGCAATCATGCGCTCATATTCGAGCTCTTTCGCTTAGGAACTCTCTATTGTGAATTGGATATATTTCTGTGTGACTAGAGCTAGTGCCGCTTAATGCATCGGGTCAAAGGTCCAGTTGGCAGCACCTAGCAGCCAGTGTTGAAGTATCAAACTTTAAGTCAAAGATATAGAGACCTAACATGTCATAGTGTTATTTTTCTGCGAAAATAAATCATGGCAATTAGATACAGGGCCATAGAGGCTATTGTAAATAATGAAATATAGGTGCCGATTTTCTGGCTCATCGAGTCGAACCAGATCCTAATATAATGTTGGCCCTTGGGTATCCTCACTGCCTTTCCAAGTACCTGAGCTGTGTGCACTGTCACGTCTATGCCATCTATTTCTGCTTTCCAACCTGGATAGTTGGCGTCTGCGATAAAGAGCCAGTAAGCCACTCGTGAATCGCTAGCTATTTGATAACTTGTTGCTGACTGTTCTAGTATTTCATATTGTGTACCTTGCAGATCGTCTTCGCCACTTGAAATATACTCGGATGTTTCAATGACCAGTAATTTCTCCGTGCTGTTTTTCAATGCCGCTAATGCTTCTTCCGGACTTGATACTGCTTTTACGGTGCCATAGGTTTGAATGCGTGGTTTCACTGCGGTATTTTTTAGTAATAGCGTCGATTTGTCTCTATTTTTTGCATGAACCAAAGATTTATTTGGATAGGTCTCACGAGTTGTAACATAGCCAATAGATAGTATATCCATAAGTCTTAAGCCCGGTTTTTGAGCAGATCTCCCCGTTACTTCATCAACTATTTGATGGTCTATCAACTCTTTTCTGGATAGCTGCAGTGCAAATGCCCCGGCGTAAGACGGTATGTCCCATATTAAATTAGTGCTGGGAGTTAATTGCTCAAGATCGGGTCCAACTCTATGGGCCAGGTTTTTCGCGTGTGGAGAGATACCTAGGTGCAAAGTAGAGAGGGCCATGGGGAGATGTTTAATGCCGCTATTCCCTGCGTCTTTACGGATGTAGTTTACACTGTCCGGGGTAGTGCGAAGCGCTTTATTGCTAACGAAATTAGGCGGGCTGATTTTAAGAAAGACTGTTTCAACAAGTAATAGAAGAATGAGCGCTTTCGGAATGTGCCTATTTAGATTTAGTCGCTCAGCGAATAGTACGATCACGATTGCCACAATCGCTATAATATAATACCAAATCGAAACCTCATCGATATGATATTTTCGACAAAAATATAACCAAAAAAACAATGTTATGGCCATAAATATTTTTCTAAAAAAAAGTTCTCTATTGAAAACTTTGTTTCGTGCTAGCCAATCAAGCGTAGCTGCTGAAAAAGTACATATTGATATGATGGGTAGATAAAAATAGGGGAACATCAAACGAAAGTGATTTATTCCCGGGGCCAGGTTATGCTCACTGACTAATCGGTACAAGGGCGATGAATTATCGACTGCTAAATTCAGCAGTAAAAAGCATGCCACAATATTTCCCTTTATTCTAAGGTTAGTGGGTAAAAATAATGCCATTGACGCGAGTGTGCACACAAATACGCTACCAATGGTTGGGAAGTAGGATGCAGCAGTTGTAACATTTATAGAGGATATAAATCCTCGCAGATAGACTTCGATAGGTATATCGAATAACAAATCTGTACCCTCGCTTCTGCGCGATAGATTTGCCAATTCAATGAGCGGTATCCACTGTATTGCACTTACACCGGCACATATCAGCACGGCTAAAATCCCAGTGGATAAATAATTCTTGATCAAAGGATAGACATCTTTATTAAATGGTAAAGTACATAGGCTGATTGCCATGTACAGTACGGTGCCATGAAAAAACTGTGGGTAACCTGCGAAAATTTCCATTGCCATAAACAGGCCAAAGCATATTGCATTAGTGTTATTGGGTTTCCTCAGCCATCGTTCGAACATCCACAAGGCCCAGGGAATGCAGGCTGCCGCACTGATCGCCGTCATATTAGTATTTGTATGAATGATTAGTCCGGAGAAGCTTGCGGCGATAGCGGCAAAAATTGCACTTTCCGGCGATATCTTCAACGTTCTTGCGAACCCGTAGGTGCCAATTCCAAGCGCAATCATTGAAAGGTAGTGTATAAAATTGTGCCCAAATTCAGGGGGTAATAGCCATGCCACAATGTAGTTAAACGGATTGCTGAGCCCACCCTGGCTTTCTGCAAAGATGGGGTGCCCCCCATATACCAGGTCCGTCCAGAAAGGTGAGTACCCTTCATGTATCACTCTGCTATGAAATTTTAGTATCGCATAGCCGTGATGAAGATTATCGCCGTGTACCAATGACTGGTCTAAAAATAGCGCTGGAAAAAATATCCAGGTAGCGAGTCCAGTTAAGATCGCGAACAATGTGACTGTATACTTGTTGATCACTGTTTGCTTTCCAGAGATGTCAGTCGTGAAATGAGTTACAGTGCGGCATCGGTATGGCTCGTTGTTATTTTAGCATTATACACTCAATTAAGTGAGTCAAGGCGATGGCATGCTCCCAAATTCTCAGAAGGTGGGTATTAGTCGAAGATATGCAGCATGGTGAAGATAAGAAAAGCACTGCCCGCCAGCTCTTCTGGCACATTATCAGGCATGCTTGTTAAGCTGATCGTCGAAGCACCTATTTTTTTTTGCTGCGTTCTTTGTTAGGAAATGCGGAGTTTTTGGGACCTAATCCTGTAGTCTTCTCTTCAATTACTGATGATATTAAAAGCGCAATCTAGAGTTCATGCGATGCAACAAAGTGCTCTGGCACTGTCACAAATAAACAGGTTTTTTAAGTTCGTATAAACTTCAGATCCCTTTGGCGGAGTTATTAGCAAGCCGGTTGGTACATGCTAGTAAGTCCAGTGCGGCACTATCCAGTAAAATCGTCATCCCGGTTTATAAAAAAAGTCAACCTCTAGTGTCGTTTTTCAACTTTTTGGCCTAATAATTGTCTAGCGAATAAATGATTCGACGCAAAAATTCCGTGCATTATCGTTGCGTTTTGCAGCTTAAACCTGAAGCAGTTTAGACGCAATTTCTTAAAATCTATCGCGACTTTCACAATCTAAAATAATCACTCCAATACTTTTTTGAACATCGGATATTTGACCAATGCTTTGACAAGCCATAGTGTGAGCAAGAAAAAGACAAATACTTTCCCTACTTCCCAAAACGGATTGTTAGCCAGAGGAATACGTAGCGGCATGAAAAAATCTATAACAAACATGTGCAATAAGTAGATACCTAATGCGTATCGCCCATTCTTTTCAAGCCACGCATTTTTCAAGGGCTTAGCGCCATAAATGCCTAGCATGGCGGCTCCTATTCCGTAAGCCAGAGTTCCCGAATTAAAGTCATTGATAAGGTAGCTGCCGAAGTGTTTCCTAAGCCAAAAAAATTCTACAAAGTGCCAAAAAAATCCGAGAAAAAATATGATGTATGAGTAAAGGAGAATACGCTGTGTTTTTCTGATTCCGGCTAAAACAACTCCCGCGGTAAAAAATACCATGCTGAAGAAAGGCCCATTTCGAGTGTATATAGATAAGTCAATGCCTACTGGCGTTTCCTTATACGGCCCCCCGAATAAGGCAAGTAAAAATAAGGTTATGGCAACGACAAGTAATAGAACTTTATTTTTCTGTACGATAAGTGGCGTACTCAGACTTACTGCTAGCCATAAGGCAGGTAAAAACCACAGGTGTGCCTTAGATCCTCCTAGAAAAAAATTCTGCCATCCGCTAGTCCATGCTTGATAATGCCAATTGGAAAAGTCGATGGAAGCCCGCATGCCTCCAGTTGGAATTAATGCGATGTTGTACGGGATCAAATAGATCAGGCACCAAAATACATAGAGGAAACCGAGGCGTTTCGTGGTTCGAAAGTAGCTATGGAACGGCCGTTCATGATTAAAATTGGTTGCGTAGAGATAACCCGACAGCACAAAGAATGCAGGCACAGCAAAGCGACAGGCCTGATTAATGGCTAAAAATAACGTTGAGTCTCCTAAGGGCTCTAAAGACCAAAATGGCATAGAATGAATCGTAACAATAAAGAAAATTGCCACCAGTTTTAAACTGTCAATTGTCTTTATTCGATCCTTAATCATTTTGTAATAACCATATCTAGTCCTCCTGTAACTATAATTACCTTTCGTCGGTCCGCTGCTTTCATCCCGCCCCCAACAAAAAGACAATGCGTTGACAGACATTCAACTTTATAGCGCGGCGGCCCGAGCAATGTAATCAGTTCAGGGTCGTTACTGCTCTTGGGACTGGTATGAGGTTAATTCATCCATTAGATTTTTGGTGAAAATGGCATGACCCTCGCCACTGAGATGCAGAGCATCAGGCATAGCACTACCGTTCTTGACCTGCTGTTCAGTGTACCAATGTCGGGTTTCTATCAATCTACAGAGGCCTGACTCAGCCAGCTCGCGAACTATTACTCTAATGTCTTCATAATGCAAATTGGAAGTGTTCCGTTTTCCATTATAATCCCACCGTGCCGGGAGCGGCACGACACAGTATGTAGTTACTGGCAGCGAATTGACTTCAGTCAGTAACTTGCGATAGTTTTTCTCGAACCGCTCGGGACCCACACCCCACCAAAACCAGTCATTATGCCCAAGCTGAACAGCCACGCTGACTCGCTCTGGTCCTCTGCCGGAGTTCTCACTAGCGTCTCCGGCAGTGAACGCTACCGCCTTCCAAATCTCTAGCCGCACTGCATTGAGGAGCGTTTGGCCCGAGTTGGAGATGTTGACTACATACCAGTCGTAGTCACGGGTTATCAGCGAGGATACGGTTGTCGCTGGGCCATCAAAAGACTGTGCCATCACGCTATCGCCTATTATAATCAGCGTTGGATAGATCGGTAATGATGTACCTTGCGGTTCCTGCGCCTTGATAGCATTGCTGCATGCGCTGAGCGACAGCGCTATCAGTAGGAGAGTTCCGTAGTCTTTATGGTGCCGTAGAATGTTGACCAAAAAGCCTTTCAGGTTTTTAAATATTGAACTATGTGTCTTGGAGTAGATCCGTCTTAGTGTTTTTTGACTCACTTCAGTATTCCTTTTTTCGAGGCAGAGCAGTATATTTTTTTTGCAAGATGCGCTCACGTTGTCGCCGGCACCTGTAAGACGGTTCCAAATGTGTATGGGTCTGGCGCATTCACATTTGGAAAAGTGAATAGTCCGAGACGCAGTCTAATCAAGTCGCGGGCGTCTATTGACCAAACTTCGCGTGGGCAAATTCTGCGCCTCGCCGGCGCAAAGGTTGCTCTATCAGTTTGAAATTTAACTGTGCAGTAAGTCCCAGAAGTATAATATTTAATAGTGTGAGGGGCACTAGATAGTCCGAGACACTTATACCCAGATTGAAGCACATTTCCCTAATAAGAAAATTAATTGGGACGTGAGCCAAATAAAGCCCATAGGATCTTGCACCGATCCATAAGAATACGTTGTAGGCTGGAAGAATGTTTTTAGCTAAGTCTTTGTTTAACGAGGCGATCAATACAATTAGAGAGGTCAGCACTGTGACAAAACTGTAGTAATAAGAAATATTTTTGTATGCATCGCTCGATGAGACCACCAAAATGAAAAGTAGGACGGGAATAAGCGCGGTAAGAATTAGCGTCTGTCCTCGTAAAAAACGTAGAAATCGTTGGCAGGCTTTGGTCTCGTGCATGATCGCGAGGAGGACGCCAAAGCAAATAGCATCTGTTCGGAACATCATCTCCCAAAACGTTCGAGGGCTAAAGAGTTGATAGGTGATGACTACGATCAGTGTTGCGATGAGCCACCTTCTAGGTAGCAGAGCCAAGAGAGGAAATACAAAGTAGAACTGCTCCTCTAGCGAGAGCGACCAGTATACGAAGCTCGCTCCGTAGCCAGTATGGTCTATAAAAGCCATGGCTAGACGCAAGTTGGCAAACTGAAATACACCGGCAACCGTTGCCCACAGATTTTCTTTAAGATTGCCAAAGACGTGTGAATCATTGAAAAATACTTGGAAGATCAAGATAAGCATCAACCAGAGCCACGCAGAGGGGAATAGTCTCGACATACGTCGTATCCAGAACGAATAGATAGTCTGTTGTTTACTTTTAATGTCTTTACATGCCCATAAACGCGGTAGCAGTGATCGTGCTATAACGAAGCCGGATATTCCAAAAAACAGATCTACGCCAACGCTTCCATTGAAATAGGTATAAAATTGCTTCACGTAGCTTCCTGTCTCGAATCTGGCAAAGACGTCATTGAAATGATGAAGAATGACGAATATAACGGCAAATGCTCGCAATACTTCGATGTCATCAATTCTTGACCTGTCCGATTTCATTGTACGTTTGCCCTCTTTGTGGTGCTGCCAGCGAGTTCTCGAATTTTCTCTTCAACATAAGAAGTGCGTGCGCAGTGTCCTATTCCGCTTGCCTGGTTTACCTAAATGTCGCTATAACCGGACGTTTCGTAAGCAGGAAATTGCTAATTATCCTTAAAGGCTTTTCAGTGGAAGTGCGAGTCAACTTGATAGGCCATAGTAATAATGCTGCTAAGAACGTAAATATTCTGGTTATGTGCTTTTTGATTACTGTAAGCGTGGCCTGTTTTTAAATTAGAAACCTTTCAAGAAAGCATTTATTGCGCAAAAAATTAGTCATACCGTCGCTTATTATACACGCTCCGATCTGGTAATCGCCGCATTATTAAGTAAGGCTGAAGGTTGGTGTAAAGTAGCCATGGCTGTTTTCTTGTCCCAACCCGCCATTATCGGCTGATACATTCGGTTTCGTTGTCGCATCAAATAGCAGTTAATCCACTGCATCAACGTTTAATGCGATCTTGCAATAGTGCTAATCATGTTAACGTCGGTGATACAGAGATTTCAACGCCAAGTTGCAGTGAATAGTAGTCAGTAATAGGATTGAGAAGCCGATGACTGCGGCTGTCGGTCAGGTGGTCGTCTGAAATATTCTGCGTAAATTTTATGAGAAAACGTAATTTTCACTGCAACTAATTGTGGAAGTGATTACGGTCTGGCGACATAAATTTCTGCCATCGCTAGATTCTTTTTTTCACCATGCAACTTGAACGTGGTATCGACGATCGACTCTTGTTCCACACGGAATAATTTGCGTCACCAAACAGAGCCAGAAGGCTGTTAGAGTTAGAAGGCCGGTGATGGATCAACTACGATTTTATTGCTGGTTACTGAGTTTAGAGTATTTACTACGCACTACTTGAGTGTTTAAGAGATGCGGCTTCAGTATTTAACCTATCAGGATACTAGGTTTTTCATAAATTGGAGCGGTGAGGACGTCGCGGCTGGTCGGTCTTTTGCTCTGCTGCATATCGCCGATGGCGCTGACGGTGGGAATGTATCAGACAGCCGTAATCGTGAGTCTCTAATTGTTTTTGCGAGTGTCAGGTTAGCCAAGAGTAGGTATACGTTCTTCGGGGCTTCTATTTTGGGCTAGTAAGTGGATATTTCATGTGATGAATGATTCTGTAGCAAGGGCAGGAACCGTCATGTTGTCCGACCTCTACCTGATTATAGGTATGCAGATGTTACCAGCGCTTCTCCGTTATGATATGGCCAATGTCTTTGACAGACCACTAAAAAATAGAATTTTAGGAGTAAGTGATACTGATAGGCAGTTGAGAGCAGGGGTGATGTTGTGTGTACAAGTCAGGTTGAAGTTTCATCATTATGAGCCGTGTACCGCAAGTAGTATTTCCGTCTAGACGAAGCGATTGCCTCCGATTGCGTGTCCCACCTCTGCAATGACACTAGCACGTTGATCTAAAGTAACGTTTCAATACCGCTGCCTGCATGGCCTACGTTCTAATTTCCCGCTCTTGATTTGTATTCCAGCGGTTGTAGCCTGCGGGCTGATAGGTGATGACCATGGCTCTGCGGCTCTGCTCACTTTTATTACCCTTGGATCCATGAATAACATGTGCATGGAAGTAGATGACACTGCCAGCCGGCGCAGTAACCGCAACAGGGTCCTCACCCTGAAATAAGTCCATATCGGTATACAGCCTGTCCAGCACACCTTTGCCTTGCACTCCGGAAAGTATGCCCTGATGATGACTGCCAGGAATAATCCACAGGCAGCCGTTATCATTACGCGCTTCATCAAGGTAGATTTGCATGCTCAGTAATTGGTCAACATGTTTGCATTCCAGAGCAAAATAGGGACTGTCCTGATGAAATGGGAACGGCGCTCCCTGCGGACGTTTGAAGTTTAATTTATCAGTGAACAACGCTAGCTTATCGAGGCCCAGAATAGATTGTGCTGGGGCCCACAGTCGCGGATCATCAACAATCGCGTGTAAATCATGATGCAGGTGTAAAAAAGGTTCCATCGAGCGTATGTCACCGGATCCCTCCCGCCACTCCCACTTAACAACAGAATCATCAATCGACTGAAAGCGCTTGTCATCGACAAATTCGAGGTCGGGGGGGTTGTTAGAGGCGGCTTTTTTTTCCATGCGCCTGTGAACTTTTTCAGCGGCATTACGCAGCTTATCCAATTCACGGTTACTGAATACTTTCTCGCGAACGAAAAAGCCGTTGGCATTAAACTGTTCCAGCTCTCCAGCGTTGGCAGCATAGTGATTGCCGCTCCTGAGACGGGACATGATCTTTTGTAACACGTTTTGCTCCTGAAAGCGTATCTCCAGTTGGAGTATGTCATATATCCAAAGATGAGCACATACACTGCAGAATCGTCCCGCGCTTGGTGCTGTCCCTTTAAATGACCTACACAATTTGTTGATTTTTGGCAGCGCAGATCGAGCAGACTGCGGTGGTCATCTATGTCATGCGTAGAGGCATTACCACCGAAGGTCTCAAGTGTCATAGCTTTAGGCGTCATGAGGCTCAATGTGTGAGCGGGTTCTCAGCTTAAAACTACCCGCCACGTCTTTACCGTTTGTGAGAAACAATCTGAAACCTTTTTTGAGAAGACTGTAAGGACCAGCGAGACGCTGTGCATTTGATCGAACAAGTCATCTTGACTCACAGGCAATATCTTATAGATCTGAGCGACTTCACTGCCCAATTTCTATACTTCGATCACCGTCTGTGCAAGAATCGGATGGTATCTATGATGATTGCTTCTTGCTCAATTTTCTCCGTCTGGACAGTTCAGATGGCACTGAGAGGGCACTTAGGGCGTGATTGTGATCCTATCTTCGTCATTTCGGACGAAGGCACAAGATCAAGAGCCCTGCTCGTGAAGAGTTTTGAATATTAAGGAGATGCAACTTGAGTAATATCGACCCTACCCCCTCTGCCAGACTGATTGGTACAAAGGACCGTCAGTTGAGTGGTTGGTGCAATGCAGAAACTGGTGAACTGGTCGCAGACGTGATTGTGGAGCCTGGCATCAAAGTCATCGATATCGGATGTGGAGACGGAGGCTATATTAGCTTCTGCAGTGCCAGAGGAGCAGATGTGACCTTTGTCGATATCCAAGAGGATAAAGTTCGCGCACTGGAAAAACGATTAAAACAAAATGCCAAGGGTGCGGTTAAAGGCATTGCCTCAGATTGCGATCCTATACCGCTTCCCGATGGCTGTGCCGACATTGTAATGAGTACTGAGGTTTTGGAACATGTGCATGATCCTGAAAAGTTTCTAAAAGAAATTGTTCGGGTAGGCTCAGCGGACGCGACCTATGTGCTTACAGTGCCAGATGCCCGCGGCGAAAATTTGATCAAGTCTGTGGCACACCCAAGCTGCTTTGAAGAACCTAACCACATACAAATTTTCGAAGCCGATGATTTTACATCATTGGTTGAAAGCTGCGGTCTTGAAATCATAAGGCACGAATTTCTAGGCGGGTTCTGGGCAGTTTTTTATCTTTTAAAGTGGGGCACATCTCTGCCGGGCGAATCTATAAATGATGCGGTGCATCCCGCTACAATACATTGGACTAAGGCTTGGGACGCGGTTCTGGCTCACCCCAAGGGCGATATGATGCGCGAAAGTCTAAACAATTTGTTACCAAAAAGTCAGATGATTGTGGCGAAAAGGGCCAAATAGGCCTCTCGGCCCGGTATCTGTATGAGTGACATCTTTCAGGATACAGCGCTTATCAAAACAGCTATGGAACTCTTTTCTTTTATGACGTCGAAAATACCGGTGGGTGACTTTAGGGTTGTCTCGAAACTATAGGAGTGCTGACAGTGTCAAGTGATTCACAATTTCCCTCGGCTCCGATGATTGGCTTGCACGATCGAAAACTAGACGGCTGGGCCGACGCTGACACTCGCGAAATTGCTCCTGGTGTCGCCGTTAATCCTGGCATGCAGGTTGTAGACGTTGGTTGCGGTGATGGAGGGTACGCCAGTTTCTGCGCACGCATGGGAGCCGATCTGACTTTTATAGATATACAAGAGGATAAAGTATTGGCATTGGAGAGCCAGCTAAAAGCTGGAGATTACGCCGGCGAAATCAGGGGCATAGTGACTGAATGTAATCCCATTCCACTTCCAGACAGCTACGCTGATCTCGTTATGAGCACGGAGGTGTTGGAGCACGTCACTGATCCCGAGAGGTTCCTTGCCGAAATGGTCCGGATCGGAAAAGACGACGCGATCTTTGTTCTCACCGTGCCTGACTCACGCGGTGAGACGCTAATCAAGGCCACTGCACCAAAGGTATATTTTTGCGAGCCAAATCATATACAAATATTTACTCCCGAAGATTTTCGACAGCTAGCTGAGAGCTGCGGCTTGGAGATCATCGAGCATAAGCATGTGGGAGCATTCTGGGCCATCTTCTTTTTACTCAAATGGGCTTCCTCTGATGATGATCAGTATGCGATCAATGAGGCCAACCACCCCATGACCCAGCACTGGACCAAGGTCTGGCAAGAGATTCTTAAGCATCCGCAGGGTGAAGATATCAGACAGTCGCTGAATAACGCGGTGCCAAGTTCGCAGGTTATTGTGGCTAGGAAGCGCAGTGCCGACTAAGGTCAAAATTGACTTTGTTGTACCGGGTTTCAGTAAATGTGGGTCGACCACACTTTGCGCTCTCCTCGACCTGCATCCAGATATTTATATCCCGCCAATAAAGGAGCCCTGGTACTTTTCACGCGAGGATTTTGAAACGCAACACGCGCACTACGATGGCCACTATGCAGCTGCCCTAGAAAACCAGCTTAAAGGGGATGGTAGCGTCGAATATAGCGGGTATCTAAGTGAAGACATCGCTGCCGAGCGCATTTATCAGAACAACCCCACCTGCCGATTTTTGTTTATTGCTCGCGACCCAAAAGCTCGAATTGAATCGAGCTTTCGAGAGATGCACCACAGCGGTGTGCAGTTTGGATTGGACGCGCCTTATGAGTTATCTGAGTGCCTACGGACCTTTCCACAAATGACTCAGGATACGCTTTACTGGAAGCGGATCAGCAAATTCAGAGACCAGTTCGGAGACGAAGCCATTTCAGTGGTTTTTCTTGAGGAACTCATTGCGAATCAGCAAGCCACACTGGAGCAATGTTTTAGGCATCTTGGTGTAGGCGCAGACCGGTTTCCTGGCGCAAGCGGCCTTAATCTTAATGCCGGCGAAGCCAAACTCTATGACACAAGATTACTGCGCCGTATAAGAAATACACAGGTGATCGGGCCACAACTGGCAAAAATTGGCCCCTCCAGCCAGGACAAACTGCTCGCGCCGCTTAAGCTAAGAAAACCTTTCGGCCGCAAGTCCGTCAATTGGGACGCTGGCTCTCTGGACTGTTTCCAACGCGATATAGCGGCGGATAGCGTTAGCTTTCTCGAGTTTTATGGAAAGTCGGCTGAATTCTGGAACTTGGGCTAAATTACGCTGGTTAAGTTGGATTGCCTACACGCTAGGCTTCCAGCATTACGGCCCTGATGGCTCAGCAGAATTCTTTTAAGAACCGTGAATTTGGTCCCCGTTTAGAGTACCCTGCGACTGTGCCTAAGCCGCGCAAAAGAGGTACACTTTACCTAATACACTAGGATCCAAATCAGGTGCACATTTACTGCTTTTCAGAATCCACAAAGAGCAAGAAAATAACGCCACAAGGTCAGCCTATTGCTGCTTCTGTATCTATGCTAGACGCATTTCTCCCGCTGCTAGAACAACTCGGTACCGTTGTAGTCCTAGACACGCTTGATTCCAACTTCAAGTCTAAATGTCAATTACATATGGACGGCAAGGAAAGCGTCTACCTTTTTGCGTTCGCTCCCCCTGATCACATTCCTAGAGACTTGCCCTGTCATGTTATCCCTGTATTCCCGTGGGCCTACCCTACGATTGCGGATGTTCAAAGCGAGCCAGGTTCATCCCGCAACTTGCCTGTCTCCTTGAAAGGTTTCAGCACGGCGATGACATATTCCAGCTTCGCACGGGAGGCCATCAACGAGGCTACAGACTCAATGCTTCAGGTAGCCGCTATCCCGGCACCCATTTGGGACCAATGGAGTGAGACCCGACTAGAATCGGTGCCCGTCAAGCCGGTCAAAAAAGACACGCTACGTCTGAACAAGGTAGTAGTGGACAGCATGGACTATGCACTGGCTGGCGAGACGATTTACCCTGGCAAGAGTATAATTTCTCCTCTCCAAGATGTAGCTAAGCGCCGCCGAGATAGCGGTCGAGTCGAAGCGCACTTCGGCAGCTACAGCAGTCATGCTATGGGTGTGGGCTTCTATGGACCGGAGGGCTGGGGTATGTGGTCAAGATCCTTAAGCCCTTGGATCAAGCTTTCTCATGCGGTGCGGGGGAAGACGCGCTTTAAACTTGCCCTGAGTGCCCATGGTCCGAACATTGGTCGCGAAATACAGGTTTCAATAGGCGGTCAGACAACAACGATAATTCCCGAGTCTCAAGTTAGTGAGTTCGAATTTTTACTGGATATTCAAGCATCCGGAAACGTGCTTCGCTTTGACAATCTTAGCCGGATAAACCCAAAAAGAGCCGACGACCCGCGCACTATGGGGATCGGTGTTGCCAGTCTTAGCATTCTGACAGAGGAGGCCGGTGGGGCCTTGTCTTCTGATGACGTCAAGGCAGCGGATTTCAAGTCATTGCACTTACAGGGTGTTGTCTATACCGCCTTGGTTGAACCCGCCGATAGAAAAGACTGCTGGAAGGACATTATCTTGGCCTTTTGTCTGGCTCTGAGGAGGGAGCACAATGCTAACTTAATTCTTGTTGTTGAAAGAACTGATCTACTCACCTACATCAATGACCTGCTTGAACTATGGTGTAAATTGACTGCCTTTGATTGCAGAATTATCGCGGTGCAAGGCGTATTAAACACAGCGGAACGCAGTGCGCTTATTGAGGCAAGTTCCTTCATAGTAAACAACGCCAGCGCCGAATCCTACTGCCAATCGCTTATGGATTTCATGTCATGTGGCATTCCAGCGATAGCCCCCAATCACACCGCAATGAAGGACTACATCTCTTCCGAAAACGCATTCGTGGTCGAATCAAACAGTGAACCCTGTTCCTGGCCAGATGACCTAGAGGGTCGGTATAATACGCTTTGTTACAGACCCAATTGGGAATCATTGTTGCAGGCATTCGAGAATAGTTTTACGATCGCCAATAAATCACCCGACACTTATGAAGCCATGTCGAAAGCGGCTATATGCGCTCAAAAGGTGTATTGTTCACTGGATAGCACTTCGTCACAACTGCGTGATTTTTTGGCGAAGGTTCAATAATACAATGATCATCATTACCTACTCAGAGATTAATGCGGAAACTCTACAAGAGAATCTTGGAGAAGCGCACTACAGCTACTACTTTATTTATGTCAAGTATTTACCCGTACTGGAGCGCATTGGCAAGGTCATTGCCGTTCGCGAGCCATCCAGCGAAGTAGACAAGATTTTTCATGACCATCCCCAAGATGACTGCATGTTTCTCTCTTTTACACCACCAAGTCGGACTGAGCCCAATCTTGCTTGTCCCACAGTCTGCATATTTGCATGGGAATTCAGTACCATTCCCAATAAAACATGGAATGACATAGAGGAAAATAATTGGATATTGATGCTCGAGCGCATAGGCAGTGCGGCAACACTCTCGCACTATGCAAAAAATGTAGTAGCAAAATTGGCATCATCTACACTGAAAATTTGCGTTATCCCAGCCGCTGTAGAAACAATTGAGCCGAACAAAATACCGCCAAGACTATCAGGTAATACGCTCTATGTTGAAGCGGCTATCTACGATAGTGTGAATTACGACATCACTCCGAACAGGGTTGATGACGTTATGTTCAGCACGCGTGATCCGATGAAAATGCAGCGTTGGGACGACATGCCTGTGCGAGTGTTTTACGGGGAAGGTAATTATGATGCCGCGCGGGCTCTTGTGGGCTTCTATGCGCCAGAAAACTGGGGAGTGTGGAGCAGAACCGACTCTCCCTGGCTACTACTACCCTTCAAAGCACGCGGCCCCCTCATCGTTAGCGTAGAACTGGCGGCCTATGGTAGTAATATAGGCAGGAATATTGAGTTTAGTCTCGGGAAAGAAACCCTCAGCATTATTCCCGGCGAAGCTCCAGATATTTACGAGCTGAGATTCACGCCAGGAGACGAGGCGGACGTGCTTATGATTTCGAATCTCGACCTCCAACGAGCCGAAGGATCAACAGAGACTCGCTCAATTGGACTTGGAATTCTAAGCTTAGAAATGCGCCGTCCTGTTGCGCCAAGCAGCGGAGTATTTGAATTAATTTCTACCGGATTAAAAAATGCCTTCAAGCACTTTGATAATGGAAGCGATTCAGAGAGCCAGGCGAATGGTAATCAGCTTGACCTGACGGGCATTGTATATACGAGCGTTTTCAATCCTCAGGACGGACGAAAAAATTGGGAACAGATGATTACCGCATTTTGCTGGGCGTTTAGAAAACAAAAGAATGCCACCCTCATTTTGAAAATGACACACAGCAACTATCTGACTTTTTTGGGGAGACTCCTGTCCAATTATGCAAAGATGGCGCCGTTCAAATGCAGAGTCATCGCAGTGCATGGTTTTCTCACAGATGAGCAGTACCAAGTGCTCATTCAGAGCACTCACTTTGTTGTGAACACCTCAACTGCAGAAGGGCAATGCCTGCCTCTGATGGAGTTTATGGGCCAAGGGGTCCCGGCTGTTGCACCCAGCCATACTGCGATGGCTGATTACATTAACCGTGACAATGCGTTTGTTATCGACGCAAGTTTGTACCCTACAAGCTGGCCCCAGGATGAACGTAAAACGATTAGCACTATGGCCTACCAAATTAACTGGGACTCATTGCGCATAGCCTTTAAAGACAGTTATAACTTGGCTGCTCAGAACTCGAGCGGTTATCGCGACATGCAGATAAATAGCGTAAGCGCAATTGAGCACTGCGCAGGTACTTCTCAAGTTGAAGAGAAAATACGCGAACTTGCCAGCACAACAGCGAGGAGCGCGGGCCACAATAAAATCGGACAGGATAAGAATTGAAGATATTGAAGCAGTGCAGGCGTTTTCAGTTATGTTAGGTTAATGCTGAGCGAGAGCACACACCGGTCGATGCTATGGGCGTTTCAACGGCTTCCGTTCTGATCTGGTTTTTTGGATTAGCTTCTAATTCTCACAAGTTTGTCCCGGGGGCCTCGCAGCGGTTGAGTGGCTCCCCCTGATGTTGATTACATCGGCTTGCGCGCCAGAATCACTTGGCTTTTCGGAAGTATCTTATCGATTTCTTGTTTGAAAGATTTACCTTCCGGCGTTGAAATTAACCGGCGCCAGAGAGTGGCCCAAGTTTGTAGGCTTTCGTCAAACGGTGGGGCTATTGAAGAGTAGACAGCGAACGGCTGAGTATTGATATCGTGTCCCTTTGCGGCCTGTATGGCCCAGTGCATGCACATGCCGAACAACCAGTAAAATCCATACGCAGAGTAGCTTTCCACCAGCAGAGTAGAGTCTCTCACTAGCGACAGAAACTCGTCCTGGCTGAAGATGCGGATATGATTAGGGTGCTGAAAATATATCGGTGGAGCGAACTGCTGTTGTATTTTTTCACCCTGTTCGCTGGGTACTGTGAGTAAATAAAGTGCGCCTGGTTGGCCGACGCGTACCAATTCGGCAAGTACGCTTTGTGGATCCGGCACATGCTCCAATACCTCTCTGCAAATTACGCGCGTTGCGCTATCATTCGGAACCAGCAGAGGGTCACTGTCGCACACAATCCCCTCGAACCCTCCAGCAGACCCAAGTTCCTTAATTTTAGTTTCTAGATCTTTTACCGATTCGGCGATAACATCCGTAAACGTGACATGCGCCCCCCTGCGCGCGCAAAACAGCGTCGCGTCACCGGGTCCGCAGCCCACGTCGAGTACAAAGTCATTCGCCGATATATGGAACCCGGTAAATATCTCGTCGGTATCATTTGGGTACCAGCCGCTTTGACTGGCGTCTATCAGGCCAACCCATCTAGGATCATTGATGTCTGGAATATCTGGGCCGAGAACAGTCACGCTATTTGCCTTTAGTTGTTACGGAATAGTAAGACAATATAAGCCGAAGCAAGGGGTGTATTAAAGGAGTAAATAGAAAAAATTTCTCAGCGGAGCCTGAAGAGAAGTGAGTGCATAATCTAATGCATTAGGGTAAGTGTAGCTCCTGAGGTAATGTGAGCTATCACAGGAGACGATTATGGGGCGCAGCAGACGTTATTATTTGCTAGTACAGTACCCAAAGTGACGGCCGCGCTAGGGGCCTAAGGGCAACGGCTCACTGGGGAAACTGGCGGAGCAATCTCGTGTGTACCAGAATTCAATTTAAAACTGGAGGAAACTATTGTTTGCTAGAGCTGCGAGAGTATTTGGCAGGCACTTGGGAGCACCAGACGGCTGATAAGACTCACCTGAGGTATCTGCATATTAGGCGTGGCGAGGTGGCGCCGGGGATGTTTCAAGCCAAAGCGTCCGTCCCTCAAGTCTGGCCTAGTGTAAGAAGACGGTGCTTGGAGCGCATGAATGGCTCTTTAGTGGGCGATGACGAGTGCTGAAATCTGCCTGCGCCACCATAGAAAGCTTCTTTAAGGTGCTGTCAGTATGTCAGCCAAGTATCTTGTTCGCCTTGGGGGGTCTCCAGGCAGCAACTTAGCTTTAATAGGTCGATAAGATTTCAAACTGATTCTGACAGGTAGCGTGTCAGAGGTCATTTTATCTTTCCGCTTCTGTGACATACCATTGGTTATGGATGACACTATCGACCAACTGTGCCGCACTCTGCTGCCAATCTTGCCATTCTACGCCTAATGACTTGGGCTCAGATGACGCGTGGTAAAGGTTAAGCCACTCCTGAAGTGCCGATGCTAGTTCTGTCTCGGATTGGGCTCGGAAGTACCAAGCATGATCGCCACACACCTCACGGAATATCGGAAGGTCCCGGGCAATTAAGGATGCACCGTAGTGCGCAGCTTCTATGAGTGGCAATCCAAAGCCCTCGCCAAATGATGCCATGAGTGTGCCAGCGCAGCCCTGATAGAGAGACTTTAGCATCGCATCACTGACGTGATTCAGCCATTCAATTTTCTCTGTTTTAGCGTCCAGCTCCTTGAGACTTTCGATGGTGCCCTTGTCCACCCAGCCTTCCGATCCGACTATGACAAGATTAATATCTACCCCACGTGACCACAGGATCTCAAACGCTTTCAGCACCTGATTGTGCCCTTTTCGCGGCTCGATGGTTCCCACCATGAGTAAATAGGCCCTACCGGCTATCCTTTTGAGTATGC
>ENA-OSJC01000267-OSJC01000267.1-marine-metagenome-genome-assembly--contig:-NODE-267-length-53348-cov-7.609506_pt1 | contig 53348 bp, 47 predicted proteins | sample MGYA00237885_ERZ534234 | MGnify/ENA primary metagenome ERZ534234 (study PRJEB26413, sample SAMN06343907) | marine metagenome | isolation source: coastal waters | place: Atlantic Ocean: West Antarctic... | reverse complement strand
AAATAAAGGAATAATTTACCCAATAGCAATTTTACTATTAATTATATTTGGTTATTTTAACTCTAGAAGAAAAGAATAATTATCCACCAGGACCTAAATTTGAAGGTTTAATTTTTAAAATTTTCCATACCCCAGACGCTGAAGTTATAATTTTATCATTACACTTTAATTCACAAAATAAGAATACAAGTGTATTAGTTTTTTTAAGAATTCTTGTATATCCAGTTATTTCATCACCAACTTTAGATGCACCAATAAATTTTAGATCTAAAGAAATAGTGACACATGGTGCATTACCTGAAGCTCTGTGAGCTGCAGTCCCAGCCCCTGCATCAATTAAAGCAGATAAATAACCACCATGAGTTATACCGGCAGCATTTAAATGATTTTCACTAATCGTAGATTTAAATTCATACTCTGTTTCAGATATTATTCTAAATAAAACACCACCATTGTGTTTCATAAAACCAGGTTTGTTACTTATTTGTTCAAATTCTTTACTCATAGTTTTTTATAATACAAAAGTTAAAATTAATAAAATTATTAAAACAATTATAAAAAAATATATAACTGATTTTTGTAGTGATGCTTTAAATAACCAATCTAACATTCTAATTTCCTTTTTGGTGGACCGCCCAGAACTCGAATCTGGAATCTCCCGGTTCGTAGCCGAGCGCCTTATCCAATTTGGCCAGCGGTCCGTAGTTTAATAATTGAAGTAACATATCAAAGTTACTGTATTTTTTGATTATTTTTGTTCAAAAATATTACAGGTTTGCATAAAAAGTCTAAATAATGTGCTAAATTAACATTAAACATAGTTTTTTAAAGGTATATAAAGCATTTTAAAATAATGAGTGAAAAATTACTTGTCCCAGATATAGGCGATTTCGAGAAAGTTGAAGTTATAGAAATACTTGTAAAACATGGTGATCAAATAAAGATAAACGACCCAATAGTCACAATAGAAAGTGATAAATCTAGCGTTGAAATTCCCTCAACAATCTCTGGTAAAATAGAAACTGTTGCAGTTAAAGTTGGAGATAAAGTTTCAAAAGGTGATTTGCTCTTAAATTTTTCTTCATCAGAGGAAAGTTTTGAACAAAAACCGATCCCAAAAGATACAGAGAGTATCATTAAGCAAGCCGAAGCTGCTTTGGTAGAAGAAAAAGAGGAAACTGAAGTTTTTAAAAAACCAGTTCAAGAAAAACAACAATCAATTATTCAAGTAACCAATAATGCTGATATTGATCCACTTGAAACTCAAGACTGGTTAGAATCTTTATCAGCAGTTATTTCAAAAGACGGCAATCAAAGAGCTCATTTTTTGATTAAAGAATTAATTAATAAATCATATCGTGAAGGAGTAAATATTCCTTACACTCAAAATACACCTTATATAAATACAATCCCCCCTGAAGCAGAAGTAAAGTCGAATGGAGATCAAAATATTGAAAGAAGAATTAGATCTTTAATTAGATGGAATGCGGCCGCAATGGTAGTAAGAGCAAATAAAAAATTTCCTGAATTGGGTGGACACATTGGTACATTTGCTTCAGCTGCCACTCTGTATGATGTTGGAATGAATCATTTTTGGAGAGCAAAAAATAATAAATTTGGTGGAGATCTAGTCTATTTTCAAGGTCATAGTGCTCCAGGTATGTATGCAAGAGCATTTTTAGAGGGAAGATTAAACGAAAAACAGTTAGATAATTTTAGACAAGAAGTAAATCCAGGTGGGCTTTCTTCATATCCTCATCCATGGTTAATGCCTAAGTTTTGGCAATTTCCAACAGTATCAATGGGCCTAGGTCCTATGCTTGCAATTTATCAAGCAAGATACATGAAGTATTTAATTAATAGAGGTTTGATAAAAGATGAAGGTCGAAAAGTTTGGGCATTTCTGGGAGATGGAGAAATGGATGAACCAGAGTCTATGGGTGCGATAGGTTTAGCTGCAAGAGAAAAATTAGATAACCTAATATTTGTAGTAAATTGTAACTTACAAAGATTAGATGGCCCTGTAAGAGGAAATGGAAAAATTATTCAAGAATTAGAAGGAAGTTTTCGAGGAGCTGGTTGGAATGTAATAAAAGTAATTTGGGGATCTTATTGGGATTCATTGATTGCCAATGATAAAACAGGTCATTTAGTTAAGATAATGAATGAAACAGTTGATGGCGAATATCAAGCAATGAAGGCTAGAGATGGAGCTTACGTTAGGGAAAAATTTTTTGGCAAATATCCAGAAACACAAGAATTAGTTTCTAGTTTATCAGATAAAGATATCTGGAGGCTCAATAGAGGAGGTCATGATCCTCATAAAGTTTATGCCGCATATGATAAAGCTTCAAAAAATCAAGGTAGCCCAACAGTTATATTGGCAAAAACTATTAAAGGATATGGAATGGGTAAAACAGGTGAAAGTGTTAACACAACTCATCAAACAAAAAAATTAGATGTAGATGATTTACTTTACTACAGGGACCGTTTTGATGTTCCTTTAACAGATGATCAAGTTAAGAATATTGAATATTTTAAACCCGATGAAAAATCTCTAGAAATTAAATACATAAAAGAGAGAAGAATGAACCTTGGAGGATTCCTTCCAGAAAGATCAACATATTCAAAACCAATCAAAGCACCTGCAAAGGATATTTTTGATTTCATGAAGGTATCAACTGGTGAAAAAGAAATGTCTACAACTATGGCATTAGTTAGAATGCTTACAAATTTATTAAGAGATAAAAATGTTTCACCAAGACTTGTTCCCATAATTCCTGATGAAGCAAGAACTTTTGGTATGGAGGGTTTTTTTCAAAAAATAGGAATATATGCGCACGAAGGTCAAAAGTATGAACCAGAAGACTCAGCGCAGTTAAGCTCTTATAGAGAAGAAAAAACAGGTCAAGTTTTAGAAGAAGGTATTAATGAAGCGGGAGCAATGTCTTCATGGATAGCAGCTGCAACAGCATACACAAACCATGATATTGAAATGATACCAATTTATATTTTTTACTCTATGTTTGGTTTTCAAAGAATAGGCGATCTTGCATGGGCTGCAGGAGATAGTCAAGCCAGAGGATTTTTAATTGGTGCCACAGCTGGAAGAACAACTTTAGCTGGAGAAGGGCTTCAACACCAAGATGGACACAGCCATCTAATTGCATCAACAATACCTAATTGTGTAACTTATGATCCAACTTTTCATTATGAACTTGCGATAATTTTTAGAGAAGGAATGAGAAGAATGCATGAAAAAAATGAAAATGTTTTTTATTATATCACAACTATGAATGAAAATTATTCACACCCAGAGATGCCAAAAGATAAAAATTGTGAAGAAGGTATCCTAAAAGGAATGTATAAGATTAAAGAATTTAATAAGTTTAAAAAAAATAAGATTCAACTTTTGGGCTCAGGTACAATTTTGCGTGAAATGATGGCTGCAGCTGAAATACTTCAAAATGAATATCAGATAGATAGTGAAATTTGGAGTGTAACTAGTTTTAATGAATTGAGAAAAGATGGTATGGAAGCTGAAAGATATAATCTTTTAAATCCAGACAAAGAACAAAAAGTTTCATTCGTTGAAAAATGTTTGAGTAAAACAGAAGGTCCAATTATGGCAGCTTCAGATTATATCAGAATGAATTCAGATCAAATTAGACCATATACTAATAAAAGTTTTTATTCACTGGGAACAGATGGTTTTGGGAGAAGTGATACTAGAAAAAATTTAAGAAAATTTTTTGAAGTTGATAAGGAGCATTTAGTTGTTTATGGACTTAGTATTTTAGCAAAAGAACAGCTAATAGCTTCAAAATATGTAAAAGAAGCCATTAAAAAATACAATATAGATGGTGATAAACCCATGCCAACCAAGCTTTAAAATGCCAAATCAAGAGATTAAAGTACCAAATATAGGTGAATTTAAAGATGTTGAAGTAATTGAGGTCTTGATTTCAAATGGTCAATCAATATCAAAGAATGATCCTCTAATTACAGTTGAAAGTGATAAATCCAGTGTTGAAATACCTGCTTCTTTTGAAGGTAAAATTAAATCAATTAATATCAAAGTTGGAGACAAAGTTTCTGAAGGTGATGTAATCTTAATTCTAGAAAACAATACTGAAATTAAAGATAAAAATAAAGAAGACTTAAAACCAACTGAAGAACCTAAAAAAACTGAAACAAAAAAAATAGAAGGTACCCAAAATAAAATACAACAAAAAAATAATAATGACATTATATCTGCAAGCCCTAAAGTTAGAAAATTTGCAAGAGAGCTTGGTGCTGATATTAATCAAGTTTCTGGAAGTGAAAATGATGGAAGAATTGTAGAGAGTGATGTTAAAAATTTTGTTTCATCTAAAATAAATAACACTTCTGAAATTAAAGAAAATTTACCAAAAATTAAAAGTGAGTATGAGCACTCTGATTTTGGAGAGACTGAGATTAAAGATATACCTAGAGTAAAAAAATTAGCTTCAACTTATTTAGTCAATTCTTGGACAACAATTCCACATGTAACAAACCACGATGAAGCAGATATTACTGAAATGGAAAGTTTTAGAAATTCTCTAACAGACATGTATACAGGTGAAAAAATGAAAATTACTCCTTTAGCGTTTATTATAAAAGCCTTAGTTGCATCATTAAATAAATTTCCAAATTTTAACTCGTCAATTGATGATTTTGAAAATGGTAAAATGACACTTAAAAAATATTATCATATTGGAATTGCGGTTGACACACCAAATGGCTTAATGGTTCCAAAAATTAGAAATGCTAATAATAAAAAAATTTTATTGATTGGCAAAGAATTAAAAAAAGTAAGTGAGCTTTGTAGAAATCTAAAAATTGAAAAAAAAGAATTATTTGGAGGATCTATGACCATTACAAGTTTAGGTGGGATAGGAGGATCTTTTTTTACACCTATTATAAATTATCCTGAAGTAGCAATCTTAGGAGTTGGTAAATCACAACAAAAACAAATTTTTACTAATGGAAAATTTCATACAAGAACCATGTTGCCAATTTCCTTATCTTATGATCATAGAATTATAGATGGTGCAGAAGCAGCAAGATTTAATAATGACTTAAAAGAAAATTTAGGAAAAAATTTTGCTTACAAGTTAGCAGTCTAATTGTAATTATGTCTAAAACTATCTCATTATTAAGTGCGTTATTGTGTACATTTATTTGGGGAACTACTTTTATAGCCCAAGATACAGGAATGGACAACATAGGACCGTTCACATTTAATGCGGTTAGGTTCTTTATTGGCTTTTTGGCTATAGTTCCATTTGTCTTTTTATTTGAATTAAAAAAATTAAAATCAGAATTAAAGTCTGATATTAAAACATTTATTATTCTTTCATTTTTAATTGGATTATCATTATTTTTAGGTTCGGCACTTCAACAAGTTGCACTTCTTTATACAGATGTAGCAAATGCAGCCTTTTTTACTATTTTTTACGTACCTATGGTCCCAATAATAATTTTTTTATTTAGAAGAAGATCAATTCACTGGAGTGTTTGGCCTTCAGTCATTTTATGTTTAATAGGAGGCTATTTATTAACAAATTTTCAAGATGCAACAGTTAGATTTGGAGACAGTCTTATAGTTTTAGGGGCTCTATTTTGGAGCACACATATAATCTTTACTGGTATCATAGTTATAAAATATAATCTTCCTTTAACTCTAGGCGCCATTCAAACTTTAATCGTTGCCTCGTTTTCTTTTTTAATTGGATCTATTTATGAAGAGTTTATTTATGCAGACATTATAAAAGAAATTTATTCTATTTTATATGCTGGAATTTTATCAGGAGGATTTGCATTTGTTTTACAAATTTATGCTCAAAAAAATATAACCCCTGCCCCAGCTGCTATCATTTTTTCATTAGAGGGTGTATTTGCAACAATTGCAGCCTGGTATCTTTTAAATCAAATTTTAGATATCAATAATCTTCTTGGATGTTTTTTTATATTATGTGGTGTTTTGTTTTCTCAACTATTACCTTTATTAAAAAAAAGATATTCTTAATAAATTATAGCAAATAAAGTTAGTGCTATGATTATCCTATAAATCACGAATGCATTCATAGAAAATTTATTAATATAATTTAAAAAAAATTTAACTGTTACAAAAGAAAAAATAAAAGAAGAAATTATAGCAATAATAATTAGATAATTAAATTCAAAAGATTGTTCAAAAATATCTTTTAATCCAAGAAAGCTTGCTCCACTTAATGCTGGTATAGAAAGTAAAAATGAAATTTTACTTGAGTCTACTCTATTAAATTTTAAAATTCTAGCAGCTGTTATCGTGATCCCTGCTCTGCTTACACCTGGTATAAGTGAAAATACTTGAAATAATCCTATTATAAAGATTGTTTTAAAATTTAAGTTCGAAGAAATCTTTTTATCAAAGTGACTTTTGTCTGCAAAATATAGAAGGATTCCGAATATTAATGTGGTCCATGCAATTACCTTAATGTCTCTTAATTGGTAAATTAAATTTGTTGAGTATAAAATATACCCAATGATTACAAGTGGAATAGAGCCTAAAACAATTAAACTTAGAAGTCTTTGATTATTTTTAACATCTAATAAATCCTCTCGAAAAAAATAAATTATTGCAAACAAAGATCCCAAATGAAGACTAATATCTATTAATAAAGAGCTGGCCTTAAAGTCATATAAACTTGAAACCAATATTAAATGTGCCGATGAGCTTATTGGTAAAAATTCTGAGATACCTTGGATTGCAGAAAGTATTATGACTTCTATAATATTTTGAAACATCTCACTTACGTAGCTTAAAAAATATTCATTTAAAACAATTCGTTTTTAGCATATTAGATATGCAAAATTATTAAAAATACTATTATTAGCTAATTTTGTCTAATTATAGGTCAGTATTATTGACTTAGTTTTACTTTAATTTATTAAAACCTTAGTATATGCTTGATTAAAAAAGGTTAAATCATGTCAGATAAAATGCTTAAATTTGTAAATATAGGTCAACAAAACCCACCTAAAAGAGGAGCCTCTAACAGGAAAGATGATTTTAAAGAGATTTATAATGAATTTATTAAAGAAAAAGCAGGTGAACAAGCGAGCAGATGCTCTCAGTGTGGAGTCCCATTTTGTCAAATTCATTGTCCATTAAGCAATAATATCCCTGATTGGTTGAAATTGACAGCTGAAGGCAGATTAAAAGAGGCTTATGAGTTAGCACAAAGCACAAATAATATGCCAGAAGTTTGTGGAAGAATTTGTCCACAAGATAGATTGTGTGAAGGTAATTGTGTGATTGAACAATCTGGACATGGAACCGTTACAATAGGATCGGTTGAAAAATACATAACAGATACGGCATGGAAAGAAGGATGGGTTAAGCCAATTGAAGCTAGAAGTAATAAGAATCAAAGTGTAGGTATTATAGGGGCAGGACCAGCTGGCTTAGCAGCAGGAGAACAGTTACGAAAATTAGGCTATCAAATTACCATATATGATCGATACGATAGATCAGGTGGGTTATTAATCTACGGAATACCTAATTTTAAATTAGAAAAATTTGTAGTAGAAAGAAGAACTAGATTACTAGAAGAGGGGGGCATTAAATTTGTTCAAAATTTTGAAGTTGGAAAAGATGCTAGTCTAGACCAATTAAGAGAAAAGCATGATGCCATTCTAATTGCAACAGGAGTTTACAAGGCACGTGAAATAGATTTGCCTGGCAAAGATTTAGCAAATATTTTTCCAGCAATGGATTTTTTAACTGCTTCAAATAAAAAGGGTCTAGGAGATAAAGTAGAATTATTTGATAATGGAACTTTGAATGCAGAAGGAAAAGATATTGTTGTTATAGGTGGAGGAGATACTGCAATGGATTGTGTAAGAACTTCTATAAGACAAAATGCAAAATCTGTAAAATGTTTATATAGGAGAGACAAAGAAAATATGCCTGGATCTGCTCGTGAAGTTGGAAATGCTGAGGAAGAGGGTGTTGAATTTGTTTGGTTATCTAGTCCTAAAGAATTTGTTGGAAAAAATAAAGTTGAAAGTTTAGTCATAGATAAAATAAAATTAGGTGAACCAGACGATAGCGGTAGGAGGAAACCAGAGATACAAGAAAATTCAGAATTTAATATTAGAGCAGATATTGTTATTAAAGCATTAGGATTTGATGCTGAAGATTTACCAAATTTATTTGACTCAAAAGATTTACAGGTAACTAAGTGGGGTACCTTAAAAGTTGATTTTGATACAATGGAAAGTAATTTACCAGGTGTATTTGCTGCTGGTGACATAGTTAGAGGAGCTTCATTAGTAGTTTGGGCTATTAGAGATGGAAGAGATGTGGCTGAGTCGATAAGAACCTTTCTAGAAAAAAAAGAATCTAAGGTAGCAAAAGTAGCGTAATGAAAAATTATTTTAAAAATCGTAAAATTTTAGAAGATGGAAATGTCTACTCGAAAAGTATGGAGCATGACGCTTGTGGAGTTGGCCTTATAGCCTCTACCGAGGGTAAGAAATCAAGAATAGTAGTTGAGTATGGAATTAATGCTTTAAAGGCAGTTTTTCACAGAGGAGCAGTTGATGCTGATGGAAAAACAGGGGATGGAGCTGGAATCCATTTAGAAATTCCCACTGATTTCTTTGCTGAAAAAATAGAAATTACTGGCCACAAGCACGATGGTTCAGAAATATGTGTTGGAATGATTTTTTTACCCAGAAATAACTATGAGGCACAAGAAAATTCAAGAACATTGGTTGAAAGTGAACTTACCAAAAGTAATTTTGATATTTATGGATGGAGACAAGTTCCTGTAAATACAAAAGTCCTTGGAGAAAAAGCAAATTTTACAAGACCAGAGATTACTCAAGTGTTATTTAAAAATAACGATAAAAGTTTAACAGGAAAAGATCTTGAGCGTAAGCTTTATGAGTCAAGAAGGAAAATAGAAAAAGAAGCAATCAAAAATGCCATAGAAGGATTTTATATTTGCTCACTTAGTTCTAAATCTATAATCTATAAAGGAATGTTTTTAGCAGAGTCTATTGCAGACTTTTATACAGATTTAAAAGATGAAAGATTTATATCTCGTTATGCAATATTTCATCAAAGATTTTCTACCAATACAGCCCCAAGCTGGGATCTTGCACAACCTTTTAGAGCAATAGCCCACAATGGAGAAATAAATACTTTAAAAGGAAATTATAATTGGATGAAAGTTCATGAACAAGAAATGGATAGTCCTCTCTTTCAAGATATGAATAATTTAAGACCTGTTATTCCAGCAGGATCATCAGATTCAGCTGCTTTAGATAGTGTGTTTGAATTACTAAACATATCTGGTCAACCAGCACCTCTTGCTAAATTAATGTTAATCCCTGATGCTTGGTCAAAAAAAAGCAAAACACTCTCTAAAGATCATCGTCAATTATTTAATTTTTTAAATAGTACAATGGAGCCCTGGGATGGCCCAGCAGCAATTGCAGGAACAGATAATGAATGGGTAATTGCTGCAACTGATAGAAATGGTCTGCGTCCAATGAGATATACAATTACTAAAGATAAAATTCTTTGTGCTGGATCAGAAACTGGAATGGTGGAACTAGATGAAAAAAAGATAATTACAAAAGGAAGACTAGGACCAGGAGAAATAATTGGTGTTAGAATTGAGAAAGGTAAAGTTTTTACAAATAGTCAAATCAAAGACTTTTTAGCAAAAGAATATAAACATTTTAATAGTCAAATTATTGAATTAGATAAAAAAATTACAATTAAAAATGAAAAACCAATTTTTTCTGGTGAAGAGCTTAGAAAAAGACAACACTCGTTTGGGTATAGTCTTGAAGATTTAGAGCTTATTCTTCATCCAATGGCCGAAGATGCAAAAGAGGCAATAGGATCAATGGGAGATGATACTCCACTCGCAGTTTTATCTGATAAATATAGACCTCTTTATCACTTTTTTAGACAAAATTTTAGTCAGGTTACCAATCCACCAATTGATTCATTAAGAGAAAATAAAGTTATGAGTTTAAAAACAAGGTTTGGTAATCTTGGAAATATTTTAGATTTTACAAATTTAACCAAAGAAAATATTTATGTTCTGGAAAGCCCTATTCTATCTAATTCCCAATTAGATAAATTTATAAATTTATTTGGTAAAAACTCAATTATTATAGATTGTACCTTTGATAAGAAAGAAACTCTTGATCAAGCAATTAAAAGAATTCAAAAAGATTCAGAGATTTCAGTAAGAAAAGGTCTAACTCAGCTAATTTTAAGTGACAAAAATGTTTGTGAAGAAAGATTAGCAATTCCAATGCTTTTGAGTGTTGGTGCGGTAAATACTCATCTCATTAAAAATAAATTAAGAGGATATGCGTCTATTAATGCTCAAACGGGAGAGGCATTAGATACACATTCATTTGCAACTCTTATAGGTGTGGGTGCCACAACTGTTAACCCTTACCTAGCGCTAGACAGTTTACACCAAAGATTTGAAAAAAAATTATTTGGAAAATTTGCTTATGACGAATGTATAGAAAGATTTATTCAATCAGTTAATTATGGCTTATTAAAAATAATGTCAAAAATGGGAATATCAGTTTTAAGCTCATATAGAGGAGGATGTAATTTTGAAACAGTTGGCTTAAGCAGAACTGTTGCATCAGAATTTTTCCCTGGAGTTTTGTCCAAAATTTCAGGAATAGGATTGAGTGGAATTGAAAAAAAGCTAAGAATTATTCATAAGCAAGCATTTGATGATAATAGTGGAGTTTTACCAATAGGAGGATTGTATAGGTATAGAAAAGATGGGGAAACCCACCAATATCAAGGTAACTTAATACATTTATTACAAAGTTCTGTTGGATCAAATTCTTATGAGGGTTATAAAAAATATGTTAAAGGGATTTATAGTTTACCCCCAATACATTTAAGAGACCTTATTGGATTTAGAGAAAGAAATTTAAACCCTTCTATTGAAATTTCTGAAGTAGAGCCAATTGAAAACATTTTAAAAAGATTTGGCAGTGGAAGTATGTCTCACGGTGCTTTGTCAAAAGAAGCTCACGAAACATTAGCAATAGGAATGAATCGAATTAAAGGTGCTTCCTGCAGTGGAGAAGGGGGAGAGGATGAAAAAAGATTTAGTAAAATGGATAATGGAGATAGTGCAAACTCTAGAGTGAAACAAATTGCTTCAGCAAGATTTGGTGTAACAATTAATTATTTGAATAATTGCAATGAAATTGAAATTAAAATTGCACAAGGAGCAAAGCCTGGGGAAGGAGGACAATTACCTGGCTTTAAAGTTACAGATGAGATTGCAAGATTGAGACATTCTACTCCTGGAGTAACATTAATATCACCTCCACCACACCATGATATTTATTCAATAGAAGATTTAGCGCAATTAATTTATGATCTTAAACAAGTAAATCCAAAAGCTAGAGTAGGAGTAAAATTAGTTGCCTCATCAGGAATTGGAACAATCGCAGCTGGAGTGGCAAAAGCAAAAGCAGATATAATTTTAATATCAGGGCACAATGGGGGCACAGGAGCAACTCCACAGACCAGTGTTAAATATGTTGGTATACCTTGGGAAATGGGTTTGACAGAGGCAAATCAAGTTTTAACCTTAAATAATTTAAGACATACGGTAACCCTAAGAACTGATGGAGGTATTAAAACTGGAAGAGATGTTATTATAGCTGCAATGATGGGTGCTGAGGAGTATGGAGTAGCTACTACAGCTTTAGTGGCAATGGGTTGCATAATGGTTAGGCAATGTCATTCTAATACTTGTCCAGTGGGAGTTTGTACACAAGATGAGGAATTGAGAAAAAAGTTTTCAGGCACACCCGATAAAGTGGTTAATTTATTTTCATTTATTGCTCAAGAAGTAAGAGAAATTTTAGCTAGTATTGGTTTTAAGTCTTTAAATGAAATAATTGGTAGAACTGACCTATTAAGACAAGTAAGTAAAGCTTCTCCAAATTTAGATGATTTAGATTTAAACCCACTTTTTGTTCAGGCTGATCCTGGAGATAATTTAAGATATTGTGAAGATCAAAAAATTAATTTTGTCCCTGATACTTTAGACCAAGAAATTTTACCTGAAATTGAAGACCAGATTGGAAAAGTTAAAATAATTGATAAAGAGTTTAATATAAAAAATACCCATAGAACTGTTGGAACAAGAATATCTCATTATCTATATAAAAAATATGGAAATGAAAAATTAGATAATGATTTTCTTATACTTCGGTTTAAAGGTTCTGCTGGCCAGTCTTTTGGAGCTTTTGGAGTAAAAGGCTTAAAACTTATTCTCAAAGGTGATGCAAATGATTATGTAGGTAAGGGACTGTCAGGAGCAACAATATCAATCAAGCTTTCAGATGAAAGTAACTTAATTTCTAATGAAAATACAATAATTGGAAATACAGTATTATATGGAGCAACTTCAGGAAAACTCTTCGCTGCAGGTCAAGCTGGCGAGAGATTTGCTGTAAGAAATTCTGGAGCAACAACCGTTATTGAAGGATGTGATTCTAATGCATGTGAATATATGACGGGTGGATCTGTAGTAATTCTTGGAGAGGTAGGAGATAATTTTGGTGCTGGTATGACGGGAGGAATGGCTTTTATTTATGACTTAAATAATGATTTTGAAAAAAAAGTTAATCCAGAGACTATTATATGGCAAACACCAGAGACAGATTATTGGAAAAATTTTTTAAAAGATTTAATTGAAGAACATTTTAAAGAAACAAATTCAAATTTCTCAAAAAAAATATTTGAAAATTTTGATAAAGAAGTTTTTAATTTTTTACAAGTTTGTCCAAAAGAAATGATTGATAAATTAAAAAATCCAATTATTTTAAAATCAAAAATTAAAGAAGTCAGTTAAGTAATTAATTTTAGTTCCTTTTCTATTCTTTTTAACCATTTCTGGTTTGATAAACTGTGGTCACCACCCTTAATAATTACTAATCTTTTTTCCGCATTTCGAAAAATTTTTAGAACTTTTCTGGAGTAAGAAACTGGAACAACTTTATCTTTTTCCCCGTGAATCATTGTAACCTTTATCTTTGATGTAATTTTCTTATTTAAAACCTTATTTTTTCTTCCATCCCTTAATAGTTGGTGAGTTATTGGATATTCGTAATCTCCATGCTTTAAATTATAAACACCCCTTTTAATTGTTTCTGTTTTCATTTTTTTTGTAAATTTTTTCCACATCAAGTTTTCCAAAAACTCAGGCGCAGAGCCAATTCCTAAAAACCCATTAATTTGATTTTTAAAAATTTGAAATTGCTTGAGTCCAATCCAAGCTCCCATACTAGAGCCAATGATCATAAAATGATTATTTTTAATAATTTTTCTTATAAGTATTGATGTTTCATTGCTCCATTTGGTAACATTTCCATTAATAAATTTACCGGATGATTTTCCGTGCCCAGAATATTCTAGGGCTAAAAAACTTAGCTTATTTTGTTTGGCAAATTTTAAAAAAGCCTTTGGTTTCTCACCCTCTAAATCTGACATGAAACCATGTAAAAAAACAATATAAGGGCCATTTTTTTGAATTTTATTAATGTATCTAATTTTTTTAGTTTTTGAGATTTTGTAATATGAGTAATTAATCATAATCGTTTATATGTTTTGTCTATTAATATATAATTATATCAAATGACATCTAATTTAAAAGTTTTACAAGTCATTCCTAAATTAGGGTATGGTGGAGCAGAGACAGGTTGTTATGATATTGCTCATTATTTATCAGAGAATAATTGTGAATCATTCATTGTAACTAGCGGTGGTGAATTACTAAAATTTGTTGATAAAAAAAAAGTAAAAATTATTCGCTTACCAGTAAATAGTAAAAACCCTTTGCTAATTCTTATAAATTCTATTGCTTTGATTTGGATTATCTTATTTAATAATATTTCAATTGTACATGCTAGAAGTAGAGCACCTGCATGGTCCTGTTGGCTTGCAACCAAGATCACACGTAGAAAGTTTGTTACAACTTTCCATGGCACTTATAATTTTGATAATAGTTTAAAGAAATTTTATAATTCAGTAATGGCCAGATCTAATTTAATTATTGCAGGTTCTAATTTTATTTTTTCTCACATTAAAGAAAATTACTTAAAATATTTAGATGATAAAAAAAAACTTTTAGTGATTTTCAGGGGAATTAATGTTGATTATTTTGATCCTACTACAAAAGTATATAATGATGAAAAAAAATTATTAGCAAAATGGGAAATATCCAAAGATAAAAAAATATTACTTTTGCCTGGAAGGCTTACTTCTTGGAAGGGACAAGAAGTTTTTATTGAAGCTGTTAATTTAGTCAATATAGAACTTGGATATGAAGCTTTTTATACTATTATATTAGGAAGTGATCAGGGGAGAGATTTATATAAAAAAAAACTTATTAGGCTTTCTGAACAATACAGAATGACAAAACAAATAAAATTTATTAATCATTGTAGTGATATGGCTTTAGCATACAAAATCTCAGACATAGTAGTTTCAGCTTCAGTTGAACCAGAGGCCTTTGGTAGGGTTGCTATAGAAGCTCAATCAATGGAAAAACCAATAATCGCAAGTAATATAGGAGGATCTAATGAAACCATAATTGATGAAAAAACAGGTTTTTTATTTGAGTCCGGAAATGCAAAGTCATTAAGTCAAAAAATTCTAAAAGTAATTACAATGAATGAATCATCATTAAAATCAATTGGTATTGATGGAAGAAAAAACATAATTCAAAAGTTTAATGTTGAAAAAATGTGCTTTTCTACCTATTCAGAGTATAAAAGATTATTAAATTAAATGCCCATAATTACATTACCAGATGGAAATAATCTAAATTTTCCTAATAAAGTTACAGGTCTTAATGTAGCTGAAAAAATAAGTATGTCTCTTGCCAAGCAAGCCATGGTTATAAGTGTAGATGGTGAATTAAAAGATTTAGATTATTTAATTGAAAAAGATTGTTCTATTAAGATATTTACCTCAAAAAATCCAGAAGGTTTAGATACTATAAGGCATGATACAGCACACATCTTAGCAATGGCTGTACAAGAGCTGTTTCCAGGCACTCAAGTTACTATTGGGCCGGTTATTGAAAATGGGTTTTATTATGATTTTGCAAGAAAAGAGCCATTCACAGAAGATGATTTGATTAAAATTGAAAATAAGATGAAAGAGATTGTTGATAGAAATGAAACTACTAGAAGAGAAGTTTGGGAAAGGGATAAAGCTATTACTCATTTTAGGAAAAAAGGAGAAATTTATAAAGCAGAGCTAATAAAATCTATACCTGAAAATGAAGATGTATCTATTTACTTCCATGGTGATTGGCATGATCTTTGTAGAGGGCCACACCTTCCATCTACAGGTAAAATTGGAAAATATTTTAAACTAACTAAAGTTTCGGGTGCTTATTGGAGGGGTGACTCTAATAACGAGATGCTCCAAAGAATATATGGCACTAGTTGGGCTAGTCAAAAAGATTTAGATGAATATTTAAAAAGAATTGAAGAGGCTGAAAAAAGAGACCATAGAAAATTGGGAAAAGAAATGAACTTGTTTCATTTTAGAGAAGAAAGTCCGGGATCAGTATTTTGGCATGAAAAAGGGTGGGCTTTATTTCAAAAATTAATTAATTATATGAGAGGCAGACAAGACGCTGCTGGATATAAAGAGGTTAATACTCCTGAAGTGTTGGATAGATTGCTGTGGGAAAAGTCAGGACATTGGGAAAAATATGGAGAAAATATGTATACATCTGAAACACCAGATGAAAAAGTTTTTGCCATAAAACCTATGAATTGTCCGGGCCATATCGAAGTTTTTAATCAAGGTTTAAAAAGTTATAGAGATCTTCCCTTAAGAATAACAGAGTTTGGAAAAGTACATAGATATGAGCCATCGGGAGCGCTACATGGCTTATTAAGAGTAAGGGCATTCACACAGGATGATGCTCATATTTTTTGTACCGAAGATCAAATTACGAGTGAGTGTTTAGAGGTAACTAATTTAATCTTAGATATTTATAAAGATCTAGGCTTTGAAAATGTAATATTAAAATATGCTGATAGACCAGAGGTTAGAGTTGGTGATGACGAAGTTTGGGATAAGGCTGAAGCTTCATTGCTTGATGCTGTTAAAGCATCAAAACTTGAATATACTATTAATAAAGGTGAAGGAGCATTTTATGGTCCTAAAATTGAATTTGTTTTAAGAGATGCAATTGGTAGAGATTGGCAATGTGGAACTTTACAAGTTGACTTAAACTTACCAGGAAGATTAGATGCATCTTATGTTGATAAAGATGGAACAAAAAAAGTTCCAGTCATGCTTCATAGAGCATTATTTGGTTCTTTAGAAAGGTTTATTGGAATATTGATTGAGCATTATGCCGGCAAGTTTCCTTTTTGGATTTCCCCTTTACAAACTGTTGTAATACCTATTTCTGAAGAGTTCGAAGATTATGCGTCAGCTGTATCAAAAAAGATTAAAGAAGTTGGAATAAGTTCTACTGTTGATTTAAAAAAACATAATTTGAATTATAAAATCAGAGATCATTCTTTAGCAAAAATACCTCTTTTATTAATTTGTGGAAAAAAAGAAGTTGACTCCAATACTGTAACGATTAGAAGATTAGACTCTAACAAACAAGAAAATATGGACTTGAATTTATTCTTAAAAACTTTCTCTGCTTTAAACAAAGCATCATCAAACTAAGTGGCAGATTTTAAACAAAATTACTTTCAAAGAAGAACTAAAGATCGAGGTCCAAGATCTAACAATAGGATTTCTTCTCCAGATGTTCAGGTTATAGGAAGTGACGGAGAAAACCTTGGTGTAATAAATACCAATGAAGCCATTTCAATGGCAAAAAATCAAGGATTAGATTTAATAGAAATCGCAGCTAATTCAAACCCTCCAGTTTGTAAAATAATGGACATGGGTAAATTTAAATATGATGCCCAAAAGAAAGCTAATATTGCAAAGAAAAAACAAAAAATTGTTCTATTAAAAGAAATTAAAATGAGGCCAGTTACAGAAGATCATGATTATGAATTTAAGGTAAAAAATGCAAAAAAATTTATTTCTAAAGGAGATAAAGTAAAGTTTACAGTCAGGTTTAAAGGTCGTGAACTTCAGCATTCCTTTTTAGGAAAAGAGCTAATGGATAGGATCAAAGAGGACATGAAAGAGGTTGGTAAGGTAGAATTGCACCCTAAGTTTGATGGCAAGCAAATGATCATGGTAATCCAGCCTTTATAGGCTTTAATATTAGTTGTAAATTTTCGTCAATCTTTGTATAAGTCCGCAGAATTATGCCCAAATTAAAAACTAAAAGCTCAGCAAAAAAAAGATTTAAAATATCTGCAACTGGAAAAGTGATGATGGCTCAGGCTGGCAAGAGACATGGCATGATTAAAAGAACAAATTCTCAAATAAGAAAATTAAGAGGCACAACAACGATGTCAAAACAAGATGCAAAAATTGTTAAATCGTACATGCCCTACAGTTTAAGAGGTTAATAATGGCAAGAGTTAAAAGAGGCGTAACCAGTAAAGCTAAACATAAAAAAGTTTTAAAAGCTGTCAAAGGTCAATGGGGCAGAAGAAAAAATACCATCAGAGTTGCTAAGCAAGCAATGGAAAAAGCTATGCAGTATGCATACAGAGACCGTAGAAATAAAAAAAGAGAATTTAAATCATTGTGGATACAAAGAATCAATGCAGGGGTTAGAGCTGAGGGATTAACTTATTCAAAATTTATTAATGGACTTAGCAAATGTGGAGTAACTATCGATAGAAAAATATTAGCTGAAATAGCTTACGATAGCCCTGAAGCCTTTAAAACTATTGTTCAAAAAGCACAATCTGCTTTAAATTAATCTTCACTATTGTTTTTCTTTGGTGAAGAAATAATCTCTTAAAATGTCAGATATTAAAAAAATTAAAGATGAATATCTCTTAAAGCTAAGTGAAAATTTAGACTTAAATCAAATTAATCAAATTAAAACAGATCTATTTGGGAAAAATGGATTGGTTAGCTCTCAATTTAAAGAACTTGGAAAAATAGCAGAAGAAGAAAGAAAAAATTTTGCATCTGACCTAAATGCAACAAAAGACGAATTACAGAATATAATCTCTTCTAAAATTGATGAAATTGAAAATAAAGAGATTAATCAAAAATTAGAAAAAGAAAAAGTAGATATAACACTACCTGAAAGATCATTTAACCAAGGTAAGATACACCCGGTCTCTCAAGTTATTGATGAAATCTCTTCTATTTTTTCTGAAATTGGTTTTAGTGTTGAGGAAGGTCCCGATGTTGAAAATGAATATAATAATTTTACAGCTCTAAATACTCCTGACAATCATCCTGCTAGAGACATGCACGATACTTTTTATCTGGATAAAAAAAAAAAATTATTACTTAGAACACATACTTCACCAGTTCAAATTAGAACAATGTTAAATGACAAACCACCTTTTAAGATAATTGCACCTGGCAGAACATATAGATCTGATAGTGATCAAACACACACACCTATGTTCCATCAAGTTGAAGGTTTACATATTGATAAAAATATTAATATGGGCCATTTAAAAGGCTGTTTAAATTATTTTATTAAAGAATTTTTTGAAGTTGATAAAATAAAGATGAGGTTTAGACCAAGCCACTTTCCTTTTACAGAGCCTTCAGCTGAAGTTGATATAGGTTATGAAATAAAAGATGGAAAAATTATAATTGGAGAGGGTGATAAATGGCTTGAAGTATTAGGCTGCGGTATGGTTCATCCAAATGTATTAAAAAATGTAAAGATCAATCCTGATGAATTCCAAGGATATGCTTTTGGAATAGGAATAGATAGATTGGCAATGCTTAAATACGGAATAAATGACTTAAGAGCGTTCTTTGATTGTGATTATAGATGGTTAAATCAATTCGGTTTTGATCCGATCGATGTACCTTCTAGCTATAGAGGTTTAAGTAGATGAAAATTACAACTGAATGGCTAAAAGAACATTTAGATACCAAATTAAATGAAAGCCAGATAATAGAAAAACTTACAGACGTTGGTCTTGAAGTTGAAAGTGTTGAAAAACAATCTGGAAACTTGGATGATTTTATTGTTGCAAAAATTTTAAAAACAGAAAAACACCCAAATGCTGATAGACTTAAAGTTTGTGATGTAGATATTGGAGAAGATAACCCTGTAAAAGTTGTTTGCGGCGCGCCAAATGCCCAAAAGGATTTAATTACAATTTATGCTCCACCAGGTTCTGTTGTCCCTAAAAATCAAATGAAATTAGTGGTTAGTAAAATTAGAGGTGTTACCTCTTATGGGATGTTATGTTCAGAGTCAGAGTTAAATTTATCAGAGGAAAGTGATGGTATTACTGAACTTTCATCAAGTGAATTTAAGGAAAAAATTGGCAAAAATTACTTTCCAAAAAATAATTCAAATGTAATTGATATATCAATCACACCCAATAGAGCTGACTGTTTAGGAGTAAGAGGTATAGCCAGAGATTTAGCTGCTGCAGGATCTGGTTTATTAAAAAGTTATAAAGAAAATAAATTAAAGCAAGATGCAAAACAAACTGTCAATGTCAAAATTGAAAATGAAGACAATCAAGCTTGCACAGTATTTGGCAGTTGTTTAATTACAGACGTTAAAAATACCGAAAGTCCAAAATGGTTAAAAGAAAAAATAATTTCAATTGGAAAAAAACCAATTTCAGCAATTGTTGATATTACTAATTATGTAATGCTTGATTTAAATAGACCTTTGCACGCTTACGATGTCGATAAAATTGATAAAGGATTAGTTATCAGAAATTCAAAAAAAAATGAAACTTTTAAAGCACTAGATAATAGAGATTATACTCTTCATGAGGGGATGTGTGTGATATCAGATGCTTCAGGAGTATTAGGTTTGGGTGGAATAATTGGTGGCACTAGATCGGGCACAGAATTAGATACAAAAAATGTATTAATAGAGTCTGCTTATTTTTCTCCCAGATCAATAAGAAAAACATCAAAAATTCTAAATATAGATACGGATGCAAAGTTTAGGTTTGAAAGAGGAATTGACCCATTATCAATAGAACAAGGGCTAGAAAGAGCTGCAAATTTAATTCAAGAAATTTGTGGTGGTCAAGTAAGTAAATTCGATATCCAAAAAATAGAAGATCATAAAAATGAATCTTTGAAATTTAACCCATCTTTATTTGAAAAGATTACTGGTGTCGAAATTGAAAAAAAAGAAATGATAAAGATTTTAACTGATCTTGGATTTGTAGCTCAAGAAGTTGATCAAACTCTGAATCTAAAAGTTCCATCTTGGAGACCTGATATTTTACAAGAAGTTGATGTTGTTGAAGAGCTAATAAGAATTAAAGGCTATGACCAGATTAAATTGATTGAACCTCAAAAAGTTAGAAAAAGAGAAACTTTAAATAAAGAGCAAAAATTATTTCATTTTATGCAAAGAGCAGTAGCTTCAAAAGGTTATTTAGAAGCCATCACATGGTCATTTACTGATAGCAATATTAACCAACTCTTTATAGAAAAAAATAAAGAAATTAAGATAGTCAACCCAATAAGTGCAGACCTAGATGTTTTAAGAAGTTCAATTTTTTCTAACTTAATAATTCATTTAAATAAAAACTTGGGAAGAGGCTTCAAGGATTTATCAATATTTGAAATAGGTCCCACATTCTTCGGAGAAAAACCAGGTGAACAGCAAACAGTTATTGGGGGATTAAAGTCTGGAAAAGTTTTTAGACAGAATTGGCTAGAAAAAGAAAGATTAGTAGATGTCTTTGATGTTAAAAGTGACATAATTCAAAGTTTAGCTGAGGCAGGATATGATAAGGATAAGTTATATTTTGATACCGAAACACCAAGCTATTATCATCCAGGAAAATCAGGGCGAGTATTTTTAAACAAAGGAAAAGAAAAAGAGGTTGCATTTTTTGGTGACATTCATCCGAATATTCTAAAAAAATTAGATATCAAAATTGAAGCCTTGGTTGGATTTGAAATATTTTTAGATAATATTAAACAACCAAAAAAATTACTTAAAGATCAAAAGACACGATATAAATTCTCCGATTTTCAAAAGTCAGAAAGAGATTTTGCTTTCATTTTAGATAAAAACTTTAAAGTACAAGAGCTAATTGAAGTTATCTCTAACGTAGATAAAGATTTAATTAAATTAGTTAAAGTATTTGATGTTTATGAAGGAAAAAATATTCCAGATAATAAAAAATCTATAGCTTTAAATGTAACTATCCAATCATCTAAAAAAACTTTAAATGAAGATGATTTAAATAAGATTAACCAAACAATTATATCTACAGTAGAGTCAAAAATAGATGCTAAGATTAGATCGTAGCAATGGCAAAGATTGATCATATCAGGAACTTTGCGATCATTGCTCATATTGATCATGGTAAATCTACAATAGCAGATAGGATAATTCATAATTGTGGTGGCCTTACGGAAAGAGAAATGAAGGCACAAGTTTTAGATTCTATGGATATTGAGCGCGAAAGAGGAATTACCATTAAAGCCCAAACAGTGAAACTTAATTATAAGACCAAAGATGGAAAGGAATATATTTTGAATATTATTGACACTCCTGGTCACGTAGATTTTAGTTATGAGGTCAGTAGGTCTTTATATGCATGTGAAGGCTCTATTTTGATTGTTGATAGCACACAGGGAGTTGAAGCCCAAACTTTAGCAAATGTTTACCAGGCGCTAGATACTAATCATGAGATAGTTCCAGTTTTAAATAAAATTGATTTACCAGCTTCAGATTTGGAAAAAACAAAAAAACAAATAGAAGATGTGATTGGCATTGATACAGAAAACGCAATCCCTTGTTCTGGAAAAACAGGTGAGGGAATTAACGATATATTAGAGCAAATTATTGTGTCATTGCCCGCTCCAGAAGGAGAGAGAGATGCAGATTTAAAATGTTTATTGGTTGATAGTTGGTATGATACCTATATGGGTGTGGTCATCTTAGTTAGAGTTATTAATGGTAAAATTTTCAAAAATATGAAAATTAAAATGATGTCTACCAATCAAGAATATATCATTGAAAAAGTTGGGGTATTTACACCAAAAGCTACGGATATAAATGAATTAAATGCAGGAGAAATTGGCTTTATAACAACGGGAATAAAAATTTTGTCTGAAACAAAAGTTGGTGACACTATTTGTGATGCAACTAAACCATCTATAGAAGCCTTACCAGGTTTCAAACCAAGCAAACCTGTTGTTTTTTGTGGTCTGTTCCCAGTTGATAGTTCAGAATATCAAAAACTAAAAGATGGTCTAGCAAAACTTCAATTAAATGATGCCAGTTTTTCTTTTGAGGCTGAGTCATCTACTGCTTTAGGCTTAGGATTTAGATGTGGTTTTTTAGGATTATTACATCTTGAAATAATTACAGAGAGATTAGAAAGAGAATTTGATGTAAATTTATTAACAACAACACCCGGTGTTGTTTACAAAGTATATTTAAACAATGGTGATATTATTAATTTACATAATCCCTCTAGCTTGCCTGATCCCACCTTAATAAAACGTATTGAGGAACCTTGGATTAAGGCAACGGTAATAACACCTGATCAATATTTAGGACCAATAATCAAATTATGTCAGGATAAAAGAGGTACCCAAACAAATCTGAGTTACTCTGGTAATAGGGCTGTTATAAATTATGAGCTACCATTAAATGAGGTAGTTTTTGATTTTAATGATAAAATTAAATCAATGACAAGTGGCTATGCAAGTTTTGATTATGAAATCGTAGATAACAGAGAGGGAGATCTAGTAAAGCTTGGAATTTTAGTAAATGCTGAGCCAGTGGATGCCTTAGCAATGATGATTCACAAAGATTTTGCCCAAAAAACAGGAAGAGAAGTTTGTGAAAAATTAAAAGATTTAATACCAAGGCATAATTTTATGATACCTGTTCAAGCTGCAATAGGTGGAAAAATTATAGCAAGAGAAACTATCAAGGGTTTTAAGAAAGATGTTTTAACTAAAATTCATGGTGGTGGAGCCACAGATAGAAAAAGAAAACTTCTTGAAAAACAAAAAAAAGGGAAGGCTAGAGGCAAACAGTTTGGTAGAGTTGAGATTCCTCAAGAGGCATTTATTGGTGTTCTTAAAATTTCAAAGGAAAAATAAAACAATTGATTAAAAATTTTTTTCTATATAATAAAGGTTAAATGAAAGTTGGATTTTTAGGTCTAGGAAAATTAGGATTACCTGTGGCTTTAGCAATTGAGTCTAAAGGGCATTATGTGTGTGGTACAGATATATCGACAGATACATTGGAGAATATTAAAAATAAAAAAATTGGTTATAAGGAAATTTGGGTAGATGATTATTTAAAAGATACAAAACTTGAAGTTTTTGATATTGAAGGTGTTGTTAAAAATTCAGATATTATCTTTGTTCCTATACAAACTCCACATGAAGAAAAATACGAAGGTGTAACAAGAATTCCAAAAGACAGAGCTGATTTTAATTATACCTATCTCATTAAAGGGATGAAAGAACTATCAGAAGAAATTGAAAAACAAGGTAATGATAAAATAGTAATAATCATTTCAACAGTTTTGCCAGGAACAATAAGAAGTGAAATAAAACCAATTATAAGTAATAGAGTACAACTTTGTTATAATCCATTTTTTATAGCAATGGGTTCAACAATGAAGGATTTTTTACATCCAGAATTTGTTTTGTTTGGTGTAGATAATTTGGAAGCATATAAAGTTTGTAAAGAATTTTATAAAACAATTACAAGTGCACCACTTTATGAAACAACAATTGAAAATGCTGAATTAATTAAAGTATCTTACAATACTTTAATTTCTACAAAAATTGCTTTTTCAAATACAATAATGGAGTTATGTCACAAACTGCCAAATACTAATGTTGATGATGTTACAAATGCTCTTAAGTTAGCAAATCGAAGACTAATATCGGGATCTTATATGGATGGTGGAATGGGTGATGGTGGAGGATGTCATCCAAGAGATAATATTGCTATGAGTTATCTGTCAGATAAACTTAATATTTCACATAATTGGTTTGAACACATTATGCAGCAAAGAGAAAAACAATCAGACTGGCTAGGGGATTTAATAATAGAAAATGCAAAAGGATTAAGAATTAATATTTTAGGAAAATCATTTAAGGCAGAAACTAATTTGACATTGGGGAGCCCAGCTCTTCTCTTGCAAAATATTTTAGAAGAAAGAAAAGTGGAAATGAATATTTGGGACCCAATTGTAGATGGAAATTATGAAGAATATTCAAAAAAGTTTGAATGGAATATAAAACCTCAATTATTTTTTGTAGCAACCAAACATGAAGAGTTTAATAAATTTCCTTTTTTCCCAGGATCTACTGTAATAGATCCATGGAGATATATATCGGTCAAAAAGGACGTTAAACTGATTAGAGTTGGTGACAGTAAGCAATAAAAAAATAAAAACATTAGTTTGCATTTTAGGTCAAACTCGGGCTCAAGATATAACTTGGACCAATTTTAATAAATATATTTTAAAAAATTTAAATGCCGATCTAGCACTTTGTGTGGCAGAAAAGAAAACAGCAAATAATCAGATGTATAAAAATGCCAATTATATTTGGAAATATAAAGATTTAGATGATTATTCAAAGTATTTCGATGATGCTCAAAAAATATTATTAAAATCTCAAGGTTTAAATAATAAACCTAACTGGAAAAAATTGATTAAGATTAAACATTTTTGGTTGGCTAGAATCAAGGGAACTTCTAAAATTAAAAATAATAGAGGCATTTACTCTTCTGGAACTGGAGCACTGTTAATTTACAATAGATGGTTTTTGCTTCAAAAAATTATAAAATTAAAACTAATTGATAAATATGATAGATTTATAATAACAAGATCAGATTTTTTATGGAATATTCATCATCCAAAAATGGAAAATTTAAATTCTAAATATATTTGGATACCAGATGGAGAGAAGTATGGTGGCTATACAGATAGACACGCAATTTTATCAAAAGATAATTTATACGATTATCTAAATTTAATTGAACCGATTCTATTAGACCCAGAAAAATTATATAATTTGATGAAATCAAAAAATAATTGGAATTTAGAAAGATATATAAAATTTTATTTAGATCAGAAAGGTTATACAAAAAAAGTAAAATTTTTTCCTTATATAATGTACTCTTTGAGAAATAGAAAAATAAAGACCACTTTTAGACCTGGGGAATATTCTTATAAACATAAATTTTTTATTAAGTATTTTAAAGAATATTTGTCAAGTATGATTATGTTCTATTTAATTGGAGATAAAAATAAAAATTTTTATAGATTTAGATTTTTAAATTTAATGCATAGAATTTTTAAAAATTTATTTAAAGTAAGAATTTTTCTTAATATTTTTTTAAGAAATGAAAAAATATTAAGAAAATATGATGAAAAATTTGTTAAGCATAACCTTGAAAGAAAAATTTTATTCTAAAATAAATTTGCAAATTTCTTATATTTATGGTTTTTCTAAGATTTTGAGATCTATATATTTATTGTTTAATTATAATATAATAAGCCAATTTTGTTTGGAGAGATGGCCGAGTGGTTGAAGGCGCACGCTTGGAAAGTGTGTAAAGGAGCAATTCTTTCATGGGTTCGAATCCCATTCTCTCCGCCATTGAATTAGTATTGTTTTTCAGCATTAACTTATCGATTCAATGAAATTTTTATGAAGATAAATAAGCATTTTTCTAAAAAAATGTTATAATTTCTTTTTCCTATAATTAAAAAAAATGACAAATAAAAATTCATATCAAGCAGACTCCATCAAAGTTTTAAAAGGACTTGAAGCCGTAAGGAAAAGACCAGGCATGTACATTGGTGATACGGATGATGGCACTGGTTTGCATCATATGGTTTATGAAGTTGTTGATAACTCCATTGATGAAGCTTTAGCAGGGCATTGTAAAAACATTAATGTAAAGATAAATCCTGATGGAACAATAACAGTTAATGACGATGGCAGAGGCATTCCTGTTGATATGCACAAGGGTGAAAAAAAATCAGCAGCAGAAGTTATTATGACTCAACTTCATGCGGGTGGTAAATTTGATCATGATTCTTATAAAGTTTCTGGAGGATTACATGGGGTTGGTGTTTCGGTTGTAAATGCATTGTCAGAGAAATTGCAATTAGAAATTAGTAGAGATGGAAAAAAATATTTTATAGAATTTAAAGATGGCGATGCAAAAGCACCATTAAAAGTTTCTGGAAAATCTAAACAAACTGGAACTCAAATAACATTTTTACCATCTAAAGAAATATTTTCTTCAATAAAATTTAGCCCAAACATCTTGATTAAAAGAATGAGGGAATTAGCTTTTTTAAACAAAGGTATTAAAATTATTTTTACAGATGCTAGTCAAAAAAAAGAGAAAATTACAGAATTTAAATTTGATGGAGGTGTTCTTGAATTTGTAGATTTTTTAGATGAAAAAAGAGAAAAATTACAAAATAAAAGTGGAAACGATTTGTTTAAAAAGCCAATTTATATTGAAGGAAAAAAAAACAATATAGAGTTGGAATGCTCTTTAAAATGGAATGCAAGTTATTCTGAAGATATTTATCCCTACACAAATAATATATTTCAAAAAGATGGTGGAACACATTTATTGGGTTTTAGAAGTGCTTTGACAAGAGTAATAAATAAATATGCAAATGAACATAATCTTCTAAAAAAAAGTAAATTAACAATTTCAGGAGACGATATTAAAGAAGGACTTACTTGTGTCTTGTCTACTAAAATTCCAGATCCTAAGTTTTCATCACAAACTAAAGATAAGTTAGTTTCTTCAGAAATAAGAATGATTGTGGAGACAGTTGTAAATGAAAAATTATCTATATGGTTTGATCAAAATCCAACAATTGCAAAAATAATTTTAGCTAAAGTTATGCAGGCTGCTATGGCAAGAGATGTGGCAAGAAAAGCTAGAGAAAATGTTCGACGAAAGGGTGCTCTTGAATTAAGTGGACTTCCTGGAAAATTAGCAGACTGCCAAATAGGAAAGCAAGAAGGTACAGAATTGTTTATTGTAGAGGGTGATTCAGCGGGTGGATCTGCGAAACAAGGAAGAAATAGATCAAATCAAGCTGTTTTGCCATTAAGAGGTAAAATTTTGAATACTTATGTCGAAGATGTGGCCGTTAAAAAAAATGGTAATGGAGATGCGTCAGAACAGCAAAGAATTAAGGCTTTATCAAAAATGATTTCTTCTAATGAAATTGTTACCTTAATTAATGCATTAGGATTAGATCCAAAAACACAAGAAATTGATTTAAAGGATTTAAGATATGGAAAGATTATTATTATGACTGATGCTGATGTTGATGGCTCTCATATTAGAGCATTACTGCTAACTTTTTTTAATAATAAGCCATTTAATAAATTAATTGAAAATGGACACGTATATTTAGCTCAACCCCCACTATTTAAGATTAATAAGGGTACCAAAGGAATATATATAAAAGATGAAAAAGAGTTAGAAGATTATATTGTTAAAAATAGCAAAGAGTTAAAAAAGATTAAAAAAGGATCAAAAGAATTTGTAAAAGAAATAGATTTAGAAAAATCTAAAATGAGTATCCAAAGATTTAAAGGATTGGGGGAGATGAACCCAGAAGAACTATGGAGTACAACTCTTGATCCCGAAACTAGAAATTTACTTCAAGTTCAATATTCAAAAGATCTTAAAAAGGACCAAAGTTTAATTCATACCTTAATGGGTAATGATGTTGCGTTAAGAAAAGATTTTATTATCTCTAACGCAATAAATGTTCAGAATCTTGATATCTAATAATGAAGTTTTTTGAAACTTCAAAGCATTATTCTTTTAAAAAATCTACCTACATAAGCTTAAGATGGATAGGAATAATGGGACAATTTATATCCGTTAATTTTGTTTATTTTTTTCTAAATTTTAAATTTGATTTTCTAACTTCAAATATAGTTATTTTTTTTGGTATATTAAGTAATTTATATTTAATTTTTATTTATAAAAAAACTCAATTATCAGATAGATCAGCATTTCTTTTTCTAGTTATAGATATATTGCAACTAGGTTTTTTGCTTTATATGACAGGAGGTGTTGCTAATCCATTTGTAATTTTTTTATTAATTCCAAGTGTTTTTTCATCATCTAACTTGAGTTTTATAACAAATTCTCTGCTTGTATTTTTAACCACAATTGTAGTTATGATTCTTACATTTTATTCATTAGATTTACCGAGCCCTCTAAATAATCATTTTCATGTTAGTCCATATTATTACTATTCAATTCCAGTTTCCTTAATAATTGCTTTAGTTTTTTTAAATTATTTTGCAATGAAATTTGGTAGACAATCCCGATTAAGAAAAGAGGCGCTGGCAAAAATGGAAGAAGTGATGGCTGCAGAACATGAACTATTATCGTTAGGTGGTCAGGCTGCTGCGGCCGCACATTCACTAGGCACACCCCTTTCAACAATAAAGATAATTACTCAAGATTTAGTAAAGCAATTTAAAGGACAAAAAGATGTTGAAAAAGATATTGAATTATTATCAACTCAAGTCGAAAGATGTAATGAAATTTTAAAACGTTTAAGTCTAAATCCTGTTGAAGAGGATAACTTTATTGATGAAGACTTAACAATGAGGGATTATTTAAATGAAATTATCTCATCATTTAAAGAGGTAAGTAAAAAGAATTTTACTCTTAATTTAGACCAAGACTCTAATGTTAAAAAAATAACTAAATCCATTGAAATAGTTTATGGCTTAAGAAATTTTATTGGTAATGCTAATAAATTTTCCAAAGGCAAAGTCTTTATAAATCTAAAGAGTGATAGTGAAATAACTGAAATTATAATCGAGGATGATGGAAATGGTTATCCAAGAGATGTATTACCAAAAATTGGAGAACCATACTTAAGTTCTAATGATCCTATAGTAAAATCAAAAACAGGTTTGGGACTTGGATTGTTTATAGGAAAAACTCTCTTAGAAAAAAATTTTGCATCAATAAATTGTAGAAATTCTAAAACTAGAGGTGGTGCTGAAGTTATTATTAGATGGAGTAATAAAGATCTTTCTAATATTTAGTGAAATTTTTTTTTTGAATCAAACAAAGAACTTAATTGAGATATCATCACATCACCTAACTCATTTACATCAGTAATTTTAATTGCTTTATCATAATATCTAGAAACGTCATGTCCAATTCCAATTGCTAATACTTCTATTTCAGTTTTATTTTCTATAAATTTAACCATTTTTTTAAGATGCTTCTCTAAAAAATTACCTGAATTGACAGAAAGAGTTGAGTCATCAACTGGGGCTCCATCAGAAATAACCATTAATATTTTTCTCTCTTCTTTTCTTTTTTTTATTCTATTATAAGCCCAGGAGATTGCTTCTCCATCAATATTCTCTTTAAGCAATCCCTCCTTAAGCATTAGGCCTAAATTATTTTTAGCCTGTCGCCAATGGTTGTCCGCACCTTTGTAAATTATATGTCTTAAATCATTTAATCTTCCAGGTGTTTTTGGTTTTGAATTTTTATTCCAGAGGTCTCTACTTTGTCCACCTTTCCAGTTTTTTGTCGTAAAACCTAAAATTTCAACTTTAACCGAACATCTTTCTAGAGTTCTGGACAATATATCCGCACAAATTGCAGCGATTGTAATAGGTCTACCTCTCATTGAACCAGAGTTATCAATTAGTAAAGTTACTATTGTATCTTTAAAATCTAAATCTTTTTCTTTTTTAAATGAAAGAGAATTATATGGATCCATTATAATTCTTGGCAATTTTGAGCTATCAAGTAAACCCTCCTCCAAATCAAACTCCCATGCTCTATTTTGTTTAGCAAGCAACTGTCTTTGAAGTTTGTTTGCAAGTTTTGTAATCACGTCTTGAAATCCAACTAACTGTTGATCTAGTGTTTTTCTAAGCTTTATTAATTCATCTGCATTTTCTAAATTTTCAGCTTTAGTAACTTCATCATATTGTGAAGTAAAAATTTTGTACTCAAGATTAATATTATCTATGTTTTTTTGTATTATTTGTTCTGAACTTTGTTCATCTGACTCGCTATCTGAAAGCTGTTCATCTAGGTTAAACTCATCAGCATCATAGTTAGCGTCTAAAGTAGCTTGAGTTTCATGATTATTATTTTCATCTTTGTTATCCTCTTTATCTTTATTTTGATCATCGTTTGAAGGATTATCTTGTCCTTGATTTTGGTCCTCCTCTTTTTTTTCATTATCTTCTTCACTTTGAAAGATATCCATTTCATCTAAAATTTTAGAAAATCTTGAACTATAATTATTTTGATCTTCTAAATTTTCTTGTAAAAATTTTTTATGCTTATCTAGTGATTGCTCAAAGTCTTTTTCCCAAAAGTTTAACATCTTATAGGTTAGAGAATTTAATTTTATTTTATGAAAATTTTTAAGCATATAAAGCTCAAACGCTTCTGCAATAGGAACATCTTCCTTATTTTTCAATTGATCCTTTCGTTTATGATTAATTATTTGTGCATAATTTTCATTAAAATTTTTCTTTATTCCTTTAAGCATCTGCCCTCCTAATGCTTCATATCTAATTTTTTCAGCAATATCATAAAGTGATTTTGATGAAGTGCTTGATGGCAAATTTTTTTTATAGATAGCATTATTGGAGAATTTTTTTTTCAACGCAGTTGAGTCTGTTTTAGCTCTCAATCTAATAAAATCACTCGGACCATTTATATTATCAATTTCAATTATATCCATATCTTTCAATTTTTTTTTATTGGAAGATTTATTGTTTAAATTAAAATCATCTGAAATTACTTTTGCTGTTGATGTTAAAGCACGTCTAAATTTTTCTTTTAAGCTAGTTTCTTTATCGCTCATTTAAATTTGAATATTTATCAATGATTCTGGTAGCTCTTCACCAAAACATCTTTGATAATATTCTGCGATAGTATTTTTTTCGATATCATCACATTTATTAAGAAAAGTTACTCTAAATGCGTAACCAATGTCTTTAAAAATCTCAGAATTTTCAGCCCAATGCATAACAGTTCTTGGACTCATTAATGTTGAAATGTCACCTGCAATAAATCCCTTTCTTGTCAGAGAAGCAACCTTAATCATATTGGCTACTTTCTCTTTCCCTTTAGCATTGTTAAGGTTTTTATTTTTTGCCAGAACTATATCCAGTTCTCTTTCAAGGCTTAGATAATTTAAAGTTGTCACAATATTCCATCTATCCATTTGACCTTGGTTTATTTGCTGAGTTCCATGGTAAAGACCTGTTGTGTCACCAAGTCCCACAGTATTAGATGTAGCAAATAACCTAAAAAATTTATTTTGTTTAATTACTTTGTTTTTATCAAGCAATGTGAAGTTACCTTCGGCTTCTAAAACTCTTTGGATTACAAACATAACATCTGGTCTACCCGCATCGTATTCATCAAAAACAAGTGCAACTGGGTTTTGTATAGACCATGGCAATATACCTTCATTAAATTGAGTAACCTGTTTACCTTCTTTTAGGACGATAGCATCTTTTCCAATTAAATCTATTCTGCTTACATGGCTATCTAAGTTAACACGAATGCATGGCCAGTTTAGTCTTGCAGCTATTTGTTCAATGTGTGTAGATTTTCCAGTTCCATGATAACCCTGAACTAATACTCTTTTGTTAAAAGCAAAACCAGATATTATTGCTAAAGTAGTATCTCTATCAAATTTATAACTTTTATCTATATCTGGAACATATTCATTTTTTTTTGAAAATGCATCCACTTCCATTTCTGATTCAATTCCAAATGTTTGCTTTAAAGAAACTTTAATATCAGGTTGAATGTTAAGATTTGGTGTCAATTTTTTCTCTATATGTATTTTTAAGTTGTGTATAAGCCAAAGTTATTAGTTTTAGTTTTTCTTCGTATTTTTTATTTCCAGAATTCATATCAGGGTGAAATTTTTTGACAAGCACTTTGAATTTATCCTGTATTTTCTTCCATTTTAAACCAACAGAAATACCCAAGATTCCAAAAGCTTTTATATCTTTATGGTTAAATATAAATTGACGCATATGGTTATAGTCACCATTAATTTTATCTTTATCTAGCTCATCTCTTAAAGTGTTATTCCAAAGTACCTTAAAAAAATTATCTGAAGAACTAAAACTTTGGGTGGGTTTGTGCCAAACCATATCAGATTTTAAAAAATCTATAACCTGATCATCATTCATTCCTGAAAAGTAATTCCAGTTCTTGTTAAAATCTTTTACGTGCTCCAAACAAAGCATTCTATATTTTTTGCTATTATCTTTTTCAATCGGTGCTTTATAATCACCAATTTCATTACAATTATTCCAGTCACAAATATTTTTCATGATATATAATATTATTTATGGATATAAATGAGTTAATTGCAATTGTAAAAAAAAAACTACAGGATCAAGTTAATATTGAGAATATTAGTATTGAGGACAAATCTTTTCTACATAAAAACCATATTGGTAATCAAGAAGGAAAATTTCATTTAAAAATTTCAATAAAATCAATTGAATTAAAAAAATTGAGCAGAATAGAAAGTAATAAAAAAATTTATAAAATTTTAGATGAAGAAATAAAAAAATTTATACATTCTATACAAATTCTAATTAGTTAATTCATTCTTTAGAAACGAATATACAGAATTTTTGTTAAATTGTTTATTTATTATTGGAGTCCCAATTTTTTTTAAAAGTATTAAATTAATTTTGTCTGTATTATTTTTCTTATCATTAGCCATAAATGAAATTATTTTTTTTATATCCTTTAAGGAAAAATATTTTTTTAATTGATAAGGTAACTTTGAATTTTTAATATGTGTAACAATAGAGCTATAATGTGAATTATTTATAATATTTTTTTGTAAACTAAATTTTAAAGCTGAATTTATTCCCAAAATAACTGCCTCGCCATGATTCAATTTTTTTGAAAAACTTAAAGTTGCTTCATAAGCATGTGCAAAAGTATGCCCAAAGTTAAGTGATTTTCTTAAATTTTTTTCCATTTCATCTTTTTCAACAATTATTTTTTTTATTTTACAACTTTCAAAAATTGATTTTTCAATAAATGGAGATTCTAAATTTAGGATCTTATCTACATTTTTATCTAAAAATTTATATAGTTTTATGTTTGATATTAATGAATGTTTTAAAATTTCAGCATATCCACAAATTACTTCTCTCTGGGGCAGTGATTTTAAAAAATTTGTATCACTAACAACTAATTTAGGTTGGTAAAAACTTCCAACTAAATTTTTTCCGTGTCTTGTATTTATTCCGGTTTTGCCTCCTATGGAAGAGTCTACCTGAGAAAGCAATGTGGTTGGAACATTAATAAAATTAAGACCTCTTTTAAATAAACTTGCTGCAAAACCAGATATATCACCTGTAATACCACCTCCAATAGCAACCAAACAATCGTTTCTTGAGAAATTTTTATTTAGTAAAATATTTAATATTATATCAACATTTTTTTGATTTTTATTTTTTTCATTTGCTTCAAAGTAATAAATAGTTTTTTTTTTATCAATTGATCTTGTTATATTAGAAACAATTTTATGTGGAACATTTTTGTCAATTACAAAAAGATATTTTTCAAATTTTAAATTATATTTATTAATTATTTTTGATAATTTTGATGATGAATTAGGTCCAATTATAATAGGATAACTTTTTGATTTTCCTTTAATCTTTAAATTAATGGGTTTCATAAATTTCTAAAATTTCTTTAACTATTTGATTTTTAGTTTTGGTATCGCATTTAATTTCATATAGAGCATCTGAGTAAATGTTAGCTCTATTTTTTATTAAATCAATTAATTGATTATTAGAAACATTAAAAGCTAATGGTCTTTTTCTACTATTTTGAATTCTATTCAGTAATATTTTATTACTCCAGTTTAACCAAAAAGATAAATGTCTTTTTAGCACTTCTTTCTTTACATTCCTATTTATAAAAGCACCACCACCAAGAGATATTACTACAGAATTCAATTTCAACTTTTTTAAAGTAATTTTTTCTTCAATATTTCTAAAATAATTCTCTCCTCTGGTTTCAAATATCTTGCTGATTGATATTCCTAGTTCATTTTCAATTTCTTTATCAATATCTATGAAATCTAATTTTAATTTTTTTGCTATTAGCGAGCCTATAGAAGTCTTACCTGCTCCCATCATACCTAAAAAAACAAGATTTTCTTTTGATTTCATAAGTTTCTTTATTGAAAAAACACAAATATGTCTTAATTTGAAATTAACTAAAGTTATATGCAATTTAATAAAAACACAAGTTCAGGCATAATTAATATTAAAGGAATAATTGTTAAATCTATTCTGGGATTGGGGGTTATTGTGGGTCTTGTTTTTTTTCTTAATTCAATCGATTTTCCAGCACCCAAAAAAGTAATAGAAAAAATCATTCCAAATGAAAATTTTAAAATTGTCAAATAACAAAAATTTATTAATCATAACTATCTATTTATTTTCAACACTTTTTGCATTTGCCGAAGATAAGCCAATTGATATTTGGAATATAGATAAAAAAGAAACTGAAACCATTTCTGAAACAAACTTATCAAGTGTAGAATCAGAAACAACATCAAAAACCAGCATTTATGAAATGCAAGCTAATAAGAAAAAAGATCTAATAAAATTAGATCAAGCGCTTGTATCAAAAAAAATTAAAATTTCTGGGTTATATGATCCTGAAGACTACGGTTTAAGTATTAATATGTGGTCAAACTCAGATGGCGTAAAATTAAAAAATCTTTTTAAAAGTATAGATAAATATTATCTTTCAAAAGATGCTTCTGAAATTCTTAATATTTCATTATTAACGAATGCTTATTATCCAAATCAAAATATTACAGAAGAAGAGTTTTTAAAATTAAAATCAGATTGGTTAATTAAAGACTCTAATCTTGAGCTAATTGAAGAATATTTAATTAAAAATCAAATTGTTAATTTACATCCAGAATTGACTAGATACTTAATTGATAAATATTTGTCACAATCAAATGTTAAAAAATCATGTGAAATTTTTTCTAAGATTAAAGAGCCCATTGAAGATGAGTATTTATTCAAGTTTCATTTATATTGTTTAATTAATTATGGAAAAAATGAAGAAGCTCAACTAATTTTAGACTTAAAAAAAGAACTGGGTTTTCAAGATAATTATTACGAAAATAAAATTAATTATTTATTTGGATATATAGATGAAGTCGATCGTACGATATCAGAAAAATCAATTTTAGATTTTCATCTTGCTCATAGAACAAATCCAGATTTTTCATTTGAACCCAAAAAAGAAACTCCAAAACTAATTTGGAAATATCTCTCAGCCTCAAATTTACTTTATAATATTCAAGATATCGAAGTTACCAATGTGGATAAAATTTTAACAATTGAAAAAGCTACACACGATAAAAATTATTCCGAAGAGGAGTTATTTAAATTTTACAAACGATTTCAATTTAGTTTAAATCAATTATTAAATACAAAAGAATCTTATAAATCTCTACCACCAATAGAAGGAAGGGCACTAGTATACCAGAGAGTACTTTTAACTGAAGAACCCAAGTTAAAACTTGAATTAATGAAAATTTTGAAAGATATATTTGAAGAAGAGGGGATTGGTAATGCTTTTGATGTTGAATTGAGAAAATTTTTAAATCAAATAAGTATTGAAGATATTCCCTCTAATTTCACAACATTCTATAACAGCTATGGTAAAAATGAAGAAAATATTGATAGAAAAATTAAATATAACAATAAAATTTTACACCAATCTAAATTAATAAATTATTTTAATGGTGATTATGCGAAATCTAGGATCGAGGAAGATCTTGATAAATTTTTAAAGAAAATCAAGAAAGACAAAAAATATTTTCTATCAAAGAAAGATATAATCTTTATTGAAGCACTAAAATCTGATGGGATTAAAATTTCAAAAAAATATAATGAGCTTTATAAAGTCAATAAGTCTGAAATGCCTGCTGATATACAGTTAATGATTGATAACAAAGAGATTGGAGCAGCATTATTGAGGGTTATTGAAGTGATAGGTCCAGAAAAGATAGAAGATATTGATGATGATACAGTTTATTTCATAATTAACACTTTAAACCAATTAAATGTTGATTTAATTAGAAATAAACTTTTGCTAAAAGTTCTCCCTTTAAAAGTTTAGAAATTATAATAAAATAAACTCATCTATGACAGTGAAAACTATACTAACCGAACCTAACAAACTTCTTAGACGGATTTCTAAACCTGTTGATAGGGTTGGTAAAGAAGAACAAAAATTAATGGATGATATGCTTGAAACTATGTATGCGGCTCCAGGAATAGGTCTTGCTGCAATTCAGATAGGTGTTCCAAAAAGAATTATAGTAATGGATATTAGTCAAAAAGAGGGAAAAAATGAACCTAGGTATTTTGTAAATCCAGTTATTAAAAACAAAGACTCATTAAAAACTACTTATGAAGAAGGCTGTCTGTCTGTACCTGATCAGTTTGCAGATATTGACAGACCAATTAAATGTGAAGTAAAATATTTAGACTATAATGGAGACAAGCAGCTATTGAAAGCTGATGGATTGCTTGCAACATGTATACAACACGAAATGGATCATCTAGAGGGTATATTATTTATTGACTATTTATCAAAATTAAAAAGATCAATGATTATAAAAAAACTATCTAAATTAAAGTCGAATATGGCAGTTCTTTAATTGATGGCTAAAAAAATTATTTTTATGGGTACACCAATGTTTGCGGTACCAATTTTAAAATCTTTATATCAAAATGGATATCCTATTTCTGACGTGTACACTCAACCACCTCAAAAATCGCAAAGAGGACAAAAAATAAATAAATCATCCATCCAAGGTATTGCGGAAACTTTAAGTTTAGAATTTAGAACACCAAAATATTTAAAAGGTAACAATAATGAATATCAATATTTTAAAAGCATAAATGCTGATCTTGCAATTGTAGTTGCTTATGGTCAAATAATTCCAAAAGAATTTTTAACTTTAACAAAAAAAGGATTTATAAATATTCATGCATCTCTGCTCCCCAAATGGAGGGGTGCAGCTCCCATACAAAGATCTATAATGAACCTTGATAAAGAGGTAGGCGTTAGTGTTATGAAAATAACTGAGCAACTTGATACAGGCCCAGTATGCAATACTTATAAAATGGATTTAGTAGATAATTTAAATGCCAGCGATGTTGCAGACAAACTATCTTTAATTGCTGCTGAAAAAATATTAGGTAACATTGATGATATATTAGAAGATAATGCAAATTTTATTGAACAAGATCATTCTAAAGCAACTTATGCATCTAAAATTCAAAAGGCCGAAGGTGAAATTAATTGGAGCGATAATGCTAAAAATATTAATGGTAAAATAAATGGTTTATATCCTGTTCCAGGTGCTTTTTTTATATTCAAGGGGGAAAGATACAAAATATTAAAAGCACAAATTGGTAATGGCATAGGAAGGCCTGGTGAGATTGTTTCAGATTATTTAGAAGTTGCTTGTGGTGATAAGTATTCGATTGTAATTAAAGAAATTCAAAGACAGGGAAAAAAATCGCAAAATATTGGTGAATTTATGCTTGGGTCTCAAATAAAAAAAGGTGCAGTTATTTAAATGGCCAGATACCAACTGCTTATTGAATATGTAGGGACAAATTTTAGGGGGTGGCAAATTCAAAAAAAAGGCTCAACTATTCAAGGACTTATTCAAGAAAAACTTACAAAACTTTTAAAAGAAAAGATAATTTTAACTGGTTCAGGTAGAACTGACACGGGTGTTCATGCGATTGCACAATCTGCCCATTTTGATTGCAAGAATGAGATTTTAGATTTAATAAAATTTTTAAAATCAATTAATTATTTTCTAAATGATCAAGGAATTGCAATAAAAAAAATTAGAAAAAGAAATAATAAATTTCATTCTAGATTTTCTGCAAAACAAAGGATTTATAAATATATAATTTTTAATCAGACAAGTGTTCCTGTAATTGAAAAGAAAAGAGGTTGGCATATTAGAAAACCCTTAGATTTAGATTTAATTAAAAAAGGAGCAAAAAAATTAGTTGGAACTAATGATTATTCTACATTTAGATCTTCAAGCTGTCATGCTAAAAGTCCAATTAGAACAATTAAATCAGTAAAGATTAAGTCGTCAAAAAACAAAATAGAAATTGAATTTAATTCACAGTCTTTTTTACAACAACAAGTGCGGTCTATGGTTGGTTGTTTAAAATATTTAGGTGAAAAAAAATGGGATTTAAAAAAATTTGATAAAGTATTTAAGTCTAAGAAAAGAGTTCTTTGTGCTCCACCTGCACCCCCCGAAGGGCTTTTTTTAGCAAAAGTTATTTATTAATTTATTTTTATTATTCATCGAAAATTTTTTATTAATACGCCATCTAGACTCAGATCTTACTATGTAGCCACAACAATTTTTAGACTTACACTTACAAACAAACTGTTTGTAATTTTCATCATATCCAAACCCATAGTCACAAGTAATTTCTTCACCTTTTTTAATATCTTTAATTGCTTTGACCCATAGCTTTAATCCTTTGCCATCATAGTCACAATTATTATTACATGAATGATTAATTAATCTTGCTGTGTTCCAGGAAAAGTCTCCATCTAGATCATATCTTTTGTTTATAGTAAATAAATAGATAGGTTTACTGTTATCATATTTATCAGATTCTGCTGTTTGTTTTTTAGTGATTAATTTTCCCAAATAATCAATTATTTTTGTGCCTTCTTTAATATCTTTTGTGGCATAAAGTCCCCTACCTTTTTTATCAATATCAGACTTTTTAATTTTATACGATTTCATATAGATTTTTTAGAGTTTATGAGAGAATTATCAATTAAATTCTATTAAAGCATCAACATGTCTTTGAGTACTATCTTGCAGAGCCTTAAGATTATAACCACCTTCAAGTATTGAAACAACATTTCCGTTACAAAACGATTTTGAAAGTTCTAATGTTCTTTTAGTTATTTTATAAAAATCTTCTGATTCTAATTTTAGTTGTGCCAAAGGATCATCAATATGTGCATCAAAACCCGCAGAAAATAACAAAAATTCAGGCTTAAATTCACTAATTTTATTTAATACATGTTCATAGGCATTTAAATACTCTTCTGCTGTTGTTCCTGCCTCAAGTGGAATATTAAAAATGTTATTAAATTTACCTTTTTCTTTTTCTGACCCTGAGCCTGGATAGTAGGGATATTGGTGGGTTGAAATATATAAAACTTTCTGATTATTATAAAATATATCTTGAGTTCCATTCCCATGATGAACATCAAAATCTATAATAGCAACTTTATTATATTTATATTTTTCAATTAAGTAGTTAGCACCTACGGCAATATTATTATAAATACAAAATCCCATTGCTTTATTTTTTTCAGCATGATGACCTGGTGGTCTTACTGCACAAAATGCATTTTTAAATTTCTTATTTTGAACCCCATCAATTGCTGCAATAATTGAACCAACAGCATCTTTAATTGCTTCCTTACTACCAGGAGAAACAACTGTATCACCATCAAGAAAAGCAAAACCATCCCTAGGAAAAGATTGATTAACTTGATTAATATATTCAGATGAATGAGTATTAATCAAAAAAGATTGATCAAACTTTGAAGGTTTTCCCCATACAAGGTTTTTGTTGTCCAACTTTTTAAAGTTATCAATGACCACCTTAACTCTATCTATTTTTTCTGGATGTCCGTCACCCGTATTATGATTTTGATAACTATCTGAGGTAATTAAACCAGTTTTCACTTGAAGTAGTTTTTTAAAATATTTAAGTATATTAAAGTAAGTTTTTTTAAGTCAGATAATGAAACAGCTTCATCTACTTTGTGCATAGTTTTTCCAACTAAACCAAATTCTAAGCATGGGGCTATTTTTCTAATAAATCTTGCATCAGATGTTCCACCTGTTGTTGAAAGTAGGGGTTTAATTTTTGTAATCTCTTTGATGATATCTTGTATCATAAAAGTTGTATTATTTGGTTTTGTAAGAAAGGGCTCTCCAGAAACACTATAATTAATTTTGTGTTTCGATTTATTTTTACTACTTATTTTTTTTATAATTTTATCAATTTTCTTTTTAATAGAACTTGAAGAATGTTTGTTATTAAATCTTATATTAAATGCAGCATTTGCCAATCCAGGTATTACATTATCAGCAGAATTATCAATATTAATCTTAGTAACCTCAAGATTTGTGGGTTGAAAATCTTTTGTACCATTATCAAATTTAATTTCTTTTAATTTTTTTAGAATTTCTACAAGTGCCGTAGATGGATTATTAGCTCTTTGAGGGTAAGCTACATGACCCTGAACACCTATAATTGAAAGTCTACCAGTCATGCTACCTCTTCGTCCAATTTTGATCATTTCACCTAATTTATTAGGGTTAGTGGGTTCACCCACTAAGCAAAAATCTATCTTTTCTTTTTTCTTTTTTAAATATTCAACTACTTTTTTAGTCCCATTAATTGCTTCCCCTTCTTCGTCTCCAGTAATTAAAAGACTAATAGAGCCATTAAATTTTCTTTTATTTTCAACAAAAGCACTTACTGCTGAAACAAAAGCAGCAATTGAACTTTTCATATCATTAGCACCCCTCCCAATTAAGTATCCTTTCTTAACTGAGGGTTTAAATGGGTTTACAGTCCAATCTTTTAAATTTCCAGCTGGAACAACATCAAGATGACCTGCATAACAGAAATTTGGACCTTTATTTCCAAGTTTTGCATAAAGATTTTTTACTGGCTTACTATTTTTTTCTCTAAATTCTAAAATCTTAGTTTTAAAACCAAGAGTTTTAAGTTTTTTTTCTAAAAACTTCATTATCCCAGCATCTATAGGAGTAACTGTTGGAAATTTAATTAGCTCTTTAGCTAATTGAAGTTCATTAATAGTAGCCATTATAAATCTACTCTCTTAATAAATCGTTAACAGAAGTTTTGGATCTTGTTTTTTCATCAACTTGTTTGATTATTACCGCACAATATAGTGATGGAGCAGAAGTATTATTTTTGTCAGGTAATGATCCTGGCACAACCACAGAATAGGGGGGAATTTTTCCATAAGTAATTTCACCAGTTTTTCTATTTACTATCTTGGTGGATTGTCCAATGTACATTCCCATACTTAAAACAGATCCTTCTCCAACAATAACACCCTCAACAACTTCTGACATAGCTCCAATGAAGCAATTATCTTCAATGATAGTAGGTAATGCTTGTGCAGGTTCTAAGACCCCACCAATTCCACTTCCAGCAGAGATATGACAATTTTTTCCAATTTGGCAGCAACTACCAGCGCGACTAAAAGTATCCATCATAGTGCCCTCATCAATATAGGCTCCAATATTTACATAACATGGCATTAGTACAGCATTTTTTCCAACAAATGACCCTTTTCTTACTGGAGAATTTGGCACCATTCTAAAACCAGCTTTTTCATGATCTTCTTTAGTCCAATCAGCAGTTTTTCCTTTTAACAAGTGTGCTTTGTCATACCAGCTACTATATGGACCATTTAAAGTTTCCATAGGATATATTCTAAAACTTAGCATAATAGCTTTTTTAATATGTTGGTGAGTAACCCATTTACCATTAATTTTTTCTGCAACTCTTACTTTGCCACTATCTAAATCAGCAATCATTTGATTGATGGTATCTTTTAAACTTTGTTCAGAATCTTGGTTTACGTTATTTTTATTTTCCCATGCTTCATTTATAATTTTTTCTATATTGATCATATTTTTTTTTAGATAATTAATTTAATTACCTTTTAATATATTAATTTCTTGTAGAAAAGAAGGCAAGCTCTTAATCTTATAATCTATATAAGGTTTGTCAGAGTCTTTTTTTGCAAATGCTTCCTCATTTTCTAACCAGCAAGTTTTCATTCCTAAATTTTTAGCTTGCTCTAAATTATGAGCAATATCTTCAATTAAAATTGATTTATTTGGATCTATTTCAAATTTTTTGATTAGTTTTTGATATGGGTCTAGATGCGGTTTTGGAACATAATTTGCATCCGTTATATCAAAAGCGCCATCAAATAATCCGTCAATACCAAGTTGTTTTGTAACATTTTCAACATGAGCATGTGATCCATTGGTAAAGATAATTTTCTTTTCTTTTATCTTTATAAGCTCTTCTATTAAAATTTTATCTTTTGGTAACCAGCTAATATCAATATCGTGAACAAATTCTAAAAATTCCTGAGGATCTATATTGTTATGATTCATTAGTCCTGAGAGAGTTGTTCCATATTCATAAAAATATTTTTTTTGAATTTCTCTTGCTTTTTCAAGATCTACATCAAATTTCTTTGATATAAATGAAGACATTTTTTTATCTACTTCAGAAAAAACCTTTGTTTGACCACTATAGAGCGTGTTATCTAAGTCAAATATCCAATATTTTATGTCTGTTAATTCTTTCATTCTCTAATTAAAGTTCCAGAACCTTTGTCGGATAATAGTTCAAAAAGTATAGAATGATTTTTTCGACCATCAATAATAACAACACCCTTAACGCCATTACTTGTAACATCTAGACAATTATTAATTTTTGGTATCATGCCGCCAGATATAATTTTTTGATCAATTAATTTTTTAGCTTTTTGTGAGTTAATTTCAGTTATCAGTTTTTTTTCATTATCAAGTACTCCTTCTACATCGCTTATAATCATTAATCTTCTAGCCTTTAGCTCTTTGGCTATTGATCCGGCAACTGTGTCTGCATTGATATTAAAAGTTTGATTATTTTTATCTAATCCTAGTGGAGCCACGACAGGCACTTCATTAACTTTAATGATTTCCTTTAAAACATTAGTTTTAATATTGGTGGGAGTTCCTACAAAACCTAATTTTTCATTTTCTGGTATTACGGTTATTATATTATATTCTTTTGAAGTTATTCCTCTTGTTTCACAAGATTGATTTTTTAAAGCATCAACAATTTCTTTATTAAATTCAATCAACACATCTTCAACTATGTTGATAATATTTTTATCTGTAACTCTTAGTCCATTAATAAAGTCACTTTTAATATTAAGTTCTAAAAGTTTACTATTAATTCTTTTTCCACCACCATGGACAATTATAGGATTAAAACCAAGCTTATTTAATACTACAATATCTTTAATAAAAATATCAAATAGGTTTTTATCAACCAAAACACTTCCACCACATTTAATGATAATATACTCATCATTATATTTTTCTAAATATCTTTTAACTTCATCTATTGAAGGGCCATCCGAAGGTAAGATCTTTTTTAACTCTTCTTCTTTGATATTGAGCATTAAGTTGCTGTTTTGATAGTAGTTCGTTTCATTATGAACACTTGTTGAGCCATAGTTAAAATATTATTAACTGTCCAATAGACTACTAGTCCCGCAGGGAAGGGTGCCAAAATTACTGTTAAGAAAAGTGGAAAGAACATAAATATTTTTGCTTGCATAGGGTCTGTTGGAGCAGGATTTAATTTTTGTTGAATAAACATAGAAACACCCATTGCTATTGGCCATGCACCAATCATTAAAAATGATGGTACATCGTATGGCAACAACCCAAATAAATTAAATAATGATGTTGGATCTCTTTCTGATAAATCTTGTATCCAACCAAAGAAAGGCATTTGTCTCATTTCAATAGTTACAAATAAAACTTTATATAGTGCGAAGAATACAGGTATTTGAACCAAAATAGGTAAGCAACCAGACATAGGATTTACTTTTTCTTTTTTATATAGAGCCATCATTTCTTGCTGTAATTTCATTTTATCATCTTTATGAAGATCCTTAAGTCTTGCCATTTCTGGCTGCAACTGCTTCATTTTAGCCATGCTTTTGAACGAGAAGTTTGCAAGTGGAAAGAAAGCAAGTCTAATACAAAATGTAATTGCAATAATTGCAAGCCCATAGTTCCCTAATAATTTAAAGAAGTAATCTATACCGTGAAATAAAGGCTTGGTGATAAAGTATAAAAATCCCCAATCAATTGCTAAATCAAATTTATCTATTTTTAAAGACTCAGCATATCCGTCAATTATATCAACTCTTTTAGCTGCAACTATGACCTGCATCTTATCTTCGATACTTGAGTTTCCTCTTAGCTCCAAAGGTTCCGTAGCAACAAAATTCGCACGAAATTTATCTTTATAGTCAAAAGTAGTTTTAAATTCTTTACCGCTTGGTGGAATTAATGATGTTATCCAAAATTTATCTGAAATTCCAAGCCACCCTTTTTGGGAAGTTTTTGTAAACTTCTCCTCTTGAATATCGTCATAATCTTCTTCAATTAATTCATCATCTAATGTTGCAAGAAGACCCTCGTGGAGAATATAAAAATTTGATATTTCAGGAATTTTATTTCTTATAATTTGTCCATATGAATAAAAATCATATGATTTATCTGTTGAATTGATAACTCTTTGTTTAATAGTAAATAAAAATTTATCATCCAATGATATCTCTTTTTCAAAAGTAATTCCTTGATCATTAGTCCATGATAATTTCACTGGGGATTGATTAGTTAATTTACTATTTCCTGATACTACCCATGTAGAATTTGAATTGGGAATGCCAATATTTTTATCAGTAGTTATAAAACCACTTTCAATTAAGTATCCATCATTAGTATTTCTAGGAGCTAAAAGTTTAACTTTCTCATCGCTATCTAAGCTTACATTATATTCTTTAAAAGTTAGGTCATCAATTGCAGCACCTTTTAACGAGATTGATCCAATTATATTTCGGTTTTCAAATTGAACTCTTTTACTTTGACTTAAAGCTTCTTCTCTTGAAATCTCAGTTATATTTTCTTTTTGATCTAGACTTGGTGCATCAGTACCTTGTTCAATTTTATTTTTTTCTGATAATTTTTCTTTTGTGATTGGCGGTGGAGCAAAGAATAAGCTGTATAAGATTATAACAGCTGCAGATAAAGAAATAGCTGCTATTACGTTTTTAGTGTCCATTATTTTTAGCTTTCATTTCTTTTTTTACTGGGTCAAACCCATGACCACCTCCTAAAAATTTAATTGGGTGGCATGATAAAATTCTTTTTAAGCTTAAAAAGGTTCCTTTAGTTAGACCAAATTCTTTTAAAGCTTCAATGCTATACTCTGAACATGTAGGTAAATATCTGCAAGATTGTCCTAGCAAAGGACTAATTATGAATTTATAGCTTTTGATAAGTTTAATTAAAATATTGGTAAAAATGTTCATTATTTAATTTTTTCTAAATCCTGAAATAGAGTTTCTTTTATAATTTTGTATTCATTGTTTAGCATAGTTGACTTAGCAATAACAAGATATGAATAGTTAAATTTTATTGATATTTTTTTAATTCCCTCATTAACTATATTTTTTAATCTTCGCTTGATTTTATTTCTTTTAACAGCATTACCAATTTTCTTTTTAGTTACAAAACTTATATTAAGTTTTTTAATATCTTTATTGGTTAAATTACCAAAAAAAATTGTAACATATTTATTGGAAATTTTTTTTTGCTTTAATAAATTTTTGAATTCTTCGTTTTTTGAAAGAGCAAGTATTTTGCTTTTCATTTATCTAAACAGATACGGTTAACGATTTTCTTCCTCTTGCTCTTCTTCTAGCTAAAAGTTTTTGTCCACCTTTGGTTTTCATTTTTGACCTAAAGCCATGTTTTCTAGCTCTTTTAACGTTAGATGGTTGATATGTTCGTTTCATAAATGTGGTTAATATTTTATTAAATTTCGCCCTTTATAGTAATTAAATATATAAATAGCAAATAGAAGATTTTATAAATAGCATTGGATTTGATGGAAAAAGCTAAAAAAATTAAATTATTCATAGGTTTATTTTACCTGGTAGCCATATGTGCATTCTTATATTTTTTCTTTTCAAAATTTAGTCTCCAAGAACTTACCTCTTATGATTTCATAAGATCAAATAGGTCTTATTTTTTTGAGCTTAAAAATTCTAATTTATTTTTACTATCTATAATTTTTTTAATATTAACAATATTTTGGGTATTTCCATTTTTAGGATTTGGATCTCCAGTCGCGTTACTTGGGGGTTTTATTTTTGGAAAATGGATAGGAACTTTGGTTGTTATTTTAGGGCTAAGTATTGGTGCAACTTTTTTATACGCATTTGGTAATTATTTTTTAAAAAATTTAATTAGAAAAAAATTTCTAAATAAATTTAAAAATCTTGAGATTAAATTTAAAAATTCAGAGTTTATTTATTTATTAATATATCGTTTTGTCGGTGGAATACCTTGGCAACTTAGCTGCCTTCTGCCCACTATTTTTAATGTAAGATTAAGTAATTTTTTCTTTGCAACACTAATAGGAATAATTCCTCAAATTTTTTTAGCAGTTTCAATCGGTAGTGGGTTAGAAAAGATAATAGATAAAAATTCAGAAGCCCCAAAATTAACTGACATAATTTTTTCAGCAGATATATATGTTCCAATTCTAGCTTTTTTTGTATTAATTTTGATAACAATTTTTTTAAGAAAATTTTTCTATAAAATTTAATTGTGGTGCTCCCACCCTGTACTGACCAGGAAACTAGTCATTACCAATGACTTGATATACCATTTATCTATAGGAGCTTAAAAACAATTTATATTTTATTGATAATAAAGCATTTTTTTCAAAATATTGCCTTAATTTTTTGACTAATATGATTTATATCTACAAGAGGAAATTTTATGGGAATTCATTACGATTATAAATCTACTAAAGGCAACAAGCTTATGGAGAAGCAAGCTAAGAGAGAAAAAAAACTTGCTGAAAAAAAAGCTAAACGTTTAGCAAAAGAAGGTCCAAAAGAAGAGGAGCTCAAACCACAAACTTTAGATGCTTCCAAACCTATTACTCTAGACTTCCTTACAAATCCAGACAAAGAATGAATTCAAAAGATAAAAATGAACGTTTGAGCTTGGCGTTAAGAAAAAATTTAAAAAAAAGAAAAATTTTTCAAAAAAAAACTAAGAAGAAAACTAAATAATGACAGCTATAGAAACAATAATAATATTTGAAGTCATTTACTTCATCCACTATATGGTAAGTAATTAATGTCAGTTCTTTCAGATAAGTGGATTAGAAAAATGTCAAAAGAAGAAGGTATGATTTCTCCCTTTGAAGAAAAACAGGTTAGAGGTGATTGTATCTCTTATGGATTATCTTCGTTTGGTTATGATGCAAGAGTTTCTAATGAATTTAAAATTTTCACAAATGTTAATTCTGAAATAGTTGATCCTAAAAACTTTAAACCAACAAATTTTGTAACTAAAAATGTTTCAGAGTGCATTATTCCACCTAATTCATTTGTATTAGCTAGAACAGTTGAAAAGTTTAAAATCCCTAACGATGTATTAGTTATTTGTCTTGGTAAATCAACTTACGCAAGATGTGGAATTATTGTAAATGTTACACCCTTGGAACCAGGATGGGAAGGGTATGTGACGCTTGAGTTTTCTAACACTACGCCGCTACCTGCAAAAATTTATGCAAATGAGGGCGTAGCTCAGTTTGTCTTTTTAAAAGGAAATGAAAAACCAGAGGTAACTTATGCTGATCGAAATGGAAAGTATATGAATCAAACTGGAGTAACTTTACCCAAAGTATAGTCATGCAAAAACTAGAAGTCTTTGGAGCAAATAAGCTCAAAGGACAAATAAATATATCAGGTTCAAAAAATGCTTCATTACCCATTTTAGCTGCAACTCTGATATCTGATAAAAAAATTTATTTAGATAATTTGCCGAAAGTTAAAGATATTGAGACAATGATTAATTTATTACAATCACTAGGTTCAAAAATAAAATTTAATAAAAAAAAATTAATTATTGATAATTCTAAACAGAAAAAAAATTTTGCTTCATACGGTTTGGTTAAAACTATGCGTGCTGGAATATTGGTATTGGGACCTTTGCTTGCAAAGTTAGGTAGTGCAAAAGTCTCACTTCCAGGTGGGTGTGCAATTGGCACAAGACCAGTAGACATACATTTAAAAGCATTATCAAAACTTGGTGTAAAATATAAAATTGTTCAAGGTTATATTCACGCAACTGCACCAAAAGGTTTAATAGGTTCAAGAATTCGTTTTTCAAAAATCTCTGTAGGTGCTACTGAAAACTTAGTTATTGCTGCAAGTCTAGCTAAAGGTAAAACTATTTTAAGTAACTGCGCAATTGAGCCTGAAATAAAAGATTTAGTTAATTTTTTAATTAAGATGGGATGCAATATAAAGTGGATTGCAAAACGTTCACTTAAAATTATTGGTATAAATGAAATTAAAGAAACGAACTACTCAGTTATGTTTGATAGAATTGAGGCTGGCACATATCTAATTGCAGCAGCAGTTACAGAGGGAAACCTAAAAATTAAGAATGTAATACCAAAAATTATTCAAACTGAAATTAACACTTTAAAAAAAATAGGTGCAAAAATTGATATTAAAAAAAATGAAATACATATTATTGGTAATAAAAAAATTAAAAGTATGAATATAAAAACAGCACCTTACCCTGGTTTTCCAACAGATTTACAGGCACAGATTATGGTATTGCTATGTAAGGCAAATAAAAAATCTTTAATTATAGAGGATATTTTTGAAAATAGGTTTATGCACGTTGCAGAATTAAACCGAATGGGTGCACAGATTTTGACTAATGGTAATAAAGCGACAGTTCAAGGAAATACAAATTTTGCAGCAGCGGAATTGATGGCAACTGATTTAAGAGCCTCAGTTTCTTTAATTCTTGCAGCATTAACAGCAAAAGGAAAATCAGTAATTAATAGAATTTATCATTTAGATCGTGGTTATGAGAATATAGAAATGAAATTAAAAAGAGTTGGGGCAAAGATTAGAAGAATTAACTAATGGATAAAAAATATTTAGCACAAATTATTGCAACAGATAACGAGGGTTTACAGGTGATTTCTGCATATACCGCTGGTGCAAAAGTTAAAGTAGCAGATATAAAATATCTTGAATTTAATAAAGTTTTTTTATTATCGATTGAGCGAACTAAAATTGAAACAGATAATGAAGATAAAAAAATTAATAGTATTTGTAGATTTGATTTTATTGACAAAGTAAAATCTAAAAATATAGATCAAAAAAATAATGAATTAGCTTTAGAATTAATAGCCATAGATTATTTAAAAAATAAAAGTGATTATGAGATTAATTTAATTTTTAATAATAATTCTCACATTGCTTTGACCACAGAAACAATTGAAGTAAGACTAGAGGATCAAGACGAAATTAAAGAGCAATGAAAATATTAAATTTTAATAGTAAAAATTTTGATAAAACTTTGGACAGTTTGCTTTTAAAAAGAAAGAAAAAAGTTCAGTCTAATTCAGTTTCAGTAACTAGTATTATTAAAGATGTTAAAAAAAATGGTGACAAAGCTTTACTAAAGTATGAAAAAAGATTTAATCAAAATAAGATAATTGTCCCTACTTCTAAGCAAATATCTCAATCAATAAGGTCTCTTGATAAGAAAGTTAAAAATGCAATTGATCTTGCTTACACAAGAATTTATAAATTTCATTCTCTTCAAAAATTTACCAACATCTCATATACAGATAAATTAAAAAATAAATTAGAATATAAATATATACCAATAGAATCGGTTGCAATTTATGTGCCTGGCTCATCTGCTTCGTATCCATCGAGTGTACTAATGAATGCTATTCCTGCAATTATTGCAGGAGTAAAAAGAATTGTAATGATCAATCCTGGATTTAGAGGAAAACAAAATCCTGCAGTTTTGTACGCAGCTCGAAAATGCAAAATTAGAGAAATTTATTCGATAGGGGGTCCCTCAGCTATTGCAGCAGCAGCTTATGGAACAAATAAAATTAAGAATGTTAATAAAATTGTAGGACCTGGTAACGCCTATGTAGCAGCAGCTAAAAAAGAAGTTTTTGGTGATGTTGGAATAGAAGGGATGACAGCAGGTCCTTCAGAAATCACTATCGTTTGTGATAAATTTTCAAACCCTGAATGGGTTGCTAGTGACTTAATTGGCCAAGCAGAGCATGACAGTCTTGCTCAGTGTATTTTAATTTCAAAAGATAAAGCCCTAATAGAAAAAGTTAAAATTGAAATATTTAAACAGTTAAAAGAAATACCAAGAGAATCTGTTGCTAAAAAAAGTTTAATAAGTAATGGAATTTTAATACATATCGGTTCTGATAAAAAAATAACTGATGTTGTTAATAAAATTGCACCAGAGCATTTAGAGCTTAATGTTAAGAATTATAAATCATTTGTTCCAAAAATTAGAAATTCGGGATCTATTTGCTTAGGAAAATATGCCGTGATGGCATGTACCGATTATAATGTTGGTTCAAATCACGTATTGCCCACCAATGGTTCTTCTAAATATTCTAGTGGAATAAGCGTTAATGAATTTTATAAACGGATTTCCTATATAAATTTATCTAAAAAGGGTATTGAAAGTCTTGGACCATCGGCTATAACACTTGCAAATTATGAAGGGTTGGCTGGACATGCACAATCTGTAAAAAAAAGAATTAGGAGAAAATAAATTTGTCAAAACAAGACTTACTAGAATTTAGAGGAAAAGTGATGGACTTACTTCCAAATGCAATGTTTAGGGTTAAGCTTGAAAATGGTCATACAGTTACAGCTCATGCCGCTGGTAAGTTAAGAAAAAATAGAATTAGAGTATTGCAAGGCGATAATGTTACAGTACAAATGACACCTTACGACCTTACAAAAGGAAGAATAACCTTTAGAGGTTAAGCTTTTGGCTCGGTAGCTCAGGAGTAGAGCAGGAGACTGAAAATCTCTGTGTCGGAGGTGCGAATCCTTCCCGAGCCACCATTATATTTAAACTTGAATAAACATAATTTTTGTCTAAAAGGCTGTTCATGATTGTAAAAGTAACCTTTAAAGAGACTTCAAGAAGTACTCATAGAAATTTTTTCCATAGCCTTTAGGCTGTTTATTTATAAAATAATTTTTAATCCACACAAAAATAATATAAAAACAAGGAATGCCTGGGTGGTGTAACGGTTAGCACGAAAGTTTGTGGAACTTTAAGTTTGAGTTCGATTCTCAGCCCGGGTACCAAAAAAAATGAATAAAGAAAATAAATTAATTCCTGGATTACCTTCGGGGTTTGAAGATAGGTGGAATAAGAAATTAATTCTCAAGAAAAAGTTAATTAATATTATTGAGAATAATTTTATAAAGTTTGGTTTTGAACCACTCGAGACACCATCATTTGAAGTTAGTGAAAATATAGGGTCATTTATAGCAGATGATAATAGTAATTCTATGTCAGATGTATTCTCATTTAAAGATGGTGAGAAAAGTATTACCCTTCGATATGATTTATCAAGTCCATTAGCTAGATTTGTTGCGCAAAATAATCAAGAATTACCGCTACCCTATAAAAGGTATGCAATTCAAAACGTATTTAGAAATGAAAAAGCAGGCAATGCGAGGTATCGTGAGTTTACACAAGCAGATTGTGATATTGTTGGTAACGTTAACCCAGCACAAGCAAATGCAGAGCTATGTAGTTTAATTGCAAGCACACTCCTTTCTTGTGGATTAAAGAAAGATCAGTTTGTAATTAACATCAGTAATAGAAAAATTGTTCAAGGGTTAATTGAAGACCTAAAAATATCTGAAGATAAACAAATAAAAGTTATGAGAGCTATTGATAAGTTAGATAAACCTGGTTTTGGATTAAGAGGAGTTGAAGATTTATTAAAAAAGGAAAGAGTAGACGTTAGTGGAGCGGTTACTAAAGGTGCTGACTTAACTGATGATGAAGCTTCACAAATTATTAATTTTTTAAAAGTAAAAGATTTAAAAGAATTAAAAAACAATTTAAAAAATCCATTATCTCAAGAAGGAATTAGAGAGTTAGAAGATTTATTATATATAGCAAGTTATGGTGGTTATCTCGATCAAATAAAGACTAATTTTACTATTGTTAGGGGTCTTGCATATTATGATGGGTTTTGTGTTGAAACAAACTTGAATTTTAGGCCAACGAATAGCAATGGTAAAGAAGTGGATATTGGTAGCATCTGTTCAGGTGGACAATATAACAAACTAATTTCAAGATTTAAAGGAGTTGATATTCCAGGAACTGGTATGAGTATTGGAGTAGACAGACTACTTTTTGCTATGTTGCAACTAGATCAAATTAAAATAGATGAGCAAAAACCAGTAATTGTCTGTGTAATGGATGAAAAATATTTAAAAAACTATTATGAGACTTTGAAATTTTTAAGAGATAACAATATTAATTCTGAAATATTTTTAGATAGTAAAAAAAATCTTGGAAAGCAATTAACTTATGCTAATAAAAAAAAGTGTCCTATTGCGATCATATGTGGTGAAAATGAATTTAAAGATAGCACGATTACCTTAAAAAATCTTTTAGGGGTAAAGGGTGAAAACAATCAAGTTACATTTCCAAAAGAAAATTTAATTGATGAAATCAAAAAACTTATCTGAAAAAATTCTTAGATCAGTAAAATCTAAAGGGTTTAAGTATATCGACTTACCTTCAGTAATTGAGGCCAATCATATTGTCCAAAGGTCAGGAGAAAATTTTAGAAAGTATATTTTCTCATTTATTGATCAAAATGGCAGTGAACTTTGTTTAAGACCCGATCTAACTATTGCATCATGCCTGAGGTATTTAGAGAACAACTTAAAAGGTAAAGAGAAAATATTTTATAGTGGTCAGGCGTATAGAAAATCAAATAACAAAAAAGATTCTATTATTAGAAATCAAGTTGGCTTTGAAATAATTGGCTCTAAAGACGAAAAAAATGATGACAAAGAAATTATTAATACTGCTTTAAAATCTTTATCTAATTTAAACTACTCAAAGGGAACTTTAAAGATTGGTAACGTAGAGATTTTTAATTTATTGATTTCTAAGTTGGATATTCCTATACGATGGAAACTAAGACTTTCAAGACACTTTTGGAGAGAAGATTATTTTAATGATTTATTAAAAAGATTAGAGACTAATTCTGATGTTGA
>ENA-OSJC01000266-OSJC01000266.1-marine-metagenome-genome-assembly--contig:-NODE-266-length-53407-cov-7.845490_pt1 | contig 53407 bp, 50 predicted proteins | sample MGYA00237885_ERZ534234 | MGnify/ENA primary metagenome ERZ534234 (study PRJEB26413, sample SAMN06343907) | marine metagenome | isolation source: coastal waters | place: Atlantic Ocean: West Antarctic... | reverse complement strand
GGATGTGGAAGCGCAGTAATGCGTGTAGCTGACCAGTACTAATAGCTCAATTGGCTTGATTTATGCACTGAAAAAAACTTTATTAATTTGATATATTGATATTACAATTAATACTTAACTATTGATAATATATAGAGATTTATCATTATTAAAAAATATGTATTAATATATTTTTGTAAATAAAAAAATTTAAAGAGAAAAATATCTTTATTATTGATATAGTGTGCCACAACATAAACTTCACATGAAATTCACGCAAACTATTAAAAAAGTATTATTTATACTTAGCCCTTCTGAGCGTAAAAGTGCACTCTTTTTATTAATAATGATCATAATTATGGCATTGTTAGAAATGGTTGGTGTGGCATCTATTTTACCTTTTATGACAGTTCTTACAAATCCCAGTCTTATTGAGACTAACTTTATTTTAAATAGGATGTTTCAAGTTTCACACATTTTTGGTGTTGAGGATAGTAAGCAGTTTGTTTTAGCTTTGGGTATTATGGTGTTTATATTTTTAATTATATCTCTCACTTTCAAAGCACTTACAACATATATGCAAATTAGATTTATTCAAATGTGTAATTTTAGTATCAGTAAACGAATGGTAGAAGGATATTTAAACCATGAATATAGTTGGTTTTTGAGTCGTCATAGTGCTGAGCTTGGGAAAGGTATTTTATCAGAAGTAAGTCAAGTAAATGCAAATGGCATAGGACCTTTATTAGAATTAATGGCCAAAGGTATAGTTACAATTGCGCTTGTAATTTTGTTAGTTATAGCTGATCCAAAATTAGCTCTTATTGTTGGCTTAGCACTTGGCGGTTCTTATTTGCTTTTTTTTTATATTGTAAAAAATTATCTCAATCATATTGGAGAAGACAGCTTAAAATACAATGAATTGCGCTATAAATCAGTGAGTGAAGCCTTTGGTGCTGTAAAGGAGATTAAAGTTGGAGGGTTAGAAAAATTTTATGTCAAAGCTTTTTCTAACGCTGCTCAAATTCATGCTCGAATGCAAGCCATAGCTTCAATCATAGCTCAGTTACCTCGTTTCATTTTAGAAGCTGTAGCCTTTGGTGGTATTTTATTACTAATATTTTATATCATAGCTCAAACAGGCAGCTTAAATGATGCTATACCCATCATTAGCTTATATGTTTTTGCTGGCTATCGCTTGATGCCAGCATTGCAGCAAATTTATGCATCTTTTACTAAAGTTACTTTTGTTGGTCCTTCACTTGATAAATTACACAGTGATATTAAAAATCTTAAAAAATTTAACGAAGATCAAGATCAAGGAATTATACCCTTTAATAAAAAAATTACTTTAAATAATATTAAATATCATTATCCTAATTCATCACGAATAGCATTAAGAGATATAAGTTTAAGTATTCCTGCAAAATCTATGGTAGGGTTAGTAGGCTCTACTGGCAGTGGTAAAACTACAATAGCTGATATCATTTTAGGATTATTAGAACCTCAAAAAGGTACTTTAGAAGTTGATGGACAAATTATCTCAAAATATAATGTAAGATCTTGGCAACGTTCTATTGGATATGTGCCTCAACATATTTATCTCTCTGATGATACGATTGCTGCTAATATTGCTTTTGGTATAGAATACAAAAAAGTCAATATAGATGCTATTGAAAAAGCTGCTAAAATTGCGAATTTACATCAATTTGTAATTGATGAATTGCCCAAACAGTATCAAACGAAAATTGGTGAGCGTGGGGTTAGATTATCAGGCGGACAACGTCAACGTATTGGTATTGCTAGAGCTTTATATCATAACCCAAAAGTATTAATTTTAGATGAAGCAACAAGTGCTTTAGACAATCAAACTGAAAAAGCAGTAATGGATTCTATTAATAATATAGGTAAAAATATTACTATTATATTAATTGCACATCGTTTAGACACAATTAAAAAATGTGATATTATCTTTGAACTTAATAAAGGTCAGCTAATTGGTAAAAGAAAATTTGATGAATTGATTAATGATAATAAGTAATCTATCTTTTATAGTAATAATCCTTTAACAAACTGTACTAAGCAAAATTTTAAAAATATTAATTTCATATAAACTTTAAAGTAAGTTTAAATAAATATCAAAAAGTCGTATATAATAAAGAAAAAATACATTAATATTTTAAATAAATTAGGCCATTAAATAAAAATGAAAAAAAAAAATTATTCAGAATTAATTAATTTTGTTTTCAATGAGCATATAAATGTAGCTCAAGAAACACTTAAGATAATTAGTAAAAAATTAGAAAAATCTTCAGACATTATCTCAAAATCACTTACATCTGGAGGTACAATTTTTTGGTGTGGTAATGGTGGGAGTGCCGCAGACAGCCAACATATAGCCGCTGAATTTGTTGGTCGTTTTAAAAAAGATCGCAAACCATTGAGATCAATTGCGCTGACGACTGACACCTCTATTTTAACATGTATTTCAAATGATTATAGTTTTGAAGAGATATTTTCTCGACAATTAAATGCTCTTGGACGTAAGGGTGACGTCTTGATCGCAATTACAACCTCTGGAGAAAGTGAAAATATTAAACAGGCATTAATTCAAGCTAAAAAAATGAAAATTAAAACAATAGCTTTACTTGGTAAAAAAGGAGGTGTTTGTAAAGATCATGCAGACCTCTCCTTGATAATCCCATCGCATACAACTGCCCGTATTCAAGAGATGCATATTTTAATTGAACATTTGATGTGTGAACTTGTAGAAAAAAAACTAGGCTTAGATTGAATTTAAGAACCATATTATAATCAGTAGAAATTTTATGAAAATGTTTATATGGTTTGCTTAGCTTGCCAACTTTGTGTTAATGTAAGGCAACTTCAAATTTTTTGTTTTTAAAATTGAAGGTTTAAAGTTTCCAACAAACCATCCCTTTTTCATTTTTTTTTATAAATATTTTTATAGAATTCAATATAGTCAGAGCATATTCCAAAATATTTTTTTTTAAAATTAATTTTATTATTTTGATTTTCTGGCATCAAATTAATTGAATTTTTAAATAATTTTTTTCCAGGATAGGTCCATATAATACCTTTGCTTGTTAACGTATAGTCATCATTTTGATGCCAAAAAAAATGTAAATTATTTTGTTTTGACATTTCTATAGCTTCAAAATTTTTGGCATGGCACCAGGTTTTTTTATTTTTTAAGAATTTTGCATTTATTTTAGTTTTTGGATTGTCATGACCTAAATAGAAGCTTTTGTTTTTATACCAAATGTCTACCTCAACATTAAAGCCAGCAGATAAAGCTTCATTTATATAACTAACTGTGTTTTCTCTCTCTTTAATTATTCCATTAATATTTCCTCTATGGGATATAAAAATCATTAACTAATCAAAGATTTTTGAAATTCTATTTTGATGTCTACCACCATCAAAAGTAGTATTTTGGTATATCTCTAATATTTTATTAAAATCTTTTTTCTTCCATAAAAAACTAGGAAAAGAAAAAAAGTTAGAACAATTATGCCTTATAGATAATTCGAGAGAATTATAATTATAAATTAAAGAAGAAATTATCTCTTTATAATTCTTATTAGCTGCAATATTTACACCCTGGCCTGATCTGCAAAATGAAAATACTGAATCTATATTTTTCTCCTTATAACCGTTGCACGCAATTTTAACATAATCATCATAATCACAAGATTTTGAGGTATAACATCCAAAGTCAATATATTTAACTTTCTTTTTATCTAAAAAATTTTTAAATTCAGTCTTAAGTTCAAAACCAGAATGATCTGAGCAAAGGCCAATTATTTTTTTATTAAATGTCCTAATAGAATTATTTTTGAAAAATGATAGCTCTTCTGGGGTTCCAAATAAGTGCATTTTTTCAACCATTTTAGATTTAATTTTTAAATTTTCTTGGATTAATAAATTATACATGGGAGCTATGAAGAATTCATTGTTTGATAGGATGTTACTAGAAATCATTTCTTCAGCAAATTTTACAAACGTTTTTCCATGTTTAAAATGGTATATGCCAACCAATGCGTCATTACTTATAATTTTTTTTTCTGCAGTTTTCTCTACGTAGCCTTTTTGGTTTATTTTTGCATAACTATAGTTAGTTGAGTTAGCATTAAACGTTAATAAAAAACCATCACAGTTTTTGGGTATCGTTTTTTTTGAATACTTTGGCTCAAATGCTACATCAACTGTAAAAACAGATAAAGGGAAATCGTTATTAATATATTTTTTTGCACTCAAACAACTTTCCACTGCACCTCTTGTCAATTCTTTGACTTTTACTATTTTAATATCTTTACCGTACTTATTTCTTAATATTTCGTCATATTGGAAATTATTAATTTGGTCTTCTCTTAAAATAAAAATAATATTAAAGTCTCTAAGCTCTATGCTTTGCATTGACCAGTCTATGCATTGCTTATTTTCAGCAAAAAGAAGATGTTTTGGAATTTTAAAACCTTGTTTTAAAAATCTACTTCCCAAACCAGCTAGAGGAATTATTAAATTATGCATAAATTTTATTAAATATAAATACCAATATATTTGTGATAAGTAAACCTATTAAAACTGAAAAAACTTATGCCCCAAAAAAAATTTAATATTAAGAAAAAATTTAATAACATTAAATTACTTCTTTTAGATGTTGATGGTGTCTTAACTACAGGAAAAAAAAACTATTCCACTAAGGGCGAGGTTCTATCAAAAAGTTTTTGTGATCTTGATTTTACTGCTATTAAAATTTTTAAATACTTTGGAGTAAAAACTGTATTCATTTCAGGGGATAAGACCTGTAACGAAAAAATTGCATTTTATAGAAATATTGATTTTATTTATACGAGAAATAAGAATGTAATGATTGATAAAGTTGATTACTTGCAACAAATAGAAAAAAAATACAAAGTAAATAGAAAAGAAATTATTTTTTTAGGTGATGATATTTTTGATATGAAACTTGGTTTAAAAGTTGGTTTATATTGTGTCCCAAAAAATTCGTTTACTGAATTAAAAAAAAAAGCAAATTTAGTTTTAGAGAATGAGTCTGGTAATTTTTTAGTTAAAGAAATCTTAGATAAATATTTAAAATTCTCAAAACTAAAATTACCTGATCCTACTGCAATAGCAGCCTTAGAAAAAGATGAAAAACAAAAATATTAGACTAATAATATTTGGTTCTCTATTTAAAGATACGATTGTAAGTACTTTTCAAGATTTTAAAAAAAGTATTGCAGATCAAAGTGTTTTTAATTCAAGAATAAGAAATACCTATGGTGGGATTTTTAATATTTTAAGTCAAAAAATTAAAAAAGAAAAATGGATTTTATTTAGTGACACAAGAAACAAAATAAAAAATAAAAAAATTTTTTTTAATTTTAGGTCAATACCACAAGCAATTATATTAGAAAATTTTTTTGAAAATCGACTTTCGTTCGTTAAAAAAGGTGAGATCAAAAATTATAAAGAGATAAGTGTAAGTAAAAATCAAATCTTTTTAGGCCTTTATTTAGAAAGTTTACCAATTAAAATTAAAGAAAATTCAGGTATCGTAATTTTTGATTTTAATAGTAGTGGAGATATTTTGAATAAAAAAATTTTTAAAAATAATTTTTCAAAAATTAATTTTTTGCTTGGATCCGCTAACGAACTAAAATGGGTTAAAAATTTTAAAAATTCGAATCAAAACTTAATAATTATTGAGCATTCACCAAAAGAGGTAATAATCAAAAAACTTTTTGCTAAAAAAAAAATATACCTAAAAATAAAAAATCCATTTTTTTTAACAAATTCACATAAAACTATTGGTTTAGGAGATATGTTTGCCTTGTTTTTTGCAAGAAATTTAGTAAATGGGCTTTCACTTGAAGAAAATGTGAAAAATATTCAAATGCGAATTTCTGATCATATTAAAAGTTTTTAATAATTTAATTTGCTGATTTAAATATTTTTTTTGGTATTTCTTGAATTTGAGAAATTAATAGTTTTACAGAAAATACTCGCTTTAAAAAAATATTATCATAAGAAGATCTATAAATAAAACCATAGCCTCCAATAGTATTTTTTAATATTTTAATATTTTTACTTTTTAAGAACCAAAATAAAGTTGCTTCAAAAATTAATTTATAATTATGATATTTTGCTCCAAAACTATATTTAATCCAACCTTTTTTTTTTAATTCTTTAACCCAACTTGTATACAATTTAGAAACTATATTCATTTCTCTTATTTTTGATACAAAGCATACATCTGTAACAGAGGCAAAACATTTTACTTTGGTATTAATTGAAGTTGAGTCAAAAAATATAATATTATTTTTTTTTTTAAAAAAATAATGAATGGGATTTTTTTTTAGTTTCCAGTCTGGCCTTATTCTCATTACACAATCAAATTCAACATTATTTTTCTTTTGAAAGTCAATTCTCATTTGATCACAAATTTGAATAGACTTCCAAAGACAAAAAGAATTAAAAACATCATTTTTATTATGTGGATAATTTTGCATTATTTGCAAAACATTATCTTTATAAAAATAATTTTTTTCAGAAATTTTAGAAATTTTAATCTCTGAATTTGGAATAATTTTTTTTATTTTATTTTTATAAATTTTTTGATTATCTTTTTTAGGGTAATAATAAAAAGGATCTAAAAATAGATTTTCAAATGTTCTGTTATGGCCTGGTAAAATCCGCTGAGTGTCCCCCCTGGTTTTCCAAAAAAAGCAGAAAAAATGGTATTGGTACTCTTTATTTTTTTTCAAAATTTTTATATTTTCTTTCCATACTTTATCAAAAGTCCTAAATTGCCCAGAAATACATACTGCTATCTTTTTCATATTTATTAATTTTACTTATAAAATCTATATTTGTATCTATTCAGTTAATTGTTTTATTTAATTTTATTTCTAAATTTGTTTTAGACATCCAATTAAAATTTTTGTAGGCTTTGTTATTATCTGAAATAAAATTTTTCGATATTCAACTCTTTCTTTTTAAACGCAAATTTAATCTTTTAATTTGATAAAAATATAATTATAATAATATTATAATAAAATGATAAAATTTATTTTTATAGACTTATAAATGTTTTCTAATTACTCTGATACCATAATAGACATAAATAATCAATAAATGGCAAAAAAAAACTATCATTTTTAATTTAATATTATTATAAAAATATTTTCATGAAAAGTACATTTAATTTAAAATATTAATGATTCAAATATTTCATATTTGTAATATTTTAGTACTGAAATGAATTTAGAATACATTCAACTTACAAAATATCCTGAGATAAAATCTAAAAGTAAAATCTTATTAGGTGATTGGTGTTATGAAAGTATTTATAAAAAAGAAAAAACTCAAATATGCTCACCATATGGTCTTAAAACAAATATAAGATACAACCTTGTAAAAGAATATAATATTTTGTTTAGAACAATTCTTGAAGAATTAGCAACAATATTAAATAACCATCATAAAAAAAATCTATCTATTAGATCGTGGAATATCATTTTAGGACCATGGCTCTCAATGTTTGTTCAAATAATTATTAACAGGCATAACACGCTTTTAAGCAACATAAGAATACATAAGCCAAAAAAAACAATTTGTTATAAGGCAAATTTGAGAGATCTTATTACTTATAATATTAAAGATTTAAATATAAAATCATTAGTAAATGACTGGAACAATCAACTTTATTTTGAAATTTTAAGATATTATTCTCGACTAGACATTATTGTTAAAAACAAAATTTTACAAAAAAAACCAAAAAGTAATCTTTTTGATAATTTAAAAATTGATATTAAAAACATAATTAAAGATGTATTGAATAAATATAATAAAATTAATTACAAAGAAGATTATCCTTTTATAATTGGTTCAGGGTTAAATTCTGGAGATTTAACAAAATTACAAATAAATAATAATAGTCCCTCCATAATTTGGAAAAATTACGAAAAAAAAGATGACATATTTGTTGATCATGATTTGAGAATAAAGTTACAAGATTATATTTTTAAAGAGGAAAAAAATAAAAATTTAATTAATTTTATTAAAAAAATAATTTTTTTTTCATTACCCCCTACTTATTTGGAAAATTTTCATACTAATATTAAAAAAGTAAAGAGTTTTTCATGGCCAAATAATCCTAAAGTAATTTTTACAGCTTACAATCACACTTTTGATGAATATTTTAAATTTTATGTAGCTTTAAAGATACCAAATTCAAAATATTTTGTTGCTCAACATGGAAGTACTCATGGAATTCATATTTACCCTAAACCCACATATGAAAGAACTACTGACTATTTTATTTCATGGAATAATCTTAATAGAGATAAAAAATATATATATACTAAAAAAGTTAAAAATTTTAGTCATTATCCAAGATCACAAAAAAAATATTTATCAATGATATTTGAACCAAGACCACATAGATCAAATTTATTTGATACAGATTATTTATATAAATATAACTGGATACACTTTATAGCATTTATAAAATCTCTAGATAAAGAAATTAAACAAAAATTAATAATTAGGTTGCACCAAAACTCATTAGTTGAAAAAAGTTTTGATGAATTGGTGCAAGTTTCTAAATTAAAAAAAAATATACATAAGATTGAGTCTAGTAAAAATGATATTCATAAATTAATTAATAAATCTAATTTAATAATAATTTGCTATGATAGTACTTTAATTTATAAACTACTAAATACAAATGTACCATTTTTGATTTATATTCCATCAAAAATAGATTTCATGAAAAATTCTCCAAAAAAAGATTTCTATAAATTGAAACATCACAATATTTTATTTTTTTCCAAGAGTGAGTTAAAAAAACATATTGAAAAAATATGGCACAATACTGATGAGTGGTGGAATAAAAAAGACAATATAAAAATAAGAAAAATCTTAAAAGAAAAATATTCTGAAATAGATTTGACTACGTTTAATTTTTCAAAAAAAAAGTTTGATTAAAAACAATATTAACAATAAATGAGATTTAATTGTAAAAACTCTGGGTTTTAAAATTTATTAATACAAATTTAAATGAATTCCCAGTTAATCTAATGTATTTTCAGCTTTTACTTATAATAAAAAAAATTATAGGTCTAAAATATCTAATTTTTTATTATTTTTTTTAATTTAAGTGCTATTATCTATTGATTATATTTAAATTAAAAAATATTTTTCTTTAAAAACAAATTATTAAAAATTATTTATGAAAATTTTAGTTACAGGATGTGCTGGTTTTATTGGTTTTCATCTATGCAAAAAAATTTTAAAACATTCTAATTTAAAAGTTTTTGGTATTGATAATTTAAATGCTTATTATGATGTTAGTCTAAAAAATAATAGATTAAAAATCTTAAAGAATGAAAAAAATTTTTTTTTTACAAAACTTAGTATAGAAAATCCAAAATCAATTAAAAATTATTTAAATAAAAATAAATTTGATTATATAATACACCTTGCTGCACAAGCGGGAGTAAGAAACTCAATAGATAACCCCGATGTTTATTTTAAATATAATGTGTTGGGGTTTTTCAATATTTTAAATTGTTTAAATAATAGAAATTTAAAACATTTTTTATTTGCTTCGACTAGCTCTGTTTATGGAGATAATAAAAAATTTCCATTAAAAGAAGAATTTAACATCGATAGTCCACTATCTTTTTATGCTGCAACAAAAGTAAGCAATGAGGTTATGGGTTTCTCATATTCGAATATTCACAAGATTCCAATGACAGCATTGAGATTTTTTACAGTTTATGGACCTTTAGGAAGGCCAGATATGGCATTATTTAAATTTACAAAATTAATTTTAAAAAATAAAAAAATTCCTTTATTTAATAAAGGAAACCATCACAGAGATTTTACTTACATTGATGATGTGATTAACTCTATATATGCCTTAACTACGAAACCACCCAAAACAAAGATCCCATTTCGAAGAATTAACATCGCCAGAGGAAGATCTGAAAAATTATTAAAATATGTTAATCTTATTGAAAAATATTTAAATATTAGAGCAAAAAAGAAAATGTTAAAACTTCAAAAGGGGGATATTTTAAAAACTTCTGCAAGCATAAAAAAGTTGAAAAAAGAAATTAATTTTCAACCCAAAGTATCTATTAAAGAAGGTATTTTAAAATTTATTGATTGGTTTAAAAACTACTATAATTATTAATAATGAATTTAATGTATTTTAAATTTCTTCTATAGTTAAATGTTAAGTAAAATATATTATTTATTTTATCAAATATTGCAATTTAATATAAATAATACAAAAATAATCTTTTATAGAAAGCTTTTAACTTTGATTAAGTTATCTATAGATTTAATTCGCTGCATAATATTTCATAATAAAAAATTTACTTATTTTTATTTTATGTATTTTTTATTTAGAAATAGTTTGGACTACAAAAAAAAATACTACTTTTTAGTAAAATTGATTTTAAATGATAAAAGTAAAACTTCTATTAATGAAATTTTAAAAAAATCTTGCAAAATTAAAGATTTTAGAGAACTATCAAAGTTAAATTTAAAGAAGAGAGAACTTCTAAATAATTTTGTAAATTTTCAAATAAAACCTTATCAAATTAAAAATATTTATGATTATTTTTTAAATCAAGATTCATTAATATATGCTCAATACTTTAGGGAATTATATATAAATTCATTGATAACTGAGATGAATAAAAGCAAATATCTTTTTGATAATAATCTTACCTCTTATTTCGAAATTAATTCAGCATTAGATACTCTAAACCTTATAAAAAAATCAAATTTGAAATATACTAGTAAAAAATTATTATTAGAAATATCAGCTATTTGTCATTTAATTAGCAACAATAAAGATAGTGCATATAAACTATGGCAAAAGAACTTTAATCAAAATGATTTTCAATATTTAGATTATATTAAAGGTAAAAACATAGCCGTTGTTGGTCCTGCGCCAACAGAAGAATTTTCAGGAAGTGAAATAGAAGGATTTGATATAATTATTAGACCGATATTTACAAGTACAGAAAAATTTGATCAAAAGAAATTTGGAAAAAGAACTGATATTTCATACTATAATTATGGCTTCTTCATCAATTGCAATGAAACTCTTGTGGTGTCATCTAAAGAACTAAAATGGGCAAATTTAAAACCTCACAAACTTGAAAAAAAAAAATTACAGTGTAATTCAAGATTTTTTAATATGGTCGATACTATTTATTTGTCTGGTGATGGAAATTCAATTCCCAACATAGTTTTTGACTTATTGAGATTTGAACCTAATACAATAAAATTATTTTCGTCAACCCTTTATCTTGGAAAAAAAACTTTTGCAGATGATTTTTCAAATACATATTTTTCTAGAGGATTAAAAAAAAAACAATTAATCAATAGTATAAGAAATCATGATCCATTATCGCAATTTAATTTTTTGAAGAAAGGGTTTGTAAACAAACTTTTTATAGCAGATGTTAATTCCTCTAATACATTAAAATTAACTTGCAATGAGTATTTGTATAAACTTGTGTCTATGTAATTCAATTTTCTAAAAAAAATTTTTTTTTGAATAGTTAATAAGTCAAATTAAACAAATTCTAGAAAAATTTTTATATATTGTAACAATTTAATATAAAAATTATTTTTTAAAGATTTGTATTAAAAAAAATTTAATCAAGCCGTAAAAACGTGTCAATCCATAAATAATAGTAAATGGAATAGCTCGATATTTTTTTAACATCAATGCTTTTATTGAATATATGATTGGATACCTAATAAGTATATGAAACAAAGTTGAAAGTGTATTTATGGGATGTTTATTTATGAATTCACCATCACCATAACCATACCATATCCATTTATTTATGTAGTCAGATAAATTTGGATGATGGAAAGTTGTAATTGAAGTATATCCAATACCAATCTTAAACTTTTTTAGACGATTTAAGCGATAAATAAAATCACTGTCATCCATCTTTTTTGAAATATTTCCATCAAATTTAACGTAATCAAAAATTTCCTTTTTGTATATTGTAGGGGCTGTTCCTATCATTTTTCGTTGACCTGGAATATTATGCTGAAAAGTCATTAATTCAGATTCAGCTTTGTTTAAAAAGCTATCATTAAAATAATTTGAAAGCTGTGATTGAACCATATCTAGTTTTAAAGTATCTAAATCTTTAACAAGATTTTCAATATCATCTGGTTTCAAGATATGATCTGCATCAATCATAGCAATCAAGGAATTATTTGCAGCATCAATTCCTATTTGCCTATCAACTGTAAGACTTTTACTTTTAGATATAATTATATTTGAAGTAAAATTTTTGGCTATTTCAACTGTTCTGTCATTAGAGTCTCCATCTATAACAATTATTTCACTAAAATTATTTTGTAATATTGACTTAAGGCACAATTCTATCCTTGACTCCTCATTCTTTGCACAAACTACAACGCTAATCATTGAAAAATATGTTTACTATAGTAATTCCAATACCATTTAACAGTTAATGCAATTGACACATCTAATTTATATTTACTCTTAAATTTAATGGTTTTTAATTTTTTGACACTTGGGCATCTTCGGTCTGGGCTACCAGTAAGTTTTTTTGAATAAGAAGGTAAAATATTTAAATCTAATACTTTAGATATTATTTCTATCAATTGATTAATGGTTATCTCTGAATTATTTCCAATATTAATTATTGGATACTTCATGTTTGTTGAAGTACATTTTATCAGAGCATTTATAAAATCATTTATGTACATAAATGATCGCGTTTCATTACCGTTACCTAACACTTTAATTTTAACATTTTTGTTTTTTTTATTTAAATTTAAAAAAATTTTTTTTGTAAGTTGTGGAATTACATGTTCAAAACCCATATTAGGTCCAATTATGTTGTGTGGTCGAAATATTAAATAATCTATTTTTGAAAAACGCAGCATATTAATCATCATTAATTCGCCAGCAATTTTACTTCCTGAGTATGAGAATCGGGGATTCTGAATATCAGGTATCTTAATATCAATTTCTTCGGGTGTCGGAATGAGATTTGGTTCATTATATACTTCTGAAGAAGAGGCAAAAACAATTTTTTTAACTCCAAATAATTTAGCTAATTTAATCACATTATAAGTACCTATTATACCTACCTCTAAAACTTTATCAGGATGGTTGTAAAAGTTTTCAGTGCCATTTATTGCAGCCAAATGATAAATTACATCATATTTTAAAAAATGCTTTCTTAACTGGGTAATATTCGTTACATCAGCTTTAATATTCTTAATGTTTTTATGCTTTTTGATTGATTTTAAATTCCCTCTGTAGTTATTATCAAGAGCAAAAATGAAATTACCTTTTTCGGCTAAACTTATCGAAAGTTCTCTACCTAAGAATCCTCCACTCCCAGTTATTAGAATTTTTTTATTCATATTTTTAAAAATTAAACTTTATAAATTAAAGATTTAAACTCTAAAGAATTCCAAATATCTGCAACCCAAGTGCCTTTTTTTATATTTTTTAAAATTTTATTTTTAGAAAATGATGTATGGTTCATAGCAATTATTATTATATCTGAGTTCTTAAGAATATAGTCTACACTATAATTTCTATAACCATCAATCTTTTGCTCTTTAATATTTGGCTCAGACAAAATAATTTTTTTAGGCACATATTTTTCTAAATACCTAATCAATTTTGGTGTAAGGCTATCTCTTTTATCATCAGAATCTTTTTTAAAAGTATAACCTAGAACACCTATACATTTATTTTTTAATTTAGTTTTTTGATTCAATTCATTAGAAATAAAATATGGCATAAACTCGTTAATCTTCCAAGATGATAAAAGCAAATCTGGAGATCCAGTAAGTTCATTAATGAAACCAAAGTCCTTTCTTAAGCAAGTACCTGCTGTTAAACCAGGTGACTTAATAAAGCCTCTTGGATAATTATAATTTGCCATTTCTAGTATATCATAAATATTTTGATCAAATTGACTTGCAACGACGGCCAATTGATTAGAAACTGCAAAATCAATATATCTGGCAGTATTATTAAAAAGCTTCACTAATTCTGCTGAAATTGTATTAGTAAAAAATAATTGTACTTTAAATTTTCTGAATATTTTTTTTGCCTTTAATTTTGAGTAATCATCATTAGTTCCAATAATCTGGGGTAATTTTTTTAACTCACTAAATACTTGATTTTCTGCAATTCTCTCTGGACAGAAACTTAATCCAATAGATTTACCAACTCGCAGATTTGTATATTTTTCAATTAGATTTTTTAAATAATCAGTTGTTTTTGGAGCTACTGTTGACCTTAAAATTATATTATGATCCTTTCTTAGAAATTTTTTTATTGAGTGAAGAAGGTTTGAAATATTTGAAACATCTGATTCAATGTGATTTCTTAAAGGTGTTCCAACTGTAATAATAATATTATCAATTCCAGATAATTCTTCAAATGATGTAGTAAATTTCATTTTTGATTTTATTAAGTATTTTTGCATATCAGGTTCATGAAATGGAACCTTTTTGCTACTAATTTTAGATATTAATTCCTCATCGCTATCAATCCCTAGCACATTGAATCCAAGACTTTCTAAGTGTAGAGATAAGGGGAATCCAACTCTTCCCAATCCAATAACAGCTATTTTAGTCATTGTATTCAATTTTATACCTAATCATTTCTTTAATCATATCTCTAAAGCTTATCTTATTTTCCCATTTTAAGTTCTTACGAATTTTTATTGAATTACCTATAAGAGGCTTTTTTGAGTTGTTAATACTTTTTATTTTTTTTTCAATCTTTATCTTTTTATAAATATCCTTTATTTTAAGAATGTCTGCAGTTACTTTGACAAAATCGTTTACACTTCTCTTAATTTGAGAGCTTATAATATAATCCATCGGTTTTTCTGCATTTGACATTAAAACCATTCCCTCAACAATATCCTCTGCATGACTCCAATCTTTATAACTATCTAAGCTAGCCAGCGTTAAATATTTTTTTTTATTAAACTTAATATCAATTAGCCCATTTATTATTTTTTGACTAACAAAGTGATCTGGACGCATTGGAGATTCATGATTATATAGAATTGCATTTACAGCAAATATTTTTTTATTATCTCTAAAATGCTTTACCATTTTCGAAGAAAGGTTTTTTGATATTCCATAAGATGAAGAAGAGTTCCATTCCGTCTTATCATTTTGAGGGCTAGTTCTACTATTATCAAACATTAAACAACTACCTGCATGAATAAACCTAGTTTTTTTAGAGTATAAATTAATAGACTCTAAAATATTAAGTGTTGAATAAAAATTATTAAAAAAAACTTTTTCATGATTATCTAAATTTTTTTCTGATGAACTATGTAGAGCTGCTAGGTGAAATATATATTTTGGTTTTATTTTTTTTATATGTTTTGCTACAGATTTAAAATCTAACAAATCTAATTTTAATTCATTAATTATAATCTGCTCTTTTTTTAAGTGTAGTTTATTTTTTTTTGAAAACACTGATAAAACTTTATTAGATACGCCATAAACTGTTAAATCTTTATTGAACAGTTTCTTAGCTAAATAGTAACCATCTTGGCCATATATTCCTGTAATGATAGCGCTACCACTCAAAATTTATCCTATTATATTTAGTTCAGGGAGTGGAACAATAAATTTTGTGCCATTTTTGAGCAATTTATTTTCTCTGAGTAAAAACTCAGAATAAAAATGCCACGGAAATATAAAAAGATAATCAGGTTTCATATTTCTCATTTCTTCCTCAGATATTACTTTTATCCAAGACCCAGGGGTAAATTTATTATATTTTTGTTCCTGTCTCTCTGCGATACAATCAATAAGACTGCTGTCAATTCCATAGTATTGAAGTAATGTATTTCCTTTTGTGCTTGCACCATAACCTATTACTTTCTTTTGACTCTTTTTCAACTTTAGTAGTAAATTATTTGTCTTATCTTTCAGGTTATTTACTCTTTCAACAAAAGAATTAAAAGAATCATGCATATTACTGAAATACTTTTCTTCAAATTCTCTAGTAGATTTTACTCGAAAGTCTCCAATGTCTTTGTTAAAGAGAGAAACATTTTTAATATCATTTTGTTCATGACTAACTACTAATCGTATACTACCTGAATTTGTATTATTTAATTCAACATCTATTATTTTTAATTCATTTTTTTTCAAAAGAAATTCAATACTCTTAAGAGTATAGTACTCAAGATGTTCATGAATAATATTATCAAAAGCATTTTGAACTAACATAAGCGGCGTGTAGCTCAGCTGTAAAATCCATATACCATCGTCTGAAAGACAATCTTTTATATCTTTTGTAAATTCATTTGGATCTTCTAAGTCGTAGAACATGCCAATTGATGTTATAACTTTTGCTTTTTTGCCATCTGACATGCTCATAAATTTTTCTGAGTCAAAATAGTCACAAAGATAATTATCTATTTTATCTTTAAAAGCTTCATAAATATTTTTGGCAGGATCAATTCCGTATTTTTTAACTTTATACTTTGAATCATAATGATTTAGTAACGTCCCATCATTGCAACCTATATCTAATACAATATCATTTTCATTTAAATTGACCCAATTAGGAACAATATCAACTATATCCTTTAATTGTTTTGTCATTGTTGCATTGGTTCCAGATAAATACCAGTATTGTCGATACATACTGTCTCTTTCAACTGTATCCATTAGTTGAAGTAAATTACTCTTGCTACCTATCCCCATTCTTAGAGGTGCGCTAGGGGCTGACTTATCAGGCTGATCATAAAAATGCGATAAATAAAAATTGCCCAAATCCCAGACTTGATCTAAAGATCCATCAGATATTCTACATTTATTATGTTTTATGATTGTCATAGAGTAAAGCTATATTAATATTTAATTAAACACTATATGTGCATTAATTACAAATATATATATATATTGATTTTAAAATATATCAAATATCTAAAATTAAAATCTTGACACACATTTAATTACAATATCAGCAATTGAAACTTGATCTGGTGAGGAAAAACTAAGTTTGTTAGGTTCACGGTGTATTACTTATGAAAATAATATTTTTAGAAATATTTAAATGAAGACAATTTTAATAACGGGAGCTGCAGGATTTATAGGTTTCCATTTATCAGAAAAACTCTCAAATTATAAGAATATTAATCTAATATTATGTGATAACTTTTTAAATTCTAAAAATGATAATTATTTAAAAGAATTAAAAAGAAAAAAAAATATTAAATTTATAAAAATTGATCTTAATAGTATTAAAGATGTAATGAATTTACCAAATGCAGATGTTGTTATTCATTTCGCTGCAATAAATGGTACTCAGAATTTTTACTCTAATCCATTATTTGTTATGTATTCTTCAACTGTGCCCACCCTAAATCTTTTAAAAAGATTTAGTAACATTAGACAGTTTATATATGCAGGAAGCAGTGAAGCTTATGCAGGATTAATTGGCAAAGTTGAAGTCAAATTTCCAACTGATGAGAAAGTTCCAATGGGTATAAGCGAAAATGATAATGCAAGGTGGAGTTATGCTATTAGTAAAATTCATGGGGAAGTTGCCGTTGCCAACATTTGCAAGCAATATAGTTCAAATTATACAATTTTAAGATTTCATAATATTTATGGGCCGAGAATGGGTACAAAGCATATAATTCCTGATTTTTTAAACAGGGTTAAAAAAGAAAAATTTGAACTTTATGGAGGTAGAGACACTAGATCATTTTTGTATATAAATGATGCTGTTGAAGCCACAATAAAAACTATTAGTAAAAAGAATTGTTTTAATAAAACAATAAATATTGGATCAAATATAGAAATTGAAATTCATGAATTGGGTAAAAAAATTCTAGATATATTAAATATTAAGAAGAAAATAAAAATTTATCCTTCTCCAAAAGGTAGCGTTAAAAGAAGATTGCCTAATACTAATTTGCTTAAAAAACTTACTAGATGGAAAGAAAAAACCACACTTGATGAAGGATTAAAAAAAACAATAAATTTCTATTTGTATGAATAATAATTTACTCGATGTTACAGCTGTAATATGTACAATTAATCAAGAAAAAACAATTAAACAAGTATGTCAGTCATTAAAAAATAATATGATTGGAGAGATTATTCTAGTTGATGGTGGTTCAAGTGATAAAACAATTGAAATAGCAAAAAAATTTGCCAATCAAATTATAAAAGATCCTGGTAAAGGTTTAGCTATTGCAAGAAATATAGGCATAGCCAATGCTAAAAAAAAGTATATTTTAAATTGCGGTGCGGATAATGTTATGCCGGACAAATCAGTGGAAAAAATGCTTTCAGTTTTGAAAAAAGAAAATATTATGGGAGTAGGCGCTTTAACAAGGATAAATCCAAATTCATATTTAACAAGAGCAATGAATAATCGACTTGAGGTAAGATTCATACCGGGCACTACTAATATTATAGGAACACCCAACTTAATGTTAAGAAAAAGATTAATCGATAATCCTTATAAAGAAAATAGAACGTGGTCTGATGACAGCGAATTATGTGAAAATTGGAAAAATATATATAAAAAAAATTTTGAGTTAGTAGATGTAATTATTTATGAAATAGGTCAAAATTATAATTCTATATCTTATCGGTGGAAACATTATGGAATTTCTGATTATGAAAATTTTTCTAATAATATTAAAAATTGGAGTTTCGTCAGAAAATTACAAAGTCTATTTTATCCATTTAAAGTCGATGTAATTAATATTTTATTTAGACTAAACTTTAAAAAGAAAATTGAAACTTTACCATTTTTACTATTGATAACATTTATTAGGTATCAATCCTGGCTCGGAACATCAATAAAAAGTTTTATTAAAAAAATTAATAACTAATCTACGTTTAATAAATAACAAATCTTGGCATTCAGTTGAACCGACAATAATTTCTGATGAATATATTAGAAAATCTATAAATATTAATTTTAATTTTTAGATAAAAGTAAACTAGGCCTCTCTTATTAGCAATTTGAGCTTAAGCAGTTAATGAGTATTATATAATCTTAAAAAAGATTAAATAAAAAATATTAGTTTGTTAAATTTTTTTTTTGATATAGAGTTATTTTAGATCATGAAAAAATTATTTATTATTGCTGAAATTGGAATAAATCATAATGGTGATATTAATATTGCCAAAAAATTAATTGATTTAGCTGCGGACTGTCAGTGCGATGCTGTTAAATTTCAAAAAAGAGATATTGATTTAGTTTACGATAAGTCAGAAATGGATACTCCTAGAGAAAGTCCTTGGGGAAAGACGTTTGGAGAGCAAAAGAATGGCTTGGAATTTGGAGAAAAAGAGTACATTGAGATTGATAATTATTGTAAAGAAAAAAATATAGAATGGTTTGCTTCTGCTTGGGATTTGAACAGTTTAAATTTTTTTAATAAGTTTAAAACTAAGTATAATAAGGTCGCTTCTGCAATGATTGTAGATACTAATTTTTTAAAAGAGACTGCAAAACAGAATAAATACACTTTTATATCGACAGGTATGTCATCTGAAAAAGATATAACTACAGCTGTTGAAATTTTTAAAGATGCTGGAACTGAATTTGAATTAATGCATTGTGTTTCAACTTATCCAATGAAAATTGAAGATGCTAATTTAGAGACAATAAAAGCATTAAAAGATAAATATAAAGTAAATGTAGGATATAGTGGTCACGAAAGTGGTTTGGCAGTTTCATATGCTGCTATGAAATATGATATATCCTCTTTAGAGAGACACATAACTTTAGACCGAGCTATGTATGGAAGTGACCAATCTGCTTCGTTAGAAAAAGCAGGACTTGCAAACCTTGTGCAAGTTATAAGAAAAATGGAAATAGCTTATGGAGAAAATAAACTAGGTAATATCACAGAGGAAGAAGAAAAAATTGCACAAAAATTAAGAAAACATATCAAAAATATTTAATGTCTTTTATTTCTCTTAGATGAAAAATAAAAATAATTTATTAATCCCAATAAACGTTGCAGGCAGCAGACTTATTCAGTCAGGTGTAGTAAATCAAAGCAACTCCTTCAAGCTAGTAAACTTCAGTATATAGATTGGTCACTTTCAAATAATGAAAATTTTAAAATATAAAAATTTTACAAAAGGTTGGTTAGTTGGGAATTTTAAACCCTCTATTTTAAAGACTAAAAAACTTGAAGTAGGTATTGCTTATCATTTAAAAGGAGAGCCTACCATCAATCATTATCACACCAGAAGTACTGAGTATAATTTAATTATAAATGGATCCATGATGGTCAATAAAAAGAAATTAAAAAAAGGTGATATTTTTATTTATAAGAAAAATGAAATTTCAAATTGTAAATTTCTATCAGATACTTCACTTTTAGTTTTAAGAACTCCATCGGCTCCCGGGGATAAAGTGATTGTGTATAAAAAAAAATTAAAATGATAAGAAAACTAAATATAGTTCATTTAGCATCCTTTAAAGGAAATATTGGAGATCTTTTTAGCCATTCAGGTTTAAAGTTTATATTAGATAAAGTTTTATTTAAAAAATACTCTATTAAAAAATTAGAATGGAGAGAATTTTATAAAAAAAATACTGGTAATAAAAAAAATTTTGATAATGAATTTGTCAGAAAAATAAATAAATTTGATTTACTTATAGTAGGAGGAGGAGGGTATTTTGATACCTCTATTTCAGAGAGTAAAACTGGAACCTATTTTGACATCAGTAAAAGCTGTTATGATAAGATTAATATTCCTGTGATTTTTTCAAGTATAGGAGCAATACCCTTTAAAAAAACAAAAAAAAAAAATTTAATAAAATTTAAAAATTTTTTAGAATTAATAAAAAAAAAAAACCATAAAATTTTAATAAGAAATGATGGTTCAAAAAATTATCTAAATAAAAATTTTTCAAAGGAGATAACTGAAAATATTGAAGAAATTTTAGATTTAGGTTTTTTTTTTAAGCCAACTGCTAATAAAAATTTATTACCCAGGTTGATTAATAAAAAGTATGTATGTATAAATTTAGCAACTGATCAATTAGAATTGAGAAAACAAGATGATAATAAAATATACATTGAGAAGTTATTAATAAATATAACTGAAATTATAGAATATTTAATATTAAAGATGAAATATGAAGTAATTTTCATTCCCCATACACCTCAAGATTTAAAAATAATTTCAAAAGTATTTGAATATAAAAAAATAAGTAGATTAAGAGCTAATATTTCTGTTGCTCCTTTATTCTATACTGAAACAGGTCTTAATATTGTTTATAATTTATATAAAAATAGTGAAATTAATATTTGCTCAAGATTCCATTCCAATATTATAAGTATTGTAACAAGAAACAATTTTACAGTTGGTTTTTCAATTCTTAAAAGAATATATTATTTATTCAAAAGTATAAAAAATGAGTCGAATGTCATTGATGTACATAATATAAATTTAAAAACTTTGAAGGTTTATTTTAAGAAGTTAAATAAACCAAAAAGCAAAATTATTGATAAAGTTATAAACAAAAAAAAAAGAGAAACTTATATTATTTTTAAAAAACACCTAAATCAAATTATGAATAGTAAATAATGCAAAAAATAGAAAATTTAATATTCATACCTTTAAGATCAAAAAGCAAAAGAATTTTTGACAAGAACGTAAGATCTTTTTGTGGAAAACCATTGCTCTATTATCAACTGATAGAAGCTACAAAAATTAAAAGTAAACGTATAGTAATTTCAACCGATTCAAAAAAATATTTTAATTTATGTAAAAATTTTCACAAAGATTTAATATTACACAAAAGGCCAAAAAAATTATCTGGCGATAAAGCAAAAACAGAAGAAGCAGTATTAGATTATTTAAAGAGAGCAGAAAAAAAAAAAATTATTTATCAAAATATCATAATTTTACAAGTCACCTCCCCATTAAATGAAGCTAAATATATAGATCAAGGAATTAAAAGATTAAAACAAAATAAAAAACTAAATTCGATTGCAACATATACTGAGGATAAATCATTTTTTTTAGATAAAGTTGATGGTGAATTATTAAAAAGAGAAATGACCCAATTAAAAAAACCTAGAAGAAAAGAAACAGGATGCTTCTGGATAACTAGAGTGAAGTCTTTTCAAAATAATTTCAATAGATTGGTTGAACCAATTGGTTTAGTGAAAGTTCCAAAAGAGCTGAGTTATGAGATTGATGATGATACGGATATTATAATAATAAAAGCACTCTTGGAGCAAAGAGTCTATGAAAAAGAAAATCTATATTTTAAAAAAAGAAAAATCATTTTAAAAGAACATTATGATGTAGGTGTAGATCCAGATGGTGTGAAAAGAAACATGCTTAGTGATCTTGAGAGAAATAAAAAAATTGTAAGATGTAAAAATGAAATTAATTTTATAAACAGTATACCTAAAAAAGATAAAAAATTAAAATTTCTTGATTTAGGATGTGGACCAGGGCATGTAGGATATGCAATTTCAAATAGATTTGAAAAACATGGAATCGATACCTCTAAAAGAGCATGCAAACTAGCTTTGAAAAATTATGATAAACTATATTGTGGTATAATTGAAAAAAAACTTTTAAAAGAAAATTATTTTGATGTAGTTCTTTGTTATCATACTATAGAGCATGTTGAAGACCCTGTATCAATGATAAAGCATATAAGTAAAATTCTAAAACCTGGGGGTCATTTAATAATTGGTACTCCAGATTTTGACTCTGCAATGGCTCGAAGGTACAAGAAAAGATATAGACTTTTGACAGATCCCACTCATATTTCACTTTTTTCAAATGACAGCTTGTCTAAATTATTAGAACACAATCAATTTTCAATAAACTATAAAGATTTTCCATATTTTGATGAGGATCATTTTAATAAAGAAAATTTGATGAGAGTATTTAACACTTCAAATGTATCTCCACCATTTTATGGAAACATACTTACTTTTTACTGTACTAAAAATTAATGTGTTATAGGTCTTTTATTTATATTTAGTTTTTTTAATTAACAAAAAAATTTTAATTTTTTCAAAGTTTTTAGGATCAATAAAATTATTTTTTTTAAATATTTTATAATAACCCTAAAGACAAATTGCTACTATTTTACTTTGATAATCATAGATCTAATGTTATAAAAAAAGTATAAAATATTTTAAAGAATTTCAAAATCAAGAATTAAATTAAATGATCATTTTTAAGAATAAAACAATACTGATAACAGGTGGAACAGGAAGTTTTGGTAATTATTTTGTTAACTTTTTATTAAAGAACGCAAAACCAAAGAAAATAATAATTTTTTCAAGAGATGAGTTTAAACAATACAACATGAAAAATGCAATTCACCCTAAATATCATGAGAAATTAAGATTTTTTATAGGAGATGTTAGAGATCTGTCTCGGTTGGAGTTTGCAACTAATGAAGTTGATTTTTTAATCCACTCAGCTGCCATGAAACAGGTAGAGGCATCAGAATATAATCCAATGGAGTGTATCAAAACAAATATTATTGGAACTGAAAATGTTATTAAAGCCTGTATTACCAATAAAATTTCAAAAGCTATTCTTGTATCAACTGATAAAGCAGTAAATCCGATTAATTTGTATGGGTCATCCAAATTAGCATCAGAAAAAATTTTTCTTAACGCAAACAATCTTGTTGGAAGAAATGATGTAAAATTTTCAGTTGTAAGATATGGAAATGTTGCTGGGTCAAGAGGTTCAATTATTCCTTTTTTTTTAGAATTAATAAAAAATGGAAAAAATCTATTTCCAATTACAGACCTTAACATGACTAGGTTTTGGATTTCACTTAACGAAGCTGCAAAATTTGTAAAAATGAGTATAGAAAATATGAATGGAGGTGAAATTTTTGTACCAAAACTTAGCTCATTCTATGTAAAAGACTTACCTAAAGTTTTACACCAAAAACCTAAAATAAAAATTATAGGAAAAAAGACAGGGGAAAAACTATCAGAAGTTATGATAAGTAAAGAGGAATCTGAGAATACAATAGAATATGGCAATTATTATAAAATTTTGATGAACAAGAATCTTATACTTAAAGGAAAAAATAAAAGAAGTAGCATAGCTACGAAAAAAATATTTGAATATGATTCTGAGTCAAATACAAAAAAATTAAATTTAAATGATTTAAAAAAAAAAATTGCATTTGATTTGTGATAAGTACAATTTCTAAAATTGTTATAGGTACCGCACAACTTGAAAACTATTATGGAATCAAAGATAAAAATAAATTTTTGTCACTAAAAGATTTTAATAAAATATTAATTAATTCAAAAAAAAATAAAATAAATTTATTAGATACTGCTTTTAATTATCCAAAAGTGCATGACAATTTGTCAAAAGCAAAAATAAGTAGAATGAATATTATCACTAAAATTAAGAATTCTGATTTTAATGATAAATTAGAAACTAAAATAGAAAAATCCCTTAAAAAATTAAAAACTAAATTTTTTTATGGAGTTTTGTTCCATGAAACTGATTTTTATAAAAATAAAAATTTTAAAACTGCTTTAAGTATACTCAAAAAATTAAAAAAAAAAAAAAAAATTTTGAAGATAGGTGTTTCTATTTATGAACCAAATGATTTAAAAAAAATTTTAAAATTATTTAGACCGGATATTGTGCAATTTCCTTTCAATATTTTAGATGATTACTTCTATAGAAGCGGATGGTTAAAGAAACTTAAAAAACTAAAAATAGAATGTCATGCCAGATCTATTTTTTTACAGGGCAAATTATTAAAAAAATTTAAAATAAGTTCTAAAGTGAATAAATCTCATATTAAAAAAATCTCGTTGTTAGAAAATTGGTATAAAAAAAAGAAAATTAGTAGACTGCAAGCATGTTTAAATAAAGCATTTACTAATAATTTGATTGATAAAGTGATTATAGGTTTTAAAAATATAAATGAATTTGACCAGGTAGCAAAATTAGTTATAAATTGTAAAGCAGAATATCCACCTAATATTAACTTTGAAAAGAATTTTATAGATCCAAGAAAATGGTAAATGAAGAAGTAATAGTTATTATTCAAGCAAGAATTGACTCAAAAAGATTACCTAAAAAGGTTTTGTTACCAATTAGTAATGGATTGTCTTCGATCGAAATTATTAAAAAAAGATTGTCAAAATCAAAAATATTAAAAAATATTATTGTTGCCATTCCCAATAATCAAAAAAATTTAGAGCTTGAAAATTTTTTGCGTAAAAAAAAAATTTCATATTTCAAGGGAGCAAATTCGAATGTACTAAAAAGATTTTATGAATGTGCAAAAAAAAATAAATCTAAAATAATTGTAAGAATTACAGCAGACTGCCCATGTATAGATTTTAAAATCATAGAAAAAGGTTTAATTATTCTTAAAAAAAATAAACTTGATTATGTTTCAAATACATTGGTCCCCACATACCCTGATGGATTAGATATAGAAATATTCACTTTTAATGCTCTTAAAAAAAGTTTTCAAAAAGCCAATGACCAATATGATTTAGAACATGTAACACCATATATAAAAAAAAATAATAATTTTAAAAAGAAAAATATCACAAATGATAAAGATTATTCAAAATTTAGAGTAACATTAGATTATCATGAAGATTTAATAAGAATAAGAAAAATTTTTAACAAATTTGATAATGAAATATTTTTTTCTTATAATAAACTTCAAAATTTTTTAAACAGATATCAAAATACTTTTATTTCAAAAAATATTATTAGAAATGAGGGTTCAAACATGACTGAAAATTCAAAACTTTGGAAAAGAACCAGTGATAAAATCCTTGGAGGTAGCATGCTTTTTTCAAAAAGGCCTCAAAATTTCTTGCCAGAAAAATGGCCACCATTTTATTCAAAAGCAAAAAAATGTTATATCTGGGATCTTGAAAAAAAAAAATATCTTGATGTATCCTTGATGGGTATTGGGACCAATATATTAGGTTACAGTAATGAATTAATTGATAATGAGGTTATTAAAGCTGTAAAATCTAGCAATATGTCAACACTTAATTGTTTTGAATTTACAGAATTAGCAGAAAAATTAATATCTATGCATCCATGGTTTGGAAAAGCAAAATTTGCTAAAACTGGTTCAGAAGCCAATTCAATAGCATTAAGAATTGCAAGATGTTCAGCTAGGTCTCAAAATGTTGCTGTATGTGGGTATCATGGGTGGCAAGATTGGTATTTAGCAGCCAATATAATGAATAATAAAAATTTAAATAATCATTTAATGAAGAATATTTCCTCAGATGGTGTGAATAAATCTTTAAAAAGCAATATATTTCCATTTAATTACAATGATTATCAAAGCTTTTTAAATGTAGTTGAAAAAAATAATATAGGCATAGTCTTTATGGAAGTGTCTAGAAATTTTAAACCAAAAAATAGATTTCTTGAAAAAATTAGATCTTACACAAAAAAAAAAAATATAATTTTAATTTATGATGAATGTTCCTCTGGATTTAGAGAAACCTTTGGAGGATTGCATAAAAAATACAAAATAAAACCAGATATAGCTGTGTTTGGAAAAGCATTAGGTAATGGACACCCAATAACTGCTGTTTTAGGAGACTCTGAAATAATGAATAATGCAGAAAATTCATTTATTAGCAGTACATTTTGGACAGATAAGGTTGGAGCTGTTGCGGCATTATCCACTTTAGAAGTAATGGAAAAAATGAAAAGTTGGAAAATTATCTCATCACAAGGAAGTAAAATTAAAAAAAAATGGAAGGAATTTTCTATAAAATATAATTTAGAAATAAATATTTTTGGATTAGATGCTATGCCAAGTTTTACATTCAAAAGTAACAGAGACTTAGAATATAGGACATTAATTGCTCAAGAAATGTTAAAAAAAAATATATTAGCTACTAATACAGTTTATCTTTCTATCTATCATGATGATAAAATTCTAAAAAAATATTTTAACGTTCTTAAAAGTATATTTTATAAAATTTCTAGAATTGAAAATAATCATGAAAATATAAAACTGGAAACTCCGATAATTCAGCCTGGTTTCAATAGAATAAATTGATGAAAAAAATTCTTTTATTGGGTGGAGCAGGTTTTCTAGGTACAAATTTATCAAAAACTTTAAAAGAGAGATTTATTTTAATAAATCAAAGCAGGAAGAAAAAAAAAAATTTTTTAAAATTTGATCCAAAAAATATTAAATTATTAAAAAAGATAATTTTAAAACACTCTCCAGATTTAGTAATTAATTTAATTGCTGAAACGAATGTTGATAAATGTGAAAAAAATTTAAAAATTGCTAAATCAGCTAATATCTTAATAAATAAAAATTTAGTGGAGATATACAAAAATATTAATAAAAAATTTTTCGTTATATATCTATCAACTGATCAGGTTTATTCTAAAAAATTTATTAATAATGAGCAAGAAACCTTGGCAATCAATAATTATGCCAAAACAAAACTTGAAGGTGAAAAAATAATAAAAGAAATACCCTCAACTATAATAAGAACAAACTTTTTTGGAAAACACAAAATTAAAAAAAATAAGAAAAATTTTTTAGATTGGGTTTATATGAGTTTAAAAAACAAAGATCAAATTGTAGGATTTAATAATATGTATTTTAATCCTCTTCATATTTCAACTCTATCAAAGATTTTGATAAAGTTTTGTCAAACAAAATTAATAGGCACGTATAATGTTGGCTCGAAAAATATAATTTCAAAAGGAAAATTTATTTTATTTTTTTCTAAAAAACTTAATATGGAAAATAAAAATTTTTTAATTAAAGACTACAAGCTTAAAAAAAATTTAGCACCAAGACCTTTAAACATGGGTATGAATGTATCTAAAATTGAGAGAAAACTTAATATTCGCTTGCCAAAAATAGAAAATGAAATAAAAAAAGGAATTGATGAGTATAAATAATTATAATTTTAAAATAAACAAAACTAAGATTGGTAAAGATTATCCATGTTATTTTATAGCAGATATTGCTGCCAATCATGACTCAGATCTCATAAAGGCTAAAGAATTGATATTTGCAGCTGCTGAAAATGGTGCTAACGCTGCTAAGTTTCAACACTTTCAAGCTGAAACGATTGTAAGTGATTATGGATTTAAGTCACTGAGTAAAAAAAGTTCACATCAATCTACTTGGAAAAAATCAGTTTTTGAAGTTTATAAATCTGCATCAATAAATTTAGATTGGACTTTAGAACTTAAAGAAACTTGTAGAAAAGCTAAAATAGATTTTTTTACAAGTCCGTACTCATTGGAATTGGTAGACTTAGTCAACAAACATGTTCCAGCTCATAAGATTGGATCTGGTGATATTACTTGGCATGAAATAGTTGAGTATATAGCAAAAAAGCAAAAGCCATATATATTAGCAACTGGTGCTTCAAATTTTAGTGAAGTAAAAACAATTATTAAAAAATGTTTAAAGATTAATAAAAAGCTAGCAATACTTCAGTGTAATACTAATTACACTGCAAATGATGAAAATTTTAAATTTATATCACTTAATGTTTTAAAAACTTATGCAAAACATTTTCCTAATTGTATAATTGGTTTAAGTGACCACACTCTTGGCTATGCTACTGTGTTAGGTGCAATTACGCTAGGTGCTAAAATAATAGAAAAGCATTTTACATTAGACAATAAAAAAAAAGGTCCTGATCATTTTTTCTCAATGAATCCAAAATCATGGTTTGAAATGATCAAGGCCTCAAGACAATTAGAATATGCTCTAGGATCAGATAAAAAAATTATTGAAAAAAATGAAATTGATACAGTGGTTCTTCAAAGAAGAGCGATAAGAGTAAAAAATGATTTGCTTAAAGGTAAAATATTAAAAAAAGAAGACTTAGTATTTTTAAGGCCGTGTCCAAAAGGTGCTCTAGAACCATACAATTTTAAGAAATTATTAAACAAAAAGTTAAATAAAAATATTCTTAAAGATGATATAGTAAAATTAATAGATGTATCTAATTGAATAAAGATAAAAACATAGTCATCATACCTGCTCATAATGAAGAAAAAACAATCTTAAGTGTTATAAAAAAAGCAAAAAAATATTCTAATGTTCTTGTAATAGATGATTTCTCTAAAGATAAAACAAAAGTTATCGCACAAAAATATGCTGATTTTTACATAAGAACAAAAAAAAATATTGGTTATGATAAAGCAATTTTTGTTGGTTTAAAATTTGTAATAAAAAGAAAATTTTCTAAAATAGTTTTAATAGATGGTGATAATCAGCACCCATCATCTAAAATCCCCTTATTTTTTAATAAACTTGATAGTTATAAATATGTAATAGGTATTAGAAGTGAGAAAAATAGGCTTCTTGAAATTTTTATTTCCTGTTTTTTTAAATTATTTTTTAGAATAAAGGATCCACTTTGTGGCATGAAGGGCTTAAGTTTAAAAAATTCTAAACAAATTTTGAAATATTCAAAATTGAGCTTAGCTGGCATGCAATTCAATTACTTATTCACAAAAAATAATTATAGAATGTATCAATTACCAATTAATGTTAAAGAAAGAGCTTCACAATCTAGATTTGGTAATGTAATAACATCGAATATTAAGTTAATTTATTTTTTTTTGAAATTTATTAAAATTTCAATTTTAAGTAAATAATCTAGCTATATTATAATAAAAAATGACTATTAAGCATTTATTAACTATTAAAATTTTATATCCCATCGCAAGTTTTATTTACAATAATAAATTTTTAAATAAAAAGTTTAAAAATTTTTTATTCTTACTAGATTTAAGATTAAATCCATATTTTACAAATTCATTCGATGATATATTTAAAACAATTTACAATAAAAATGATAAAATCACAATTTTTGACATAGGAGCCAATAGAGGGCAGTCTATAATAAGATTTAAAAATTTATTTAAAAATTCAAAAATTCATTCTTTTGAGCCTATACCTGAACTTTGCAAAGACATGTCTTTAAAATTTCAAAATGAGGATATTAAAGTTCATAATTTGGCTTTAAGTAATAAAAATGGATATCAAAATTTTTATGTGACAAAAAATAAAGGTGTATCAAGTTTTTTTAAGATCAGAAAAAATTATTCAAAGATAAAAACAAATAGTAAAAAACTTGGTGTTTCTCCAGATGAATGGATAGAAAAAGAAATTAAAGTTCAAACTAAAAAATTAGACGATTTTTGTATTGATTCCAAGATAGATAAAATAGATATTCTTAAAATTGATGCACAAGGTGCGGAAAAGCTAATTTTAGAAGGTAGCGAAAATATATTGTCTAAACAAAAAATAGATATAATAGAATTAGAGATAAACATTGGATTTTTATACAATCAAAATAATAATACTTTCACTGACATTGAAAAAAATTTGTTAAAATATGATTATAAATTTTTAGGCTTAGAAAGTGATTCTAGCAGAGCAAAAAATTTAATTTTTAATAATGAATTAGAGTTTGATTTAGTGTACGTATCAGATAATTTATTTAGAAAGTTAGATATAAAATGAAAAAAAAAAAAATTGTATTCAATAAAACTGCCACGTCAATAAGAACAGATAATGAGGAAAAATTTGAAAAACTTTATCAAGAATTTTTTTCTAAAAATTATAAGGAATTTTTCTTAAATCCTTTTTTTTCATCTACAAGGCAGCAATTTGCCTCTTCATTATTTAGAATACAACTTTATTTAAAAGTGAAAAATGTAAAAGGCTCGATAGTTGAATGTGGCGTACACAAGGGAAATCATCTAATGTTGTTTTATCATTTATTACAAGTCTGCGAGCCTGTAAGTTTTAATGACAAAGTCATTGGATTTGATACTTTTTCTGGTTTTGCAAGCTTGTCGTCGAAGGATAAAAAAATTTACTCAAAAAATGATTTTAATAATACTAATTATGAGTTTTTAAAGAAATTGATAGAGATTAATAGAAAAAATGATCTGATGGGACATATAAATAAAGTTGAATTAGTAAAAGGTGATGCTGTTAAAACAATTCCTAAGTATGTTAAAGAAAATCAAAGTTTATTGATCAGATTACTCTTTTTAGATTTTGATCTTTATAAACCTACAATTGTTGCTTTAGAAAATTTATATAATTTAGTTCCCTCAGGCGGAGTTATTGCCTTTTCTGAATTAGGTCTAGAAAAATGGGTTGGTGAAACCATAGCATTTAAAGAGTTCTTTAAAGATAAAAAAGTTAAATTAAAAAAATTTGAGTATGATCCCTATCAAAGTTATTTTATAAAGGATTAAATAATTTTTAAAAAATTATTTTAATAGTATATCAAAACCTTTGTAACCTTCATAATTAAGATTCCAATTAATTTTTTTTAGGTTGTTAACATTTGCTTTATATACTTTTCTTTCACCAGTTCTGTTTTTATAAAAACCAAAATTTAGTTTACTTTTACTCTTGAGTTTGTTTTTGAAGTATAAAATTAATTTTCTTAATTCTATTGAATTTCCGCTTCCTATTTCGAAATTATTTTGGACTTTATTTTTTTTTAAGATATTTATTAAGATTATTTTTATCGCATTAGCAACATCTTTGTAATTTATAAAATCAATTTTCTGATTACATTTTGTAAGTCTAATTTCTTCTTTGTTTCTTTTAAGATCAGATATTATTTTGTTTAAAAATTTTGTATGATCATCCTTATCACTATACATATGAAAGATTTTACAATTTATAATCTTAATTCTGTTTTTATTAATTGATTTAATTTTTTTTAGAAATTTTTTCTTAGTTTCTACATATTTTGACACTCCATTAGGCAAGTTAAGATTATTATGAAAATATGTGTCACAATTTAAAAAAAAATTTGCTTTTATCTTTATTGATAATTTGAACAAATTAAGGGGTATATTGTAGTTACAATCAACAATTTCATCGATTGTTTCATTTTTTTTGCCATAGCAAGTTGCCATATGAATTAATCCAAAAATTTTTTCATTGTAAATTTTTGTCACTGACTCTTTGTCATATGCAAATCTTTTATAATTTTTATTTTTTTTTCTTGATGTTATGATTACTCTTATATTCTTATTTTTTTTAATCTGATTTATAACTTCTGAGCCAAGTGTTCCTGTTACACCTGTTAGAAGAATTGTTTTAGTCACAAAGTTTAATTTTTAATAAATTTGTCAACATTTTCTACAACTTTTAAAATATTATCTTTACTTAATCCTTGGTGTAAACCAACTAATATACTGTTTTTCATTATATAATCTGAATTTTTAAAAGTGTTTACTTTGTTGTATTTTCTTAAATACCTAAATGCTGGTTGTCTCAATATGTTTCCTGAAAAAATAACTCTCGTTTGTATATTTTTTTTTTCTAAAAAAATTTGAAGCTGTTTTCTTTTTAAATTTTTTTTTTCTTTCATAATGATAGGAAATGCCAACCAAGCTGTATGAAGTTTTGAACTATTATCAGGTAATATAAATGTTTCTGTATTTTTTTTTAAATATTCATAATAGATTTGAAAATTTCTTTTTCTAATTTGGTAATTTTTTTTTAATTTCTTAATTTGCTCCAATGCAAATGCAGCACTTATCTCTGAGGGCTCAAGATTATACCCAGGTGTTTCAAATATAAATTTTTTGTCATAGTCAATACCATCTAATTTAATATTAAAACGATTTTTTATACTTTCTGAATTTTCTTTAAATATAGATGAACTTCTTCCCCAAGACCTTAAAAGTAAGGATTTATTGTAAAGTTTTTTATTATTGAGACATAGCATACCACCATTACCTGCTCCGTTCACGATATGAGAACCATAAAAACTTGTTATTGATATGTCAGAATATTTTCCAGTTGATTGATTTTTATATTTTGCACCAATGGTGTCAGCACTATCTTCAATTGAAATTAGTTTATGTTTTTTAGCAATTTTAGATAACTTCTCCCAATTAGGACAATTTCCAATTAAATTTGGAATTAAAATTGCTCTAGTTTTTTTATTAATTTTTTTTTCAATTAAGTCTTCATCAATGCAAAGTGTATTTAATTTAATGTCCACAAATATAGGCTTTAAATTATTTTTTGTTAATGCTGATATAGCTGTTCCAAAGTTTAAACATGGTGTTATTACTTCCGAGTTTTTTGGTAAGTTTAATATTTCAAAAGCAATCATTAAAGCTGATGATGCAGAATTAGTCATGACACCATAGTTTTTGTCAAAAAATTTTGAGACAACTTTTTCTAAATTTCTAACATTCTTGCCCATCTGAGTAGATGTTTTTAATACATTTAATACAGCTTTAATTTCAGCGTTACCATGAACGCTTTTTCCATAAGTAATTTTCATAATATTTTTTTTATTTTCCTTATTGCAAAGTATATAGGTGATAAATATGAATTAGGATATAAAAAATTAAACATAATTTGGTTTTTTTTTATTAGCTTCCATCCTCTGTTATCTTTATCAAGCAAGATATAAATTAGATCAGGTATAAAATTATTCAATGTCTTGTTTACATAGGTATGAAAAAGGAAGCTAGATAGACCTTTTTTTTTAAATAAAAATAATATCTCTATTAGTCTAAAGTTTTTTATTAATGGATATAATTCGAGCCAGTTCCTAACATCGTTAGAACAGTAAATTAAAGGATTTGAGCATATAAATGCTTTCGAATTTATAAAAGAATGTGAAAATATCACTACATGAGGAAAAGTGGTTTCTAATGATGAAAATTTTTTTCCTAAAAGCTTTTTTTTTGAAATCTTATTAACATTAGACATCCAAAGAGATCTTTTAAACACACTTAAGAAAATTCCCCCAAGAAAATCAAAACTTAAATTTGGGTTAATTAAATCTAAAAAATTAACAACTTTATCCTCATTTATATTTCCAAATTTATTTAATTTTTTTTTTTTTATATCTTTATTTTTTAAATCTTCAGATTTGGCTGAAAATGCATTTACATAAAAAAAATCAATATCTCTTTTGGAGTCGATCATTCTTTTTAATCTATATATAGAATCCTTTCTTAAGATATCATCATCTCCTACAATCCATATAAATTCACCTTTTGCAAGTTTAGTAACATTAATAATATTGTAAGCCATTCCATGATTTCTAATGTTTTTTTTATAATGAATATTAATTTTATTTTTAAATTCGTTTACAACTTTTTTTGTATTATCTGTAGAACAATTGTCTAATATGCAAATTTCAACATTATCAAGATATTTTCTATTTTTATAAATACTATAAAGACAATTTTTTAAATAGTCCGATCTATTGAATGTTGGAATACAAATTGAAATTTTCATAATTATAAGTTAGTATATATAAAATAATAAAATTAGAATTAATATGATTAACGTTAAATTTTTTAATAATAAAAAAATTTTTATTACTGGACACACAGGTTTTAAGGGTTCGTGGTTAACTTTAGCATTGCTTGAAATGGGTGCAAAAGTTGCTGGATACTCTTTAAAGCCTAAAAAAAATAGTAATTTCAAAATTTTGAGATTAGAAAAAAATATAGAAAATACATACAATGATATTCAAAACCATAAGTTATTAAATGAAAAAATTAAAAAATTTAAACCTAGTATAATTTTTCATTTAGCTGCACAGCCACTAGTTAGAGCCTCATATAGAAACCCAATAGAAACTTATAAAACTAATATTATTGGAACAATGAATGTGCTTGAAGTTATAAGAAAATCAAAATTTATAAAATCTGCAGTTATAATCACTTCAGACAAATGTTACTTAAATAAAGAATGGAAATATCCATATAGAGAAAATGATGAATTGGGTGGAATTGATCCTTACAGTTCCTCCAAAGCTTGCTGTGAATTAGCATATTCAACATATGAAAATTCATATTTTAAATATATAAAGAATTTAGGAGTTGCAACTGCAAGAGCAGGTAATGTAATTGGAGGTGGTGATTTTTCAGAAGATAGGATAATTCCAGACTGTTTTAGAGCACTAAAAAATTCTAAAAATTTCATAATTAGGAGTCCAAAATCAACGAGACCGTGGCAACATGTATTAGAACCTATAGGAGGTTATCTTCTATTATCACAAAAATTATTTAAAGAACCAAAAAAATATTCAGGTTCTTGGAATTTTGGACCACAACCATCTGAACGAAAAGATGTTAAACAGTTAGTAAAAACTTTCTTTAAAAAAATTAATCTCAAAAGAAAATCAAAATTAATTTTTAAAAAAGATAACAATAAAAAAACAAAAGAAAGTTCTGAATTACAATTAAGTTGTGATAAATCTAATAAATATTTAAATTGGAGCCCAAAATGGAATTATGAACAAACTGTCAAATATACTGCTGAATGGTATTATACATATATCTTAAAAAGAAAAAAAATTATCGAAATTTCAAAAAACCAAATTAAAAATTATTTTTATAGATGATTCATGGAGTTAAAATCAGAAAACTGAAACAGTTTCATGATGAACGTGGAAAAATTATGCATATGATGAGAAATGACTCTACATTTTTCAAAAAATTTGGAGAAATATATTTTTCAACTACATATCCAGGTGCAATAAAGGCTTGGCATCTTCATAAAAAAATGGTTCTTAATTATGCAGTTATTATAGGAGAAATTAAATTCGTTTTATATGATGATAGAAAATTAAGCCCTACAAAAGGAAGAATCCAGGAAATTTTTGTCTCTCCTGAAAATTATCTTTTGATCACAGTTCCCCCAATGATATGGAATGGTTTCAAAAGTATAGCAAATAAAGTTTCAATCATAGCAAACTGCTCAGATATTCCACACAATAAAAAAGAAATGAAAAGATTAGATTACGACTCAACCCACATTCCTTACGATTGGGATATAAAAAATAAATAATTATGAAAGTTGTTATCCTTGCAGGTGGATTTGGTACAAGAATTTCAGAATATACAGATGATATTCCTAAGCCTTTAATAACAGTTAATGGAAAGCCGATTTTAGTTCATATAATGGAATATTATGCAAGTTATGGATATAAAGAATTTATCATTGCATTAGGATATAAAGGTGAAGCAATAAAAAATTATTTTCTAAATTATTCGAGTTTACAATCAGATTTGGAAATTGATAAATCTGGCAAAATAAAAATTCTAAGTAATAAAAAATTAGATTGGGAAATTAAATTAATTGATACAGGACTCAATACTTTTACTGGGGGAAGAATAAAAAGATTAGAAAAATATTTAGATAAAGAAAGATTTTTTTTAACATATGGAGATGGTTTATCAAACGTAAATTTAGATAAGCTGTTAAATTTTCATAAGAGAAAAAAAAAATTAATAACAGTTACAGCAGTAAGGCCAACAGCAAGATTTGGAGAATTAGAAATAAATCATAACAATGATTTAGTAAAATCATTTAAAGAAAAACCACAAATGCACCAAGGGTGGATTAATGGAGGCTTTTTTGTTATTGAGCCAGATTTTCTAAAGTTTATTAAAAATGATAAATCAATATTAGAAAGAGATCCTATGACGATAGCGGCTAATAAAAAAGAATTATCAGCTTTTAAGCATAGAGGTTTTTGGCAGTGCATGGATAGTAAAAGAGATAAGGAAACTCTAGAAAAATTATCTAAAATGAAAAAGCTGCCTTGGAAAAAAATCTAAAAATAAGAGTATTAGTAACTGGTGGATCAGGTCTATTAGCTGGCAGAATTAATGAATTCTTAAAAGATAAAGAAATCGATTGCAAGTTATTATCAAGATTTTCAAAAATAAAAAAAATAAAAAAAAGCGATATTGTTTTTACAGACTGGAAATTTAATAGTCTAAAAAAAAAAGTAAAAAACTATGATGCTGTTATTCATTGTGCTGGTTTAAATGCAAATGAATGCCAGAAGGATCCAAAGCTTGCGAATAAAATCAATTATTTAAATTCAAAAAAAATACTTGATATTTCAATTAAAAATAAAGTTAAACTATTTATATTTATATCTACTGTTCATGTTTATAAATCGCCATTATTAGGAAAATTTGATGAATATACAAATACTATTAATAACCATCCTTATGCGCTTACAAAACGAAAATTTGAAAAGTATTTAGTTAAAAAAAGTAGTGGAAGTGAATTAAAAGGTTTGGTTGTAAGATTGTCAAATTCTTTTGGAAAACCAGTTAATAAGCTATCAAACTGTTGGGGCTTATTAGTTAACGATTTATGTAAAAATTTACACAAAACAAATACTATAATTTTGCAATCATCAAAAAATTCAGTTAGGGATTTTATTCCTATTACTTCATTAAATATATTTTTATACGATATTATTAAAAAAATATTGATTGATAAAATTAAAATTAATTATTCAATAGTAAATTTTGCGAGCGGAAAAAGTCAAACAATTTTTTCGCTAGCAAAAAATATATCTTTAGTTTATAAAAATATTTCAACAAAAAAAGCAATAATTCAAAAAAAATTTTCAAACATTCAAAATAAAGAAATATGTAATATAAGTTCCAAAAGGATAAATTTTAAAAGCTATCAAAATCAAAAATTATTTAATAATGAAATAAGTGACTTGTTAAATTTTTGTAAGAAAAATTTCTGAAATGAAAAAAATACTTATCACGTCACACTCATTTAAATTTAATCTAGGAGGTGCTAGCAAAAGAAATTTTTATATTTCTAAATATTTATCTAAAAGCTGCTATGTTTATTTAGTTGATTGGACCAATATATATGTATTTAAAAATTTAAAGATAATACATACTTATAATTTTTCTTGGGTACGATTTTTAAAGATTATCCTCTTTGAGAATATTTATATTTCATTTAGTGATACTATAAAGTTTGCATTGCTGCCATTAACAAACTTGCATTTTACAATTCATGACATGAGAGAATGGACCAAATTTTCAAGAAGAAGTTTTTTTAAAAAAATATTATTAAAGTATATTGTTAACAAATCTAAAATTTTGATAACAGTTTCTAATTTTCAAAAAAGAAAAATTAAAAAAATTTTTAAAAAAGACTCATATGTTATTGAAAATGGAATATCAGATGACTGGAATGTTAAAAAAATTAAAAATAAAAAAAGAATTATAAAAAATAAATATATTGTTTATATTTCAAATTTTGTATTGAACAAAAATCATTTATCATTAGAAAAGCAAAAAGAAATATTTAGAGATTATGAAATTGTATTAATTGGTCGAGCAATAGATAAAGAGGGAGAAAAAATTATTAATATACTTAAAAAAGGGAAATATATTTTTATGAAAAATATTAGTGAAGAAAATTTAGCAAATATGATATATTATTCAGAATTTGTATTGTTTCCATCCTCCTATGAAGGTTATGGTATTCCAATTTTAGAGGCAATAAAATTAAATAAAAAGGTTCTAGTTAATAATGTGCCCTCACTTGCACATTTTAAAAAATTTGAACTCGTTAGATATGTAAATTTTAATAGTAAATTAAAAAAATCAGATATCTCATGGGCATCATCTAAAAATTTTAAAAAAAAACCACCAATTTCTCAAAATAGTTGGAGACAAGTATCTGAAGAAATTAAAAATTTAAACAATGTATAAGAACTTTTTCTCAATAATATTAACTTGCTACAATTCAGAAAAATATCTTCACAAAACCTTGAAGAGTATCTTTTATCAAAAATATGATAACTTTGAAATTATTATTACTGATAATTGTTCGATTGATAATACGGTTAGGGAGATTAGAAAGTTTAAATCAAAAAAAATTAAATTACATTTAATGAAAAAAAATATCGGACGTGTTAAAGCATTAAATTTTGCTATTAAAAAATCAAAAGGTCAATATATATGCATTCTAGATAGTGATGATTATTTAGAAAAAAATTGGATACTAAGTGTAAATCAATTCATAAATGAGAGTAAAGAAAAATTTGGTGCAATTTGTGGATGGTCAAAATTTATAAATAATAAAAATAAAGTTATAGGTAGACTAAAAGGCCCTTCATATTTAGAAAATGTGAATCATGTTTTATGTTATGCTTTCCCATTTTCTCATTCAGGCTCCATATTTCAAAAAAAAATTTTAAATGAAATCAAAGGGCCATATGATAGAAATTATCTATTAGCTCATGATTGGAAATTATTTATTAATCTTACAAAATTTACAGAAATTAAAATTTTAGCAAAATATTCAGTTCGGTGGATGAGACATAATGAAAGTTTAACTGCTTATAATCAAATTCAATCAAGGAAAGAGAAAATTAAAATATTAAATTTTGCAAAAAATTTTTATTCAAATAATTTTTTGTTTCGAAACTATTTGAGATTACATGTGGAAAAATTAGCATTATCAATTATTTATATTAAAAAATTTCAACTAAAGGGCTTGATATTGATTTTGAATGTATTATTGAAATGCCCAATGTCAATTTTTTTTAATCAAAAATTTTTTAGTATGTTTAATTTAGATATTAATAAACTTTATAATATTAATAAAAATGAATAATAATTTTTTAGAAAAAAACAAACAAAACGCACTAATGGTATTTTGTTATTTCTGTTTATCTGTGGGATATATTAACTATTATTCATTAGCATTAATAAAATTTAATTACTTCATTTATATTTTATTGGTTTTGTTTTCTATAAGTTTAATATTGAAATTATATTTTCTTAAAATAAACCTCATTCTAGATAAAAGTATTATATGCACGTTTGGTATCATGTTTTTTTTTTCAGGTCTTTCCTCATTATATCAAGGAAGTTGGGCTCCTATGGTTAATTATATGGCTGTAATAATTATATTTTATTTAATTTTTTATTATTTTCAGCTTGTAAGAATAGATTCAAATAGAATAGCTCATATATTAAAAATTATTTTAATAATTAATATAATTTTAATAATAGTAAATCTTTTTTTTTATAAGCCAATAAGTTTTGCAGAGCAAGCTGTGGATGGTTCAATACGGCAATATTTTTTTCGCACAAGAGGTATATTCGGTAATCCCAATCTCTTTGCACGATTTTTATCTTTCAACCTAATAATGATTTTCGTTACATGGTTATGGTCAATTAAAGAAAATAATTTATCTTTTAAATTTAGATTACTGATTATCTTTAATTTTTTGCTTTCAATTCCATTAATTTTTGCCACCAATTCAAGAACTTGTATATTTGTTTTAATATTTTTAGTTTTAATTAGTCCTTTATTTATTAAATTTAAGTTTAAGATTACCTTAAAAGGTTTAGCAATCATGTTGTTAATTTTTGGTCTTAGTATACCCGGTATGGTGAATACTTTTTTAAAATTTAGTCCAGAATCTCAGATGACTTCTTTAACAGTTAAATTGAAAGCAGCTGATCTGTTCTCAAAAAAAAATTATTCTAATGTGAGACATGACAAAGGACTTACAAGTTACAGAGTACATTTTTGGAAAGAATCAATATCAAATTTTAATTTTTTTGGATATAAAGATTATGGTGAAGAGACTTCAATTTGTAATGCTATAAAATTTTTAAAAAAAGGATGTGATGTTCATAATAATTACATACATCATATTAATAAGTTTGGCTTGATGCCTGCAATAATTTTTCATTTATTTTTTTTTGTTGTTACAATTAAGTCTATAAAGCTTTTTTTTAGATATCAAAATTATACTTTTTTATATTCAACTTTTTTTGGAATTTTTACTTTGTTATTTTGGCTTTTTGAAACTGGAACATTAATTGGATCTTTCTTTCTTACAATTGCATTTTTTTCTATTGGAATTTCTCAACAAAAAAAATTAATTTTAACCTCAAAAATATAAAAAAGTGATGAATTTTTTATTAAGACATAATCATAATTTACTTCTACTTTTTTTTCAGGCCATCGTTTATTCTGGAACTCTTTTATTTAATCTAGGTATCATTAAAATTTTGTATCCAAATGAAATGCAAATTATGGTTTTATTACTTGCTATAATTTATGGATTATCTTTAATGGCAAGACATGGGTGGGAAATTATTTTAATTAGATATTTACCAAATTTTATTAAAAAAAATGATTTTTATAATTACAATTTTATTAAAAAAAAATCAATTTTTGATATTTTCAAAAACTCAATAATATTGATCACAATATTTTTCATGGTTGTTTATATTGCAAAAAATATTTTTGAAATAGATTTTTTTTTTAATAACATTAGTAATTTTTTTTATGTTTCATATTTGATTATTTCAGTATCTGTACATTATATTTTTAAGTCAATTATCCAATCACATAAAAAAATTAAAATGAGTCTTATTTCAGAGATAGGATTTATGCATTTATTCTCAGCATTTATAGTTGCAATATTTTTTTATTTACGCGTAAATATTGATATTGATTTAATTTTAAAAGTAATGGTCGCAAGTTCAACAATTTTAAATTTATTAAATTATTTAATCATTCAATATTTAGAAAAAATTTATTTTTATATAGATAAAAATAATAGTGTGATTAAAAATATTAATTATAAAAAAATTATTCCATTTTATTTTTTAAATGCATTAGCAAACTATATTTTCGAGTGGGGGGTTTTTATAATTTTTTTATTAACACAATCAAAAGGTTTAAGTGCACTCTATTTTTCGGCTTTTCAATCAAAAGTTTTTGTTGTATTTTTTTTTGTTGCATTTTTAAGAAAATATTCTCAAGAATTTTCTTTAAGCATTAAAGAATCTAATATGATTAAATTAAATCAGTCAATAAAGAGTTTTAATTCAAATGTACTTTTTTTTTCAGTTATTGTTTTAATAATATTTATTTTTTTTAATAAAGAAATTACTACATTTATGTTTAAGACTTCACTTCTAGAAACTAATTTGATGTGCCTGACATTTGTTGTTTTTGAAGTTATTTATGCACTTTTTGGTTGTCCTCAAACAATAGGAATGTTAAGTCAATATCACAATTTATTTAGCAAAATTAACTTTATTATTTCAATTTTATATTTGTTTGCACAATTAATATTTATTTATTTATTTGGGGTCTGGGGAGCTATATTTACTTTTGGTTTTTTTTATATAATTAAAAATATTATTGGAACATATTTTGTATATAAAAAATTTAAGGTATTAACTTTCAGTGATTTTTTTATTAAAATTTTTAGATGATTCAGGTATTTTCTACAGATTTGGATTTAAAAGAATTAAAATAATTTTGAAGTATCACTTGAAATGATGCCAGATTTGAGTATAGAAGACAAAATAATAAAAACTAAATTCATAAAAAAGATTTAACAATTGTAGAATTAAGAAATGTTTAATATTAAAATAATCTTGAGCATATGTATATAAACAAAATAGAACATCAATAAAAAAAGATGAAAACAAAAAAAAGTTATAATTTTGGAAACATTTCTGGTTTTGTTTTATTTTCAGAAATTCAAAAAAGCATAAAAAAAAATGTCATCAACATCATCATTATTTCTATTTTAGCATTATTTTCAGCAAACATTTATTTTTTTAAATTTTTTTTAGACCCTCATCTTAAGACAGATAGTAGAGTAATTGTTGATAAAAAATTCATGAAAAAGGATCTAGTTGTTTGGAATGAAATAAAAATATTTTTAGAAAATGATAATAAATTTGAAATTTTACTTTTAGATTTTGAAAAATCATTTTTGGTGTTTAAAGTTAAAGATCAAAAATATCCAATTATATTATCTGATACAAAGTTTGTAATTAAAAATGAAAAAAAAATTAGTTTAGATTATTTAATTAATCATAATAATTCTGAAAAAATTAGGGAAGAATTACTTACCGAAAACAATTTATATGTTGAAAATTTAGTGAATGATTTTTTTTCATATTATGAATTAAAGATTATTTATGATCATAATATTTATAAAAAAGACATAATTTCTTCGACAGAGGAAGCGTTAATTTCTTTGTTACCCAAGCCAACCATTAATGCACTTGATGATATCTCAATAGTAAACTATAAATTTTTGCAAAGTGTTTTGCTAGAGCACAGTAACATTTTACAAGGCTTCAATATTAAAAATAAATTATTTTATATAAAGACTAAAGTTGTACAAACTATAATAACTGAAATAAAATATCCAATTCTACTTTTAATTCTTTTTTCTATATTATTTATTATTTTTTTTAATACTATTTTTATCCTATTTTTAATTTTTAGAATCAATTTCAATGTTAAATGAAAGTAGTTTTGGCTGCAAATTTTGCATGGAATCTTTATAATTTTAGAAAAGATCTAATTTTAAACCTAAAAAAAAAAAATGATGTTTATTTAATTTGCAATGAAGATAAATATTCAAAAAAATTAAAATCATTAAATTGTCCAATTTATTATATCAATCAAAATCCTAGTTCTTTTAATATTATATCGTTTTTTTTTTTTTTTTTTTTATTTATAAAGATAATAAATAAAATTAAACCAAATATTTTAATTGCGTATACTTTTAAGATTAATTTAGTGAGCATAATTTCGAGAATTTTTTTAAAATTTCGATTAATTATAAATTTAACTGGAATTGGTGGAGTATTATTTATTAATAGAGTATTTTCTTTAATTCTGATTAATCTTTATTCTCTATTGTTAAATTTTTCTGACAAAGTAATTTTTCAAAATAAGGATGATCTTAAATATTTTAAAAACAATTTTTTTTATTTTCATGATAATTTTTTTTTAGTTGAGGGTTCTGGGATAAATTTAACAAAAGTTAAAGATATTAAAAAGTTAAGCAATAAAAGATTTACATTTGGTTATATTGGAAGGTTTCTTAAAACGAAGGGTTTTTTAGATTTCTGTTTTGTAGCTCATTTGATGAATAAAAAATATCCAAAACAGACTAGTTTTTTCGCTGTAGGTTCCAACAAGCCTTTTACTTTTCAATCAGTTAATGATTCTATAATTAAATTTTATAAAAGTAAAAAGATTATTAAATTTTTACCTTTTCAATCAAATGTAAAAAAATATATCGAGATAATGGATTGTATTGTTTTACCAAGCTATCGTGAAGGAACTTCAAAAATTATTCTAGAAGCTGGCAGTATGGGTAAACTAATTATTGCTTCAAATGTTCCAGGCTGTAATAATATAATTAAAAATAATTTAAGTGGAATTTTACATAAAGTTAAATCACGCTCTAGTTTAATGAAGGCTATGGAGAAAGCAATAAATCTTAATAAAATAGAATATGAAAAAATAACAAAAAAATGCCAAATGGTTATAAATAATAAATTTAATAAGAATATTTATATAAAAAAAATGAATAAAATAATTTTTACACGATGAAAAAAATATCAATTATAGGAATAGGTTATGTAGGACTTCCATTAGCTTATGCATTTAGCAAGTATTATAATGTTGTAGCGTTTGATAATAATATAAAAAGAATTAAAGAATTAAAAAATGGCAATGATAGAAATAATGACTTAAATTTAAAAAATTTAGATTCCAGAAAAAAATTGTATTTCACTTCAAACGAAAATGAAATTGCTAATAGTGACTATATAATTATAACAGTTCCTACCCCTATTTATAATAATAAAAAACCAAATTTAATTTTTTTAAAAAATTCTTGTAAACTTATTTCACCATTTATTAAGAAAGGATCAATTATAATATTTGAATCTACAGTATATCCTGGAGTAGTTGAGGAATATTGCTGCAAAATTATTGAAAAAATATCTAGATTAAAAAAAAATGTAGATTTCTTTTTAGGATATTCTCCTGAAAGAATTAATCCTGGTGATGATTTAAAAACTTTGACTACGATTAATAAAATTGTTTCTGGATCAAATTCTTTTGCGTTAAATAGAGTTTATAGTTTGTATAAAAAGATAATTACTGCAAAAGTATTTAAGGCAAAATCAATTAAAATAGCAGAGTCTGCTAAGTTGATAGAAAATATTCAGAGAGATCTTAATATTGGATTGATGAATGAACTTTATTTACTTTTTGGTAAAACAAATATTAATTTTCATGATGTTTTAACTGCTGCAGCTACCAAGTGGAATTTTATTAAATTTGAACCTGGATTAGTTGGTGGACACTGTATTGGTGTCGATCCATATTACTTAACTCACTATGCAAAAAAAAATAAATTTAAATCAAAGTTAGTTTTAAGTGCGAGGCAAACTAACGATAATATGTCATATAATTTATCTAGAATTATAATAAATAAACTCGAGAAAACAAAAAGTAAAAAAAAAAGAGTTTTAATATCAGGTTTTTCTTTTAAAGAAAACTGTATGGATGTTCGAAATACTAAAGTGTTTGATTTAATAAATAATCTTAAGAAAAAAAATATTTTAGTAACAATTGTAGATCCTGTTGTATCAAAAAATGAAGTAAAAAAAATTTATGGCTTAAATATATCTAGAAGATTTTCAGATAAACAAAAATTTGATTTAATTTTTATAGCCGTAAAACATGATTATTTCAAAAAATTAGGCAAAAATTTTTATCTTAAAAAACTTAAAAAAGATGGTTTTTTTTATGATTTTAAAAAAATTTTTATTTAATTCTAATAAATTTAGTAAAATGTCAATAATTTTCATATAATCATAATTTCAATAAAAAAAATTTATTTTATAATTTATCAGGTTATTTATTTATCTTAATAACTATTTTTTTTGACAGAACAATAAACTCTAATGATTTATAGGGATTCTATGGCACCTAGTATGATAAAATTTTTATACAAAAAATTAACTAAAAAAATTTAGACCTCATAATTTTCGTTTGGTAGAAAAATAAAGTTATTTATATAACCTTTCATTGGAACATTATTTTTTAAAAATTTTTTTTGATCAATATTTAAAGAGAAATCCTTAATCGATAATAATTTTTTCTTTTTCAAAAAAAAACCTTTGTAATTAAGGTTAGTAATCATTTCAAATAACTCATTAATTGGTCTGTGGATATGTCTCTGTTCAATTTCTATAATTAAAACTGGTCTATTTCTTTTTATAGTATCTAGAGCGCCACTTAAAACTTTAGCCTCATGTCCCTCAACGTCAATTTTAATCAAATCAACTTCTATTAAATTAAATTTATCTAAAGTTTTAATTTTTATTAAATTTTCCTCATAATCGAGTCCAATTTTATTCAATGAAGAATTTGATGGCACCACCACACCTTTTTTAATAGGTGTGTATAATATATTTTCACCCGATGTATCTGAAAGTGCAATATTATGGATAGTTATTTTTTTAGATTTTAAATTTTTGAGTTTGTTGCTTGATTTAATTAGAGGTTCAAAAGAAATTATCTCATCAAATTTGTTCAAAAAATAATATGAATAAATTCCAATATTAGAACCAATATCAACAAAACATCTTTTTTTTTTTAATATATTTTCAACATAGATCATTTCAGGGTCTAATGAATCTTTAAATCTACGAAACAAATATCTTAATGGCAGATGAAACCTGTTAGGAAGCATAAATTCTATAATGTTAATTAATTTAGATTTTATTATTAAAAAGGTTGGCATATAGTATAATTTTCTTTAGTAATTTTTTTTAGTAATTTTATTAGCAGCCTTATAAATTAAATTTAAATTTTATACTTAAGAGTAGGTAAAATTATTCTTTTTTCATAAATAACTATTTTTCTTTGATGAATGTTATCTTTAATATTATTGCTAACCATCAATTTTTTTAATTTTTCATCAAATGAATAATTTAATTCAAATTTTTTTTTAAGGCAACCAGAACAATCTAATATTTTATCAAAATGAGTTTTGAAAGTAAAAAAACCTTCTTTGTGCTTATATTTGGTTTTGTGTTCAATTTTTGGAAAAAAATCCATCACCATTAAAAATTTATTAGTAACCCTTATTAATTCTCCTAAAGATTGTAAATAATAATCTCTATCTATCCAATGTAAGACTGACCAAACATTTACTAAATCAAATTTATTATCTGAGAATGGTAAATTATGAGAAAATGCTTGTTTAAAATTTATATTTTTATGTCTTTTTATACAAAAATTAATTGTTTGTTGTGAGGGTTCAATTCCAAATTTTTTTATTTTATTATTTTTTAAAAAATTATTTAAAAAATCTCCATTTCCACAACCAACATCGAGCATATTTCTAATCTTTTTATTAGAAAAAAAAGATAAATGTTTTTCAAAAAGTTGATTTTTGTTTATCTCTGATTTTGAGGAATTTTTAGCATATCTAAAACTTTCTTTTTTCCAATTGATTGTTTGATTTATTGTATTTTTCATATTTTATGGAGCGTTTTTTTTCGTCAAACTTTTTAATTATTATCAGAAAATATACATTTTTTGAAACTATTTCATTGAGGTCATCATTGAGAATTTCCACTTTTTATAGAAACCTTGTTTATAAACTTAATTTTTATAGTTTTGGAGAAATGTTTGGTTATGATGTTGATAGCTTAGGTAGAATGACAAAAAAAATTATGATTTAAATGATCTTTTCATGAAAAAAATATTAATTACAGGACTCCCAGGTTTCATTGGGCAATCACTTATAGAATCTGTTATTCCTTTGCCATTAAGTACCATTAAAAATCAAAGATCTATGATTAGAATAGATAATTTAGTTGATTTATTAATTCCTTGTATTGATCATTCAGATGCCAAGGGTAAAACTTTTTTAGCCTCAGATGATGAAGATTTATCTACACCAGATCTCATAAAACTCATTGCATTATCAATGGAAAGAAAAGCCCGCTTGTTTCCCTTCTCATTATATTTGCTTAAATTTTTAGATTCAATTTTTTTTAAACAAAAAGAAATTAATCGATTGGTTGAATATTTAAGAATAGACACTAGTTATATAAAAAAAATATTAAATTGGAAGCTGCATATAAGTGCTGAAGAAAGTATAAAGAGAATGGTTCAGGATAAATGATACGTATTTTTGATTTTTTATTTTCATTAATAGGATTAATTTTTTTATTTCCTTTATTAATTTTGATATTTTTTATTGGTTTAATTGATACTGGTTCACCTTTATTTATACAAAAAAGAGTTGGTCAAAATCTAAAATCTTTTTTATTAATTAAATTTAGAACTATGCCAATTAATACAAAATCTGTTGGAACACATTTGATTAAAAATATTAAATTAACTTCATTTGGATATTTTCTAAGACGAACAAAATTAGATGAAATCCTACAGTTATTTAATGTACTGATAGGTGATATGAGCTTAATAGGACCTAGACCTTGTTTGTTAAATCAAAAGAAATTAATTAAGGAACGTAAAAAAAGAGGGGTATTTAAAGTTAAACCCGGGGTTACTGGGCTTTCCCAAATTTCAGGAATAGATATGAAAACCCCAACATTACTCTCTAAAGTTGATCAAAAAATGATCAAGAAGATGAGCTTATTTAATTATTTTTACTATATTTTCAGAACATTTTTAAAAATTATAAAGTAAATAAGCATAAAATTGAACAATCAAGAAAGCAGCAACAATAACTCATGACTAATTTCAAATTTAATAGAATTAAGAAAGATTTTAATTGTGGGATGGGTCTTGTTAGTCCATATAGCACTATCAATCAAAATAGCTCAGGTCATTTTCAAAGTTGGAGGTTTAAAAAACAGAAAAAGTATAGTTATTATGATCAACAACTATTATAAAACTTTAATATTATTGTTTTTTAATATTTGTGCTTTATTATTAATTTATTAATAGTTGAATTAAAATTATGTTAATTTTATCAGAAATATCTAAAAATTTAATTAATCTACCCCGATATGCAAAGAAGATTTTAGCTATTATCACAGATATAGGTTTTTGTATTTTATGTACTTGGTTGGCTTTTTATTTAAGATTAGAACAATTTATTAAAATTGATGATGTAACAAGTTTGGCAGTATTAATTTCAGTTTTTTTAGCAATCCCAATATTTTGGTTGTTAGGTTTATATAATATGATGTTCCGTTATGCAGGTTCATCGATAATTGTAACAGCATTTATCGCAACGTTTGTTTATTCTTTATTATATTTTGCAGTTATTGGTATTTATGGAATTCAAGGTATTCCAAGATCAATTGGAATTATTCAACCTATTTTATTATTCTTTGGAATTTCAAGTTTAAGAATGATTATAAAATTTTTATTTTTATCTAATTTTAAAAAATTAAAAAACACAAAAATTGTATTAATCTATGGAGCAGGTAGTGCTGGAAGACAGTTATTAAGTAGTTTAGAAAATAATTTAGAGATGAAAGTGGTTGGTTTTTTAGATGACAATCCTCAATTTCATAGACAAAAAATATTAGGTCAAACAGTTTATGATCCATCAAAGATAGATAAATTAATCGATAAAAAAAATATAGGCTTAGTTTTACTAGCTCTTCCATCAACTACTCGACAAAATAGAAATCAAATTATTGAAAGGCTAAATAAACATAAAGTAATTGTTAAAACATTACCTAGCGTTCAAGATATTATTGATGGTAAGATATCAGTATCTGATATTAAAGACTTAACTATTGAAGATCTTTTAAGTAGAGAGCAAATTCAACCAAATTTAGAGTTATTATCTAAGAATATTAACTCAAAAGTTGTAATGGTTACAGGTGCGGGAGGTTCAATTGGTTCAGAGATATCTCGCCAGATTATAAAATTAAAACCAAAAAAATTACTTCTTATTGAGTTAAATGAGTTTGTTCTTTATAAAATAAACGAAGAGTTAAAAGATATAAATCAAAATATAAAAATTATCCCTTTACTTATTAATATTCAAAATTCATCAAAAATTGAAGACGTGTTTAAAACTTTTAAAGTAGATACTGTTTATCATACAGCAGCTTATAAGCATGTGCCTTTAGTTGAAGAGAATATTTGTGAAAGTGTTAAAAATAATGTTTTTGGAACCCTTAATCTTGCACAAGCTGCACTTAAATATAGTGTTAAAAATTTTGTTCTAATTTCAAGTGATAAAGCAGTAAGATCAACAAATGTAATGGGTGCAAGCAAAAGAGTTGCTGAAATTTGTGTCCAATCACTTTATGATGATCAAAATCAATGTTCCAAATTTGCAATTGTACGATTTGGAAATGTATTACAATCTTCAGGTTCCGTTATTCCAAAATTTAAAAAACAAATTAATGAAGGAGGTCCTGTAACGCTAACGCACCCAGATGTAACTCGTTATTTTATGACATTAACTGAGGCTTCTCAATTAGTTATTCAATCAGGGGCCATGGCTGAGAGATGTGAGGTATTTGTTTTAGATATGGGAGAAAGTGTTAAAATTAAAGACTTAATTCATAAAATGATAAAACTTTCAGGACTAACTATTAAAGATAATAAAAATATTTATGGAGATATTGAAGTTAAAATAATAGGACTTAGACCGGGTGAAAAATTGTATGAAGAATTATTGATAGGAGACAATCCTCAAAAAACTTATCATGAAAAAATTCAAAAAGCACAAGATCCCTTTATTCCCTTTAATAGACTTAAAATAGATTTAGATAATTTATCAAGTTTAATAGAAGAAAATAAAGTAGCAGAGGTTAAAGATACACTTTCTAAATTAGTGCCTTCTTATCAGTCAAATTCAAAAATTGTTGATCATTTTTATGAAGAACAATCAAATTCTAGATCTGATTTAAAATCATTCAGAATTAATGATAAAGAAAATAAAGTTATAAGAATTAAAACTAAATAATTTTATAAGTTAAAAATTTTTAATGAATAATCTAAAACACTCAAATACAATTTTAATCAATTTAATGATAGTCTTAATTATACCATTTTTAATTTGGGGTCCTTTTTTCCCAGATTTAATTGTAAGTATTTCAGCTTTATTTTTTTTATATTATGTATTTAAAAATAAAGAATTTTATTTCTTTAATAACAAACCATTAATTATTTTTTTTATTTTTTGTATTTATTGTATTTTGCTCAGTTTATTTGTGGCTGAAGATATAATGTTAAGTTTTGAAAGTTCTTTATTTTATTTTAGGATAGGTGTGTTTAGTTGTTTTGTTTGGTATTTAATTGATCAAAATAAAAGTATTTTAACTTATTTTTATTATGCATTAATTTTATGTTTTTCAGCCTTAGTAATCGATGGATATATTCAATATTTTACAGGAGTTGATTTGTCAGGATTTAAAATATCAGGTATCCGTGTTTCATCATTTTTTGGAGATGAGTTAATTATGGGCTCATACTTGTCAAGATTATTTCCGTTATTATTTGCTTTATTTTTAGTAAAAAAAAAACAAAAATTCGAAATTTATTTTATAGGTCTTTTATTTATTTTAGTTGATGTATTAATTTTTATGTCTGGGGAGCGCTCTGCTTTTTTCTTTTTAAATTTATCAACAATATTTATTATTATTCTAATTAAAGAATACCAAAAATTTAGATTATTGACATTTATCATAGCGATGGTTTGTGTTTTTGTTTTAAGTTTAAATTCACAAAAACTTAATGAAAGAATGTTTAAGGGTCCTGCTGAACAAATGGGGATTATTAAAAGTTCAAAAGAACCAGTTATTTTTTCAATTGTACATGATAGTTTAATTCGAACTGCTTATAATATGTTCAAAGATCAACCTATTTTTGGTCATGGTCCCAAGATGTTTAGGGTAATATGTAAAGATGAAAGATATACAGCAGGTAATACCCCTTGTGGGACACATCCGCATAACTTTTATGTACAATTATTGGCTGAGACTGGAATTCTAGGATTTTTATTTTTATTTAGTATTTTAAGTTATGTTTTTTATACATCTTTAAGGCAATTTAAATCCATAATCTTTAAACAAAAAAGACCTTTAACTGATTATCAAGTTTGCCTATTAGCAGGACTTTTAATATCTGTTTGGCCATTTACACCAAACGGCAGTTTTTTTAATAATTGGCTGATGATTGTTTATAGTTTACCAATAGGTTTTTATCTTCAATCTATTTATTCTAAAAAAATAGTTAAAAAAATGAAGTATAAAAACTAATTAAACCTACTTTTTAAATATAAAATTAAGAGCTTCTTTGTTTTAATTATTAAAGATTAATCTTTACATTATTGTTTAATTTTAGTAATAACTACTGCCTGGTGATTATTGCGAAGGGGCAATACCCGATCCCATCCCGAACTCGGAAGTCAAGCCCTTCAGCGCCAATGGTACTTTGTCTTAAGACACGGAAGAGTAGGACATTGCCAGGCTATAAAAAATATTATGAAAATTAAAAGCTCACTTAAATCATTAAAAAAAAGAGACCTTAATTCTAAGTTAGTTAGAAGAAGAGGCAGAGTTTATATAATTAATAAAACAAACCCAAAATTTAAAGCAAGACAGAAATAGTTTTTATGGAAAATCGTGACCATAAAAATACCTGGAACAATTTTACAAAATTTGTGTTGTGGGGAACTGTCGCTGTTATAGGTGTTTTAGTTTTAATGGCAATATTCTTGCTGTAGAGTTCTCTTATGAGAATCGCTTCAATTTTAGAAAATCAGAAAATAGAAAAAAGAATTGCAGTCACTCCTGATATTGCAAAAAAATATATAGCTCTTGGTTTTGAAGTTTCTATATCTGAAAATTATGGCCAACATTTAGGATTTAAAGATAGTGATTTCAAAGAATTAGGAGTTAAAATTTCAAATGATGAATCTGAAATTTTAAAAAATGCAGACATCATTATTCAGCTAGGCTTATTATCTGATGAAAATCTTTCAAATTTAAAAGAAAAGCAAACACTTGTTGGAGTATTTAATCCTTATAATAATAAAGAAAAAATAGAAAATTTATCTAAAAAAAATATTAATTTTTTTTCTTTAGAAATGTTACCCAGGATAACTAGAGCCCAATCAATGGATATTCTTTCTTCACAAGCTAACCTTGCTGGTTACAAAGCAGTAATAGAGTCATTCGCAAATTTTGAAAAAGCAATTCCAATGATGATGACAGCTGCAGGTACAATTCCAGCGGCAAAAGTATTAGTAGTAGGGGCAGGTGTTGCAGGTCTTCAAGCAATTGCAACAGCAAAAAGAATGGGCGCCATTGTATTTGCAACAGATGTTAGAATGGCTTCAAAGGAACAAGTTGAAAGTTTAGGTGGAAAATTTTTAACAGTTGAGGGGTCTGAAAATCTTGAAACAGAAGGTGGTTATGCAAAAGAAGCCTCGGAAGAATTTAAGAAAAAACAAGAAGATTTATTAGCAGAGACCTTAAAAAAAATTGATATTGTGATATGTACAGCTCTAATTCCAGGTAAAAAAGCTCCATTAATTATTAAAGGTTCTATGATTAATAATATGAATTCAGGATCTGTTATTTATGACTTAGCTGCTGTTCAGGGGGGAAATGCTGAATTTACTGAAGTTGATAAAATTGTAGTTAAAAATGGAGTAAAGATTATGGGTGAAACAAATATTCT